>Ga0302321_100006341_pt1 | contig 10408 bp, 7 predicted proteins | sample Fen_T0_1_FD_202505 | JGI IMG/M metagenome (GOLD analysis project Ga0302321, IMG submission 202505) | Peat permafrost microbial communities from Stordalen Mire near Abisko, Sweden - Fen_T0_1 | ecosystem: Environmental > Terrestrial > Soil > Wetlands > Permafrost | place: Sweden: Abisko... | reverse complement strand
TCGTCGCCATATGGCGCGGTGTTCGACGCAGGCGACAAAGACGGCATCGCGACCATCAAGGTGAACAAGACGAGCGCTCAGATTGCAGACCCGGAGATCTGGATCCAGGAAAGCGCAGAACTCGCCAAGACGTTCGCCTACGCGCCGCCAGTCAGTCTCGGCACAAATCCGGTGATGCTCTCACGTGAATATGAGACAAATGCGCGGAATATCGCACGCAGTCAGGCGGCCTTGGCTGCGGCGCGACTCGCCAACTTGATCAACAACGCGTTGAAAGACTAAGCCGGAGAGCGTTCAACAGGTAGCTCGGGTTTCTCGATGATACCGTCGCAGTGCAATAACAGCGAGCGCAATGGGCCGAGCAGAGGCGCGCCGGGTGGCGTGGCTCGAGCGAAGCAACATGCGCAGTCATTGGCTGTGTGTGCGGCGCTTGCATTCATCCCGCTTTTCGTTCGGCCGCGCTGGCGTCTTCCGGCAGAGACATGTCGAGGCTCGTTATCTCGGGCAGGCCTTGCCGGCAATGGCCGGCTATTCCACCAACCGCCTGCATCGATACCGGTGGGGGCGGATACAATTGAAAATTGCGTTCTGACGAGAAGCGCAGGGTGGTAGTGCCGTGATCCCTGAATCGATGAGGCAGCGCAGATGATGACGTGTGTGATATTCGCGGCGCTGATGCCGGTCGTATCGAGGGCGCCTTCGCGCCGCGGCTAACCCGCATTGATCCTTCGCAGGCGCAATTACGTTCTCCCGTGGCGGAAACGAAAAACCGGACCTTTATGCAGTAGCCATTTGCATAAAGGTCCGGCCTTGTGGTGATTTGCCGCGATACCGAACGGCGGCAAAGGACATTTGAGATTCCTTGGAAAGGCTTCGCACCGCGTTCGGTTCCGACCCGGAAGCCGCGATTTCTCAGACCTGGAAATGATTTACTTCTTCTTTGAGGTCTTCTTTGCCGCCTTCTTGGTGGCTGCCTTTACGGTCTTCTTTGCCTTCTTCGCTTTCTTGGCCATGTGGTCCTCTGCAAATGAAACTTGCTCAGTGAACATACGCGCGCCGTGCATCGACATGCGCAGGACTGAGACGGTATCATCAAATCATAAATGCAAACTTGATACAAATAGGTCGCGAAGCCTTTCTTGAGTCGCTCGCCGGGGGCGGTCGGCCCCGCGTCCCGCCTTCGGCGGCGCTATGCTGACGCTCCTGCGGCTGCCCTTTTAACCGGTCTTGCGACCCGCGAGTGGTCTCCGCTGGCGCTTCGCCCATACGCTTTTTTTCTTTTTGAAAACCCTGGGGCGCAGTACGCGCGCCACGGTAAAGCGCCGCGCCAACATCCCCTCTCGGCTCGGACCGGGATTCGCGTTAGCCCAGAGCCAGGACGACCTTTTGCAGCGCTCGTCATCGTTGTGTCGATGGTCGGATTTTTCGCGTCGCCGCGATCAACATGCCAGCGCTCGCCGCCGCCACGCAGATCGCAGCGCCGATCGCGGAGGCAGTCTTGAAGGCGTAAAGCAAAGCGGGTCCGGATGAGGCCAGCACCGGACCAATAAGGGCTGTCGCAACCAATCCGCCGGTACGTGCTACCGCGCTGTTCAGCCCCGATGCTGCGCCGGTGTGGCCGCTGTCGACGGACATCAAGACAGCCGTCGTGAGCGGAGCTACCGCGCAAGCCATTCCTGAAGCAATGACGACCAGTCCGGGAAGCACCCCAAGCCAGTAGCTTTCGACCGGGCCGGTCCGCAGCATCAAGAGAAAGCCGGCCGCGACAATCAGCGGTCCGATGATCAGCAGCCACCGTGGACCGATCTTGGCTGCCATCGTACCGGCGGCAGGCGATGTTACGGCGATGACCAGAGGCAGGGGCAGAAGTGCGGCGCCGGCTTGCGTCGCGGTGTACTCGCCCGCTTGAATCAACACATAGGGCACCAGCACGAGCAACCCACCGAGCGCGCCGTACAGGAGCAGCGTCAACAGCGTGAGGCCGACGAAATTCCGGGACTCAAATAACGAGAGGGGCATCATGGCGGCGCCACCTCGCCGCCGCTCCGCGAACAGGAACAGCAGCAGAAAGACCGAGCCCGCTCCGAGGACGACAAAGGTGGAAGGCGTCCAGGCCCGACCGGATGCTTTGGTCAACGCCCAGGTCGCAAGCCCCAAAGCCGTCGTCACCAGCACTCCGCCTAACCAGTCGAGACTGCCGGCAGCGTCGTCAATATCCCTGTCCAGGTAGCGGGACGCCAGCGCGATGGTGGCTACCGATACTGGGACGTTGATCAGAAAGACATAGCGCCAGCTGCCGGCATCGATGAGCCATCCGCCAAGAACGGGGCCGACTGCGCCGGCGGCTGCACCGGCCGCCGCCCAGATTCCGATCGCGCGGCCCTTCGCCTCTCCAGAAAAACTCTGGCCCAGGATCGCGAGGCTGTTTGGCATCAGAATGGCGGCGCTCGCACCCTGCACGAAGCGAGCAAACAGCAACCAGGCAAGGGTCGGCGCCAGGGCGCAGGCCAGGGAGGCGATCCCGAACAGGAGAACGCCCGCGATCAGGAGACGCCGGCGCCCGAACCGGTCTCCCGCGGCTCCTCCCAGCAGAAGTAGCGCGCTCAAGGGCAGTAAATAGGCGTTGACGACCCACTGCAAGCCGGTGGCGTCGGCATGAAAAGTCCGAGCGATCGCTGGTAGACCAACGTTCACGACCGAACCATCGATGAACGCCAGGCTCGATGCCAGGATCGTCGTCGCGACAACAAGGCGCGGATATGCCGGCTGGAGGGTGCCTTCGGCGGCTTGGGCGGTTGCGCTGTCGCATGGAACGTGAACTGCGTTGCTCATCTGCAGCCAATGTAGGGTGCAAACTCTGGAACAACCAGCGGCGGCGGGCGCCCGCCTTGCAAGAAAGGGTTTGCCGACCGGCGATCATGGAGAACCTGAGAAATGGGCGTCCATGCGACGTCTTATAGCGGGGGGTGGTGCTTTCAACTATGAAATTGACTTCACATAGCCGGCAATCAATGTCCGTAGTTCATCCAGCGAAGGAACATCCATGAGCAGGGCGACATACCCGCCAATTTCTTTTTGACGAATTTCGAACTTGATATGCAGAAACAAAACGAGGCCCGAGCTCGCGCTCTCGAACATGTGGCTGCTGTCGCCGCGGACGACCATCGGCAGCGACATTCTGAGCCCACTTTTCAGCAGGTTGGCGATCGCCGCGACCCAGCTGTTGAGGAGGATATTTCCAGTTTCAGCCAGTGCTTCATTCGCCAAGTCAGCGATGTCTTCGAGTGGGAGGTGTCGGCCGACGACTGCCCGCACCAATTCCAAGCTGTTACGTTCCGGGAATATGAGGAGGGCTCGGCCTGAAAATGCGCCAGCGAAATCCTGCCGCACGGCAACCAGCTTGGGGTTGTCGGGCTTTCCAACGAGCTGTGCTGCCGCAGCGCCGGTGAGAATATCGATGGAAGGAACAGCCAGAAGAACCTCGCTCTGGATCATTTGGCGCAGGCTGTTGGCAGCTTTCCCCATTGCAATATTTGACAGTTCCGCCAGGGCATCCCGCTCAAGGTCACTCAGGGGAACTAGCGGATCAGATGTCATGAACGGTGTGCATCTCTCCAGGCGCGGCGGGTCTGGCCGGTGAAGGCCGCCGGCGGCTCTTTGCCAACGGCGCGATGAAGGGCGTAGCGCCACTTCTCATTTTGGTACACGCGGATCTCCAAGGGGGAACCCCTTGTTAGGCCTTGTATCAGCTTACGGAGACCGCGTAGTTTGGCGGCCGAAAAGTGCCCTTTTTATGCCAGCGCGGCGCGCAAACTGCAACAATACGGACTCTCCCCATGCGGAAAAAAACTGGCGCGACCCGGCCTCCCAGGTCAAAGCCCCGGCGATCTCCTATCGCGGGGAGCGGGGCGCATTCCGACGCGCCTGACGTTCAAAGGTTGCCAAGCGCAGGTCTGAGCAAGGCGCTCGCGGCCAGTGGTCCAAAATCACTGATGAAGACGTCTGAACTGGGGGCGGGCCGGATGGCCTCCCGCCGGCCGCAGCTGCAGCGAGGTCCGAAACCGCCACCAGGGGCGACACGCCGGCGCAAACCGGCGTCTTCGGTCCTATCAGGCGGTCAGCAAGAAAAAATTGAAGAGCGGATTGCTGCCGCGACGGAAGAGCTTTCCGCGGGTTTCACCGAGGCTGCCTCGGCGGCTGAGGAGCTGCGCCGATCGATGGAACAGATCGCCAGTGGAGCGGAGGAAGCCGCCAGCGCCGCCCAGGAAACCCTCGCGGTTGCGACCAATACGGCGGCGACACTGGTGCAGGCGCGGGATCGGGCCGAGGCCGCACGTCGGCGAACCGACGCGCTCGAATCTTTGCTGGTGGAGACGTCGAGCCAGATTGCAACCTGGGCCGGCAATATCAAGCAGAACGGTGACCGGCAGGGCGGCGCCGTCGATATCATGGCGCAACTGAGCGGACAGGCGGCCAGCATTGGCGATGTCACGAAGACGGTCACCCATGTCGCTGATCAGACCAATCTGCTGGCCCTGAATGCTGCGATCGAAGCCGCGCGTGCTGGCGATCATGGTCTTGGATTCGCAGTGGTCGCGGATGAAGTTCGAGCTCTGGCCGAGACTTCGGAAAACAGCGCGCGGGACGTGCAGGGTCTCGCCGCGCAAATCGAAACCCAGGTCGGCTCGATGGCGTCGATCATCAAGGCCGCCGCCGAAAGGGCAACGCTCGAGGTTCAAAAGACTCAAACCGTCATTCTGGCACTTGGTGAACTTCGCAGGGAAGTCACCGCCTTGGCCGAAGGAAGTCAGTCCATAGCCGTGGCGACGCTGGAGGCCGAATCGGCTGCACGCGAGGCCCAGAAGGGTGCAGAGATCATTTCATCCGCCGCGGAGGAGCAGGCTGCAGCGGCGGCCGAAGCGCTCCGCAGCGTCGAGCAGCAGGCCAGTGTGCTGGACGAGAGCCAGGCCGCTTCCCGATCTCTGTCGGTTCTTGCGACCGATCTCAGATTGGTGACGGCGGGCGACGCCAGCGCCGATCAGCTTGCCTCGGCGGCCGAGCAGCTCTCGACCGCCGTGCAGGAGATGTCCGGGTCTGCTGCGCAGATCATGACCGCAGTTGATCAGATCAGCCGTGGGGCCCAGCAGCAGGCCGCCGCGACCCAGCAAGCCAGCGCGGCGATGAACCAGGTCGAGAGGACTGCCCAATTGTTCCGCGAGAGCGCCGCTGCATCACTTGAGCGCACCCAGCGGATGGACGCAATGCTGGGTGAATGCCGCGTGCAGATCGCCGAGTTATCACGGGGAGTGATGCGGTCGATCGACTCAACACGTGAAAGCCTGGACTTGATCACCGGTCTGGATAACATCAGCGTCAATATCGACAAGAACGTCGACGGAATCAGCATGGTCTCAATACAGACCAACATGCTGGCGGTGAACGGCGCGATCGAAGCTGCACGTGCGGGCGAATTCGGCAAGGGCTTCGCCGTCGTATCGAAGGACATACGCAGCCTCGCCCGTGATTCCGGCCAGAACGCGGCGCGCATCAAGGAAACGGTGCGGGCGATCCAGGGTCAGATCGCCGCGGTGCGCCGTGAACTCGATCGCGTGATCGTTGGGGCAGAGGCGGAACATCAGAAGACGGATACGGTGTTGGCAGGCTTCGATGTGGTGCAAAAGGACGTAGCCCAGATCGCCGCCGGCAATGGCCAGATCGGATGCAGCGCCGACTCAATTCTGGCGTCAATGAAGGATGTCGCGCAAAGCGCCCGCCAGGTCGCGTCGGTTGCCGAAGAAGCAGCCAGCGCATCAGCCCAGGCCGCGGCCGCGGCCAAGCAGCAGGCGAGGGGCACCGAGGATCTGGCGGCTGCGATCGAAGAGATCGCCTCTCTGGCCGAAACCATTCAGCGTCGCAATGGCTAGACGCCAACAGACCCGCAACACTGGCGATCTCGTCCTGGCTAGTGACGCGCCCGTCCCGGCGGACATCGAGGTCAGGGCCGAAGGCCTGTTGATTTTTCGACTCGGCGGAGAATCCTTTGGCTTGGCGCTCTCCGCCGTCGCTGAGATCATCCGTCTGCCGAAACTGGTCCACATGCCCTTGGTGCCGCCAAGTCTTCTAGGCCTCGCCAACCTGCGCGGCATCGTGCTGCCGGTCGTAAGCCTTCGGAAGCTCCTGCATCTACCTGACGGCGAAGCCAACGAATTGACACGCGTCATCGTTTTGCGCGGCAATGCCCCGGCAGGCTTGGTCGTCGACAGGGTCGACCGTCTGTTGGCGCTCGCCGCGGATCGAATTGAAAAAGACGATTCCGGCGCAGGAATGATCGATCCGGCGCTGCTCGACGGTGTCGTCAAGGGCGGTGAAGGCAAGAGCCCGATCAAGGTGCTGAACGCCTCGCGCGTCTTGCGGGGCCAATTCATGCGGCTCGGTGTGGCCGCGACGTCCGCCGGGAGTGCAGCACCGCTCGCGGTGGGCCACTCGGCGAAGCCTGCCCGCGATTCGATCTCGCTGTTGAGCTTCGATCTCGATGAGCAGGAATACGCCTTGCCGCTCGACCGGGTGCGGGAGATCATTCCGTTGCCGGATCATATCGTCGACGTTCCCCGCCCGGAAACCGCGGTCCTCGGCGTCGTGACCCTGCGCGATCACCTGCTGCCGCTGGTGTCGCTGCGCGTATTGCTCGGATTTGCCGCTGACCAGCTCGGCAGGCAGCGTGGCAAGGTCGTCGTCATGTCCGTCGGTCACGGTGCGATTGGTCTGGTTGTCGACACCACCCGGGAGATTCTGCGCCTCGATCCTGATTGCATTGATCCGGCGCCGGCCCTGCTGACCCGGGGTGAGGGCGCCGCGGAGATCGTATCCATCTGTCGGCTCGACAATGGTCGGCGATTGGTCGCACTGCTGGCGCCGGACCGCCTGTTCCGCTCGGACCTTGTTCGGCGTATCGTCGAGGATGAGGCCGGCGAACCCGGCCTGCAAGCTGAAGCAACGGCGATGGCATACGAGCAATTCATCATCTTCCGGCTTGGCCAGCAGGACTACGGTATTTCGATCGCCGCAGTCGGCGAAATTGCGCGCCCGCCGGAACATCTGACCCGGCTGCCGAAGGCACCCGCATTCATCGACGGGGTCATCAATCGGCGCGGCAGCGTCGTGCCGATCGTCGACCTGCGTCGACGATTTGACCTGACCGGTACGGAACAGGCGGCAACCCGGCGCATTCTCATGCTGGACATCGGCGGGGTATCCGCAGGGCTCCTTGTCGACAGCGTGGCCGAAATCCTGAAAGTGACAACAGATGCCATTTGCCCGGCTCCCGAACTTTCGCCGCAACAGATGCGGCTGATCTCCCGGGTGATCAACCTCGAAGCCAGTGGACGGTTGATCCTGCTGATCGAGCCTGCGCAGCTGCTTGATCAGGTCGAAGCTGATCTGCTCGCCAAATTCGCCGATTCCGAAATCGACACAGCCGCGACCGCTTCGTGATCAGGCTCTTGATCGCCGATGATTCCGCCCTGATGCGAAAGCTGCTTGAGGGCATCTTTCTCGCGGAGGGCGATTTCGATATTCGCCTGGCCCGCAACGGCAAGGAGGCGCTTGAGCTGGTTGGTGCATTTGATCCGCAGGTCGTGACCCTCGATGTTCAGATGCCCGGAATGGATGGACTGACCTGTCTCAGCCGGATCATGGTCGAAGCGCCACGGCCTGTCGTCATGATATCCTCACTCACCGAGGAAGGCGCCGAGGCCACCTTGGAGGCGATCGAATTGGGCGCGGTCGATTTTGTCGCCAAGCCAAGCGGGGCCGTGTCACTGGAGATCGAGCGTCTCCGGCCTATGCTCGTGGACAAGGTCCGAGCCGCGGCCGGCGCCCGGATCCGGCGGACATTGCGGCTGACCGAGCGTGTTCGTCATCAGATGCGAAGCGCCGGGCTTACGCCGCAGTCGCGCCCGGGCCGGGTGCGTCCCACGAGCGAGGCCAAGGTCGGTCCCGGTGCGATGAAGGCCGGACATGACGCACTGCCCGGGCTGGTGCTGATCGGTACCTCAACCGGTGGCCCGACCGCGCTCGATGTGGTGTTGCCGCAGCTACCGCCGGACTTTCCCTGGCCCGTGCTGGTAGCCCAGCACTTGCCGGCAAGCTTTACCGGCGCCTTTGCCAGGCGACTGGATCGGGAATGCCACCTCGATGTCGTCGAGGTCAACCAGCCAATGCCGTTGAAGCCGGGCACGATCTATGTCGGCAAAGGCGATGCCGACGTCATGGTGGCCCCGCGGGCGGTCGGTATGATCGCGATGCCGGTGCCGGCGAAGGCCAGCTATTTGTGGCATCCGAGCGTGGAGCGCATGGTCGCCAGCGCACTTGACCATCTCGATGCCTCGCAATTGATCGGCGTGTTGATGACCGGCATGGGCAACGACGGCGCCGAGGCGATGAAACGTTTGCGGCTCGGCGGGGGGCGCACCATCGCCGAGGCGGAATCCAGTGCGGTCGTCTGGGGCATGCCCGGCGAACTGGTCAAGAATGGTGGCGCCGAGAAAGTGCGGGCGCTTGAGGATATCGCCGGCACGATCATCGACATGGTGAACGCACATGCCCCTGGTTAGAGGCAGCAAGAGCCCTGCAAGCGCCGCTCAGCCGGCACCGCTCCGGGCCGCGCTCGACAGTCCCGATGCAGAAAGCAGGTGGATTGCAGCGCGCGCGCTGAGTGGCGACGCTGATGCCGTACCAGCGCTTGCCGCAGCCCTTGACCGCGAACCCGTGCCGCGCGTGCGCGAGGCCATCATGACGGCATTAATGCGGGTCGGAAACCCGGCGAGCGTCGAAGCGATGTTGCCGTTTCTTCGATCACAGGATGCGGGGGTACGTGCTGCCGCGATCGAAGCCCTGCAGGCGATGCCCGGGGCTGTTGCGCCGTTCATGGCGCCGCTGCTGAGTGACGGCGACGCCGACGTGCGACTGCTCGCGACCGAACTGACGCGCAACATGGATGCCTCCGAAGCGACCCGCCTGCTGTGCGACCTGATCGAGCGCGAGCAGCACCCCAATGTGTGCGCGGCGGCGGTCGACGTCCTGACCGAGGTGGGCACACCGCAGGCGCTTCCCGCGCTGGAGAAGTGCGCGGCGCGGTTCGCCGCCACGCCCTTTCTGCCGTTCGCGATCTCGGTCGCGATCGCCCGAATTTCCGGCGCGGAAGGCTAGACGGCGTGGACGATGCCAAGGGCGGAGCGTCATATGCGGTGCACATCTCTCCAGAGGACGTTCAGCGCTTCTGCGAATTTCTCTACCGCCGCACCGGCCTGTCGTTCACCGAGGGAAAGCGATATTTTATCGATCGCCGTCTCGAAGACCGCATCGCTGCAACCGGCTCGTCATCCTTCCAGGCGTATTTTTCCCTGTTGAGGGCTGACGCCGATCATGAGATCGAGCATCTGATCAACTCCTTCACCGTCAATGAGACCTATTTCTATCGGGAGGAGCACCAGCTTCGTTGCATGACGTCCAGCCTGCTCGACGTCATCGCCAGCCACAAGGAGCCGGGCGGCACGGTGCGAATCTGGTCGGTCCCGTGCTCCACAGGGGAAGAACCCTATTCCATCGCGCTTTGGCTGATGGAAAACTGGCCGCAAGTCGATAGCTACAATATCGAGATTGTCGGATCGGATATCGACACGCGAGCGCTGAAGGCGGCGGCCGAAGGAATCTATGGGGACCGTGCGCTGATGCGGTTGTCGCCCGACCTGATCGACCGCTATTTCAGGTTTGTTGCCGAAGGCCGTCATCAGATCGACGATGGCCTCAGGAACTCGATCGAATTCACCCGCGTCAATCTCATCGATTCGCGAGATATGGCGCTCCACCGTGATTTCGATCTTATCTTCTGCCGCAACGTCCTGATATATTTCGACGACGCGTCCCGCCGCCAGGCCGCGGAAAATCTCTATGGCTGCCTTCGGCCGGGCGGCTACATTTGCCTCGGCCATTCGGAAAGCATGAGCCGGATCTCCCCATTGTTTCGCGTGGCCCGGTTTCCCGACGCGATCGTGTATCAAAGGCCAGAGACTGATCATGGCTGATATCGGCATGCCCAAAGCGAGAGTCCTGGTCGTCGACGATTCGTCATTGGTACGGCTCTATTACCGGTCCGCTCTGGAACAGGCGGGCTTCGTGGTCGAGCAGGCGATCAACGGCATCGAGGCCATGGAAAGGGTATTGTCGGAATCGTTCGATCTCGTGATCGTCGATGTCAATATGCCTCGAATGGACGGCTTTACCTTCTTGCGCTCGCTCAGGAGCAGCGCCACCGATGTCGCAATGTTGCCGACGCTTATGATCTCCACGGAAGCCGGACTGGAAGATGTGGCCGAGGCGAGGAGGGCTGGTGCTAATTTTTATCTCGTCA
>Ga0302321_100006340_pt1 | contig 10410 bp, 10 predicted proteins | sample Fen_T0_1_FD_202505 | JGI IMG/M metagenome (GOLD analysis project Ga0302321, IMG submission 202505) | Peat permafrost microbial communities from Stordalen Mire near Abisko, Sweden - Fen_T0_1 | ecosystem: Environmental > Terrestrial > Soil > Wetlands > Permafrost | place: Sweden: Abisko... | reverse complement strand
ATCGGCTGGCTCCTCGTGGCGCACGGCGTCAGCTTCTGGGCGGTCTTCGGGGTGGCCGGCGGGATCGGCGGCAGCGCCGGCCTGGTCGTGGAGCAGCTCACGGCGGGGATGTGGGTGCTGCCGTTCTTGTGGATCGTGCTGATCGCCTACCTGCTGCCCGACGGGCGCACCGCCTCCTCCCGCTGGACGTGGTGGCTGCGCATCACGCTCGCCGGGGTCGTGCTCCTCCTCGTCGGGTCGGCGGGGGACACGCAGGGCTTCCGCGACGCCCATGAAGGAGCCGACCCACCGCTGCACTGGCTGCCCGAGCCGCTGTCGGGCCTGCTGGGTGTGATCGGCCTGCTGTCCACCGTGCTGTTCATCTTCGGCGGCGCGGTGGCAGTCCGATCGCGTCTGAGCCGGGCGGAGGGCGACGACAGGCTGCGGCTGCTCTGGCTGGTCTGGGGCTCCCTCAGCGTCCCGCTGGCCCTGCTGGGCGCGTGGGCGAGCCACTTCCTCCTCCCCGGCGACCTGCTGGCGGCAGACCTGGCGCTGTCCGTCGCGGCGGTGGGGTTGCCGGTCACGATCGGGATCGCGGTGCTGCGCCACCGCCTGTTCGACATCCAGCTCGTCCTGAGCCGCACCCTGACCTTCACGGTGCTGTCGGTCGTGGTGACCGGCGTCTATGTCGGGCTGCTCTGGGTGACCGACCGGTTGTTCGGGGACGGCACCGTCGGCGGGGTCGCGGCGGTGGTGGTGGTCGCGGTCATCGCGGCGCCGCTGCACGGGTGGATCCGACGCCGGACGGAGCGGTGGGTCTATGGCTACCGCTCGGAGCCGGCGGCCGCCCTGCGGCGGCTGGACGCGAACGTGGAGCGTGCGGACCCGCTGCAGGTGGTCGACACCATCACTGATTCGATCGCTGATGCGCTCAAGGTCGACCGCGTGTGGGTCGAGCCGGCCGATACCCCGCTGTCCGATGACCCGGCGACGTTCCGTGTGCCTCTTGTCCATCGCAACGAGCGGATCGGCGACCTCGCCGTGCAAGTACCGGCAGGGCGGAGCATGACTGCTGCCGACACGTCGCTCCTGCGCGACCTGGCCCGCCAAGCCGCGGTCACCGTGCGGGTCTCCGAGCTGGCCACCGAGCTCCAGGCGTCGCGATCTCGGATCGTGACCGCGCGCGAGGAGGAGCGCAGGCGGCTACGCCGTGACCTGCACGACGGCGTCGGCCCTTCGCTGGCCGCGATCGTGCTCAAGCTCGACGCCGCCCAATCCCGGCAAGACGACGCGCAGCGCAACGAGCTTCTCACCGAGATTCGGGACGAGACCCGATCGACGATCGCGGAGGTGCGACGTCTCGTGGACGACCTCCGACCGCCCGCGATCGACGAGGTGGGCCTGGTCAACGCCATCCGGCAGCGGGCCGCCACCCTCTCGACCGGGACCTTGCGCTTCCGAGTGGACGGGCCGGACACGCTCCCCCCGCTGTCCGCGGCCGTCGAGGTTGCGGCGTTCCGGATCGTGTCCGAGGCGATGACCAACGTCGCGAAGCACTCCCGTGCGGGCTCCTGCAGCGTCGAGATCGCGCTCGACGGCACGCTCGAGCTCACCGTGACCGACGATGGCCAGGGCGCGGCACGCTCGAGCAGCACCGGGGTGGGGTGGACCTCGATGACCGAGCGGGCTGCCGAGCTCGGCGGGTCGTGCACGATCACCAGCCTCGCCGAGCGCGGCCTGGAAGTGCGAGCCTTCCTGCCCCTGCTGCTGGATGCCGAAGCGGAGTCGCGGTCGTGACGCGCGTGCTGATCGCCGACGACCACCCCGCCTACCGACGCGGTCTGGGCCTCATGCTCGCCAACGTCGAGGACGTCGATGTCGTCGGCGAGGCCGAGACCGGAGCCCGTGCCGTCGAGCTCGCCCTCGAGCTGGCCCCAGACGTCGTCGTCATGGACCTGCGCATGCCCGACCTCGACGGCATCGAGGCCACCCGCCGGATCAACCGCGGTGCGTCGGCGCCCGCTGTCATCGTGCTGACGATGTTCGAGGACGACGACTCCGTCTTCGCTGCCATGCGGGCAGGGGCGCGTGGCTACCTGCTGAAGGGTGCGGATCAGGACGAGATCGTCCGGGCGATCCGGGCGGCAGCCGCGGGCGAGGCCATCTTCGGACCCGAGATCGCCGCGCGGGTGATCGCGCACTTCGCGAACGGACCGGCGTCACCCAGCCGGGCCTTCTCGTCCCTGACCGACCGGGAGCGCGAGGTCCTGGATCTGGTCGCCGCAGGCAAAGGGAACGCCACGATCGCCCACGAGCTGATGATCAGCCTCAAGACGGTCCGAAATCACGTGTCGAACATCTTCACCAAGCTGCAGGTCTCTGACCGCTCCGCGGCGATCGTGAAGGCCCGGGAGGCTGGGCTGCCCGGCACGCGGTCCTGAGCGACCGGGTCAGCGAGCGCGTCGGTGTGGCCGAGAGGTGGACGCCCCTCGGCGACGTGAGCGGGGTCACCCGCACCGCGAGGGAAGGTTCATCTGCTCGCAACACCGCGACAACGCCCAGGAGACGTCGCCGGGTGAGCGTGGGGACGCCGGAGAACCCGGCACGTCGGCTCGACCAGGAGGTGTCATGTCCGACAACGCCTACCCCACCGGGGTCCTCGAAGGCCTGACCCGCGAGGAGCTCGACGAGTACTACGCGTTCTGGGACCGACTGCGCGGCGAGGCCATCAGCGAGCGGGACCGCCAGGAGATCGACGAGGTCTTCGGCCGCGAGGTCGCCTGACCCGCGGACCGAGGACGGCGCGCCGGTTCGGTGCGCCGCCAGGGCGGGCTCCGGTCAGCGTCGACCGGGGCCCGGACCGCTGTCACGGAGCGTGGAGGTGAGGGTGCCCTCTGTGGTCGACCATACACGCGTCAGATATTGAAGGCTGAACTATCGGGCGTAGGTTCGTTCGTGTGCGAACGGTGCCGAGGGGGTGCCGGGCACGACGAAGCAGAACAAGGGGACATCACGATGAAGCGCAGGACTCTCGACTACACGCTCGCGACGCTCGGCGTCGTCATGGCGCTCGTGCTCGCCATCGGCGGCGCGCTGCTGCTGTACGCCGCGAACTTCACCAACAACACGATCAGCGACCAGCTCTCGGCGCAGAAGATCGCGTTCCCGCCGGCCGACCAGCTGCCGGTGAAGGCCTTCGGCGAGACGGTCAACGGCTACGCCGGCCAGCCGGTCACCACCGGCGCGCAGGCCAGGGCCTACTCCGACATGATCGCCGTCCACCTCCAGGGCGTCGCCGGCGGCAAGACCTACTCCGAGGTCAGCGAGGAGTGGATCGCGTCCAACCCGACCGACCCCACCAAGCGCGACGCCGCGCTCGGTGCCCAGCGCCAGACCCTGTTCATGGGTGAGACGCTGCGTGGCCTGCTGCTCAACGCCTACGCCTTCTCGATCTTCGGGCTGCTGGCCCTCATCGGCGGCTGGGTCGCGCTGATCGCGGCGGTCGTGCTCGCCGTGCTCGCGGTGGCCGGCTACGTGCACGGCCACAACGTCAGCAAGGAGACGGCTATCGACGCTCCCGAGGTCGAGAAGATCCCGGCCGTCTGAAGGCCCTCTGCACCGGACTCGTCCGGGCGTCGCACACGAGGTCCCGGCACCCGACGGGGTGCCGGGACCTCCTGCGTCCGCAGGTCGGCGTCCCGCGGGCGCGGCGGACGGTCCCCTAGGCTGACCGCACCTGGAGGTGCCATGACCGTCGAGGCCGTCGGCCTGGGGAAGTCGTACGGCGCGGTGCGCGCGGTCGACGACCTCTCGTTCCGCCTCGAGCCCGGGGCGGTCACCGGTTTCCTCGGCCCGAACGGCGCCGGCAAGTCGACGACGCTGCGCCTCATGCTCGGCCTCGACCGAGGCGACGGCACGACCCTGTGGGACGGCCGCAGCCTGCGCGACCACGACCCCGTCACGCGCGTGGTCGGCGCGCACCTCGACGCGAAGTTCTTCCACCCGTCGCGCTCCGCGCGCAACCACCTGCGCCTGCTCGCCACCGAGGCGCGCGTGCCGGCGTCGCGGGTCGACGAGGTGCTGCGGCTCGTCGGCCTCGAGGACGTCGCACGCAAGCGCCCCTCCGGGTTCTCGCTGGGCATGGGGCAGCGGCTCGGGCTCGCGGGCGCGATCCTGGCCGAGCCCGGCGTGCTGCTCCTCGACGAACCGGCGAACGGCCTGGATCCCCAGTCGATCCAGTGGTTGCGCGACTTCCTCCGGCACTACGCCGAGCGCGGCAACGTCGTCTTCGTCTCCAGCCACCTGCTGTCCGAGATGCAGCTCATGGCCGACCACCTCGTCGTCATCGCGAAAGGTCGGATGGTCGCCGACGAGTCGCTCGCGGCGTTCGTCGCGCGCAGCACCCGCAACGACGTGCTCGTCCGCACCGGCCAGCGCGACCGGCTCGCCGAGGCGCTGAGCGCCGCCGGCCTCGAGTCGGTGCGCGAGGGCGAGGACGGGCTCGCGGTGGTCACCGCCGACACCGACCTCGTCGGCGACGTCGCCTTCCGCGCGGGCCTCGGGCTGCGCGAGCTCACCCGACGTACGGCCAGCCTCGAGGAGGCCTTCCTCGAGCTCACCAGCGGAGAGCAGCAGTTCGCGACCGGCGAGCGATCCGGCGAGCGTCCGGCCGATCAACCCGGCGGCGCGTCGTGATCGCCGCACTGCGCTACGAGTCGGTGCGCGTCCTCACGGTGCGCTCCACCTGGATCTGCCTCGCGCTCACGCTCGTCGGCGTGGCTGCGCTCGCGTTCCTCGCCACGAGCCCGGTGTTCCTGGCGGAGCCCGGCCCCGGCGTCGAGCCCACAGTGCTGTGGTGGGACGCGTTCGCGCAGCCGCTGCTGCTCACGACGATCCTCGCGTCGGTGGTGGCGGCGCAGAACCTCGGGCAGGAGTACCGCTTCGGCATCGTCCGCCTCACCCTCACGGCCTTCCCGCGGCGGGGCCGGATCCTCGTGGCCAAGGCGGTCTCCGTGATCGCGGTCGGGCTGGTGTTCACCGCCGTCTCCTACCTCGCGAGCTGGATCGGCGTCGCCCTGCACGGCTACCCGGTGCCGCCCGCGACCGCTCCGCCCGCCGACTCCACGCTCCTGCTGCGCGGCGCGGCGCTCGTGGTGCTGTGGAGCCTGTCGGCGTGGGCGCTGGCCGGCATCACGCGGCAGACCGCGATCGGCATCGCGGTCCCGATCGTGTCGGGGCTCATCGTCGAGCAGATCCTCAGCGCGGTGCTGCGCGACCGTGTGGGCTGGCTGGTCGACGTCCTGCCGTGGTCGTCCGCCTCACGCTGGGCCGCCGTGGCCGCCGACTCGGGTGGCACCGCGCCGGCCGGTGGCACGGCCGAGCTCGTGCAGCCCCCGGTCGGGTGGTCGGCGCTCGGCGTGTTCGGCTGCTGGGTGCTCGCGTTCGTCGTCCTCGAGGTCGTCTCGTTCCTGCGACGCGACGCGTGACCCGCGAGGCTCCGGCATGAGCGTCGTGCGCGGCGACGAGGTCGCGGCCGTCGCGGTCGGCGGTGTGGTGGGTGCGCTGGCGCGCGCGGGCATCTCGGCCGCGCTGCCCCATCCGAGCGTGTCGACCTGGCCATGGGCGACGTTCCTCACCAATCTCGTGGGCTGCGTGCTGCTCGGCGTGCTGCTCGACTGGGCCGACCACCGCGCCCCCGAGTGGAAGGCGCTCCACCCGCGGCGCGCCCGGCTCGTGCGGCCGTTGCTGGCGTCGGGCGTGCTCGGCGGCTTCACGACGTTCTCGACGTTCTCGGTCGAGACCTACGGGCTGCTGTCGTCGGGGGCCGTGTCGGCCGGGTGCGTGTACGCCGTCGCGAGCGTGCTGCTCGGCGTCGCCTTCGTGCTCGCCGGACGCATGATGGGCGCCGCGATCTTCGGCCCCGCGCCGCTCGACCTGCTCGAGGACGAGGCGCTGTGACCGTCGTCCTCGCCATCATGATCGGCGCCGCGCTCGGGGCGCCGACCCGTTACGTGGTCGAGCGGCGGATGGCCGCGGCCTACCCCTACGGCACGCTGCTCGTGAACGTCGTCGGCTCGGCCGTCCTCGGAGCGCTCGTCGGCTGGGCGTCGGTGCACGGCGGCACCTCGGCGCACTCCGTCGTCTACGCGTTCGTCGGCGTGGGGTTCTGCGGTGCGCTCACGACGTTCGGCGGGTACGCCGCCCAGGTGCTCGACATCGCCGTCGCCCGCGACGTGCCGGCGCGGCTCGCGGCGTCGTGGCGGTCGCTCGGCTACGCCACGGTGTCGGTCGTCGGCTGCGTCGGCGTCGCGGCGCTCGCATACGTCGCGGCCCGAGCCCTGTCGGGCTGACCCTCATAGGGTCGGCCGCAGCCGACCTCAGGAGCTCGGGAGCGTCTTCGCGACGTCGGCCACGAAGGCGCAGCCGTCGAAGTCGGTGTCGACGCTCCACCCGAGGCGCACGATCACGGCGTCCTTCGACGGGATCATCGCGACGACCTGGCCGTAGTGGCCCTCCATGAGCAGGGTGTCGCGCGGGTAGCCCGCCGTCGACGCGCACTCGCCGCCGTCGGGCTCGCCCGGGATCCAGGTCTGGGCGCCGTAGCCGTGGCCCTCGCCGCTGGGCACGGCAGGGGTGGCCGCGAGCTTCTGCCAGCCCGCGGGGATCACCTGCGTGCCCTGCCACGTGCCGTCCTTGAGCATCAGCTGGCCGAGCTTGGCCCAGTCGGCCGTGCTGGCCCACAGGTAGGACGACCCGACCCAGGTGCCGGACGTGTCGGTCGACAGCGTGGCGGTCGTGAGGTCCAGCGGCTGGAACAGCGTGGCGTTCGCGTAGTCGAGGTACTCCTGGTCGGTGGCGAACTGCGAGCGCACGACCGCGGCGAGGATGTTCGTCGACGCGCTGAGGTACTCCCAGTACGTGGCCGGCTGGTGGTCGAGCGGGTGCTGGGCCGCCCAGCCCGACATGTCGGGCTCGCCGTACAGCATCTGCACGACGTCGCCGGTCGGGCCGTAGCCCTCGTCGAGCGCCAGGCCGGACCGCATGTACATGAGGTCGGCGACGGTGATCTTCGCGCGGTCGTCCTTCTTCCAGTCGGCGACCCACGACGGTGCACGGCCGGAGGGGAAGGCGTCGACGACCGGGGTCTCGAGGCTGATGCCCGCCTGCTGCAGCTTCTTGTAGGCGAGCATGCCGGTGACGGTCTTGGTCATCGACCAGCCGAGCAGCGCGGTGTTCGGCTTGATGCCGGTGCCGTCGCGCAGCAGGAGCAGCTTGCCGTGCTGCACGACGGCGACGCCGCGTGCGCTCAGCCCCATCGGGTCGTCCGACCCGACGAACGCGGCGTCGACGACCTTGGAGAGGGTCGCGGTGTCGACGCCGGTGGTGGTGACGGTGCCCTCGCCCGCGGGCCAGGCCGCCGGGTCGGCCGCGGCCGGCACGTAGGGCTTGGCCGAGGGGTCGGCCGGGGCGTCGAGCACGCAGCCTCGACCGCTCTGCAGCGACGAGGTGCGCGACACGATGCCGAGGAACTTCGCGGTGACGGTGTGGTTCGTGTCGTCGACGTCGGCCGAGACGACGCCGAGGATCGGGCTCTGCGGCGCGACGTCGGACGTGACGAGGTCGGCGGTGGGCAGGTCGCGCCCGGCGACGAACTTCGCGCCGCACACCGTCTGCGCGACGACGCCGGCGGCGTTCGACGGGATGTGGAACCACCAGAGGAACCCGATCGCCGCGACCAGCACCAGGAGAACGAGAACGCCGATCCCCGCCAGGATCCGCTTCACCCACCGCACGATGGCCTCCACCCGCACGCACCGGACCGATCCGGGCCGGGACCGCGCGACGTCGCACCGGTCGCTCCCGACGCTACCGCCCGCGGCACGTCGTCCCCCGCCCGATGCCCAACTCCCCGCCGCGCGTTTCTGTTCGCTTAGGTCACGAAGCGAAGTTGAGCTGCACTTCGTGACCTAAGCGGACAGATGTGGTGGGGGACGGGGGCGGTGTCCCGGGATGTCGGGGGGTCTGGCGCTTCAAGCGGGGGGTGCTTCGGGCCGATCCCCTCAGGGTGGGGATCCGCACCTTCGTCGTGATCGGGCTGGCCGCGTGGGCCGGCTGGCTGCTCGTGCGCGGGCTGATCAACCGCACGATGCCGTGGATCGGCCTGGCCATGCTCGTCGTCCCGCTCGTGTGGCTGCTCGTGACCGAGCGGCAGTGGATCGACTCCGAGCACGAGTTCTCAGCGGTCGCCAGGACGATCGCCCCCGCGTCCGCGGGCGTGCACTGCCAGCGATGGGGCGAGCGCATCACCTACCTCGGCAGCGACCTCGGCCACGTCGAGTTCGACGCGGACGGCCAGCCGGCGGGGCCGGCGTACCTCACCTACGACGTGTGCCGCGACCTGTCGTCGTACTGGCACGCCGGCTTCACCGCGAAGAACCACCCGACCACCGAGCAGGCGATCGCCGTGCACGTGCTCAGCCACGAGTCCGAGCACCTCACCGGCATCGAGAGCGAGTCGATGGCCGAGTGCTTCGCCGTGCAGCAGGACACGAAGACGGCCGAGGAGCTCGGCGCCAACCCGCAGCAGGCCTACCTCGTCGCGCTGCGCTACTGGACGCTCATCTACCCGAACATGCCGAGCGACTACACGACGCCGGACTGCGCGCCGGGCGGCAAGCTCGACCGCAACCCGGGCGACACCGTCTGGCCCTGATCGCTGCTGCGACGTCGGCGCCCGTGACTCCTCGCGCGCTGACCAAGATCGCGAATCCGGGTGCCCAACGACCAGAAGAGTGCCCTTGATCTTCCTCAAGGGGAGAACAAGGGCAGGTCGGTGGGTCGGCGGAGGCGGCGGTACTGGCTGGGGGTGAGGACGGCGTCGACGGGGCGGTCGTGGGGCGCAGCGGGGACGGTGTCGAGCACCTCGTCGTCGTGCACCACCGCGACGACCACCGGGCGCACCGCGGGCTCGATCGCGTCGAGGCCCGCGAGGAAGCGGTCGTAGTAGCCGCCGGCCTTGCCGATGCGGTTGCCGTGGACGTCGACGGCGAGGGCGGGCGCGAGCACCACGCGGCAGCGCAGCCGCACCAGCCCGGCCATGTCGTGGGCGACCGGCGCACCTGTCGGCTCGGGGATGCCGCGCGACACCCCGTCGAGCGTGAGCCCCGAACCGTCGCCGGCCGCTTCGTCGTCGGCCCAGTCGAGGCCGCCGTCCTCGCGGATCACGGGCAGCAGCACCCGCACGCCGGACAGCGCCAGCAGCGACCTCACCCGGTCGGTGCGCGGCTCGGTGCCGAACCAGGCGTACGCCGTGACGCACCCGCCGACGTCGCCGCGCACGAGCGCCGCGATCTCGGGGATGAGCCCGACCCGCACGGCCAGGGCGGCGCCGACGGCGTCGCGCTCCTGCTCGTCGCGGGCACGACGCGAGGCCCGCACCTGCTCGCGCAGGGCGCTCTTCCGCTCGTCGACCGGCACCGTCACGCCGTCATCATCGCCCGCCTCCCGTAGGTTGGGCACGTGCGCAGCGTCGAGGAGCACCTTCAGGCAGTGCTCGCGGGGGTCGTCCCCCTCGCGCCGCTCGACGTCGCCCTGTTCGAGGGCCGGGCCTGCGTGCTCGCCGAGGACGTCCCCGCGCCCTGGCCGCTGCCGGCGTTCGACACCGCGATCGTCGACGGTTACGCCGTGCTCGCCTCCGACCTGCTCGCCGCCAGCGACGGCAAGCCGACGCCGCTGCGCGTGATCGACGACGTCCCCGCCGGCTTCCGCGCGAGCGTCGCGCTCGAGCCGGGGCAGGCGATCCGGCTCGCGATCGGCGCTCCGATCCCCGACGGCGCCGACACCGTCGTCCCGCTCGTCGGCACCGACGGCGGCTCGCCCGAGGTGCTCGTGAGCGTGAGCATCCCGCCGGGGGAGAACATCCGGCGCCGCGGCGACGACGTGCCGCTCGGTGCCCTGGTCGCGAGCGCCGGCACGGTGCTCGGCCCCCGCGAGACCGCGCTCCTCGCCGCGGTCGGCCGCGGCCGCGTCTCCGTGCACCCCCGCCCGCGCGTGGTCGTCATCTCCGTGGGCGACGAGCTCGTCGAGCCCGGCGGCCCGCTCGCGCCCGGGCTGGTCTCCGACGCGAACGGCGTCGCCATCGCCGCGGCGATCGAGGAGTCGGGCGCGATCGCCTACCGCGTCGGCCCACTGCCGGCCGACCGCGACATCGTCCGCGCCGCGCTCGAGGACCAGCTCGTGCGCGCCGACCTCGTCGTCACGACCGGCGGCGTGAGCGCCTCGGCGTACGACACGGTGAAGTCGGTGCTCACCGAGCTCGGCGACGTCGAGTTCACCAAGGTCGCGATGACGCCGGGCACGCCGCAGGCGCACGGCAGCATCGGCCCCGACCGCATACCGATCTTCACGCTGCCCGGCAACCCGGTGTCGGCC
>Ga0302321_100006339_pt1 | contig 10411 bp, 9 predicted proteins | sample Fen_T0_1_FD_202505 | JGI IMG/M metagenome (GOLD analysis project Ga0302321, IMG submission 202505) | Peat permafrost microbial communities from Stordalen Mire near Abisko, Sweden - Fen_T0_1 | ecosystem: Environmental > Terrestrial > Soil > Wetlands > Permafrost | place: Sweden: Abisko... | reverse complement strand
GCGGACGAACTCGACCTTGTTCCCGCGCCGGTCGCCACCCAGGTCGTGCTGCGGGACGGCATCGCCCACTGGGTGGGCACGCTCGCGGCACTGGCCACCGTCTGCGAGGCCATCGCCTTGGAGGTGCGGCACGGGCAGCGCACGGAGGTACGCGAGCTCGAGGAGCCGTTCGGCAGGGGCCAGAAGGGCTCGTCGGCGATGCCGCACAAGCGCAACCCGATCATCTCTGAGCGGATCTGCGGGCTCGCCCGCATCGTCCGAGCGCAGGTCGTGCCGGTCCTCGAGGGCGTTCCGCTGTGGCACGAGCGGGACATCTCCCATTCGAGCACCGAGCGCGTTGCCCTGCCCGATGCGGCTGTCGCGACCGACTATCTGCTGCACCTGACGTCCAGACTGGTCACGGGCCTGCGCGTGGACACTGCCCGGATGCGCGCGAACCTCGATCTCACGGGCGGGCTCATCCACACCTCCGCGGCCTTGCTGGCGCTGGTCAGCGCCGGGATGAGCCGCGAGGAGGCGTACGCCCTCACCCAGGCGGCGGCCATGGAGTCCTGGTCGGACGCCCGCCCGTTCCGCGAGACGCTGCGCGAGGTGGCGAAGGCCGCGGGGCAGGAGATCGACGAGGCCGCGCTGGACGAGGCCTGCCGGCCCGAGCGCTACCTGGAGCGGCTGGCCCCGGTGTTCGATCGGCTGGCCGTGCTGCGCTGAGCGCCACAGCGCGCACATGGTGCACTCGTCAAGACGTGAGGGGATGGCAATGACCGGATACCCGGCGCATTGGGAAGCCGACGTCGTCCTCGCCGACGGCGGCACGGCGCACCTTCGTCCGATCGTCCCCGAGGACGCCGAGCGGTGGAGCCGCCTCATCGCGAGGCTGTCTCCGGAGACGATCTACTACCGGTTCTTCACCGAGCATCCGGTGCTCGGGCCAGCCGAGCGCGAGCACTTCACGAATGTCGACTACGTGGGGCGGGTGGCGTTCGTCACCCTGCTCGGGGACGAGATCGTGGCGGTGGGGCGGTACGACGAGGTACCGGGCTCACCCTTGGCCGAGGTCGCGTTCGTCGTCGACGACGCGCAGCAGGGCCGGGGCCTGGGCTCGATCCTGCTCGAGCATCTGGCCGCGGCCGCCCGCGAGCGGGGGCTGCGCCGGTTCGAAGCCGAGGTGCTCACCGCGAACATCAAGATGATCCGGGTCTTTCAGGATGCCGGGTATCGGATCGAGCGTGAGGTCGATGGCGACTCGATGCGGCTGGCCTTCGACATCAAACCGACCGAGCACTCGGTGGAGGTGATGCGCGCCCGGGAGCACCGGGCGGAGGCCCGCTCGATCGCGCGGCTGCTCAGTCCCCGCACGATCGCGGTGGTCGGCGCCTCCCGCACCCCGGGTGCGGCGGGCAACACCGTGTTGCGCAACATCATGGAAGGTTGCTTTCCCGGCCCCGTCTACCCCGTCAACCCGGCGGCGACGGCGGTGGCCGCGGTGCGCGCCTATCCCTCGGTACTTGATATCCCCGACGAGGTCGACCTCGCGGTGGTCATCGTGCCGGTTGCCGCGCTGGACGAGGTGGTCGCGCAGTGCGGGGCCAGGCGGGTCTGCGGGCTGGTTGTCCTCACCGATCCGGAAGACCTTGAGGTGGACGCCAAGTTGGCGGCGCAGGCGCGCGCGTTCGGGATGCGGGTCGTGGGCCCCAGCTCGCTGGGCGTGATTTCCACCCGGCTCGGGCTCAACGCATCCCTGTCGCCCATTCTGCCGCCGACCGGGCGGGTCGGCTTCTTCTCCCAGTCGGGGCCGTTGGGCGCTTCGCTGCTCGATCATGCCGCCCGGCGCGGGCTCGGCGTCTCGACGTTCGTCTCGGTCGGCCGGCGGGCCGACGTCAGCAGCAATGCCCTGCTGCAGTACTGGGAAGAGGACGAGAGCACTGACGTGGTGGCGCTGTATCTCGAGTCGGTCGGCAACCCCCGCAAGTTCGCCCGGCTCGCCCGGCGCATCAGCATGCGCAAGCCGGTCGTCGCGTTGATGACGATGGCGACGGACGTCGAGGCCGAACTGCTGCGGCAGGCGGGTGTGGTCCGGGTGGCGACCGTCTCGGAGCTGTTCGATGTGGCGCACCTGCTTGCCTCGCAGCCGCTGCCGGCGGGGCGCCGGCTGGCCGTTGTGGCCAACACCGTGACGCTGGCCCAGCTCGCCATGTCGGCCGCCACAGCGCTGGGGCTGACCTGCACCGAGCCGTTCATGCTCCGGCACGGTTCGTCGGCGCACGAGTACGGCCAGGCGGTCGAGCGCGCGGCTCGGGACGCCGACGCCGTGCTGGCGATCGTGGTACCGCCGGTGGACGTGGGAGGTGGGAAGATCGACGCTGCCGTCGAGGCCGCCCAAGGGACTGGCAAGCCGGTGCTGGTGGCGGTGCTGTCCTTCGACGGCGCGTTGCCGCCGGAACTGGGCGCCATCCCGACCTACCCGTCGCCGGACAGTGCCGTGCGGGCGCTCAGTCGCGTCGTGGACTACGCCGAGTTCTGCTCCCGACCGGTCGGCCTGTTCCCGATGCCGCCGCCGGTCGACATCGCGGCGGCCCGCACCGCCCTCGCTGAGCACCGGATGACGGATCTCCTCGACGTCTACGGCATCACGGTCGACCCGGCTGTCCCGGTGCGCACCGCAGGCGAGGCAGTCGATGCGGCGCAGCGGCTGGGTTGGCCGGTCGCGCTCAAGTCAGCCACGCACCCCCACCAGCACCGGCAAGAGCTCAGCGGCGTCCGGGTCGAAATCGCCGACGAGGATCAGCTCCGAGCTGCGTTCGACACGCTGGCCAAGCGGGCCGAACCCGAACTCGTCGTGCAACGGATGGCTCCGCCAGGGGTGGCCGTCACCGTCGGCGCAGTGGAGGATGCAACGTTCGGCCCGCTCGTGTCGTTCGGCCTTGCCGGCGTCGCGACCGACCTCCTCGGTGACCGTGCGTACCGCATCCTGCCACTGTCCGACATCGACGCCGCAGAGCTCGTCCGCTCCGTGCGGGCCGCGCCGCTGTTGTTCGGCTACGGCGGCGCTCCCCCGGTCGACGTGGAGGCGCTCGAACAGCTCCTGCTGCGGGTGGCCAGGCTGGCCGACGAGCTTCCCGACGTCACCGGCCCCGACGTCCCGGCCGGTGCGCACGTTCACTCGCTGGAACTCAACCCAGTGATCGTGGGGCGGTCCGGGTTGCGGGTGCTGGCAGCGCAGGCGCAGCTGGGCGAGCCCGTCCCGAGGGCGGACATGGGTCCACGCCGAATCAGGTGAGCAAATCAGGTGAAGAGGGGCCTCATCCCGGCATGCTGCCGGCGTCATGCAGGCACCTGCGCCCGAGTGCCGGGTGGGGCGTGGTCCAACCGAAATCGTTCTGGCCGCAATCGGCGAGGTGGGCGCCCTCGCGCGGGTAGCGTCGGCACGTGCCCCTTGCGCCCCAGCAGTTCGCCGGGCTCACCCACCTTGCGTCCGGGAAGGTCCGGGAGCTGTTCGCCGTCGAGGACGCGGGCGGCGGGCGGCCCGGCGACAAGCTCCTGCTCGTGGCCAGCGATCGCATCTCCGCGTTCGACGTGGTCTTGCCCACCGAGATCCCCGACAAGGGCGCCGTTCTGACGGCGCTGTCGTTGTGGTGGTTCGATCAGCTGGCCGACATCGTCCCCGGCCACGTCCTGTCCAGCCGCGTGCAGGATTACCCCGCGGAGCTGGCGGCCTACGCCGACGCGCTGCGGGGGCGCTCGATGCTGTGCCGGCGGCTGGACATGGTGCCGGTCGAGTGCGTAGCCCGCGGGTACCTGACCGGCAGCGGCCTGGCCGACTACCGGCGCACCGGCGGTGTCAGCGGCCACCTGCTGCCCCCCGGGCTGGGTGACGGTGACCGGCTGCCGGAGCCGATCTACACGCCGTCCACGAAAGCGCCGCAGGGCGAACACGACGAGAACATCAGCCGCGAGGACGTGGTGGAACGCATCGGTCCGGCGCTGGCCAAAGAGATCGAGCGGCTGACCCTGGACGTGTACGAGCTCGCGTCGGTCATCGGCCGCGGCCGCGGCGTCCTGCTGGCCGACACGAAGCTCGAATTCGGCCACGACAGCGACGGGGTGCTCCGTCTCGGTGACGAGGTGCTCACCCCGGACTCGTCGCGGTTCTGGCCGGCGGACGCGTGGGAGCCCGGCCGTTCCCAGCCCTCCTTCGACAAGCAGTACGTGCGTGACTGGCTGGCCGGGTCCGGCTGGGACCGGCGGCCCCCGGGTCCGCGGCTACCCGACCACGTGGTCGAGCAGACCAGGGCGCGCTACGTGGAGGCCTACGAGCGCCTCACCGGCCGCCCCTTCGACGACTACCTGCGGGCGGCCTGACGTGCCCCGGGTGGTCGTCGACGTGATGCCGAAACCGGAGATCCTCGATCCCCAGGGGGAGGCCATTGTGTCCGCCCTGTCGACGCTGGGGGTGTCCGGCGTGACGTCGGTGCGCCAGGGGAAGCGATTCGAGCTCGACGTCGATGGTGACGATCAGACCGCGCTCGAGCGCGCTCGCGACCTGGCCGACAGGCTGCTGGCCAACCCGGTCATCGAAGATTTCCAGGTACGGCTCGATGGCGGGCCGCGGGAGGTGGGTGCTCAGTGAGCCAGTCCGTCGTCACCGTGCAGCGGCAGGACCACCTGCTGCTCATCGGCTTGAACCGGCCCGAGAAGCGCAACGCGGTGAACCTCGCGATGCTGGAAGGGATGGCGCAGGCCTACGGCCGGCTGGAAGACGACGACGAGGTCCGGTGCGCCGTCGTGTTCGCCCACGGCAAAGACTTCACGACCGGCCTCGACCTCGCCGAGGTGGGGCCGCAGGTGGCGCAGGGCGCGCGGCTGTTCCCCGAGGAGGGGGTGGACCCGGTGGGTCTGTACGGCCGGGTGCGGACGAAGCCGGTGGTCATGGCCGTCCAGGGGTGGTGCCTGACCATCGGCATCGAGTTGCTGCTGGCCAGCGACGTGCGGATCGCCGCTGCGGACACCCGCTTCGCCCAGATCGAGGTCAAGCGCGGGATCTACCCCTTCGGCGGGGCGACCTTCCGGATGCCCCGCCAGTTCGGCTGGGGCAACGCCATGCGTTACCTGCTCACCGGCGACGAGTTCGACGCGGCTGAGGCCTACCGGGTCGGGCTCGTGCAGGAGGTCGTTCCCCCGGGCGAGCAGCTCGGCAAGGCCGTGGAGATCGCCGGGCGGATCGCTGCCGTGGCCCCGCTCGGTGTGCGGGCGACGCTGGCGTCGGCGCGGCTGGCGCTCGCCGGGGAAGAGGAAGCGGCCAAAAGCCGGCTCTACGCCGACGCCGGGCGGCTGTTCGCCTCGGAGGACGCCATGGAGGGGCTGGCGTCGTTCGTCGAGCGGCGCACGGCCGTGTTCAAGGGCCGCTGAGACCGGTGAGCGCGCGCATCGGGGTCGTGACCTTCCCGGGCTCCCTCGACGACGTCGACGCCCACCGCGCTGTGCGGATAGCCGGTGCCGAGCCGGTGGCGCTCTGGCACGGCGACCATGATCTGCGCGGTGTCGACGCCGTGATCCTTCCTGGCGGCTTCTCCTACGGTGACCACCTGCGAGCCGGGGCCATCGCCCGGTTCTCCCCGGTGATGCGCGAGGTGGTGGACGCGGCCCGGCGCGGCCTGCCCGTGCTCGGCATCTGCAACGGCTTCCAGGTGTTGTGCGAGGCGCACCTGCTGCCCGGCGCCCTGACCCGCAACGCCGGCCTGCACTTCGTGTGCCGGGACATGTGGCTGCGGGTGGAGACCGTCCGCACCGCCTGGACCAGCGGGTACGAGCCCGGCCAGGAGATCCTCGTGCCTGTCAAGCACGGCGAGGGCCGCTATGTCGCTGCCGCCGGCACCCTTGCGGAGCTCGAAGCCGAGGAGCGGGTCGTGTTCCGGTACGCGCGGGGAAACCCGAACGGGTCCTTCCATGACATCGCCGGCGTTTGCGACGCGAGCCGTCGCGTCGTCGGCCTCATGCCCCATCCCGAGCACGCGGTGGACGGCCTGACCGGCCCGTCCGTCGACGGCGTCGCGCTGTTCCTGTCGGTGTTGACGGCCCATGTCTGACGCGGCGCAGTCTGACGCGGCGCAGTCTGACGCGGCCGCGGTGGACACGGTCGAGCTTGCCGGCAAGACCCCGGGCGAGCACCAGCCCTACGAGGAGTTGGGGCTGCGTCCCGACGAGTACGAGCGCATCCACACGGTGCTCGGCCGGCGCCCGACGGCGGCTGAGCTGGCGATGTACTCGGTGATGTGGAGCGAGCATTGCTCGTACAAGAGCTCGAAGGTGCACCTGCTGCAGTTCGCCGGTACCCGCACCGACCGGCTCCTGGCGGGTATCGGGGCGAACGCCGGCGTCGTCGACGTCGGTGCCGGGCTGGCCGTCACGTTCAAGGTGGAAAGCCACAACCACCCGAGCTTCGTCGAGCCCTATCAGGGTGCGGCCACCGGTGTCGGCGGGATCGTCCGCGACATCCTGGCCATGGGAGCGCGGCCGCTGGCCGTGCTCGACCCGCTGCGCTTCGGTGCCGCTGACGCCCCGGACACGCGGCGCGTCCTGTCCGGTGTCGTGGCCGGCATCGGCGGCTACGGCAACTGCCTGGGCCTGCCCAACATCGGTGGGGAGGTCGTCTTCGACCCCAGTTACGCGGGCAACCCGCTGGTCAACGCGCTGTGCGTGGGGGCCCTGCCGGCCGATCGGCTGCAGCAGGCCGCTGCGACCGGGCCCGGCAACCTGGTGGTGCTCGTCGGGGCGAAGACCGGCCGGGACGGGATCGGTGGGGTGAGCGTGCTCGCGTCAGCAACGTTCGACACGGGTGGCGGGTGGGCCGGCAGCATGGCGGGCGGTCCGGCGAAACGGCCGAGCGTGCAGGTCGGCGACCCGTTCACCGAGAAGGTTCTCATCGAGTGCTGCCTGGAGCTGTTCGCGCGCGACCTCGTCGTGGGCGTCCAGGACCTCGGCGGTGCCGGCCTGACCTGCGCGATCTCGGAGACGGCGGCCGCCGGCCGCGCCGGGATGCGGGTGTCGCTGGAGCGCGTCCCGCTGCGGGAGGCGTCGATGGAGCCACCCGAGGTGCTGGTCAGCGAGTCGCAGGAGCGGATGCTGCTCATCGTCGCCCCGCCGGCCGTCGACGAGGTGCTGGCGGTATGCCGGCGCTGGGGTGCGCTCGCCACGGTGATCGGCGACGTCACCGACAGTGGGCGCCTGGTCGTGACCTGGCACGGCGAGACCGTGGTGGACGTGCCCCCCGCGTCGCTGGCCGATGAGGGGCCGGTGTACGAGCGGCCGATCCGGCGCCCGGCCGATCTCGATGCGCTCGCGGCGGCCGGCCCCGGGTCGCTTCCCCGGCCTGCCACCGGCATCGAGCTGCGGGAGACGCTGGTGCGAATGGCGGCCTCGCCGAACCTGTGCGACCGCAGTTGGGTGACCGAGCAGTACGACCGCTATGTCCGCGGGGATGTCGTCCTGGCCTGGCCCGAGAACGCGGGCGTGCTGCGCATCGACGAAGACACCGAATGCGGCGTCGCGCTGTCCGTCGACGGCAACGGCCGGTACTGCCGGCTCGACCCGTACACCGGGACGCAGCTCGCGCTTGCCGAGGCCTGCCGCAACGTGGCCGTGACCGGGGCCGTTCCGCTGGCCGTCACGAACTGCCTCAACTTCGGCTCCCCCGAAGATCCCGAGGTCATGTGGCAGTTCGCCGAGGCGTGCCGGGGCCTCGCCGACGGCTGCCGGGAGTTGGGCCTGCCCGTGACGGGCGGCAACGTCAGCTTCTACAACTCCACGGGTGCGGTGGCCATCCACCCGACGCCGGTTGTCGGGGTGCTGGGCCTGTTCGACGACGTGACCCGCCGGACGCCTTTGGGCTTCAGCGAGGAGGGCGACACGATCCTGCTGCTCGGGGTGACGCGGGACGAGTTCGGCGGGTCGGAGTGGGCGTGGGTGACCCACGGCCACCTCGGTGGCCGCCCGCCGCAGGTGGATCTGCGTGCAGAGCGGCTGCTGGCCGAGGTGTTGGTCGCCGGGTCCCGCGACGGCATGGTCGACGCGGCCCACGACCTGTCTGACGGCGGCCTCGCGCAGGCGCTTGTGGAGGCGTGCCTGCGGGGCGGCGCCGGCGCGCGCATCGTCTTGCCTGCCGGGGCCGACCCCTTCGTCGCCCTGTTCAGCGAGTCGGCGGGGCGGGCTGTGGTAGCGGTGCCGCGCTCTGAGGAGCTGCGGTTCACCGAGATGTGCGACGCGCGCGGGTTGCCGATGACCCGGATCGGCGTCGTGGACGGGGACAGCCTCGACGTGCAGGACGCGTTCAGCATCTCGCTGGCCGAACTCGAGCAGGCCTGGAATGCCACGTTGCCGCGACTGTTCGGCGGCGGGCCGGTCTGACACCCCGCAGCCGGGCGTACCGGCCGGGGCGGGACACTGGGGCGCATGCGGAAAACGTCGCTGACGGCCCTTGCGCGGGAGCTTCTGGAGCGGGCAGCGGGACAGGCCAACGGCCGCAGCTCGGACACGCTTGTCGGTGGGCACGAGCAGGTGCTGCGCCAGACGGTCATCGCCCTGCTCGCGGGCCAGTCGATGGGTGAGCACGAGAGCCCGGGGGAGGCGACGCTGCAGGTGCTGCGCGGCCGGGTCCGGCTGTCGGCGGGCAGCACCGACTGGGAGGGGTGGGACGGCGACCTGCTGATCATCCCTGCCGAGCGGCACTCCCTGACCGCAGTCGAGGACGCCGCGGTCCTGCTGACGGTCGCGAAGTCGCTGAACTGACCGGCCGGCCCTGACGATTGTCGGACGGGCGCCCCGAACGCGGCTACGCTCCAGAACCCGTGGGAGACATGGTCGAGTTCCAGGTGAACGGTGATCGGGCGCGCGGCTACCTGGCGGTCCCCGCGTCGGGTGAGGGTCCCGGGATCCTCGTGATCCAGGAGTGGTGGGGGCTCGTTCCCCAGATCAAGCGGGTGTGTGACCGGCTCGCCGCCGAAGGCTTCACAGCGCTGGCGCCGGACCTGTTCCGTGGCGAGATCGCCGAGCACACGGAGATGGACAAGGCTGAGGAGCTCATGAACGCGCTCCCGCCGGCGCGGGCCGCCCGCGACATGTCCGCCGCGATCGACTACCTGCTCGCCAACCCCGCGGTGCGCGGTGACGCCGTCGGGGTGCTCGGGTTCTGCATGGGCGGCATGCTGGCCTTCCTCATCTCGGCGCAGGAGGGCTCACGGGTGCATGCCACTGTCGCCTTCTACGGGGCTCCGCTGGGCGAGGGGGCGCCGGACGTGTCCGGCCTGGCCTCGTCCGTGCTGGGGCACTTCGCTGAGGACGACGCCTTCTTCCCGGCCCCGGCGGTCCGCGAGCTCGAGGCGACCCTCAAGGGGCTCGGCAAGGACATCACCTTCCACTTCTACGCGGGCCGGGGGCACGGCTTCGCAAATGAGGAAGACCCGCTCGGGACGCACGATCCTGAGCACACCGCCGAGGCCTGGGCGCGCACGATCCCGTTCCTGCACGAGACGCTGGATTGAGCCAGCCGTCGCTGCTGCCCTCGGAGGGCGAGTACTTGACGACGGGATGGGAGCCCACCGTCCCGCCGGAGGACACGCTCGTGCGGCAGGCCGTCCTCGCGCACGGCGACTGGGTCTGGGCGCAGGGGCAGGCGGCGGGCCGCCCGTGCCGACGCGAAGCGGGGTGGGCGGCGGCGTACCTGTCCGAGCGTGCCTCGATGTCGAACATGTGCGTGCTGCTGCAGCCACCAGCGGATCTGGCCACGGTGCTCGCCGAGGTCGAGGAGTTCTACCCGCCGCACGTGCCGGCGCTGGTGCTCTCGCCCTGGCCGCTGGGAGATCTCCGTAGCTACGGGCTCGCCAAGGTCGGCCATCCGCCTTTGATGATTCACCTCCCCTACCCCGGGCTGGCGGCGCACCCGCCGCCCGGGTCGCCGCCCGGGGTGTCCATTCGGGAGGCGCGCACGCCGGCCGACCTGGCGACGGTCGAGCGCGTCCTCGTTGAGGGCTTCCCGCTGCCGGACCTGTCCCCGCCGACGGCGGGCGAGCTGTTACCGGCCGGGCTGCTGGGGGGCAACACCCACGCCTGGCTCGCCGAGGACGGCCACCGCCCGCTGGCCTGCGCTGTCGCCTACCTGGGGGCAGGCGTCATCCTGGTCCAGCTGGTCGCCACGCTGCCGGATGCCCGGCGGCGTGGTGCGGGTGCCGGGGTCACCTGGGCCGCCACGCTGGCGGATCCGGCCCGCCGGGCGGTGCTGCTCGCCAGCGACGCGGGCCGGCCGATCTACGAGCGGATGGGGTACGTGGCGATCGAACGCTGGTCGATCTGGCTGCGCCCCGGCGGCGCGTAGAAGGCGGCAGCTCCAGTGCCGCGCCGTCGCGTCCCGGCGTTCCCCGAC
>Ga0302321_100006336_pt1 | contig 10413 bp, 7 predicted proteins | sample Fen_T0_1_FD_202505 | JGI IMG/M metagenome (GOLD analysis project Ga0302321, IMG submission 202505) | Peat permafrost microbial communities from Stordalen Mire near Abisko, Sweden - Fen_T0_1 | ecosystem: Environmental > Terrestrial > Soil > Wetlands > Permafrost | place: Sweden: Abisko... | reverse complement strand
CGCCAAGGGGGGTGCCGGAGGCACCAGCGCGACCGGTGGCACCCACGCATCTGGTGGAACAACTGCGTCCGGAGGCACCCACGTGTCTGGTGGAACATCCGCGTCCGGTGGAACATCCGCGTCCGGAGGCACCCACGTATCTGGTGGAACATCCGCGTCCGGTGGAACATCCGCGTCCGGTGGAACATCCGCGTCCGGTGGAACATCCGCGTCCGGAGGCACCCACGTATCCGGTGGAACTACTGCATCCGGTGGAACTACTGCATCCGGTGGCGCTACTGCATCCGGTGGTAAAAGCGCGACCGGTGGAACTACTGCATCCGGTGGCGCTACTGCATCCGGTGGTAAAAGCGCGACCGGTGGAACTACTGCGTCGGGTGGAACTACTGCATCCGGTGGCAAAAGCGCGACCGGTGGAACAACTGCATCCGGTGGAACGAGCACGACCAGTGCGATACGCGTCGGACCCGCTCCGGTGGTCCTCGGTAGCGCTGCGAATTATGTAATCATCGCCGAGTCGACCATTACCAACATACCAACGTCGGTAATCACCGGTGATCTTGCGCTAAGTCCTGCCGCGGCCAGTTACATCACGGGCTTTTCCCTTACGCGAGCAGGGATCAACTGGACCTCGCCACAAGTAGTGGGAGCTGTCTTTGCCGCCGACAACGATCCGCCAACTCCAAGTAATCTGACGTCCGCTGTAGCGGATATGGAGCTTGCGTATACAGACGCCGCTTCACGCTCTTTGCCCGGTTTTCTCAACCAAGCGGGCGGAGCCATCGGAGGGCTTACCCTTGTGCCAGGTTTGTACAAGTGGACCTCGAGCGTAACCGTTCCAACGAACGTCACGCTGGCAGGGTCTGCGGATGACACCTGGATCTTCCAGATCACCGGTGACTTGGAGGTGAGTGCGGCAAAATCGATGATCTTGAGCGGTGGCGCGCGCGCCAAGAACATCGTTTGGCAGGTGGCCGGGTCAGTCGCGCTGGGTGCTACCTCACACATCGAAGGAGTGGTGTTGGCAAAGACGAACATCACGCTGGGCGCCGGAGCTTCGGTCAACGGACGGCTCTTCGCTCAAACCGCGGTGAACCTGGCAAGTTCTACCGTCACAGTTCCCTGAGTAAACGCTACTCCTGGCCGGCGGTGAAATACCTGAGGCATGGTTGGTCTGTCCGGCGCAACAAATTGTTGGTTAGTCCGTCATGGTACGGCAAAGCGGGTTTATCACCGGCGGTTTCTTGATTGCAGCTCGCGGAATGCCTAGTAATATCGAGGAAGAGCTTGAATGCGTCGTCCAAGAATCGGTGTCATCTTCCTTGCTGTTGCGGCCGTCGTCGGAATCACGGTACTGGTTTTGGGTGTATGGGCATACCCGCGCATGCGGGGCGCAGGTGCACGCTCTGAAACGTCCGTCCTAGACGAGGTTCGCAACGCAGCATTGCAATGGCAGTCCGAGCACCCGAAGCAATGTCCCACGGTTGAACAGCTGATCACCGATGGGTCGCTCGACAGCGGGTTGGTTGCGTCTGGCAAGTGTCGCAAGCCATACCGGATTCACTGTGTTGATAAGGACGTGGATGTCACTTGCCCGGATCCCGCAGGAACCCGGTGAGGCTTTTCATGGCAATTTGTGCGGTTGGTGCCTGGCAATCGGTGCTTGGTTCGTCAAGTCCATTTGACTCCCCCAGATGCCTGACCGACTAAGATGGGACATTGCCATGGAACGCACCTCGACAATTCGCCTGGGTCTTTATTTATTCTGCGTCGCTACAACCATCGGCTGTAGTGCCTCAGGTCCCAATGGCGGCGATGTCACCGGAATAGGTGGCGCGATTGGCGATGGTGGTCGACTTGGGACCGCCGCGGGCGGCAAAGGCGTCGATACTTCAACGGGCGGCTCTTCAGGTCCTGGTACAAGCGCACCAGGGGGCACCAGCACCGTTGGCACGAACAACTCAGGGGGAACTGGTCTGGGCGGAAATGCCACAGTAGCGGGGAGCGCTAGCGGCGGAGCCTCAGCTTTTGGGGGAAGTGCAATCGGCGGGAAGACTGCGGCGGGCGGGACGGGTCTTGGCGGCCAATCCTCTACGGGTGGAAAGATTCAAACCGGTGGACGAACAGGGACTGGGGGGCAGAGCGCTAAGGGAGGCAATACGGGGATCGGCGGTAGCACCGGCAGCGGTGGCAGCACCGGCAGCGGTGGCAGCACTGCCGTGTGCAAAGAGCCGCCCACTGTGTTTTCGCTTCCGTCGAACTTTCCCCGTCCGCCCGCAACCAAGGCACTTCTTGCCTGCGGCGTGTACGTCATCGCAAGCAGTGCCGTAGCCGACGCCGCATTGATTCGAGCACAGCAGATCTTGCAGGTGGAGCTGCTGAAGCTCTGCACGGATATCCCCACCGCATCCGGTAAGTTTACTTCATCCAAGTCGCGTATCGTCATTCTGGGCAAGAACGAGGACCAGAGTATCTATTGGTCCGGCAACTCAGGTAGGCGTTCTTGGTGTGCTTGGCCCGACGCCAACGGAATGATTGAGACCATGACCCTCGAGGAGGAATTGACGAGCGGCCAGAGGTATCAATTGATGACGACCGTCCATGAAATGGGTCACTTTACGCAGTTTGGGCTGTATCTGTGGAATAAGCCACTTTACGACCGAAGCGTTGCGGCTTTCCAGAATTGCACTAAGGCTTACTACAACGACTACGATCTGCAGAATGACGCAGAGTTCTTCGCCGGTGATACTTTGCGCTGGTTCGATCTTAACCCAAGTGATCTTGCAGTGCCCGACGCGGGAACATTGACTCAGCGGGCGCAGCTGCAGAAGTACTCCTCGACCATGTACCAAATCATGAGTGAAGTGTTCGTTACCACCGCAATTCCGTAGGATTTACGGCATGTGAATGGTGCGGGTCTACGGGAAACCACCAACCACATCTACCGCACAGTTCCGTTTTCAACCTCCGGCGCCGGCACATCGTTAGCTTCGACCTGCTTCAGTGCCCAAAGCTCACCCTGTGCCCCCAGGGTAATCTCGTTGCCTTCACCGGCCAAGCCACTTACGGTTATGTCACCCCAGACGTAGAGTCTATTTCCGTCACAAAAGAGAGGCCTCTCAGTCGCATACTCGATCCGATGTAACAGACGCAGATGCGGATCGAGTATGAGAATAGCGTTCGCGCCGCGCGGCACCGCCACGCCCCGAACCAGTTCCTGCAGATCGACGACCGGGTAGTCGGAGCCACCAATGGCCAAGCTGCAGACGTGAGAGACATGCACCACTAGCCGAGAAGCCGTGAACGCGTGCTGCGCTTCAAGAGCCGCAAGCAAAGCCTGGCGTCCTTCCAGCACGGCTTGTTCGGGCGCCAATGGGGGTTTTGGCGCGGTCGTCAGCGAGTGCGGCGGTGCTGCCACAGGACAGACACAGGCGCTCAGCATCATAACGCCAATCAGAGTTCCTGAAATCTTACACACCCGTGCAATCTAGCTCAAGTCGTTCCCCTTTTGCCCTCCGCTGTCGTAAAACGCCAAACCGCCAGATACTTGTCGGGTACCTGACGGTTCACCGTACTTACCCCGAAACCCCGGTTCCGAAGTTCATGGGCAGAGTCTGGCGCCTCTATTTACCACCAAGCGATACTCGCGTAATCGAAGCTCCCCGCCGTGACTTCAAAGTAGTAATACCCGTTCCATTTCACTGGAAGTGGCATATTGCCGCAACTCTTCGCGACATCATTGACCTGAAGTGTACGACCGGTGAAGTTAGAGCAGTTCCAACCACTGATATTGTCCGGGGTTCGGAAGCAAAACGCGCCCGAGGTCCCAAAGTTTCCAGACTGTCCGCCCGTAATTGTTTTGGACGGAACGCAGGGTTCAGCTAGCGTACTGCTGGTGGTACCGCCCGTAGCTCTCGTACCGCCACTGCTTGAAGTACCTCCACTACCCGTCTTGCCACCCGCAGCGCTCGTGCCGCCGGTACTGCTTGCGCCGCCGGCCCCGCTAGCACCGCCACTTCCGCCGGAACCGCCGCTCGAAGTAACGCCCACCGTTGCATTGCCGGGCACCGCCAGGAGCACATCCGTGTGGCCCCACGAAGTTCCGAGAGTTCCCGCTCCGTCCACCGGGTACGCAGATACGCGATAACCTGCCACTGTGTTGGACGACACCGCATTGTCTGCACTCGAAAAACGGATGCGGTAGTTGTCACCGCTTGAGCGATCTACCGTCCAAGCGCTGCTGAAACTCGTGCCGCTTCCACGCTTTTCCGTCACGTAGCGGACATTGGCCGTGTGGTAGTCGGACTGGAGATCGCCCGAACCATCGGAACCACCGCGGCATTCGCCAGCAACGCAGCTCATAATGGGTGTGCCGCTGTCCTGCAGACTGCACGGCGCATTGGCGGAAACATTGCTCCCGGTGCCACAGACCGTGGGAAGTTCCCAGCGAATGTAAGGATTGTTTCCCTCAAGGAGCGAGATCGACGGATTGATGGGCGGTCGCTGCCCCGCTGACATATTGACGACAGTCCCAGTTCCAAGGTTGACGCCCAGCTGATCGGAGTAGCGCGTCGTTGTGCCATCGTTCCATGCCACCCGATAGAAGGTATCCATGGCGTTGGCCGGGCGCGGACTAATGTCATACGTTGACGTTGCCCCACTGACGGTTGCCACCGCGCTCCACGTCACTCGATCTAGACTCTTCTGAATGACGTAGGTGCCCTTGTTGGTCGATTCAATCAACCATTTGAGGCCGATCCGATCAGGATAGACCGTAAGCGCGAGATCCAAGCCGCCCTGTGAGGGCCCAACAATCGGAGCGGTCGCAGGCAACCCGCGTCCAACCTGATAGTTTGGGTCCGAGATGTACATCCACCAGTTGTTGTTGCGGCCATCCGTCATCCCCTCGGCCTTCGGCAATTTTGAGAGCTGCCAAATCCACGCCTTCTGATCGTTCCCCGAACCGCTACACCCTGCCCAGTCCTCGCAGGATACGGGAAGCCTTCGCCCCACCTGCGTCAAGTCGTAAGGGTAACTCGCGGGAAAATTCGCCCAGTACGAGTAGGCGCTGGGTACGCGCTGGTGATCCGTGCGTATGTAACCGCCAGGGGAGTTCGGTACAAAATGGGCGTTCCCAACTTGAGCCTGGTTGCTGTACGTTGTCTCACTTAGGTTGAAGAGGTCAAATGGCGTTCGCACGTCTGACAAGGACGCAATTGGGCCGTACCCCATGGTGCTCGGGTTCATGCACTGGTTTCCCATATCAGGGAGCCAGATTGCATCGAGAATGGCCTCGGCTCGATGCCAAAATTGTTCGAAGTTGCTGTCTTGTGCCGCAAAGGTCACACCGTGAAAGCTAAACTTGCGATTGGCGGCGAGACCATCCAAACGCCAGGTACCGTTGTGGGTCGGGTAGGCGGTGGTGTCGGTCGGGTTTGCGGCCATCAGGCCCTCACCACCAACGCTCCAGCCATTCGGAACGATGATCGCGAGCTCGTGGAAGAACTGGCCGTTCGCGTCATTCACCAGATCGAAATTGAGGGCGGGGTTGTTGGCCTTGAGCAGTCGGAACATGTCGCCAGACTTTTGACTGTCTGGGGGCAGGGTATTGGCCTGGTACGCCGCAATGAATTGCTCAGCCGTGAAAGACGCGGGCGAATTCCCCGGAGTAAGGACACAAACGTCGTGCCCCATGTTGTTGTACGCCACCTCCTCGGTGTACTTGACGGCACTCGCGTAGCTGCCGTCCTCAGGGAGGTACAAACGTTCACCGGCGGCTGCATTCAAAAACTCCATCCAGTACTGAACGACTGCCTCGGGAGCTCGCCACCTGAGGTAGTCCTCGGGCGCCGTCGCCAAAACGGGGTGCTCATGCAAGCGCTTTCCCGCATAGGTGGGATCAGTCGTAAACTTCGGATCGATGGCGATGGCACGGAAGCGTCGGTGCTGCAGGCCGTTGGCCAGACGGTTCAACTGCGCCGCGGAAAGGGCTGTGTTGTACAGGCGCAGTTCATCAACGGCGCCCTTGTAGTAGTTACTATTGGTAGTAATATTGCCGACGCGAATGGGATCCGTCGATGATTTGAGGGAGCCGCTGGCGCTCGCGGTCGCTACATGCACGCCATTGACGTAAAGTATCGCGTTAGCACCTGTGAATACGCCCGCCACATGGCTAAAAGCAGTGGTCGACGCTGCAGCGGTGGCTGTCGCAGTAACAACAGTGCCGGTGGAAAGAGTCACGGAGAAGGCGTATTTGCCTCCAGACAGTAGGAGTCGATAGGAATTCTGAGTCCCCCACTTACCGGCAATGGTACCGGTGGTTCCCGTCGGCTTGGCCCAAGCCGAGAGCGTCATCGCTGACGTCATCTGGTAGGCTGTCTTGTTGGGAATGTTGATGTAGCCGCTGGTGCCGTCCAACGTAGCACCGCGCCCAACCCGCCCTTCTACTGCAGTCACACCACCTGTTTTTGTGCCACTTGCAACCGCTGGCAAGGGCTGCGAGTCGTAAAGTGTCGTGGTTGAACTCAGTTCGTCAAAGCTCCACCACCCGACCGGAGTGGGCAGCGTGACGGTCAGGCCACTGACTGCTTCGGCGGTTGCCTCGACGTGAGCCTGAGGGGCCTCATTGGTGCATCCAAGTGAAGTCACTCCGACCAAAAAGGCGAGAGTGGTCCCGATATGGACGGAGTGTTTGATGGATGGCTGGTGGTCAGCCGATTTCCTGGTGCTAGCGGGGTTGTGGTGCATTAGGGGCATCTCCTGACCGCGCACGGACGCACTTCCCGCCTCAGGGACGCGAATCCAACGTCTAGGTCTAGTGCAGCGGTACTGGTGTCAACTCGGTTTCGGGATTGCGCAAGCTGCAAACCTCGAGGGCGCATTCGGAATTGAGCGAGGCTGCAGCGTCGACCTACTTAGTGAGTGCGACACCTGGAGATCTTCGCTCAGCTCAGTTCGAATTTTGCAAGTCCGAAGAAATGGGCCAAGGCCCCCAACCTGGGCAATCGGTCAGAACGCCTCGCCAGTGAGCCTTCAACCAGCTCCGCGCAGCTCACTCAACAACGCACCAAGTGCCGTTGTCGATCCGGATAAGTCAATCACACACCGGGTAATCGATCGTGATTTCCGTCGAATTGTTGCTCGCGTTGCAGTCGTTGCCCGTTTGAATTTCAACAACTACTGAGTGGCATTCCGGCGCAACTTCGACAATTCGATGTTCCCCCGGCGCCAAGGTAAGGGAAACGGTGGTGTCATGCCAGTAAGACGTCGAGGTCTGTGAGGAGCAACCCGGGTGACGGAATACGACGGTTCCTGTGAATGCAATTCCACCTTGATTGACAATGAGCATCGACGTGTTGACTGCGGCACAAGTAGCGTTCGTTCTTGTAGCTACAATAGCGAGATCCGGCGCGTCCAGGCAAGTGGTCGTCCAGGCGCACGCGGCATTACCCCAGCAGGCACAATCGTCAGGCATGGCAACACCGTCGACTTGGCATTGTGCGGACTCTCCGTTCGTAGTTGAACAATTGGAATCAACACCGTCGAACTCCACGTCGTCTTGCAGCGGGTGAATGTCCGCGCGTGCGTCGTCACAATCCCGACCGGGCACGGATTGAAACCCCGAAGGTATGGGGTTTACGTAGCCGATGCAATGTTCGGGCGGACAGTTTTCGTCGAACCAACCGTCGCCGTCTGCGTCGGGATAGACAGCCATCTGTTTCGCAGCGTCCGCGTCGTCACAATCAGTGCCCTTGGACGGAAGGGTTGTGAGCCCTATCGGATCGATTGAGCCAATGCACCGTGAGAGCGTCCAGCCGTCACCGTCACCGTCAATGAGAACGTTGCGATAAACTCCCGGAGAAAGGTCGTTACAATCGGAGGTTGCGTCAGCGAAGGTGTAGCCGGAAGGGGGGCTTGTGCCTGTACAGCCAGCGTAATAGTGGATCCCGAAATCGCCCGGGCCTTCTGGGTGCCCATCCCCGTCCTTGTCTTTCCGAAGTTGTGTCACTTGTTGGTAGGCAGTCGCGTCACAGTCTGCGCAATCATTTGCATTGTCGACGCCATCGCCATCACAGTCCGTTATCGTCGCACTGGTTGTGCAGGCGGGTTCTGTTGCAATAAGCCCCAGAATGCTCTTACACTCATCGCTAAGCGATGCGGGCGTTGCGCAATGGGTCGCGCAACAGTCCGTCGTTCGACTCTCTTGGCAAAGCGGGCTGTCATCCGCGCAAACGTCTTGGCTCTCGAATACACCATCGAAGTCACAATCGAGAAGACGATGCAAATCAAGCGTAGTCGGCGCATCCGAACCACAGCCAACTGCGAACAGTGACGCACCCAAAACCAGGTGCTTGGCGTGTCCCACGTTGCCCAACGCTCCTTGTTACGTTCGAGACTTTGAATCGTACCCCGGGTGGCTGCCGGCGGTCTAGCTGCGACGACAAGGTTGTCGGTGTCCTCCGAAAGGAGGTCGCCTTGTTGATTATTTGGGTTTTGACGGCGCGGGAACGGATGGCGGGGGCGTGAATGAACCGCGAGGCGCTCCGTGAAGCTCGGCCTAATAGTCGGTGATTGGCTCGCGTGGTGCGTCCATCTTGATCGACGAAAGGGTACGTCTTCCTCGACGCGCTAATGCGCTTCGGCCACTTGGCGGATCCCAAGAAAGTCGCGTCAAAAACCGCGGGCAGCAAATTCGTCTGCGGTGACTGATCAGAAGCAATAAATCCGGAGATTGACGAAATTGTGGGAGCAGCGAGCAAACTAATCGATACATTACCGCGCTACGTGGCAAGCGGTAAGGTCGAGCAAACTTGTTCGAGGCAACTCGATGCGTTGGTTCGCGCGCATTTGCCACATGTGTACCGGTTGTTGCGCCAAATGGGCGTTCTGGAGCAGGACGCGGACGACGCAACTCAGCAGGTGTTTCTCATTTTGAGTCGGCGCCTCACCGACGTTGCACCCGGCAGGGAGCGAGCGTTCTTATCCGCAACCGCTGTGCGCATCGCGTCGCGTTGGCGTCGAACCCATCGGCGTCGGCGTGAAGACGATGAAGCGGAACCGGTGAGCCAGCGGGCAGGAACAGACCCATCGCCGGAATCTCGTTTAGAGCACGCTCAGGCGCAACGACTCTTGCTGGAGGTCCTTTCGACATTGCCGGACAAGCTACGCGAAGTCTTCGTCCTGTTCGAAATCGAAGGGCTCACTTTGCGCGAAATAGCTGAAACGCTGGAACAGTCACAGGGCACAGTGGCTTCCCGATTGCGACTGGGAAGAGAACGCTTTCACAGAACCATCCAGGAATTCGGACTGGCTGATACATCGCGGAGGACACCGTGAACCCAAGACGGGTAGTTGAAGAAGCGCCCCACAGCATTGAGGCACAGCTCTTGAGAGCGGGGCGGGCAATTCAGCCGCCACTTTCGGCCTATCAAAAGACGTTTGCCGGCCTCGGAGGCGGTGCCGCCGCATTGGGTGGAGCTAAGTTGGCAAGCGCGGTGACGGCAAAATCGGCGTTCGGAAACCTGTTGTTGGGTACAGCAATTAAGGGAATCGCCATCGGCGTCGTGACAGGAGCAACCTTGTTGGGCCTGGTGCAAGTCACCACGGGACGTGTCACAAGTTCGCGCCAATCGGATGCGGCGACGCGGGTGACAACGGCGTCCGAGACGCGAGCGAAGACGGTTCACGCTGTAACGGGGTCGAAACCTGTAACTCAGAGCGACGAGTCGCAAGTCTTAGCCCCTCAGCCCGCAGTTGAGCAGGTCGACGGAACTACGCAACCCACTCGCTCCGCGAAATACGTCCCGGTGTCGAATGTTGTTTCAAGTGACGTCTTACCGGTGACGCCGCGTTTACCGGCACAACCCCAGGGATCCCTCGGTGAAGAAGTCGCGGCACTCGATCAAATCCGTCAGGCGCTGGACAGTGGCCAGGCCCAACGCGCCCTCGACTTATTGGGGCGGCATTCGCAACAGTTTTTGGCACCAAGGTTGGCCGAAGAAGCCCACTTTTTCCGGATAAAGGCACTTGAACGGTTGGGCAGACACGCCGAGGCGGAAGAAGCGAATGCTCGATTTCGGCGCAACTACCCGGACAGCGTGCTGCCCGAGCCACGCTAACCGCTGACACCCTTGTTCTCTCGGCGGGACTTGGTTGCATTTCCGTTCTCAGGTATAGGGGACGGGCAATGCGGCGAGCCTCTTCCGTTCGATTTCTAACAATCGCTGTTGGCCTACTCTGGTCGCTACCGGCCAATGCCACGTCCTTCTCAGTTGGTTTTGACGCTCCAACAAACTGTCCATCGAAGGATTCACTCATGCGTCAGGTGTTGGCTCGCACCTCGCTCGCTGAACCTGTTGAGTCCGCTGGTACCCTCCAGTTCGATGTCCGTCTGTCAGCGCCATCGAATGCCCC
>Ga0302321_100006333_pt1 | contig 10416 bp, 10 predicted proteins | sample Fen_T0_1_FD_202505 | JGI IMG/M metagenome (GOLD analysis project Ga0302321, IMG submission 202505) | Peat permafrost microbial communities from Stordalen Mire near Abisko, Sweden - Fen_T0_1 | ecosystem: Environmental > Terrestrial > Soil > Wetlands > Permafrost | place: Sweden: Abisko... | reverse complement strand
TGCCAACTGAAAAGCTACATACAACTGACGTTCATAATCTTTGTTTTGCAACAAGGCTTTTTCAATATCAGTTACGCTGTACCGGGCATAGCCATTGATACGCAATGCAGCTTTATCTTTGGTCAATATCTCCTGGCCATTAATCTCAATTTGCTGCATGCGGGTATCGGCTTTTCCCACTACGATAGTGATGCTGTTCTTCCACCAGTAGTAGATACCTGCTGGTAATACCTGTGCATATTTTCCATCAATGAACAAGATGGCTTTTTCGTAGTTCTCAATAGTGTAGCTGCGTACATAAGGTGCTACCAATTTATTTTGCAATACAGCACGGCTGATGTTTTCAGTGATGTCGATCTTGCTGGTATCTGCTTTAACGAAGTCGTAGTTGTTCACTACGTTTTTCCAAAAAGCATAACGGCCTGCAGCCAACACCTGTTTCAATAATCCATCCTGGTACTGCAACACAATTTCGGTATCGCTTACTTCAATTACCTGCAAGGCATTAGCTAATGCAGTATCCTGCAATAAGATGTTCAATGCTATTGGTGCGTTGAACTGGTTGGTCACATCATAAATCATGGCGGTTTCATTAAAGCCCAACCAGTATTTCCCTTTGGCCAACATTTTTTTATACACGCCTTTTTTAAATACCAATGCTATTTGATAGGCGTTAATTTTTATTTGTTTCATTTTGTTTGTTATTAAGCCCGCAGAATACGCTGAGGGCGCTGATTTAATTTTGTTTTAAAAAAGCCGGTATTGCTTTCCATTTCATCGTCACGGAAAATGCAGTTGATCATTTTTAAAGCAACAGTTAAACTATATTTTTTACCCCAGCTATTTGTGGTACTTCAACATTGTTTAAGTGCAACCTGTGTAATGGCCGCATTACATTTCTCTGGTGTTGATGAAACTGATGTTTTGTTATCCCAGGCTGATTGCCAGGTCAATTCATCAGAAAACAACACCTGCTTTAGTTGGTGCACTTTTTTTAGAAGTGTGCGCTTCTTTTCTCTACATTATAAGTGTAGTGTTCTACCACTGAACTACTACGCCAGCCTTTCGGAGCGTAAGCCGGATTCGAACCGGCGCTGATTGCTACTGCTCTAACCAATTGAGCTATCCCGATTTTGTCGGGAAAGGGACTCGAACCCTTGACCCGTAGGTTATGGAGGACATTGCGCTATTGTCGCAACAGCATACAGATAGTTACTACGTCTGCACTATGGTGTTTTTAAAACACACATCCGGTTTGCTGATAACAGGCATATATCCTTTTCCGCGTTAGCGGAACTCTTCTGTTGAATTTTACTTCAACAATATTTTAATTCATCATCACTTCCTGCCTTCTAAATCCAAGCACTTCAGTTCTTTCCATCTCAATTTCCTTTTCATTTGGATTGGTGATCTCGGCAATCGTCATCGGTTTATTGATGATAGTTTTAAAACCTAAATGATCGCTCAACTTTTGCGCTTTAGCCGTTTCCAGTTTAGTAAATTCGTATTTTGCTATCAACCTTCCTTTTCGAAGTAAAGCACTATCCACTGTACTCAATGCGCTATTAAAAGTACAGATGATCTGTACATTCAGGCAATCACTTAATAAGCCATCGCTGATATTGAGCAAATTACTTACGCTGCTGTTGCTGCTGAACTTTCTGTCCCTGATAATATTTTCTGCATCTTCAATTACTAATACTGCATTTGGGTTATCAATCAACAGGTCTATAAATTCCGGGTTCATCAAATTACCCGCCACACCAGGCGACACAAACAATACTCTTTTTTTCATACTGCCTATCAGGTGGCGCAGGTAAGTTGTTTTACCAGTACCGGGTAATCCATGCAGCAAAATGATGCCTTTATCATTTTCCTTTTCCAATCGCTGCCTTATCACTTCATGCACTGGTTTAAAATCATCATTGTAATAAGATCCAATATCCAAGATGGTTGGTTTTATTTCCAGCCGTTTCAGGTCGAGGCCTGTATTAGTTTGTGTAATGATATTGATCTCATACGGTTCTTCCTTTTCCTGCGCTTTGTAACCCGAAAATATTTCCATCAGTTTGTTGGCAAACGCATAGTTGTTGTTAGCAAATAATATCTCTGCATATTCATCACCTAATTCTATCATCACTTTATTTTCCAGTTTAAAGATCGTAGTACTGAATTCCTGCCTGCTATGTTGCCAACTGTAATAATTACGCTGGTAAATGGCCAGCACTTTTCCTGCAAACCCGCCATTGATGTATTGATATACTTTTGCCACATCCAGGTTATTGATAAAACTTATACAGGGCGTAGCCTTATATTCTTTTACATAAAAAGATTTTATTTCTATGTAATTACTTTCAAAAATCTGCGCCGGTTTATTACGGCTCAGCCTTTGCTTTATTTGCCTGTATACATGCCCCATCATTGCTTCCAACGATGGAAAGAGCATGACCATAACACGTACCACCAAAAAAGCTATGACTATCGGTACCATTTTTTTATTTTTAACTTTTTATAAATTTTTTCTTACGTTTTTTATTGATGCACTAATGCACAATCTTATTTGCACAACTGGAACTTGCAAATGCATTTGGTTTGGCTTTAAAGGCAAAGCCCATTCCCATGATGTAGCCCATAGCTTCTTTTAAAGCATCATTACTTTTAAAGTTGGGATTGGTATTGATGTCCACATGCACTTCCATGTCCACACTGTACCTGTTAAAAATATTGCACAATGGATAAGCCACTTCAATACTCTTTGCCACTTCAGTCAACATCCTTTGTTTGATACTCATCTTTTGCAAAGTGGTTTCGTTGCAGATGTACATAAACCCGCCTTTACCTTTACGGATGAAAACTATCACGGTGGCAAACTCAGTTTCCTTTCCTTTCACCTGGCTATCGGTACCAATACAAACTTTCAGCTCGTGGCCTAATGCCTTTTCCCTTTCAATAGTATTCCTTACTTCATCTTCGATAGGAATAGAAATTTTTTGCCCGTTTAGTTTTCTCCATTGCTGTTGCTCTGTTTCCATTGTTTAACGTTTTATTTTTTTTGTTCCCGATCTTTTGTTCGCTGATTGGACTTCATTGGCGACGCTCCATTCAACATTTTTTCTTTGGTCAACTTTTACCACATTTTATTATATCAAGCATTTGTATCAATGATTTATTTTTAAATTGATATATCTCTTTACTTTTTTCATAATCATGCCGGTACTTGTATTGATAATATCCCCTGATCACTTTGCTTAGCCTTACCTTATAATAATTTCGGTTCAAATAATTTTCAATCTCACTCATCTTTGATTCCAGTACCGCATCTTTTTTTCTTACTTTATCAATCAAATAAGGTTTTATCTTCAAAACATATCGCCATGACTCTACAAATTCATATCGTTTCACCGGTTGTCTCTTCCAATCCAATTCCCATACCTCACGAAAAAATTGTTTTTCGGCAGCATTAAATTGCATTTTATTAAATTGGTTTTCGTAAGGTCTTAAAAGATGTTGCGGTTTTACTACATAAATTTTTCTACCTCTCTTACGTTTTTTCTTTTTAAAATCTTTCCTCCAGCTGTAATCATTAGTATTGATCTTCTTTAAAATCGACTGGAAAAAATCAACCTGCCTGCTCCTTGCCACGTCATCCCTTAAAATAAAATATCTAACCCAGCCTTTTTGTACAGGAGGATCTAATTCCTGCCACCCCAAATTTCTTTTTTGCAGATACAGTTTTTTTTCTTCCTTATGCAGCTGTATCAGTTGTTTGTCAAAATCCTCGTACTGCATGCGTTTCTTTTGCCTTGCAGTACGTAAACGGTAACAGAGAATATCTTCTCCATACTGTTGAATAAGTTTTGTGTCCATAATGTTTCGTTTTTTTCTGATCGAAAGCTCCGGTGCCATTGCACCAGGTATGTTTTTTGTTTCATTATGAACTGTGAACTTTTTTTCATTGTTTCTTTTTTAAATTTTATACAATTCTTTGCATCAATACAAGGATTCGAACCCTGACAGATAGTTTTGGAGACTACCAAGCTACCATTACATCATACTGATAATTTTTATTGCGGACGAAATAAGATTCGAACTTATAACCACGGTGCTTCAAACCGCTGCTCTACCATTGGAGCTATTCGTCCATCATTGTTTGCTACAGATTTTTTGATTGATCCTTATTTCCTCATTATCGCATTCACCTGTGTCAAACAATTTTTATTTTACCCGAGTCCTGCGAAAGATTCGAGCTTTCTTCCTTCGATTTGCAGTCGAATGCATACGCCATGTCTGCCAGCAGGACATTTTGCGGAGAGTGTAAGAATCGAACTTACCTGAGTGTTACCTCAACCTTGGCTTAGCGGGCCAGCACATTACCTCTCTGTCAACTCTCCATTGTGTGAGCGATAAGATTCGAACTTATTCAGCAATTAAGCGGCGGTTTTACGGACCGCTACAACTCTCCAGCTTTGTCGCACTCACTTTCGAGGATGAAGAAAGATTCGAACTTTCAACCCTCCCGCTAACAACGGGACGCTCTGCCGTTGAGCTATTCATCCTTTTTGTTTGAACGAAAATTTTATAAGATTACCTGGATTAAAAGGATTTCAAAATCCTTTTAATCATTTTAATCCACCCAAATCCCCATTCAAACTTTGTAGTTCCGGTGAGACTCGAACTCACAACCCCCGAATTAAAAGTTCGGTGCATCTAACCATTGAGCTACGAAACTATTTTGTTGCGGTTAACGGACTCGAACCAATAACCTTTACCGTGTCAGGGTAATGCTCGGCCATTGAGCTAAACCGCAATTTTATTTTTTGTTGCGCCTACAAGATTCGAACTTGTATGTGAAGCTTATGAGACTTCCGAGTTAACCATTTCTCTAAAGCGCAATTGTAGTTGGTTTAACAAGATTCGAACTTGTATCTCCACGTTCGTAGCGTGACATTCTCATCCGTTGAACTATAAACCAGTTTGTGTCAGCTGGGTGAGATTCGAACTCACACTAAATAGTTTTTGAAACTATTGCCTCTGCCGTTGGGCTACCAGCCATTGTTGTGCGACTTTCAGATTTGAACTGAAAACAATCTTCTTATGTTTACCTCTCAGAAAGAAAGGAAGAAGACCATGTTGCCGTTACACTAAGCCGCATTGGTTGACTCCAGGACTCGAACCTTGATCTCCACATTCACAGTGTGGTACTTTACCAGATAAGCTAAAGCCAACATTTTAACCTTGTGCAGTATGAGTGATTCGAACACTCCCCTCCGATTTGGAAGACCGGCACGCTGCCATCAACGCATATACTGCAATTTCTTTTGTTATTGAGGAAAGACTCGAACTATCACCTTCAGATTCAAATGCTGAAATGTTGCCATTACACTACTCAATATTCTTTTGCGGTTCGTACGGGAATCGAACCCGTTACAACAGATCGACAATCTGTGATGTTAGCCATTACACCAACGAACCAGTATAGTGGAGTACTGTTTGAAGCAGTACTGCACACTATCGTTTTCAGGGCTTGTAGTCTGTACCGGATTCGAACCGGTATCCTCAAGTAGAAAGCTTGATATCCTAAACCATTAGACCAACAGACCGTTTGTATAGGAGGCCAGACTCGAACTGACAACCTCATGATTCCAGATCACGAATTCTACCAATTGAAATACTCCTATGTACTGAGCGTAGTCGAAGTGTTAAAAAGCTTCCCCGTTGCATCTCACGGGGAAAGCTTTATTCCTCCTTCTGCATCTAATATTTTATGCGCCGTTTTATCCGGCTAAAAATTTCTGTTAGCAACGCCTTTATCAACCATATCACAATTAAAAAAGTCATACCATATAATTTAGAGGGCATAAAAAAAGCCCGGTCGTTTGTTTTTACGACCGGGCTTTTGCTCAACAAGTTTTTTAGTTACTCGTTTGCTATACACAGTCGTGTTATGTTATAATCATTTTGTACGTCACTAATTAGCATACTATTACCTATGGGCATAAACGTAATTTTCCTTTTCACCTGTAGGTGACGTTTGGCTATTTGATGGTTGCGTTGTTGTTGATGCATGTATTTTATTTGGTTCAAAATGTCTTTCTTTTTCCGCTTAACCGCCGTCAGGGTTGATAACCGCTGACGGGGTTAAGCTAGCAGCATACAAATCAAAAGCCCCGCTGATTCAGGCGGGGCTTAGGTTATAGCGAATTAGTTTTTGTACTATTCAACAGCATAACATGCCCCGCAATTGGTATCATAGCCTTTCGGACTAAACCAATTTATCGATTCCATATGTAGTTGACAGCGTAACATGTTTGTTGTTTTAAATTTTGTTTTGCACTGCAAAGATGAATTTATTTTTTTGATACTGCCAAATTTTTTTCAAAAAATATTAAAAAATATTTTTTATTCTTGTCAGAAAAAATTCAGCCTGCATTGTTATTTTACTTTTGATGCCTGTCCTTTCCAACTTAATGGTCTTGTATCAACCTGTGTTTACCACAGTTTTTCAGGCCGGTCTTTACTATTCGTTTCACTATAGTTTTAAATTTTTTATTGCCCGCTTTTTGCAAGTAATATTTACATTCCCATTTTAAACAGGTTAATGTGCTGCCCTTCCGGTGTGGTTAACACGATATTGGCTTCGCCTTTATCAGTATAACTTTTCAGGCCACCTGCTTTAAGCGAAGCAATTTTTTCTTTCATGTCAGCAGCAAAAAAAGTAATGGTTGGTTTTAAAAATTCGTTGGTTTGATGAAGGCCCAATATGGCAAGGCCATCCGTCATGATGGCCCAAGGATACTGCATCTGGAATTTGGATAGTACAACAAACCCAAGCTTTTCCCAGAAACTAATGGACTGCTGCAGGTTGGCAACTGGTTGCGCAAACTCTCCGTACATGCCGCAAATTTTGTTTTGATATTCTGACGGCTTCATGTAATCTTCCTGTGCCATGGTTAACATCGTTTTTCCTTTGGGCTGTGTAAATCCATCCATAATATTTACCAGGCTGATCAAAACTTTATCCGGCGATGCCATCACATACCGCTTTACCCAATCTGTTGGCTTTGGTTTTTCAATAAATTCAATTCCCTTGCTTTCAATTGCCGCCACTACTATATCAATATCTTTTACATAATAGGTTAAAGCAATATAGGGTTGATCATCTTTACGCAGCATTATCAGCAATGCACCATCAGAAATTTGTATCCATGGAAAAGGAAAATCCATTCTCATTACTTCGGTAAAGCCAAGTGTTTTATAAAAATTAAATGATTTGTCTAAGTCGGGAGACGTGATTGTGATAGCAGTAACTTCTCCTAGTGTTGGTTTTGGTATCGTAAACATTGTAATTGTTTTCTTTATTTGTAATCGAATTAATTGTCTCCATTTTTTCACAACCTGGTCAGGTGGTTATCATATTTTTTGTTCTTCTTAATGTAAGGGCAGATATGATCGTTACAATAAATCCAATGATAAATACTGTTGCTGCCATCAACAAAAATTGCATTAGCGGATTGCTGAACATTTGCATACTTTCCTTTGCTTTTTGCATTGCAGCTTCCAATTTATCCGGCGGTGTGCTGGCTTTTATTTGTGCCATGTACTGGCCGTAATAATCCTTTAGCCAGTTGGGATTGATCACTTCGGTATACAACAAATCAAACAGCCCAAAACATACCGAAGGAATTAACACAATGAGTATCCCAACTTTTAATCCCTTGCCAAAACTTAACTCACCACCATTTTCTTTATCCCTGTAATGGCGCATGCCAAAAAATACAAAGATCATCGACAGCATCATGGTGAGATAACCTGCAATTTCCTGCCCGTTGTAGCCCAACCATTTGGCTACCACAAAAGTGTCGATAGCGAATAAAGCCATAATTACCAGGCCTCCGTAAAGGCCATAGCGACGTACTGTTTTTTTCATAATAGAATTTTTATGCAAATTAGGTTGGTCAGCTTCAAAATGCCTCATACTAAAGGATGAAATGGCTCCGTCATTGGAATGAAATCACCGGCACCCATATTGTCAGGCCACAATTTTTAATTGTCTAGCTGCCTGAATGGCCTGCGTACGCCTTTTTACATCCAGCTTAAAAAGTATATTGGATACGTGGGTTTTTATAGTGCTTTCCGACAAGAATAGGTGCGTGGCAATTTCCTGGTTGCTGCATCCTTCTGCCATTTTTACCAGCACATCATGCTCCCGCTGGGTAAGGCCCAACTTTTTTATTTGCTCATAGTCTGGTGCCGTAGTAGTATTGTCAACTTGTGGCGGTAGTTTTGGTTTGCTATTGCTGCGCTGGTTAACGTACAATCCTGCAAAAAAGAAGATGATCGCCGCAATGGCAACAATCACTTCCAGCCTTACATTGCCGGTAATGAAATTTACCTCGGCTATTTTGAACAGTATCAGCAGGCAAAGTATCAGTAAACCAAAAGCGATGATGATGGAGCGCATAGGGCTAAGGTAATAAAATCATTTTCCTAAACCAACTTTCCCTGGCACCCCGGCACTCTGAATCTATTCATATCCAAATACTATGCATTAGCAGTCATGTAATGGGAGAAGGTCTGGGAAGTTTGTCATTCCCTAATACGGCATCGTCAACGCATCCCCAATCACCACATTCTTAAAATTCTCCGCTAAAAAAGACATATCTGCTTCTGTCCATTTTGGATTAGTAGCCCAGGCGATACTTTTGTTGGTAAAATCTTTTTCCCAACTCTGGCTGATGATGATGGTATGCACCGTTAAATTGCCCATTAAAAAATCTTTAAGCTCTATGCTAAAATAAGGGATGCTGGCAATAAAATCTATCAGTTCCTCTTCAGTAACCTCTACTATCTCTTTTGCAAAATAATTGTCCGCAATCTTTCTGCGGTAATGAATGGTGATCTTTACACAATCATTGATTACGTATAACAAATACTCCCTTGTAATGCCTTTCATAATGTATCATTTAATTATTAAAACAATTTTCCCTGGCCGCCCGGTACCCTGAACTTACTGGTATCTAAACGCCATTCTTCCGCATTCATTTTGTAGAGCTTGCCATATTTTTTGTACGTCTGCGCTACCATATCGGCAATGCTACCTTCGCCACGCATGCGCACGCCCCAGCGGGTATCATTTACTTTGCCATCGTGGCTCTGTTCAATCAAATGCCAAACCTTATCGGCATGGTTGGGAAAGTTTTTATACAACCAATCGTGAAATAAAAACTTAATAGCGCCATTTAAACGAATAAAAGTGTAAGCTGTAAAGGTGGCGCCGTTATCTGCTGCTGCTTTCATAATGCGTTGCATTTCGTGCTCATTCAATCCCGGTATCATTGGCCCCATCATAATGCCCATGCGTACGCCGGCACAGCTGAGTTCGTTGATCACTTTTAATTTTTGTTTGGCCGTGGTAGTTCTTGGTTCCATGGCACGGCGCAGGTCTTCATTAAAAGAAGTGATAGACACCATAGCAGATACAATACCTTTTTTCGCCATATCCTGCAGCACATCTTTGTCTTTTAATATCCAGCTGTTTTTAGTGAGTATGCCCACCGGCTGGTTAAATTCATTACAAACTTCGAGTAAGCCTCTCGTTAAGCGGTATTTTTGTTCGGCTGGCTGGTAGCAATCGGTATTGCCGCTGAGCATAATGGGGGTAGCATCCCATTTGGGGTGCATTAAAAATTTACGCAGCAATTGAGGTGCATTTTTTTTAATGATGATCTTTTGTTCAAAATCAAGCCCGGCACTGTAACCCCAGTATTCATGCACATTACGGGCATAGCAGTAAATGCAACCGTGCTCGCAGCCGGCATAGGGGTTCATACTGTAACCCATACCAACATCTTTACTTTCTACTTTATTTACAATGGTTTTGCTTTGCTGCTCTATGTATTGTGTGGGCATATTGGTGGCTTCCCAATCATCAATGCCTTCAATATGTTCCTGTGTTTTTTCGTCTTTTAAAAACCGGTTTTGGGTATTGAATTGTGCGCCGCGGCCCGCCAAGTATTGTACGGATTCTTCTTGTGGTTTTACAGATACTTTATGATGGTCTTGCTTAAGTTTATTGTTTTCCATTGAGTTATTTTTTTGATTACACGAATTATTTACATTTTGCTGATGGCAAAATTTTTACGAGTTGGTTGCATTCACTTTATTGTTACACTCTGAGTAATATTTTCTTTTTTGCTTCTCCAAAAAAGAAACAAAAAAGTAGCCCCGAAATGGATTACATCCCCATTTCGGGTTAGTTCCCTGATGTGGCTTTTGTACTACTGTAGCTTCAACATTGGTAATTCTACTCTTAGGATCAAACAGTTCAATAATATTTGAAGAGCATTAAAATTTAATGATTTTAAACTTGGTTAAAAAATCTCCCAATCATTTTCATCCACCCAAATCCCCGTTCAG
>Ga0302321_100006332_pt1 | contig 10417 bp, 7 predicted proteins | sample Fen_T0_1_FD_202505 | JGI IMG/M metagenome (GOLD analysis project Ga0302321, IMG submission 202505) | Peat permafrost microbial communities from Stordalen Mire near Abisko, Sweden - Fen_T0_1 | ecosystem: Environmental > Terrestrial > Soil > Wetlands > Permafrost | place: Sweden: Abisko... | reverse complement strand
CATCGCTCATGATGGGCCTCTGAAGTTGCCTAATGGTGCCAGCGAGCCCGAGGCGCTTGCTGAGCTAAAACTGATCATGGCCAAAAATCGGCCGATGCGCACATTCTTGGGACTCGGTTACGCGCCCAGTCATATGCCCGCCGTCATTCAGCGCAATGTCCTCGAGAATCCCGGGTTTTACACCCAATATACTCCCTACCAGGCCGAAATAGCCCAAGGGCGCCTGGAAGCGCTGTTGAATTTTCAGACCCTTGTCAGCAGCCTTACAGCATTGCCCATTGCAAATGCCTCGTTGTTGGACGAAGCAACGGCAGCTGCCGAAGCTATGGTCATGTGTCGCGGGGCGTCGAATGCACCTGAGCGCCCAATTTTGGTAGACGAGGGGTGCCATCCTCAGACGATTGCGGTGGTCCGCACGAGGGCTCGTGCGTTGGGCATCCATGTCCTAGTCGAGAAAATTACGAAATCCGGTATCGAGAAGCACCAGCCATTCTGCATTTTGCTGCAATTGCCGACAACGGATGGCACAATCTTCGACTATCGCGGCGTCATCGCTAGCGCGCACAACATCAGCGCTCGAGCCATCATTGCCGCAGACCTACTCAGCCTTACTCTATTGGTGCCACCGGGTGAATTGGGCGCGGATATTGCCATCGGTTCGACGCAGCGTTTCGGCATACCGCTGGGTTACGGCGGCCCACACGCAGCCTACATGGCGGCAACTGAAGACTTGAAGCGACTGATACCCGGACGAATCGTCGGAGTTTCACGGGACCAAGCTGGTAAGCCCGCCTTTCGGCTTGCCCTTCAGACTCGTGAGCAACACATTCGGCGTGAACGTGCATCGAGTAACATTTGCACCGCTCAGGTGTTGCCTGCGATTTTGGCCAGCTTCTACGCCGTGTATCACGGAGCCAGCGGGCTTTCCGCAATCACCGAGCGCATTGTTCGCGCGACGCAGTGGCTAGCCGCAGGGCTGGTTCGGTTGGGCTATCCGGTAAATGCGGCGGCCGCCTTCGACACTTTGCGCGTTCCAATTAGCCCAGTCGAAAAAGACGGCATCCTATCGGCGGCTCGGAGCGCCCATATCGAACTACGCGGCGATATTGAGGGCAGCCTTTGTCTCACTCTGGCTGAGACGACGACTGCGGAAGATCTCGTGGACTTGCTGCGGGTGTTTTCCCCGAACGGGAACGTGCCGTTCGACGTATCGGAACTGGCGTCAGCTGGAAAAATAGCAATTCCCTCGAATATGCGGCGACAAACTCCATTCTTGAGCGACGCCATATTCAATACTTTCCATACGGAGCACGAATTGCTGCGTTACCTACGCAGGCTCGAGAGTCGCGACCTATCCCTCACAACTTCGATGATTCCCCTCGGCTCTTGTACGATGAAGCTCAACGCCACTGCGGCAATGGTACCGCTGTCCTGGCCTGAAGTGGCTACGGCCCATCCATTTACCTCGGGTGAAAACGCACAAGGATATGCAAGAGTAATATCCGATCTAGAACAATGGCTAGCCGAAATTACCGGGCTGCAATCGGTATCGCTTCAGCCCAATGCCGGCGCCCAAGGCGAATATACGGGGCTTCTCGTAATAGGCGCTTGGCACGCATCCCGAGGCGAGGCTCATCGGCGTGTGTGCCTAATTCCTGCTTCTGCACATGGAACCAATCCAGCGAGCGCTACCCTAGCGGGCTTGCGAGTCGTACCCGTTGCTTGCGACTCGCTGGGAAATGTCGACATTTCGGATCTCAATGCCAAGGCAAAGGCCCATTCGAGTGAATTGTCCTGCCTGATGGTTACGTACCCATCGACCCACGGCGTATTCGAGGAGAAAATCGAAGCTATATGCGAAATTGTCCACCGTTTTGGTGGGCAAGTCTACCTGGACGGCGCCAACATGAATGCGCAAGTTGGCCTCTGTCGACCGGGTGACTATGGCGCTGACGTTTGCCATATCAATCTCCACAAAACATTCGCAATTCCACATGGTGGCGGTGGGCCCGGAATGGGCCCGATTGCCGTGGCCAAACACCTTGCTCCGTTCTTGCCATCTCACGTGTTTACCAAGTCAGGAGACCAGTCAATTGGTCCCGTTTCTGCGAGCGCCTACGGAAGTGCAAGTGTTCTCACCGTGTCGTGGATGTACATGCGTTTGATGGGTGCAGCAGGGCTGCGGCAAGCCTCGCAGCTTGCCATTCTCAACGCCAATTACATGGCAAAGCGCCTCGAGCCGCACTATCCGATCGTATTCAAGGGACTGTCGGGTCTTTGTGCGCACGAGTTCATAATTGATGCCAGGGGTTTCAAGAAGTCGGCGGGCATAGAAGTCGATGACATTGCCAAACGCCTCATGGACTACGGGTTTCACGCACCCACCATGAGTTTCCCTGTCCCCGGCACGCTGATGATCGAGCCCACCGAAAGCGAGTCGCGCTATGAACTCGATCGTTTTTGCGACGCCCTGATTGCAATTCGTGAAGAGATTCGCAATATCGAAAACGGCCACTGGCCCCGCGAAGACAACCCACTAAAAAACGCCCCACATACGGCTCAAGAAATCACGAAAAGCGATTGGAACCACGCATATTCTCGCCGCGAAGCAGCGTTTCCAAGCCCTCACACGCGCGAACACAAATTCTGGCCTGCAGTAGCCAGAATTGACAATGCCGCAGGTGATCGAAATCTCATTTGTACTTGTAGCTCAATTCAAGAATACGCTAGAGCGGCTGAAAACTAATCCGATCACGCGCCCCGCTCGAATCCAAACTCATCCAAAACGGCCGGCGCGAATTCCTTGGACAAATGGCGACTTGAATCTTTCTCTCTGCTGCTTCGCGTTGGTCTGGGCAGCCGTAACTTCAATCATGCGACCGAGGATCTTGCGGGCGAACGGCGGGGAAAGTGTTCTTCCACCATGACTTTCCGCTTTGTCGATATACGGTGAGCCGCGCCAGATCTATGCCAAGGATCGCCGAGAATCCTTGAGTATCATGTGTAGCCAGTAGTCCCCCCAGCTCGAGCTGTAGCCCCCAAGGGCCGCCGCCGATCAACGTGACGGAGCCTCCGTAGATATCTGTCGGACCCCAGAAACGGGCTAACCCGCCAAAATCGACCGCAATACCCCAATTGCCATTCACGAAGCCATAGTCAGCCAAGCGCAAAGCGGCCGTCAAATCACTGCCCTGGCCAAAAATGGTGTCCAGTTTCAATAGGCCCCCGATGACGAATGGCTTGGAAGGCTCCGTTCCCATGCCGGTGGCAAGCCGCAGAGTCGGCGCTTGCAGACCACTGCTAGAAAACTTACCAACTTGTGTCACGCCACCACCGGCGAAGATCCACGATGAAACGTCGGCCGCGGCAGCCCGTTCGAAAAGACCAGCCAATAAGACGTTGGCGATTCCAAAAGCTGCCCAAAACGTAGTCTTTGCACTTGGCACGCGACTGCGCGTAGCACGGTCAACGAAATTATGCGAGCTATCCCGGACCGAACCCATCCAATCGACCGCCGGGGCGAAAAAGCAATCCGCGTGCCCGCGATTCGCCTTATGTACGCTGACGGTCTCGCAGCGTGCGCAACTTTAGCCGCAGACCGTTGAGATTGATGAAACCGGTGGCGTCAGCCTGATTGTACACGTCGTCGGCTTCGAAGGTAACGACATCTTCACGGTACAAAGTATTGGGACTCTTACGTCCCACTACCCATATGCCGCCCTTGTACAACTTGAGGCGCACCGTGCCGGTGACTACGCTCTGAGTCGAATCGATCATCGCTTGCAGCATTTCGCGTTCAGGAGAGAACCAGAAACCACGATACGCAAGGGTTGCGTATTCGGGAACGAGGCCGTCCTTGATGCGTATCTGCTCGCGATCGAGCGTTATGGATTCCATCGCTCGGTGCGCCTTGTGGAGCACGGTTCCACCAGGCGTTTCGTAAACTCCACGCGACTTCATGCCGACAAATCGACTCTCGCAGATGTCCGTGCGCCCAACGCCATGTTCACCGGCAATTTCATTGAGTTTGCCGAGGAGTGCCGCGGGCGAAAACTTCACGCCGTCAACCGCAATGGCGTTACCCTCGCTAAATTCAATCTCAATGTATCGCGGTTGATTCGGGGCATTTTCAGGATTTTTGGTCAGCACGAACATATCGGAATTCGGCTCTATCCATGGATTTTCCAATATGCCCCCCTCAAAGGAAATGTGGAGTAGATTTCTATCCATTGAGTAGGGCTTCTTCACCGAAGCGGTCACGGGAATACTATGCGCCTCGGCGTAGCGGATACAGTCAGTTCGGCTCTTGAGGTCCCATTCACGCCAGGGTGCGATTACACGTACGTTCGGATCGAAATGCATGGCACCCAGCTCAAATCGAACCTGATCGTTCCCCTTGCCTGTGGCGCCGTGAGCAATGGCGTCGGCGCCAACCTCTTTGACCGTCTGCATCATTCCTTCAATAATGCAGGGTCGAGCCAAAGAAGTCCCGAGCAGGTACTCCCCTTCATAAATGGCATTGGCCCTGATCGCTGGAAATACGAAGTCTTGCACAAATGACTCACGAAGATCCATTTGCACGTAGCTTGCGGCACCTGTCGCCTTGGCCTTCGCTTCGAGGCCACTCAACTCTTCCGCTTGCCCAACGTCAGCGCACCAGGCAACAACTTCACATTCATACTTTGCTTTGAGCCAATGCAAAATGATACTGGTGTCCAGACCGCCGGAATAGGCAAGCACGACCTTTTGCACGAGTTTTGACATTTTTATTTCCATTCCCAGTTGGCACAGCCGGGCTACCGAATCCTGGCGCTCTACAGCTCGTTGCCGCGAGCAAGCTTTTATGCCTCGCAGTATTCAATGCAAGCGTTGGACGCGATTCGGGTGTTATTTTTCGACTACTTCTCGGCCCCAGCGCCAACACGCAGGAGTGTTGATCGAAGTCCCGGGATCGCACCAACACCCGATTGCCGCCATATTTCTTGACCTGATTTGTCGAGAACCACCCAGGTTGGGACAACATCAATGACTCCGAATGGTCCATGGCCGGCTAGCGTTGCGGGGTCAGGCATCAAGAGTGGATAGGTCAGGTGCAACGCGTCGTGAAATACGCCGACCAGCAGAGAATGGTTGGGGGGTTCTAGAGCGACTGCCAATGCGTTTACCCGCCGAGGAAGGGAATGGATCTCACTGTCGAACCGGGTCGCCGCAATCTGTGACGCGGTATCGTAAGTCGTGAGAAATAACACTATTGTTACCCGTCCCAATGCCTGGTCCGAGGAATAGGCTTTGCCATCCGGAGTTGCGAATACCCACGAAGGGAGAACAGAACCGGCCGGAGCACGAATCGGGTGAGCCGCCGATTCAGCATTACAGCCGAAACTCGACGATGCAAATCCGAATACCCAAATCAAATATGCCAGATGTGATCTCAAGCGTCGGCTACCGTGCCCATGCAGACAGCTCAGTATCATCGGCTAACTAGCAGCTGACTTCCTTCCGATTCCTGCGCGTCGAAAAGATGAGCGAAAAAACTCAGGGCTTCCGGCAATGGTCGCTGTGACCGATTGTGGGCCACAACTGCATGCGCCAGCTCGTCCACCAGCAACCTTAGTGGAACGGCTTCTAGCACAGTGCCTTCGAGATTTTGCGATTCGACCGGGGCCGACGTTCGATTGAGAATGGGTTCATGGCGCACCCAATCAAACCCATGACTGGGACGGTAACCGCAAGCGAGTACTTGCACAAAGTCCAAGTACAGTGGAGTTATGACCACGCCCACTCGAACACCATTCGTGCCCGCCCCGCATAGTGCCCGAGCGCCCAATTTTGGCGTTGCTGCTTCATCGGCCGGGCCCATTGCACGGGTAATCCGAAGCCGACGTTCCGGGTCAGATTCAACGGCCAGCAATGGAGCGAAAACCGCAACCCGAGGCACATTTAGGCGATCTGCATCATGCTCGACCGCAGATAGCCAACTATCACGAGCGGGCCCTTCGAGTTGCTTATATGCAAGAGCCGCGGCCAGCGCTGCCTCTGCATTCGTGGCAAGCGCACCTAACCACGCGCACCACGCATTAAGCACACGCCTATCCGACGAGTTAGAAATGTCCCGAGCTGGAGGGGACGTTTGCTCTACGGTCGTCATATCATTTCCCTGTTCAAACGCCGCCGAGTCCCGCATGGGCTCAGCAAGGTTATTCCACCTTGCACCCGGATGCAACTAGGAGTTGCCTCGTCCGATTTTCTCAGCGTGCAGTGCATGTGCGGCCCCACGCGCAAGATGATACAAGTGTCATGGAGCAATCAAGCGTGAGTCGATAAAACTTGATAACAGAGAGGTTGGTCAGCTACGAAGAATGTGAGTTTCGAACTCAAGTCGCCTGGTTCCGCGCAATTGAGGGTCATAGGTGATTACATTTCAGTTCGATCGTGAGGTCGTCTATCAATTGTTGCAGGTCGGCCGCGCGGTCCTCAGCGCAAGCAAGAACGAGATTACCGCCACCATCGGAAAAGACACAGCACAGCCCGTCCGACGCTTGGGCAATTCCCTTGACATACACGACATCCCTCGGCTCAACACTGAGTTTTCGAATACTTAGCTGTGGCCCCAGCAATTCTTCAGCAACCATGTCTATCTGGACAATTGCCTGGCCACGGCGATATGCATGTAGCAAATATTACGCCTAAGCTGGGACCTTGGAAAATCAAGCAGTCCAAATGACTTTGACCGACACATACCAACGTCTTTTCGTAGCGCAGTCCTAACACTATGTCAAACACATCAATCTGTGATGACGCGTCTCGATCGGGAGTCGCCCTCGCGATCGACTCAACTCAAGACACTGATGATGTCGGTGTAATAGATGCATATCTAGACGATTCACTCAAGGTTGGAATCGAAGACAACATTCTAGGCGGCGAAGACGAGGCCAAGGATCTCGAAATTGGCGAATTCATCCAGCCCGTCAGAAACCTCGGCGCCGACAACGGCGAACCCGACAAGGAATTGGATATTGGTTCTTGGATCCAAGAAGCCGAGTATGCGTCCGGGGCGGACAACCTTGACGGTCCAGTCATGGACTCGCCATTTATCGAGATTGAGTCTGAACTTTTGAGCCAATTAGGCGAAGAGCTCAAGGATGAATCAGAAAATCCGGACGAAACATTTGAAAGCGAGAATCTGCCTGAGCTGGATTACGAGTCGGAACTACTGGAAGACGCGTCCATTGATGTTCCTGAGGCCCCAGTGGCCGACGCCAACGATCTTGCTATTTCGTGGTCTGCGCAACCCTGGGGAGAATATAGTCTTTCCACGACATTTTTGCCGAGAGTGAGCCTGGCTTACCACCGCAACGTATTAATCGTGTCTGGGGACGCTACCGACGCGCTGGCGTTGGACGAACTTTCGACAATTGATGCCGTGGAGCTTCCCGGAAAATCTCGCTCGGCGGTATTCTTGGATGAACATGCCGAGCGAGTACTCATCGTAACGGTTACTGGTAAATTGGTGGTTTGGGATCGTGCACGAGGCCAAATTGAACCGGATATCACAAATCGATTGAGTCGCTTGGACCGGGTCATGGATATTTGGCGTGAGCCTAAGGCGCAGGGACCCGCTTGGGTTCGTCTTGCTTCGGGCGAATTGATGCGGGCCAGCATAGACCTCTGCGATTTCAAGCAGTTTCCTTCAGACGGACGATGCACTGCACTCGGGGGCTGTGGCTCGACCGTGCGTGGACTGTTCAAGCAATCGCAACACCTGTGTTTGCTGACCGTAGACGGAGATAACAGAAAAACGTCGCTCTTGCCGAAAGACTTGGACGTGTTGATTCAGTCCAAGTCAATTATCCTAGTTACGCAGGGGCAAGTCGTGGTCATCGGTGCAAGGGATTTTGGCCTTTGGATGTCCACCGACGATGGCATAACTTTCCGGAAAATTGCCGGCTGCAGAAACGTAACGGCCTGTCAGATTGGCATTTATTCCGGTCGAATGTACGCTTGGGCAGCCCTCTTCTACGAGCTCGACGATCGGGCTGAACTCGTCGCCATTGACTGTAAGAATCTGCGCGTACAAAAGCTGACCGAGTACCGCGTGGTGACTGACTCCTCAGGCCCTGAGGACGACCCCCCCGAACGGGCACGAATCGATTGTTTGGTTTGGGACACACTTCGCCAGCGGATTTTGGCGGCCGGTTGTTTCGGATTGACTTGCTTTGTGCCGCCGCAGGGCCCGCAAAGGAACAGTTAGGGTGTCGGCGACCGCTGTGCATTGCTTGCAGCAGTAGCCAGGGCCGCAGCAATTTCGCGGTAGAGGGCGCTAATTTTGTCATCGTGTGGGTGAATACGCAAAGCGATGGCTACGTGCCTTTCGGCGGATTGCAAGTCATGGCGCGTGTCCCGTTCAAATATTGCCGCCTCGGTCAACCAGAGCGAAGAACCTTCCACCTCTTGTCCCAGTTCGATTAGTTCGCGCATGCGTGCCCAGGCTACCGACGCGCCCACGATATCTCCCAACTTGTGGCGCCAACGCGCTTCCCACAATCGAGACTCAACGGCGACTTCAGAGCCGGCGCTGATTTGTCGGACGCGCGCAATGGCCTGAGGTAGATCCGCAATTTCGGTTGCGACTAGATTAGCTAGTAGAAGTTGCGCATGAGGATCAGCTTGACCTGACGAGTCCATGCTGGCAACGGCGCGTTCCAAAAGTGTTATGGCGCGCAAAGGTTGCCCCACATTGATGAAGGAACGCGCCAATCCAGCGGCAGCCTTTGAGTCATCCGGTCGATATCTAAGCGCCCGCTCGAAAAACCGCGTGGCTTGCACGTTCAGGCCGGCGCCCATGAATGCCGTCCCACAACGGATGCATGCGCCAAATTTTTCGCGTGCACCAGAAGCGCACGTTTCTAAGAATTGAGCGTCGGCCAATGCGCCATCCACATCACCGCGCTGGGCGCGTGCCTCAAAGCGAACCCAGCGCACGCTCGCAAGCGTCGGAGCTGCTGCAACCGCTTCGTCGAGCGTCTTTACTGGCGACCTTAGTCCGATCTCTAGACTTGCCTTTCTCAAGTGCAGTAATGCACGCAGCGGCGCATAGCGCTCGCCCCGAATCATTGTTTCTAGCGCCTCCACGGCCCCGTTTCGATCTCCGACGAGGTCTAACAATTCGGCACCAATTCGGCCTGCGGAAATTGCCGGCAAGGTCTCGTTCAAAAGCCCCAAAGCTGCGTGCTCGCGACCACCCGCCAAGAAATCCATTTCCGCAATTATCAGCACAAGTTCGCGATGGCGAGGTGCTAGCTCCAGCACCCGAATATACTCCTCTCGGGCTTGTTCTAGTTGACCCCTAACGAGCGCATTGTCTGCATTCGCGACGAGTTCGGCGAATTCGAGCGCGCGCAGGGCCGAAGGGGAAAGAGCATTTTCTCCAATGTGAGTGTCTAGTTCAATTCGCACCCTATCAACTTCAGTTGACAGCAGACCAAAGTTCACAGCGTCTGACGCCGGAGCTCGAGCCCCGGCGGCCGGCATTAGACTTCTCGAGATTTTGCGGCCGACTTGGCGGCAAGTCCAAATCCGTCCGTGCCTGGAGAACTTGTCGGAGAGCGCTGCATCCAGGGTCCGGACTACCTTGGCAAAAACGACTTGGCCAGGGTCGATACCCCGCACGGCATCCACGACTAGCCGTGCATCGGCGCCGCTTGGAACCCAATGCAATTCTCCGGCAACTGCGCACGAATCGCGAACCCAACCAAATCCGATGCCACTGGGCGTGAGCCACAAATCGAGAGGGCGATCCAGGGCTCCAAGCACGCGCCGAATTCGAGGTTCCAGCCACTGCCCGAGCCGTGCCAATTCGAACGATAGGGATATTCGCTGCAATTGTCCGCGGCGATGTCTGAAAGCTGGAACACCCCCAGATAGATCTAGGGGAAATCGTAGGTTTTCGAAGGCAAGCACCAGTTTTTCGACAACAATTGGACCGATTTCCACTGGCTCGCAAAACTCGAGCCCCAAGTGTCCCCTGTTCGCACTGAGGCACAGAGGCAAACGATCATCGACCTTTGTTGCGCTCCGATTAGCCTCCGCCCGCGGAAGTTCGACCTGGTCGGTCGTGGAAGCGCCGGAGGGTCCGGTGGAATTAGGCACGGGCATTTATCGTACCGGTATTGTGACAGACCAGTACAAGAAGCCTGCAATATGAGTCCGCTGGACCGAAGCCGAACCCCTCAATGCACTCGAATCGCGCGAAAAATGGCGGCCAGTAGGCCCAATCTACGGAGCTGCCATGGCAATTTGCCTGCACGTTTTCGCGCCTGATTAGGCGCTGAGAATCAGCCGCCCTAAACCTTGTCCGTGCTGGTTCCGTTTTCGAGGCGCCGCTTCATGCGCGTGATCAGCTCTCCGAAACCCTTCT
>Ga0302321_100006331_pt1 | contig 10418 bp, 8 predicted proteins | sample Fen_T0_1_FD_202505 | JGI IMG/M metagenome (GOLD analysis project Ga0302321, IMG submission 202505) | Peat permafrost microbial communities from Stordalen Mire near Abisko, Sweden - Fen_T0_1 | ecosystem: Environmental > Terrestrial > Soil > Wetlands > Permafrost | place: Sweden: Abisko... | reverse complement strand
CTCTGTCAGCACAATCGGCAAGTTTACCAGGCAGCCCGGAACCGGATAACACATTCTTACGCTGAACCAGTTCTCTTGCTTTACGAGCAGCATGCCTGGCAGTAGCAGCTAAAATGACTTTCTGGACAATTATTCTGGCATCTTTTGGATTTTCTTCAAGGTAATTAGTCAGCATTGTGCTTACAGCCTGGTCCACTGCTCCCATCACCTCGGAGTTTCCAAGTTTCGTTTTTGTCTGGCCTTCAAATTGAGGTTCAGCAACTTTTACCGAGATAATTGCTGTTAATCCTTCGCGAAAGTCATCACCATTAATATCGAATTTAAGTTTTGAGGTGGCGCCTGAATCCTCAGCATATTTTTTGAGCGTACGCGTCAAACCTCTTCTGAATCCAGCAAGATGTGTCCCTCCTTCAATAGTATTTATATTATTAACATAAGAGTGGACATTCTCCGAGAATGAATTATTGTACTGAAGAGCTATCTCAACCGGGATCTCGGTTTTGTCGAATGTTATATGAATAATTTTGTCGATAAGCCTTTCCCTGTTTGCATCAAGGTATTCAACAAATTCCTTCAGCCCCTGTTCAGAACGAAATTCTTCATAACGGGCTGTTCCTCCATTCCCGTCATCGATAAGTTCCCTCTCATCTTTAAGAGTAAGAAGGATTCCCTTATTAAGAAAAGCTAGTTCGCGAAGACGGGCGGCGAGAATTTCAAAATTAAATTCGGTGGTCTGGAAAATTGTGCCATCGGGCTTAAATGTTATTGATGTTCCTGATTTATCGGATTTACCAATAACTTCTACAGCAGTAACAGGTTTCCCCTTTTCATATTGTTGTCTGAATATATCACCTTCCCTCATAATTACAGCAGAGAGAGTAGTTGAAAGTGCGTTTACGCATGATACCCCCACACCATGGAGACCTCCCGACACTTTATAAGAATCCTTATCAAACTTGCCACCTGCATGAAGAACGGTCATAACTACTTCGAGAGCAGACTTCTGCTCTTTTTCCATTATTCCGGTAGGAATACCCCTTCCGTCGTCATTGACAGTTACCGAACCATCCTTTTGTATAATAACTTCTATCCTGGTACAATAGCCTGTGATAGCCTCATCAATTGAGTTGTCAATAACCTCATATACAAGATGATGTAACCCTTTGATTCCAATATCTCCGATATACATTGCGGGTCTCTTCCTGACAGCCTCAAGGCCTTCCAGGACCTGAATATTATCTGCTGAGTAATCCTTACTGTCCTGCAACTTCTTTTCATTCTCGCTCATTCTTTCTGAAATATTAAGTTCACAAAATATAATATCTTCTAGATATAACAGGCCTAAAAAACTATCACGGAGAGATATCTTAACTTACTCCTTCTGATAATAAATAAATTGTTTTTTAGATGATGAAATCAGAATCGATTTTTTACTGCTTTCATCTGTCAGAATCACCCTCACAATTCCTGTTATAAATTATTGATATTATGATTATTAATTATCAGTACAAATATACGGATTTTAAATTGTTTTTCCTTAAAATATTGTTAAAAATAATACACAATTCTCATCAAGAAATTAACAAAATAAAGGGAATGTATTTCTATGACTAATTTTGAGCACCTCCTAATGTGCCGTGACTTTTTTACCCCTCTTCGGAATTGTTTAAAAAGTCGAAATCCTTTAAACGCAGAGGTACGCAGAGAATTCGCAGAGAACCGCAAAGTGCAATTTATCAAATAATTACTCTGCGGCTCTCAGCGCCATCACAGCGGTACTCTGCGTTAAAACTTACTTTTTCAACAGCTCTCTTGTACTCGTACTTTTAGATTTATACTCCTCGTCAAGAGGCAGGGCAGCTATAAACTATACGTAAACCCTAACATGAACAGGAATCCCTGTGTAGGATAATAAACCCATTCATAGTAACGGTTGTTTGAGATATTATTTAGTTTAGTCCAGAATGACAATATTTTGGAGTAACGGTATTCAGCACTCAGATTAAGATTAAAATGCACAGGCATTTCATACATCAAAGGCGGATTATCAAGAGGCAGAAGCGATAGTATCCCAATACTTTCCCCATTTGCTATCAGTTTACGCTTACCCTGGGCTTTTATTTCAATACCGGCAATAATCTTGTCTCTGAGGTTATACTTTAAACCAAATCTGGCATCCCAGTTTGATTTATTCCATGCATAATCAAATTTTGAAAGTGTATATTTATAAAGATTACCTGCACTGGTAAAAGAGAATTTTTCATTTATAGGTCCGTTCATTTCGCCATGAATGTTAAGCAGCTCCACATCGTCGGTAAGGGCAGAGAAATAGTTTCCTTTATCAGGCGGAAGAATTGTACCAGGAATTACTCTGTTAGAATATAACAGCATATCGCTGATAAGAGAATATGATGCCGATAATATATAATTCCCTCCAATTCCTGTATTTCCCTTCAAACCAGTGAAAATAATTATATCATGACTGGTATTTGGTATTTTATAAAGGCTTCCATCACGAACCAGGTAAGGATTCTCAGAAATAACATGCAATGGCTCGTTTTTCTCAAGCTTTCCTGATAATCCAGCATAGAAACTTACATAGGAAGGAACTAAATTAAAGCTGAAATTGACATCCGGATATGCATGGAACTTAGCATTGGGTGTCATATTTCTATCCAGCAATGCCTCAAAACCCAGCTTAAAGCTCCATAATTCCGAGCTCTTCTTTATGAATGGACTTATTGATGCTATATATTTTGGAGTTATTGCAAGAAAGTCTGTATATCCATAGTGGTCATAGCTTATGCCTGAACCGACATAGAACTCATTGTAGGATTTAGCCATCTTCCCGGAAAAGCTAACATTATGCTGATTCATGCTCTTTTCGCTCGAGAAGTAGTTATACCCAAAATTAAAATCATAAGAAAAAGCTGCAGAATCCAATGTTATTGATGAAAATGAAACTTTTGCGCCTATATTATTATATTGTATTCTTATGTCTTTCTTGGGAGGAAAATAGAATGGAATATCCGGACTATAACCATAAGCATACCTGGTCTTACCAGAATAATCCAAAGATCCTGCGAGTACGTTTTTTCTGAAGAACCTACGACCAAAAAGTGAAGCATCGTTATCCATATAACCCGCAAAAACTCTGGACCCATTATCAATTCCGAGTTTGCCATTAGTCGAGAAATGTCTTGCGTAAAAACCAATAGCTCCCTTTTTCGATCTTTCATTGGTAATACTAATTTCTGCCAGCGGAGTAATATAATCTCCAAAACCCAGATTTACATAACTCTTATAAAGTTTTGGCAAAGGATCAGGCAGTAAAGCTGCAGCCTTTATCGGACTGATAGTATACTCAGGAAGAAATGGAGTTGCTTTTACATCATAACGGAACGAAGGTTTGACTTTCGATGTATCGTTCATGTCAGGTAAAAAGCTCCTTTTCTTAAATTCAGGAAGAGAGGGTTTGTATGGATTATAAAGTGTTACCTCTCTTTTTAGTCCTGCATCCTTCTTTTTTTCCTGGGCGTTAAGGGGAAGTAAAGAGATTATCAGGAGGACTGGTATAATAAGATTTCTTTTAGTCATGTCAAATCAATTTCTGTAACAAGTCTGATTATTGTTGAACATTATTCTGCTGATTATCAATCTTCTCAGTATTTGGTTTATTTTGGTCAAGGGAATTCATTTTAGCTTTTACCTCATCCAGGATACCATCATTATCAATCTTATAATAATCCTTCAGGCTTTGGAGAGTGGCTCTGGCCTGCAGTGAATCGCCTTTTTTAATACTGATATCTGCAAGAAGAAGAAATACTTTCGCCATCCAGAATTGATGAGGGGATTTCTGATCGATAAACTCTGTAATTACCTTTTCCGCTTCGGCAGGTTTATCCTTTTTGTTCAGAAGTTCGGCAACCCTGTATTTTGACTCAGCTCCTTCTACGCTGGTAACTTCTGTAGCCACCTTCCTGAAATCTCTTAATGCATCATCAAAATTATTAAGACTGTAATTTGCTTTTGCACTCATAAATGTAGCCTCTCTGGTCAGCTCCTGTGGTATATTCGGAGAACTGTTTATTTTCCCGGCAGCAATGATTGTCTTTTGAGCATCACCTGCCTGATAAGCCGATTTAAGTTCTCCCTTTAGTGCAAGAAGAGTATTCTCATCACTTGAGGACACTTTCTCAAGCTTCTCGTAGTAATCGAGTGCTGCCGGATAATCCTCTTTATCAAACAATATTGAGGAAGAAGCTATCAGTGATTGTTCGAGGAACTGGTTGTTAGGCTGGTCCGCCACCTCTCTGTACAATTTAAGTGCCTCATCGGTATTGCCTGAAGATCTCATACATTCTGCAAGGTAATATTGGGCATTTTGTCTGAAACTGCCATTCGGAAATTCATCAAGATAATTTTTAAGTATTCCTGTGGCTTTATCATACTTTCCGGTCATAAAGAGATTTTCACCTGACATGTACAAAAGTGAATCTTTCTCTGCAAGATTGATATCACCATATCCATCAAGAGTCTTTACATAAGAAAAATAAGTATCCACATCATTCAGATCAACATACGTATTTCTCAGACCGGTCATGGCATCTCTTGCCTCGGGAGTTGATTTAAAATTTTCGATAACCTTTTTGTATTGTGAAATAGCTTTTTCATTCTCGCCGAGGTTATAATAGAGGAGACCAAGCTGAACTTCAGACCGTGGGACGAAAGAGCTTCCAGGATAATTTGAAAGAATCAAAATAAAATCCGACTCACCTCTTTTGTAATCCTCCATAACCAGGTATGCCCGTCCTCGTTCGAATATCGCATCAGGCACATATGAAGAGGATGGATATTTTTGAATCAGAGCAGTAAGAACATCTATTTTGCCTTTGGTGTCGTTCATCAGACCGAGCGAGAATCCTTTCTGGAACATGGCATAATCGGCATCAAGATTTCCATATGCTATAACTTTGTCATAATAACTGATAGCTGAAGGATAGCTGGTAACAATATAATAGCAATCAGCTATTCTGTCCTTTGCATCGGCAATCACTTCCGGCCGGGCAGTTGTACCGCCTGATTCGAAAATTTTAAAATTATTCAGGGCATTTGTATAGTCTTTCAGATTAAATAAGGTGTACCCCAGATTATACCTTATAAGATTATTTTCGCTAAGAAATGAAGAACCAGGGAGTCCCATGAACAGCTCGTAATCCTCTTTTGCAAGATCAAAATGACCAAGCCGGTAATTCGCTTCAGCTCTCCAGTAGATAGCCCGTGCCCTTATCTGACGGTTGTATTTTTCATACTTAAGAGACTTATCAAACATGTCTACTGAAGGTTCAAACTCGAGATTATTAAACAGCTCCAATCCCCTGAAAAATGCAACTTTCTGATATGCCTCTTCCAGTCTGCTGTCTTTGTTGCCTATTTTATCGAGGGCAGCCAGTGCGGCTTTGTAGTTTTTGATCTGCATCAAAGTACCCACCAGATAATCGTAAACCTCCTGAATTCTTTTCGATCCCGGATAAAGATCGACATACTCCTGAAAAGCTGCAATTGCCTCTCCAAACGGAGCATATGCCGTTTCATAAGTCAGTTTTGCATAATTATATAAGGATTCTTCCTTGATAGATTTGTCATAATCTAACTGTGATGCCTGTCCGAAGGCTAACCTTGCACGGGTTTTGTCTCCTTTCTGGAGATAACAATCGCCAAGAATATTCCAGATATTCTGGCTGAGAAGATCACTTTTGGCACCAATTTCTAAAAGTAATTTTATTGCTTTGTCAAAATCTCCGGTTTTGTAATAACAATACCCAAGCTCATATTTATCCTCTCTGTCACTTGCTTTAGCTCCGGTTGAATATTTTTCAAGGTATGGAAGGGCTTCTTTATAATTTTGTTTGTTATAGTAAGCATCGCCGATAAATCTGTAAAGTTCAACTGCTCTGGTTTTTCCCGCAGATTTGAGAAGATCAGGAGCCATCTTTAAAATTCCTTCATAATCTTTCTGCATATAAAGAATCTGAACAATATAAAAGGGCACAATACCTCCAAATGTTTCATCATCCTTCAGCCGCATGAATCCCTCCAGAGCTGTTTGATACATGTTTTGTTCATAAGCAATCTGTGAAGAATAGTATATAGCAGGGGGTGTATACTCTGTATCAATATCCTTAATCTCTGAAAACATCAGAAGTGCTTTGCTTTTATCTCCCCTGATGTAAAGAGAATATCCGAATCTGAAAAAATATTCCGGCAGTTTATCTGATTTCAGTTCCTGCCGGTTTACAGTTTCATAGTAAATTGCTGCCTTCCTAAAGTTTTTAGTCTGATAAAAATAATCACCCAATTCCATTCTTGCATCATTAATTCTAGGGCTTTCGGGATGGGTATAAATGAACGTAAGCATCCTGTATTCGGCATCAGGATTGAATACCTTTAAGGCAGCTATTGATCCGTAATATTCAGCATCAGAAACAAGAATGAAGTCAGAATTATCAGCTTTTTTTATAAATGAATCGAAGAGTCTTATTGCAGCGGGATATTTTTCCTTTTTGAACAATTCCATGCCCCTGTAGAATTCCGATCCGATCTCTTTAACTGTAAATGGCAGCTGTGCTGAGACTTTTGTCAGCGGGTGGCAAAAAAACAGGAAGAACAGGAATAAATAATATACAGCCCCTTTATTAAGTTTATTTTTATTTTCAGCATTTTGTGCTGATTTATGGCAAAATATATTTGGTCTTCTGTTCATAACTTATTTTTTTTGGCACTATAATACATACATACGAGATACTTCTGATTTCTGCATATCGTATATAACCTGTTAATTGTAAGCCACATATAACAATTCCACGTTTTTTTTGATCAATCGTAAAATTACAACTATTAAACGCCGGCAAAGGAGCTTTATTACTGATTTTATTAACATATAAATGTTAGTTATCAATTCTTTCATTATTTTGTGCCTTAAATAGCCGGGAAATGCAGGAAAATCTTCCACTTGACGTTATTATTGAGCTGACAAACTGTACAATATGGCAACAGACGCATTTAGTACTTTCCAATGTTAATCTGCGTGTCGGAAAAGGTGAGTTTCTTTACCTGGTTGGCAGGGTTGGCAGCGGAAAATCAAGTCTTATCAAGACTCTCAACGCACAGATACCACTTAAAGATGGGACAGGACTTGTTGCCGGATATGATCTGGCTAAGATAAAGAAAAGGGAAATCCCTTACTTGCGCAGGAAGATCGGAATTGTCTTCCAGGATTTCCAGCTGCTTACCGACAGGACTGTTAATGCGAATCTCGAATTTGTTCTGAAAGCCACAGGCTGGAAGAATAAGACTGAGATGGATAATCGTATAGCTGAAGTGCTGGAAAAAGTTGGTCTGGGATTGAAAGGGAATAAAATGCCTCATCAGTTGTCAGGAGGAGAACAACAGAGGGTTGTGATAGGCAGAGCATTGCTTAATGATCCTGAAATAATCCTTGCTGATGAACCTACCGGGAATCTGGATCCTGAAACGTCGGAAGGGATTTTAAGGCTGCTCACGGATATAAGTAAAACCGGAAGAGCTGTAGTTGTGGCAACTCATAATTATACCCTCCTGAAAAAATTCACTGCAAAAACTATTAAATGTGATAATGGGGCACTGGTAGACGTCAGCAACGACGAGGAAATGGAGTTATTATTTTAGTATACCTAAGGGCCAGATAAGACGATTCCTGTAAATCCTGTAAAAGGGAGCTTTGGCACATCCAAAAGACTCACAGAAAGAAGCAGCTGATGGTACAGATAAACCTGCAAAGTCAAGAATAGTCTTTGTTGAAGATAGTTTTTTTATCAGGTAATTAAACACAAAGTAGTCGATTTTCTTTTCCAGGCTTTGCAGTGTATTAACAATAAAAAGAGTAGTTGTGATTCCTCGTATCTCAATAATGAAAATAGCGAAAATCAATCTTTTCCGGGTCCCTCTTATACCAATAATTCTCCCCTTCTTATTTATTAAACAGAAATTTATCAAGTTTTTAAGGCGTTGATAATCACGATCTTTGACCCAATTTAGTTCTTTTCCTTTATTTTCAATGAACAGATTAATAATCTCATCAGGGGTTATGTCGCCAACTATATCAAGCTTTTTCCCGGCTGAAGAATTAATATATTTCGTGCAGTTGTCAGAAAAATTACCGGCAATTGATTCATATGGATGCGAAAGATCCAGTTCATAATTTACTTTCAGGGATACTTTATAAACATTATCATCTATTTTCTGCCTTACACACAGATCAATAAATTTATAAAAATCAGGCATATAATCAAGAAACTCCTTTATCGCTTTGGTTGATGAATTGTCAGGTGAATATGCTCCAAGCTGCTGAAGAAAAGCAGGGGTTGCGATATATTGTATTCCAAAACGGGTGTAGCCCGGAACCGGAAATACTGAATCATAATCATCATCGACAAGTGCCTGCCAGCCTGGAGACATAATATCGAGAAACCAGGAATATGCATATGGCTTAGCCCCCGGGGTGTTCCTGATACAATTGTCCCATTGTTCCCTATCAATTTCATTATTTTTATGATACACTATCATGGGAGCTGGTTTTTAATCATAAACTCAAAAACTTCCCTCCACATGTTCCACTCTTCGTTATTAAGCAGAGACGTATTGTGCCATATACTAACAAAAAGTCCGCCGACCTTCCTGGTTTCGTTTATAAGTCTTAATATGATCTCCTTTGAATCAACTGGATCAAGCTTTTTATAGTCGTAAAGTGTAACATCCATTACCTGGAAGGGGATAATTCTAAGATTTGTCAGCTGATCATCAATAACATTATAAAAAAAGTATGGACGTGCGATCCCTGCTCTGAATCCAGGTTCATCCGGATAACCCATGGAATAGTCTTCAGAGATTCCGGCTTTAATTACATTATTGTAGGAATTTGGGGTGAACAGTCTGATAAAATGAAACCGGCAAAAATTTATCTCTTTTCCAAGAATTAATTTAAGACGGCTTGCTTCAGTTTCTATAAGTGATCCGTCGCCGCCTGCAATGAAAGAAGGATGAAGTCCGATCTGATATTTAGCTGCAATTTTATGAATAAGCTTCCTGTATTCCTCATTTCTCCATGAAGGGTTGTTGTCGTATTTTGAACGGTTACCAACAGGGAAGAAAAACTTTGCTTCAACATTGCTTCTCTCTATGTTTTCAATTACATAGTCAAAAACATCAAACGGATCTTTTTCCTCTTTGGTGATAATGCGATAACGGTTACCTACAGTGCTCTGAATACGATTTTTTTCACCAAAAAAACTGCCTATGGATCTGAAGAGATTCTTTCCCAAATATGCAAATGGCTGATCAGTATCAATTGTCAATAATGATTTATATTCATTACGCCTGAAAACCAGGTTAGGGAATTTATTAAGGAAGGCTTTAGCCAGTTCTTTAGCCCAGAGATCAACTACCGGTCGTTCCAAAAATCCATTTTTCACAGCAATTGAGGAAGAAGCGCAAAATCTACCATAATCATCATGTTCAGCTTCAAAATACTCTTCATACCTGGAAACAAGAAAAAATGAGGCGGCAAAGATGTCAAAAGGGAGGTCGGAGCCGTCAGATGTCTGAAAGAATACAGGTAACCCCTTCCAGACACTTATTACAATCTGTTTCTGACAAATTCCTTTTTCAAATAACAGAGTTTCCGGATTGATTTTAAATGACCCCGCTATACTATCAGCAGAATAATTTATAACCGGATTTTTCCCAAGTTTGCGCTTATCAGTGATAACCGACCATGATAATCCAAGGATATCTCCAAGGATGATCCCGGCAATATAACGGAGCCGCGCAGAATCTTCTGCTGAATATATTTTTACTGATCCCGATACCATAACTACAAATTTATGTAATTACTTGTAATCTAACGCTATAATCTGATTGAATTAAATGAAAAGCTTTCAAAATTCCAGAGAACGGCGCAAAGGCTCAATGGCTCAAGGGCGCAAAGGTGTAAAAGCGATTACTATTTGACTTCTCAAATTCTCCGACCCCCTTCCCTACCTTCCCCCACGGGGGAAGGGGTATAAACGTAAGCAAGTTCGGAAAACTTTTCAGTAGCCAGGTAAGTAACTATCATCCCGCATTGCGGGACAGGAAAGGGGGTAAAAATAAAAACTAGAATTGCCTCATGAATCCTCCTTGAACCATTACGCCCTTGTGCCGTGGCGCCGTTGTGCCATTAACCCCTTCTTATTAATAATGTTGCATTTAGAATAATTTGGTTATCTTTGCGCCCAAATTAACAAGGTGATTTCCACGAAGCGTTGTTAGGCATTTTGCCCAGTCTGTATATGAGTTCATTTCGGAGGGGACAACAAATCCATCGCTCCTGAAACCACATC
>Ga0302321_100006328_pt1 | contig 10420 bp, 8 predicted proteins | sample Fen_T0_1_FD_202505 | JGI IMG/M metagenome (GOLD analysis project Ga0302321, IMG submission 202505) | Peat permafrost microbial communities from Stordalen Mire near Abisko, Sweden - Fen_T0_1 | ecosystem: Environmental > Terrestrial > Soil > Wetlands > Permafrost | place: Sweden: Abisko... | reverse complement strand
CGCCGGCGCCGGGCGGCGCCACACCGCCCTCGACTACCGCCTCGCCGACCGCGAAACCCACCCGGCCACGGCGGCCCGCGGCGCAGGCGCGGAACCGCCGCAGCCAGCCGCGAACGGTGTCCGCAGGCAGACCGAGGTCAGCCCCGACCGTGCGGTGCCCCAGCAGGGCTGCCCCAACGGTGGCGCTGGTGTCCCCTCGGCGGTGAAGCCAGTTAGCGGGTAACACCACCTGCGTACGCCTGCAGGCTGAAGCACCGAGTCCGCCGCAACCTGCGCAGGCGCAGCCGCGCATCGACCAGGGGCCGGTGTCCCCCACGCACGAAACGGCGCGCCACTCCCGCAGAGCAGGGCGCCGTTGGCAAAGTCTCGCTCCGCCCACACCTCGTCCAACGCCTCGTCCATTAAGTGGTGCTGCCCCGCCACATGCCGACCGAGTGGCCGGGCCCGAGCGAACGGGGGAATGTCCGGGGTCAGGCCGCGCTGCGGTCGGTTGGCGAGCGCCTGCGCAAGGACGGCTCAGCGAGCGCCGGCGGCACCCAGCCCGAGTCGGCGGTGTTGAGGTTCGAGCCGGGCGGGACGAGGGTGTCGATGCGGTCCAGCACCGCGTCGTCCAAGGCCACGGTCGAGCCGCCGAGCAGGTCGGTGAACTGGTCCATCGTGCGCGGCCCGATGATGGCCGCGGTCACGTCCGGATGCGCGACGACGAACGCGAGCGCAAGGTGTGCCAGTGAGCAGCCGACGTCTCCGGCCACCTGCATCAGCGACTCGACCACCTCCAACTTGTCGGCGTTGCCCGGCAGGGACGGGTCGTACCGCTGCGGCAGCCTGGCCGGGCGACCGGTGGTCATGTCCACGTTCTGGCCTTTCCGGTACCTGCCGGTGAGCCACCCGCTGCCGAGCGGGCTCCAGGCGATCACACCCATCCCGTAGCGGGAACAGGTGGGCAGCACGGCGCCCTCGACCCCGCGGGTCAGAATCGAATACGGCGGCTGTTCGCAGCGGAACCGGACGTGCCCGCGGCGCTCGGCGACCCACTGCGCCTCCACGATCTGCTCCGCCGGGAACGTGGACGAGCCGATGGCCCTGACCTTGCCCGCATGCACCAGATCGGACAGGGCCCCGAGGGTCTCGTCGATATCTGTCGCCGGTCGGGACGGTGCACCTGGTACAGGTCGATGTAGTCCGTTGCAGCCGGCGCAGGCTGTTATCCACCTCACGTACCAGCCAGCGCCGCGAGGTGCCGGACATGTTCGGGTCCTCGCCCATCGGGGCGTAGGCCTTCGTGGCCAGGACGACGCCCTCCCGTCGCCCGAAGGCCAGGGCCTTACCCACGATCTCCTCCGACTCGCCGTGGGAATACACGTCCGCCGTGTCGAGGAAGTTGATGCCGGCGTCCAGGGCAGCATGAATGATCCGGACCGACTCGTCATGGTCCGGATTACCCCAGGCGCCGAACATCATCGTCCCGAGGCAGTACGTGCTCACCTTGATACCGGTCCCACCGAGCGTGCGCCTCCGCATAGGCGCCACGCTGCCACGCCACGAGCGATGGCTGTCGCCACCCCACCGAGAACCGCCGCCGACAGCAGATTCATGTCACCGATCGAGTCCGCGCCCGCGACCATCCCGGCGACCAAACCCGGCCGGGCGCGCGACCCGCAGCTGGCGGGAAGCCCACCAGACGCGACGACCCCCAGTCTCCGTCGCTGCTGAAGTCTCCTAGAGCGCGGGCTCAGTCGTCTGCGACGCGCACGACGAGCTTGCCGACGTTCGCCCCGTCGAACAGCATGTTGATCGCCGCAGCCGCTGACCGCTGTCGACGGCGGTGTCGGCGACGACGTCCACGCAGACCGGGTGCACGGGCAGGTAGCAGGCGCTTTCGTCGCGCCGGCCGGGGAGCCCGCCGAGCATCCAGCCGGGCACGGCACGCACACCGGTCCCGGACGTCAAGGCGGGGCAGGGCCGAGCGCTGCGCGGCGGCCAGCGGGAGCGTGGCGCCGACGACGAGGGGAGGCGGCGCTCTGGTTGGCCCCCTGGTCGCCTGCATCGGACCGCTGGGGCATGTCTGACATGGTCATCGTCACGTCTGGAAGATCCCGTCTCGCCCTGCTCACTACAAAGACTCTCTCGTGATCCTTTTGTCTCACGCCACCTTGACAGGGAGGGAAGCGGCCCGCCGCCGCTTCTTCCGGATGTGAGTGGGGGGGGTGACCCTTTGACGGACAGGGACTATCGCTCACCCCATTGACCCCGCCCCTTCGGCGCCCCCCCACCAACCGCCACCAACCGTCCCCTGCTCCCTCGGCCGAAAATCCACGAGCGCTGCCGAGAACACTACTTCTCCAATGGGGTGACCCCGGTTGACTTTAGAGAACACGAGAAACGGCTGTGACTTTCCGCCGTAAGTGGCGGTGATTCTTCCGCGCTATGTGGCGTCAGGTAGTGCCGATCACTAGAAGGCTTGGGTCGGCGAAGCCGACAAGATCGGGTCAAGTGTTCATGCTGCTAAGCCGGATTCGCGGGTGAGGTTGTCGGCGGCGGTCTGGTAGGCGCGGCTCGCGCTACGCAGCGGGCTGGGGACGGTATCGGTGAGCCGGGCCAGGCCGGTGCGTAGCAGCCGCTGGCGGGCGCGGGTCAGGAACATGGCGTGGTGTAGCCCGGTGTCGGTGACCTGGTAGCGGTGGGTGCCGGCCCGGCGGGTGATCAGCCCGTGGACGCGTAGTCGGCGCAGGTCGTGGGTCAGCTGCCCGGCAGACAGCGCGTGGAGGTCTTTGCCGAGTCCCCCCCTGGGACTTTCGCTGACGTTGCCCCTGGGGAATTTCTTGACGTCGGGGGTGGGGAACTACTTGACGCAATCAGCCCTCAAGCTGGTGTCTTTGCGTGACGTTCGACACCCGGCTGCCCGGGTCAAAGTTGGAGAAGCCCCAAAAGGGTGGGCCGGAAACCGGCCCACCCCTGTTGGGACGTTGCAGCTGAGTAGGGCTGGCGAAGGTTGGCTTACCCGGTCAACATACCGGTGAGGTCGTTGTGCCCCCAATTGCCTTCCCAGTAGAGCTCGTTCATGTGGTTGTCGGGGGTCAGGTAGTAGACCCGCGGGTTAGTGCTGCCGACTCCGTAGCAGACCAGGTTCGTGAACGCAGCGGCTGGGCTACAGTTCGCCGCGGCGGTCACGTCTCCGCAACCCCACCCCGGGCCCCACGCCAGCTCGTGGACGTGCCAGTCCGCGCTTTGGAAGTAGACCCGGGAGTTGCTGCCCTGATAGCCGTACGCGGTCAGGTGAGTGCCGATAACGGCCGCCGGCCCGCCAGTCTGGGCGGTGAGGTCGCCCTGCCCCCAGCCGTTCTCGTAGTACAGCTCGTTGACATGCCCGTCTGGGGTGAAGTAGTAGACTCGTGAGGCGCTACCGCCCACCCCGAAACAGGCGATGGAGCTGCCGATCGCCGCAGCGGGCGAGTTGGTCTGACCCGTGAGGTCGCCCTGCCCCCAGCCGTTCTCGTAGTACAGCTCGTTGACATGCCCGTCTGGGGTGAAGTAGTAGACTCGTGAGGCGCTACCGCCCACCCCGAAACAACAGATCGCCGTCGCCGGGGACGCGGCCGGACAGTTCGTCTGCGCGGTCAGGTCACCGGCGTTCCAGCCGTTCTGCCACCAGAGTTCGCGTACGTGGCCGTCGTCGCTGACGAAATACACCCGCGGGGCGGAGCCGTTCACCCCGAAACTGGCCAGCGACCCGCCCGGGGCGGCCGGCGGCGCGCCGGTGATGGCTGTCAGGTCGTTGTTTCCCCAGGCGCCGCCGCCGTACCAGAGCTCGTGAATGTGATTATCCGGCGTGATGTAGTACACCCGCGAGTCGGTGCCGTTCAGCGCGAAGCCGGAGATCGAGCTGGGCGCCTGTGCTCGGGGTGCGCCGGCGGCCAGCGCGGTCAGGTCGGACTGCCGCCACACTCCGTTGATGTAGGCGAGTTCGTGCAGGTGCTGCTCGGCGCCGATGGAGTAGACCCGCGAGGCGCTGCCATACACGGCGAACCCGCCGACCGAGGTGTCGACGGCCGGCACTGCGGAGTAGACGCCGGCAAAGCTGTCGACCGCCCACATGGTCGAGTCGATGCCGCACTGCCCGTAGCCGATGAAGAAGTACCCGCCCTCGCCCCAGGCGGTCCCCCACTGGTTCTTGCAGTGCCAAGCCTGCAGATCCTCGTTGTAACCGATGATGCAGATGCAGTGGCCGCCCACCTGGTTCCCCGAAGTATGTGTGTAGACCCCTCCGGCATAGGCCATGAAGTCCTGGTAGACGGTGAAGCAGGCACCCAGCGGCCCCTTGGTGTTCAGCCAGCTCTTCATGTCGGCCACGGTCGAGAGCACATGGTGGCCGGACAGCCGGGTGACGAGCGGCTGCCAGTCGTTGGGCATCGCACAGGCTTGGTCGTGCGCTGAGTAAGGGTAGACGCTTTCTGGCACCAGGCCCGTGCTGGTGGCATAGGCGAACGCGGCGTCTGGGTACCAGCCGACGCCGCACAACTGACCGCCGCCACAGAAGAACAACTGCGCCTCGGACAGATCCTGCAGCGTGCCGGCGTCCGCTCCGTTGACCGGGACATTCTGGGTTATGCGCATCGCGGCATCGATGGTTTGCGCTGTCCCGAAGGCCACGCAGGAGCCGCATTGCCCCTGGTCTTTGACCGGCGTGACGTAGCTGAGCCCCGACATGTTGCGCCAGTCGACCTCGGGGGTGGCGCGGGTCCTCGCGGCCTGAGCTGCCCACTGGCGGTGCCCCTCGAGGTTGGCCAGGGCTAGCTGCTCGCGCTCGGCCAAGGACGGTTCGTTCGGCCCCGGCGTGTACCCGCATCGAAGCTGGTGCAGGCGGTCGTCCAAAGGGGTCATCGACGTTTCCGCGGCACGCCATGACGCCCCCGCGCTCTCGATGGCGCGCTGAATGACATCGATGTCGATCGCCATGCTGGCTTCCTTCCGTTCTCGGAGTCGCGGTGCGTGAAAGGGGAATGCGAGTTGTCGTGGAGGCCAGCGTGCGCGACTAGGTTCCGTGAACCCTCAAACCGAACTCGCAGCTGTCCACCGGCGAGTCCGGCGCCCAGGCCCGGCGCAGGGCGCCGACGACACGATGTACGCCCGGGCGTTTCGGCAGCAGCCGCAGCTCCCGCACCCCCCCGCCGCCAATGCCCGACGACGTGTTCTGAAGGTACGCGTTAGAGATCACGTCGACGTCGGAACCGGCGTCGACCTCCCATTGGTAACCCGTGCTGGGGTTCTCCGGCAACCGCAGCACCACCACGGCCCCCGCGGGTACTTCGAACTGGCTACCCGCCTCCTTGCGAGAAAGCGTCACCTCGCTCATTGGCCTCCAGGCCTCCCGCACAAAATGCTTCGATGACCCTAGGTCGGGCTCGATCGGGGCGCAAGCTCGGTCCGGGCGACCGTCCGTAGACAGCACCCCGGGCGGTGAGCGTCGGGTCGGTGCCGGAGGTCCCCGTCGTCCTTGCCCTCCCCGGACAGCAGCGGCACATCGGCCGATCAACGGCCTCCTCGACACAGATGACCTACCCGTGACGCGGCGGCCGTCACCGAAGCGGCAAGGCGTCCAAGTCGACGAATCTGCCCTGGCGTGGCCAAACAATAAGCGGAAGACTCGTGGCAGCTCGGGGGTGAGCAACAGCCCAACCAAGGGGAGCGAGATGACTACTCCGATACCACGCCGGGTCAAGAAATACGGGTGGGTCCCGGACCTGCCCGATGCGCGCGACCACCTGTACGCAGCACCACCGCAGTACCTGTCGGACCTGCCAGCGCAGGTCGACCTCCGCGGGCAGTGCCCGAAGGAGGTCTATGACCAGGGCCAGCTGGGTTCCTGTACCGCCAACGCGATCGCGGGCGGGTTCGAGTTCGACCTGCTCAAGCAGCAGGCGCAAGACTTCATGCCGTCCCGGCTATTCATCTACTACAACGAGCGGGTCATCGAGAACACCGTGGACAGCGACAGCGGCGCCATGATCCGTGACGGGATCAAGAGTGTGTCGAAACAAGGCGTCTGCCCGGAAACGGACTGGCCGTACGACATCTCCAAGTTCACGAACAAGCCTTCTGACCAGTGCTATCAGGAGGCGCTGCAGCACCGCGTGACGAGTTACCAGCGGATCCCGCGGGTACTGAACCAGTTTAAAGGCTGTCTGGCCCACGGGTTTCCGTTCGTGTTCGGGTTCCGGGTGTACGAGAGCTTCGAGAGCGACGAGGTGGCGAAGACCGGCGTCGTGCCGATGCCGGCGGCCAATGAGCAGGCGCTCGGCGGGCATGCGGTGCTGGCCGTCGGATACGACGACGAGCAGCAACGCTTCATCGTCCGCAACTCCTGGGGAGTCGGGTGGGGGATGAGCGGCTACTTCACCCTCCCATACGCTTACCTGATGGACCGCGGGCTGGCCTCGGACTTCTGGGCTGTCTTGCAAGTCGCCTGACACCTGACAGGCGGACAGTGGCCGCTGACCGGCGGTGATGCCGAATGCCCAGCAGGTGCTCGGCGAGGTTGCCGTACTGCGGATCTCGCGGTGGGCCCCGTTGATTTGTCGGCGTCGGTGATCCCAGTCGCGCCACTCGGCGACCAGGCGGAACGCGGCGGATGGTGGGGTGTGGTGGGGCACGGCAGGAGAACTGGCCATCGTCGATGTCGATAACACGGTCAAGCCCGCGTTCGGCCCTATGCCGGCCCTTCAACTTTGACCGGGGCACGGCCCTTGCTGCGGCGCGTTGTCGAGTGCGGTGCAACCGTACGCGCATCCGCGGTAGTGGGGGTGTCCTTGTTCCTGAGTGGACTCGGCGACCGAGCTGCTGATGGTTTCCCCGGCGCGGTGGCGGCTTCCCGTAGTTGGACGGCCTGCCCACCCCGACGGAGCTGTCCCTGGAGCACATCGACGAGCTCGGCAGCCCGACGTCCTACAACCACTACAACACCGGGTGGGCGTGGGCGTTCGACACCCCGTTTCCGTACTGGAAGCGCTGGGCCGGCTACGAGGGCGGCATAGCCGACATGTGCCTGGTTGCCTGGCCCGCCAAGATCAAAGCCCAGGCCGAGGTGCGCCACCAGTACGTCCACGCAGTCGACGTCGTCCCCACGATCTACGAGCTGCTCGGCATCGAGCCGCCCGAGGTCCTCAAGGGCTACCCGCAGAACCCGATCGAGGGCCAGAGCTTCGCGGCGTCGCTCACCGACACCGCTGCCCCGGGTCGGGACGCACAGTTCTACGGGATGCTGGGGCAGCGCTCGCTCTACCACGACGGGTGGCTGGCCAACACGGTGCACCCACCGCTGAGCGGCTGGGGCAAGTACGAAAACGACGAGTGGGAGCTCTACCACCTCCCGACCGACCGGGCGCAGTCGAAGAACGTGGCCGCGCGCGAGCCGGCCCGGCTCGATCGAGTCGTGCGGTTGGGCACTGGTGACGCCGACCGCGATCGGTAGGCCGTCGATGTCGGTGAGCAGGTGTCGTTTCCGGCCACGCACCCGTTTGCCACCGTCGACGCCGATGTGTTCGCGGGGCCGAGACGGCCGGAGGGCACCGACTGGGCGTCCAGGAGAGCAGCCGACGGTTCCGGGTCTCGCCCGGCCTCGTCGCGGCACCTGCGCAGCAGGCGTTCCATCACCAGATGCCAGACGCCGGAGTCGCGCCAGCGGGCGAACTGCTTCCACACCGCCGTCCAAGGCGGGAGGTCCCCTGGTAAGAGGCGCCACTGGGCACCGGTCCTGAGCTGGAAAAATACCGCGTCGACGATCCAACGCCGCGGGTAGCGTCGCGGTCTGCCACCCCGCGGCGGATCGCGTGGCGGATCAAGGAACTCCTCGATCTCAGCCCACTGCAGGTCCGTCAGGTCCGTCGCGTACTGCTTCCCAATCCGAATCTCCATCCGACAACGCTGCCCCGCGCGCCCCCACCCGGTCAGTCAAACGGCCGCCCCGACCTGCCCAGATAGGCCTTCCCGCAGGTCAGAGGTTTGTCCACAGGCTCTCAACAGAATGCCGCCGCCCGTGTCGAGTCAGCCAGCTCGCCTGGGTCACTGGCCGTGCTGTCGCGCCTCCGGGAGGATCTGTACGGGTACCTGACCCAGTTGGCGCTGACGCGTGCGGCGGACGGCCGGATCGTGCTGGCCGCCGACGCGAGCCCGTGGCCGCGGCCGGACGGGGTGACGAGCCCGGATCGGCTGTTCTGCCACCTGCCCGGTCGGGGCAAGGGGCAGGCCCAGATGATCCCGGGCTGGCCGTACTCGGTGGTCGCCGGGCCGGACCAGCTGGACCGCGCTGCTGGACGCGGTCCGTTTGGGCCCCGACGACGAGACCGCCGTCACGGCCGGCCAGATCCACGACGTGCTCACCCGCCAAACCGGAGCCGGGCGGTGCAGCGACGGCGACCCAGAGATCCTGGTCATCTTCGACGCCGGCTACGACGTGAACCAGCTGGCTGTCCCTGCTGGCCGACCTACCGGTCCGGCTGGCGGGGCGGCTGCGCAACGACCGGGTGCTGTGTTTCCCAGATCCGCCGCGCGTGGTGGGCGCGGAGGGGCGGCCACCCCGGCACGGCCCGCAGTTCCGGTTCGACGACCCGAACACCTGGCCGCAGCCCACGGTCACCACGACCACCGTGACGACCCGGTACGGCACCGCCGTTCGAGGCGCTGTTGTAGCTGGTCTGCCCGGCCGCCGACGGCAATGATGCTGTCCCGCGGTGCGAGCGGCGCCGCCGATCGCAGTTTCGATCGGGAAGGTCGAACCACCTTGGAGTCGCCGCATGTTGCCCAACGGCCAGTTAGCGAACGGTAGCAGTCAGGTGCGCCGCCAGACCATGGCGATTTTGAAGTTGGCGGTGGCGCCGGCGGCGGCGATGAAGGCGCCCGCTTCGGCGTGTAGGTCCAGGCCGAACTCGACCTGTACTTCGTCGGGGGTCTGCGCCATGCTACGGAGCCGGGTAATGATCGCCTGGGCGGCGGGCTCAACGCGTTGGACGGCGTCTTCGAAGCTTTGCCGGGCGCGTTCGGTGATCTGCTCGCCGCCGAGGCCGCGGGTCACCGGCCCGCCGACGCGGGTTGTCTCGTGCACCTCGACGAGGATTGTGCCGCCGTCCTGCAGCGGAAACTCGACCAGCTGCCCCATCTGCCGCTCCCTTGCGCTCCCACGGACATCTGGGGTGAGTCTGAACCAATGTGTCGGGACTGATGATGGTCCTGCTGGAGTCTGTCTGAGGCGTCTAGCGTGTGCGGGGGACGCACTCGTCCGTCAGTGGCTCAGGGGCCGTGCGAAAGTGGACAGTGAGCTCGAACTGGAAATCGGCTCCGGCGCCGTCGGCCGGTTACCTGGTTTGGGTCCTGGCGGCGACGTCCTGTGGGGAACCAGCCGCGGCACTCGGACTACACGTGGACGGCCAGCTAAGCCAGCGGGTGGTGCTGCAGGACAAGCTGCTCGCCTCGTCAGCGGCGATGCTCGGACCGGGCGTGACAGTCGGTGTGCCAGGTCGGCCAGGCGGGTCCGCCCGTCCAACCCCGAGGGTCGGGGGTGAGTAGCGTGACGCGCGAGATCAATTACGCGGACTTTGACCTGCTCGTGCAGCGGGCGCCGGACGGATTTACGGCGCGGGTCGTCAACTCGCCGTCTGGGCAGAGCCCGCCGGTGCCGTTCGCCGCACCGTTTAGCGAGCTGGAGCTGGAGAACTTTCTACTCAAGATCGGCCGGCCGCGGCGGGCCGGGGTGCGTGGGGTGGGTTCGCCGGAGGCAGCGGCGATCCGTGAGTTTGGCGGCAGGTTGTTCGATGCCGTGTTCGGGCGGGAAGTGCGCGACAGCCTGGTGAGTAGCCTGGACCAGGTCGAGGCCCGCGGGATCGGGCTGCGGGTGCGATTGAGGCTGGCGGATTGCCCTGAGCTGGGCGATCTGCCCTGGGAGTGCCTCTACGACCAGGGTCACCGCCGCTTCCTGTCGCTGTCGGAATGGACGCCGCTGGTCCGGTACCTGGACCTGCCGGGGCTGGTTCGCCCGCTGCCGGTGCGCCCGCCGCTGCGGGTGCTGGTGCTGATTTCTAGTCCCAGCGACTATGCCCCGCTGAATACGGACGGGGCGGACGGCGAGTGGGCCAAATTGCAGGATGCGCTCGGCGACTTGCGGGCGGCCGGCCGGCTGCACGTCGACCGCGTGAACGCAGGCAACCTCGATGAGTTGCAGCGGCAGCTGCGTCGGGCGGACTACCACGTGTTCCATTACGTCGGCCACGGAGGGTTCGACGCGGCCAGTGAGGACGGGCTGCTCGTGTTGGAGGGCCCGAACCGGCGAGGGCAGCTGGTTAGCGGGCAGGATCTGGGTGCGCTGCTGCATGATCACCGCACGCTGCGGTTGGCGGTCTTGAACTCCTGTGAGGGGGCCCGGGGTGGGGTG
>Ga0302321_100006327_pt1 | contig 10422 bp, 8 predicted proteins | sample Fen_T0_1_FD_202505 | JGI IMG/M metagenome (GOLD analysis project Ga0302321, IMG submission 202505) | Peat permafrost microbial communities from Stordalen Mire near Abisko, Sweden - Fen_T0_1 | ecosystem: Environmental > Terrestrial > Soil > Wetlands > Permafrost | place: Sweden: Abisko... | reverse complement strand
CATGGGGCGCGACGGGCTGAGCTCGGGTTTGTGGGATCGTGCAGCATCATGCGTGGGACTCCAACGGGTATCGGACTCAACACAATGCATCGATCGCGCCGCAGTGACGGTCAGGACCGTCGAACGGTTCAAGCGTTGGTGCTGCAGGTCGTTACGGGAGGCCGCATGCCCCGGGGAGCGGGGTTCATGTGACACCTGACGCGGGCACGTTGGGTCAGTCGTGGCGAGTGGCACGCAGGCCGGGACAAGCTGTCCGCCTGTGCTACCAGTCCCGGCCGTCACCTCCGTTCCCCTTGGGCCGCCGGCCCTCGTGCTCCGAAAGCTGCTGACGCTCCACCGACTCGAGAAGCTTGCGCGCTTCCTCCTCGCTCAGTTCTTCCGCTGATTCACCTGCGGCATCGCCGGAACCGCCCCCCGCCATGGCGCCGATGGCCTGCTCCCGTTCGCCGTTCAGGCCTTCCTGGCTGCCGCTGCTCTGTCCAGCCAGCGCGCGGCCACCGCGGCCGGGCGAGCCGGAACTCTCGACTTCGTCGCGCTTGCGGAGGGCCAGCTCGAGGTTCCAGCGGGCGTTGTCGTCGCCGGGCGTCGCCAGCAACACCTCCTCGTACGCCGCGATAGCGCGGTCGTAGAAATCGGCGGCTCGCTCCTTGGACGCCTGTCCAGCGCGGAACCAGGCGTTGCCAAGATTGTACTGCGCCACCACCCTGAGATCTGGCGGCGCCGCGGCGGCAGCGGCCTGGAAGCTCACCGCCGCGTCCTCGTACCGGCTGACCCGATAGCCGGCATTGCCGGCGCCAAGCTGCACCAGCGGATTCTTCGATTGCGCCAATCCCTGGTAGAGGGCGAACGACTCGGGGTAGCGGCTCTTGTGGTAGAGGCGCACTGCCCGCCGGAAGGGTCCCGCCTCGCCGCCACACCCCACCATCATGAGCAGGAGCGCCGCGACCAGCGCCGGGGCCGCGTGGCGCCCCCACGTCAAGGCGAGGAGCAGCTCGAGCACCAGGAACAGCACCGCGAGGGCGAGGGGCCACTGGAACAATTCAACATGCTGCGGTACACGCTGGGTGCCGAGTGGTCGCTCGGCCACCTTCCGGATCGCCGCCACCATTTCCTTCCGGGCAGCGCGATCATCCCAGCGGGCATAGGCACCACCGGAGGTCTCCGTGATGCGGCGCAGTGTCTTCTCATCGAGTCGAGACTCCGCCGGACGGCCGATGTTGTCGCGATGCCAGCGGCTGGCGGAATCGCTGGCCATGTCGGGATCGGCGGGGACGAAGCCGCCGGCCGGAGTTCCAATGCCAAACGCGAACACCGGGACGTGGACCTCGCCGAGCTTCTCGAGCGGTCGGTCGAGGTTGCCCGCGCTTCGCTCGCCGTCGGTGAGGAGCACGATCGCCCGATGCCCGTCGCCGCCCTCATGCTCGAACACCGTGCGGCTCACCTCGAGGGCAGCGGAAATGTCGGTGCTTGGATCATCGATGGCGTTGGAGGAGGCGGCGTCGAGGAAGCGATCGAAGACCGCGTGATCGTTGGTCATCGGCAACTGGAGGAACGCTGCACCGCCGAAGATGACGAGGCCCACGCGGTCCCCCGGGAGCTGGTTGGCGAGGTCCTTTGCCAGCGCCTTGGCGCGATCGAGACGGGTGCCGTCGGCGTCCTGCACCAGCATCGAGCGGGAGAGATCGAGCGCCACAAGCAGGTCGCGACCTGAGCGGTTGGAGCGCGTGTCGAACTCCCCGCCCTGCGGGCGGGCGAGCGCCACCAGGCCTGCGGCCAGTGCGGCCGTGCGCAACAGGGCGCGGAGCCGGCGCGACCGGGGGTCCACCCGCAGCCCTGTCCTGGCCAGCACAGCGGGATCGCCCAGCGATGCGAGCGCGGCGGCGCGGGCCGCCTGGGCATGGCGAATGAGCCAGGCCGCGGCGAACGGCAGCGCCACCAGGAGAATGAGCACCGCAGGGACGGCGAAGATCATGGCACCGTCCGGAGCCAGGTGGCGCTGAGAATCGCCTGCAGGCCAAGCAGCAGGAGCCCGAAGAAGAGGATGACCGGAAACAGCTCGCGGTGGTCGCGCACTTCACGGATGGGCACTTCGGTGCGCTCCAGCGGGTCGATGGCCCGCATGACGCTGTCGAGGGCGGCGGGATCGGTGGCCCGGGCAAAGGTGCCGCCGGTACGCTCCGCCACACGACGCAGGGTCTCTTCATCGCGCTTGGAGAGTTTCGCCGCACGGGTCCGCACGCTCCACACGCCGTTCAAGTCGTACTGCGTCGTGTCGGCCGACGTGAGACCGATCGCATGGACCCGGATGCCAAGCGCGCGGGCCATCTCGGTGGCCTGCGGCAGCGTCGGTGAACCGGTGTTGTTGGCGCCATCGGTGATGAGCACAATGGTACTCGACGCCGCCGGCAGCTTCTTGAGCTGGTTGATGCTCACGGCGAGCGCGGTACCGATGGCGGTGCCGTCGGGCAACTGGCCGATGTCGGTGAGGTCGAGCATGCGCCCGATCAGCGTCATGTCCGCGGTGAGTGGCGCCTGGAGAAAGGCCTTCCCCGAGAAGATCACGAGGCCCACCAGGTCTCCCTCGCGCCGGGCCACGAAGTCGCGCAGCGTCGAGCGCGCCACCATGAGGCGGTTGCCGGGCTGGAAGTCGGTCGCCTTCATGCTGCTCGAGATGTCGAGCGCCACGATGATGTTCCGGGAGCGAAGCCGGATCTGCTCCTTGCCGGCATCGAGCTGGGGTCGCGCGAGGGCCAGCACCAGCAGGGTCGCGCCGGCAAACTCGAGCCAGCGCGGGAGCGGGGCCATGCGGGATCGCGCCGTGCGCGGCAGCCCCTCCAGAACGCCGGCCGACACCCAGGCGACCGCACCATCGCGGCGGCGGTCATTCCGGCGCCGCAGCCAGAGGCGCAGCAGCGGCACGAGCAACAGGAGGAGGAACCAGGGGGTGGCGAAGCGCATCAGCCCGGCTCACCCGGTGACGCCCACGAATCGATGACCGTTCGTGCACCCGCCACATAGGCGCGCGCCGTCTTCGCGTCGGGGGTGACGCCGGCGAACTTGACCAGATCCGCATCGCCGAAGACCTGTGCGGTGCCGTGCCATGTGCCATTTGACCGGCGCGCGGCGAGCACCTTCAGCAGCTCGGTGGAGGTCTGGGCCGCATGCACCCGGGGATCGATCGACTCGAGGTACTGCCGCATCACCGCCGCGATGGCCTCGTAGTGGCGTGCCATGTCCCCCCGCTCCGCCCAGCCCTCCAGCTCGATGCGACTCAGCGCGGCCCGTGCGACATCGGCGGGAGTTGTGGCACCGGCAACGGGGGCGGCGACCGGCACCGCCACAGACCGACGCGCGAGCTGTCGCCGAACCAACCACATGAGTGCCGCGAGCGCCGCAATGGCAGCCGCGACCATCAGGGGATCGACCTTCTGCTCCGGCAACTGGTCGCGGATGTCCTTGAGCGTCGGGTTGCCGGCGGGCAGCGAAGGCACCACCTCGATATAGAGCGGCTCGCTCTCGAGCAGGAAGCCGCGGTCATCGGGCGTGGCCTTGACGATGACGCGGAGCGGCGGGATGCGCAGCCGACCGGTGCGCAGGAACGCCATACGCACGGTGCCCAGGAGCAGGGTTCGGTCCTGCTGGTGCTGCAGCGTATCGACCCCGACCACGCGACCGCCATCGGGGAGGCCTTCCGCGACCACCGGGATGGGGCTCGCGAGGGTCTGCTGGGACCCGATATGGATCCGGGCGTGCAGTTCCACAACCTCGCCCAGCTTGACGCTGTCGCGGTTGAGCTCGAGGTCGAAATGCTGGGCGTGCGCGCGAGTGGCCGACAGGACCAGGACCAGCAGTGCGAGAAGCGTGCGGCGCATCGGCAGAGTCAGCGACGAGCGCGGCGACGGAAGAACGCCACCAGCGGCTCAGCGAAGTCACCCGAAGCATCGAGGCGGACCAGTTCCGCACCACTCGCGTAGATATCGTGCGCGAGGGTCTCCTCGAACCGTCCGCGGCGCTCCGCGACCCAGGCGCGCACCGCGGCGCTCGAGGCGTCCACCGTGACCAGGCTGCCACTCTCGGGGTCGCGCAGGCGGAGGAGCCCCACGGCAGGGAGTGCCTGCTCGATCGAGTCGCGCAGCTGCATGCAGATGATTTCGTGCTTCCGGGCAAGTCGTGACAGCGGCAACTGGTAGCCGGAGGTATAGAAATCGGAGAGGATGACAAGCACCACGCGACGCGGCAGGAGCGGCTCAAGCGCGTCGAGCGCTCCGGCGAGGTCGGTAGTGGCACCGACGGCGCGCGCGGCAAGGAGCTCGCCAAGTACGCGCAGGGCATGGCGGCGGCCTTTCTTGGGCGGCACCATGCGGCCCAGGCCATCGCTGAAGAACGCCGCGCCGACGCGATCGTTCGCGTGCGCGGCGGTGAGGGCCAGGACCGCGGCTACCTGGGCCGCCAGTTCCGACCGGGTGCGACGCCGGCTGCCCACCTGTGCCGAGGCGCTCTCGTCCACCAGGAGGAGCATGGTGAGCTCCCGCTCTTCGTGATGGCGCCGCAGGTAGGTAACGCCGAGCCGGGCGGTCACCCGCCAGTCGATGGTGCGCACGTCATCACCCGGCTGGTACTCGCGCACATCCTGGAACTCGATGCCCCGGCCCCGGAACGCGCTGGCGTAGTCACCGGCCGAGAGATCGCGCACCAGCCGGCGCGTCGCGAGTTCGAGCCGCCGCACCTCGTCGGCGATCTCGTCGGTGATCATGGAACGGCGATCTGGCCCAGGATGCGATCGACCATCTGGTCGGTGGTGACGTTGTCGGCATCGGCACGGTAGGTGGGGACGATGCGGTGCCGCAGCACGTCGGTGGCCACCGACTTCACGTCCTCGGGGATGACGAACGCGCGCCCGGCGAGGAAGGCATGGGCCTTGGCGGCCCGAATGAGGTAGATCGCCGCGCGCGGCGAGGCGCCGAAGGCAATGAGCGGCGTGAGCTGGGCCAGTCCTGCCTCAGCGGGGCGGCGCGTGGCCGCGACCAGGTCGAGCACGTATTCCTTGATCCGGCCATCGACGTGAAGGCGCTCCACGCCCTTCCGTGCGCGCAGGATGTCGTCGGCGTGGAGCACCGGTCGCGCCGTCGGCGGCGTGCCGTCGGTCATGCGATCGAGCATGGCCCGCTCATCCACCCGGGCGGGATACGTGACCACGAGCTTGAACAGGAAGCGGTCTACCTGCGCCTCGGGCAGCGGATAGGTGCCTTCCTGCTCGATGGGGTTCTGGGTGGCGAGCACCAGGAACAGGCTGGGGAGGTGCAGCGTCTCGCCGCCAATGGTCACCTGCCGTTCCTGCATCGACTCGAGCAGCGCCGACTGCACCTTGGCGGGCGCACGGTTGATCTCGTCGGCCAGGAGAATGTTGGTGAAGATCGGGCCGCGCTGCACCGTGAACTCGCTGGTGCGCTGGTTGTAGATCATCGTACCGATGAGGTCCGTCGGCAGCAGGTCGGGGGTGAATTGCACCCGGCTGCAATCGGCCTCGATGGTGGTGGCGATCGTCTTGACCGCGAGCGTCTTGGCGAGACCCGGCAGGCCCTCGAGCAGGATATGCCCATCGGCGAGGAGGCCGAGCAGCAGGCGCTCCAGCAGGATATCCTGCCCCACCACCACGCGCTGCGCCTCGGCCAGCACCCGGCGCACGCCCTCGCTCTCGGCGGTTATTTCGTCGGTGCGTGCGGCGGCGGTGCCCGCCGTGAAGGAGGCAAGTTCGGGGGACAGCGCGTCGGTCATTGGCCGGTACTCACTCGGAATCAGGGGACAGGAAGCAAACGGGCAGGTGGCCAATGGAGCAAGGGCTCAGGCGTCCTTCAGTCGGTACCCCACACCCGGCTCGGTGAGCAACAGCCGCGGTCGCGCCGGGTCCTGCTCGATCTTGTGCCGGAGCTGGGTGACGTAGACCCGGAGTGCCTGCGTCTGGGTCGCGTTGTGCGAACCCCAGACCTCGAGCAGGAGCTGGCGGTGGGTGAGCACCTTTCCGGCATGCTTCACCAGCATTGCGAGGAGCCTGTACTCGGTGGGGGTCAGGTGCACGTCATTCTCTCCCACCGTCACCGTCCGGCGCGCCAGGTCGACCCTGAGCGCCCCCGCCTCGAAGAGCTGTGGCACTTCCCCACCGGTGGCACGGTGCCGGAGGGCGACGCGCATGCGCGCCAGCAGTTCACCCACACTGAACGGCTTCGTGAGGTAGTCGTCGGCGCCGGCATCGAGCGCCGCGATCTTGTCCTGCTCCTGGCCCCGCGCCGACAGCACGATAATCGGGGTTGTGGTCCATTCCCGCAGCTGTCGCGTGGCGTCGAGCCCATCGCCATCGGGGAGGCCCAGGTCGAGCAGGATGACGTCGGGATTTCGACCGGCGGCCTGGGCCAGCCCCTCGCGCATGGTGCCGGCCTCGACGAGGCGGAACTCGTGGGTGCCGAGCGCGGCCCGGAGAAAGCGGCGCATTGCCGGCTCGTCCTCGATGAGCAGCACCAGCGGACCGTCAGTCAACGGGCGCCCTCCTCGAGGAGGTCTTCGGCGGGCGATTCCGGTGGCGCGCCGTCTGCCGGCAGCGTGAACCGCAGCACGGCGCCACCGCCAGCGCGCCGTTCGGCCCAGATGCGCCCGCCGTGCGCCAGGATGATCCCCCGGCAGATGGTGAGCCCGAGGCCCACACCACCCACCGCGTCGCCCTGCGACGCGCGATAGAACTTCTCGAAGATGCGCTGTTCATCGCCTGAAGGGATGCCGGGCCCCCGGTCGGCGACGCTCACCGTCACCTCACCCTCGCGAGTCGTTGCGGAGATCTCGATGGGGCTGCCAGGAGGCGTGTACTTGGCGGCGTTTTCCAGCAGGTTGATGAAGACCTGCTCCAGCAGGATGTCATCGACCGACACCAGTGGCAGGTCGGGCGGCAGTGTCGTGGTTACCGGATGGTCGCTGAGCCGCGCATCAAGACGAATGAGCGCCACGCCGATGACTTCCTCCAGCGGCACCCACTGCTTCTGCACCGCGAGCGACCCGCTCTCCACCCGGATCATGTCGAGCAGGTTGGCCACCAGCCGCGTCATGCGACGTGATTCACCGAGGATCGTCTCCGCGAGCTCCCGCCGCGCATCGGGTGACAGCGCCGGGCCGGTCTCGAGGAGACTGCTCGCCGCGCCCTCGATGCTGCCAAGGGGCGTGCGGAGGTCGTGTGACAGCGAACTGAGGAGGCTGGTGCGCAGGCGTTCAGCCTCCACTTCCATGCGACTGGCCTGGTTGCGCTCGGCGAGCGCCGCGCGCTCGAGTGCCACCGCCGCCTGCCGCACAAATGATTCGAGTTGCTGCCGCTGCTCCGGATCCACCACGCTGCGGGCCTCGCGCGGCACGACCCGCACGACGCCGAACACCCGGTCCGACGCCTGGAGCGGGAGATAGAGCGCTGGTGATGCGGGAAGCGTGCTGGTGCCGAGACCGGCGATCTGGCCATGCTCGAAGGTCCAGCGCGCGACACCGTCGTCGCCGGCGAGCGCGCCATCCTGGTCGGCGAGGATGAAGGTGACGCGGCCGGCAAAGGCGTCCTCGATGTGTCGTGTTGCCGCGGCGGCGATCTCGGGCGGCTCGCGGGCGGCGGTCATCTCCCGGCTCAAGGCATAGGCGCTGGCGGTGCGCTGCTCACGGGCGCGCGAGGCATCGGCCTGCTCGCGGATGCGCCCGGTGAGGCGGCTCATGATGATGGCAATGGTCAGCATCATCCCGAACGTCAGGATGTACGTAATGTCATGGACGGCGAAGGTGTAGTACGGCGGCACGAAGCAGAAGTCGAAGAGCGCGATGCTGAGCACCGAGGCGAGCAGCGCCGGGCGCTGCCGCACGCGCGAACCCACGACCACCGCGGCGAGCAGGTACAGCATCGCGATGTCGGTGGTGCTGAGCACTGCCCGCAGCGCGAGACCCACCGCCGTGGCGACTGCCACGACGCCGGCGGCCCACAGGTACTGGGCGAACGGGGGCGGTCGCCGGACCGGTTCCGGCGGCGTGGCGTCATCCGCCTCACCGGTGATGACGAATACGTCCATGCTTCCGCTGCCGTCCACCAGGGCGTCGAGCAGCGATCCGCGCAGGCGGGCACGGAGTCCCTGCCGCAGCGGCTTGCCGACGATGAGCCGGGTCACGTTCCGCTCCTGTGCCCAGGCCAGGATCTCGTCGGCCACGCTGGCGCCGCTCAGCGTGACGGTCTCACCACCGAGTTCCTCCGCGAGTCGGAAGGCGCGGACCACCGCCTCGCGGGCCGTCTCGCCCACCTGCCCCGGCACCTCGACGAACACGGCGGTCCACTGTGCCTGCAGCCGCTCGGCCATGCGCCGTGCGGCGCGAATGAGCCGCAGCGCCGACGGGTCGGGCCCGATGCAGACCGCGAGCCGGTCGCTGGCGGCCCACGTATCGCGGATGCCCTGGCTCCGCATGTATCCGCGCATCTGCGCATCCACGCGGTGCGCGGTCTGCCGCAGCGCCAGTTCGCGCAGGGCGATGAGGTTGCCCTCGCGGAAGAAGCGCTCGAGCGCGCGGCTTGCCTGGTCGGGCAGGTAGACCCGCCCCTCGCGCAGCCGCTGCAGCAGCACGTCGGGTGACACGTCGACCAGCTCGATCTCGTCAGCCCGCTCCAGCACGGCGTCGGGCACGGTCTCGCGCACGGTGACGCCGGTAATCTGGGCAACGACATCGTTGAGGCTCTCGACGTGCTGCACATTGAGCGTGGTGTAGACGTCGATGCCGCTGTCCAGCAACTCGAGCACGTCCTGCCAGCGCTTGCCGTGCCGGCAGCCGGGCGCGTTGGTGTGCGCCAGTTCGTCCATCAGGATGAGCGCCGGCTTCCGTTCGAGCGCGCTGTCGAGATCAAACTCCTGGAGCAGGCTGCCCTTGTAGTCGATCGCCCGCCGCGGCAGGATGGCGAGCCCCTCGGTAAGCCGCGCCGTCTCGCTCCGGCCGTGGGTCTCGACCACACCCACCACGACGTCTATCCCTTCGGCCTGACGCGCGCGCGCAGCCTCGAGCATGGTGTAGGTCTTGCCCACGCCCGGGGCCGCGCCAAAGAAGAGTTTCAGTCGGCCGCGATGCTGCCGTGCTTCCTCGTCGCGCACCAGCGCGAGGAGCGCATCAGGATCGGGACGGCGCGGGTCAGCCATGCACAGAGGATAATGGCCCGCCGACCGGACGGGTCAGGGTCGGGCCGGCGACAGGCTGTCGAGCGCAAGGTTCAACGTCAGCACGTTGACCCTCGGCTCACCAAGCACACCGAATGTGCGGGCCTCGGTGTGCGCGGCAACGAGCTGAAGGACCCGGGCCTCGGGCAGGCCCCGTGCCCTCGCCACGCGCCCCGCCTGGTACGCCGCTGCTGCGGGCGTGATGTGCGGATCGAGTCCGCTGCCCGATGCGGTGACGAGATCGACCGGCACCGATGCCGTGTTCGCGGGATCGACGGCGCGCAACGCCGCCACACGATCGCTTACTGCCTGGGCCTGGGCGGGATTGGAGGGACCGAGGTTCGACCCGGACGAGGCGGCGGCATTGTACGCGGGCGATGTCGCCGACGGCCGGCCCCAGAAGTACCTGGGACTGTTGAACGGTTGCCCGATGAGCGCAGAGCCGCGGATCGTGGTGCCCTCGCGGATGAGGCTGCCCTCGGCCTGGCGTGGGAAAAGTGTGCGCGCACCGACCGTAACCGCCGCCGGGTATGCCACGCCGGTCAGCAGCGTGAAGGCTCCCAGGAGTACCAGCGCAGGACGCAATTCCGCAAACATGTGTACCTCCTCAGACCGCGCCGATGGCGGTCAACAGCATGTCAATGACCTTGATGCCCGGGAACGGGAGGATGAGCCCGCCGAGCCCGTATACCAGCAGGTTGCGACGCAGAATTCCCGCGGCTCCCATGGGCCGGTACTTCACGCCCTTGAGGGCGAGGGGAATCAGCGCCGGGATGATGAGCGCGTTGAAGATGATCGCCGAGAGGATGGCGCTCGACGGCGTCGAGAGGTGCATGATGTTGAGCGCGGCGAGCGCCGGGTAGGTGGACACAAACGCCGCGGGGATGATGGCGAAATACTTGGAGACATCGTTCGCGATGCTGAACGTGGTGAGCGAGCCGCGGGTCATGAGCATCTGCTTCCCGGTCTCCACCACCTCAATGAGCTTGGTGGGATTGGAGTCGAGGTCCACCATGTTCCCCGCTTCCTTCGCCGCCTGCGTCCCCGAATTCATGGCCACCGCGACGTCGGCCTGTGCCAGCGCCGGCGCGTCGTTGGTGCCGTCACCGCACATGGCAACGAGACGGCCACCGGCCTGGTACTCCCGTATCAGCTTGAGCTTGTTCTCGGGCGTGGCCTGGGCCAGGAAGTCGTCCACGCCGGCCTCGGCGGCAAT
>Ga0302321_100006325_pt1 | contig 10425 bp, 12 predicted proteins | sample Fen_T0_1_FD_202505 | JGI IMG/M metagenome (GOLD analysis project Ga0302321, IMG submission 202505) | Peat permafrost microbial communities from Stordalen Mire near Abisko, Sweden - Fen_T0_1 | ecosystem: Environmental > Terrestrial > Soil > Wetlands > Permafrost | place: Sweden: Abisko... | reverse complement strand
AGTAATCTCTGATCGGCGTCACTGGCCATCGCGGATTGATGGAATACGTCGAGCGCTTCCATCAGCGGAATATCACCTTGAAACTGCGGTTGATCCACATCGAGTCCTTGGTCGAAACGCAAGCTAGCACTCCGACAGATGAGGCCAAACACACCTGATGCACGAATCAACAATGTTAGGCCACGAAGCCAAAAGAATTACGCTCCTTCCATTTGACCAGTAAGTTAGTGGCGAGTAGTGGGCAACCATGGATGAAGCGTCGCGGCTTCGAGCCGCCCAGCGAATTGGCCGGCGCATCGGAATTGCGGTCTTTGCTGCAATCATGGCGACGTTTGTCATCGTGTGCTCCGCACAAATCCTCTACCAAGGGTTTCGTGCTCCGAGTGCGCGTGTAGCCATGGATTGCCGTGGTGCCGTTCGCCAATTGATTGGCGACATTCGTCAGGCACGAGCTGCCGCGGAGTTCGAAGTACTCGGCGAAAGAGCGGCAATGGCGAAATTCAGAAGTGCCATGACGATCAGTCCCTCCGCACTGCGAGCACTGGAGAGCCAGTGCCAAGATGACCCCTGGGCAACAAACGCATTCAAGGTCGCAGACGAATGGCGGTGGGCTGAGGAAAACGCCGTCCGGTACGAATCCGTTGACCTGGCTCCAAGCCGGCGTCGAATCCAGGCCATTGAGTCTAATTTGGGGCCCAAAGCCATGAGGGCTGCGGCAACAAATCCGTGAATGGCCAGAAATCAATTTAGGACATAACCTGCCGGCGCCAGTCGATGACGATACCAACAACTAATCTAGCTGAACCCGAAATCCAAGAACGTCCAAGCTTCGATACGATGCCGCTTAGCGATGAGCTGCGGCGCGCGATAACCGAACTTGGATATACGCACCCAACGCCGGTTCAAGAAGCCGTGTTCGAACCTGCAGCGCGCGGTCACGACTTGGTCGTTCAGGCGCGTACAGGCACGGGCAAGACCGCTTCCTTCGGCATGCCGCTCATCGATTCGTTGGTCCGTCGGAATCAGACGAATACGCAAGCGCTTATTCTGTGCCCTACTCGCGAACTCGCATTGCAGGTCCACCGTGAACTCGATGGCCTGAGTAAATACCGCGGGGTCAGCGTGGTCGCCATTTACGGCGGCGCGCCCATGTCACGACAAGTCGACCAGCTGAAAGCTGGGGCGCAAATCGTCGTTGGCACGCCAGGTCGCGTGCTCGATCATCTCCAGCGCGACACTTTGAGCCCAAGTCACCTGCGTGTTTGCGTTCTCGACGAAAGCGACGAGATGCTAAGCATGGGATTTTTGCCGCAAATCACCGAGATTTTGACTTACTTACCCACTCCGCACCAGACCCTCTTATTCAGCGCGACGCTGCCTCCTGACATACAACGGATCGCCGAGACAAGGCTCAAGGAGCCGGTTTTTCTGACTCTGAGTGGGGATCACATCGGAGCACTGGAGGTTCAACATCTTACTTATTTCTCCATGCACGATAAGCTCGGTGATCTTTTGAGACTCATTGAGGTCGAAGACCCGGAAAGTGCGATCATTTTCTGCAATACGAAAGACGAAACCAAGCGTGTTGCGGCCGCTCTCGATAAGCGAGGCTACAGCGCCGAATGGCTCAACGCCGATCTTGCGCAATCGGATCGGGAGAAGGTCATGGAGTCGACTCGCCGCAGCCACGTTCGCTTTCTTGTGTGCACTGACGTCGCTTCGCGAGGCATCGACATATCACACCTCACTCACGTCATTAATTTCGACTTTCCCGAGTCGCCGGAAGCTTATGTCCATCGTACCGGAAGAACGGGCCGCGCAGGCCGAACCGGAACCGCAATTTCGCTCATAACGCCGGGCGATATCGGATTTTTGTACATGCTTCGACTCACGTACAAGATCGTTCCCATCGAGAGGCAATTGCCGACCAAAGCGGAGCTGCGCACCCGCGAGGAGCTCGACCTTGTACAAATGTTCGTGGAAGCGTTCGCCGCCCGAAGTCATCACGCTGATGATGTCATGCTGGCTCGACGGCTACTTTCTCACGAATCCGTGGAGACTGTAGTTGCGGGTCTCCTCCGTGACCACCTTGGAGTCAGACCGGAGGCGAATACCTTAGCGACCGAAAACCGGCGTTCGCGCCTACCTAAAGTGCCGACACAAGAGCCGGCGCCAGTAACGACAAGCCCAGGAAAGCCCGACGCACCCAGTGCTGCCGTCCGTGCCAAGCCGGTGCCAAGCAAAGCAAGACAGGTCGATTCGCTCGACGCGCCGGATCACACGGACCGAGCCGGGGCATCTAGACGCACGTCGCGACACGGTTCAATGAAGCCCTCCGAGCCATTGTCAGTGCCCGAAAAGCCCGCCAATGAATTCGAGTTTAGGTACACGGTGGGAGCCAATCAGGCGGATGCCACAACCGCTGAGACAATAGGCGCCGTACCCGTCTCGGATAAGCCGACACTCGATCGCTCCCGCAGCTCGCAATCGCAGGAACGCGCCCCGCTCGAAGGCAACCAGCGGGAGATTTTCGTCAATATCGGGCGAAGAGACGGCGTCGGCTCCGATGAGGTTCTGGCATTGCTGACGCGGAACTCAATTCCGCGCTCGGCTATTTCATACGTAAATGTCAGGCACCACCACACGTTCGTGGGAATCACGGAGCAGAGTTTCGAGCTAGCGCTCAAAGCTCTTGATGGAGCCGAGCTTGCTGGCCGCTCGGCCCACGCTGAACCGGCACGCTCCAGCCGCGACTGACGAACGAAGTCGGACGTGGCAAAGTTAACTCGGTGACGCGCTACATCGAGGTTTATGCGAAAACGCAGTGTTGAATGTTTGCTCGGTGACATTGCGTTTGCCTTAAAGCAGGGCATGGGCCGTAGCGACCTGCTCCCAATGCTGGAACGTCTTGTCTTGGTCGCCCCGGCGGGGTCTGAAGCACACCGTTACGGTTGCCTTCAGCTGGCAGAACTGCTCCTGCATTCGGAACCATTTAGAGCCGCGAGTCTCGCGCGCAGAATCGCCAATGAGTGCCCTTCCGACCGAGCCTGGGGAATCGTTGGCCTTGGACTAACTTTGATGGGGCACTACCGATCTGGGGTCAAGGCGTACCGGAAGGCGCTACTTATGGCCCCCAATCACGTGGGTCACCTCCACAATCTCGGGCACCTTTTAGATGTTGGACTCGATCGTTATACTGAGGCTCAGGTTTATTTGGAAAAGGCTCACAAGGAATGACGGAATCCGTTGCGCGTGCAACGGTCGAGACGTGGCTGGCCCCAGGTGTTGCGACGAGCCAGCTTGAGTAGCTTTCGACCATGCCGATGTGGTGTTCAAGCATTGTGGTGCTTGTGTATGGGAGGCTAGCTTACTAGGCTGACGCGAGGCGTATGCAAAACAAGGTTTGGGGCTGGGCACTAGTCTTGACCGTAGCCACCGCGCTACTACTAACGGCTCTATTCGTAGCGGTAGGCTACCACGCCCCGTTGGCGCAGGCCGAAGCCGGCGGGCTTTCCCAGAAAATATTCTATTTTCATGTACCCGCTGCCTATGCACTCTATTTGTGCGGAGTCATTTGCTGTGGATTCAGCGCCTCTTATCTTATTCGACCAACAAGTCTGAACAATGCTTGGGCTCGCTCGGCCTCGGAGTGTGCCGTCTTGTTCGGTCTGGTCGTGCTAACGAGCGGCCCGTTATGGGCAAAGAAAGCCTGGGGCGTATACTGGACTTGGGATCCTCGCCTCACCACCCTTCTGCTCAGTGTGCTGATCTACGCTTCCGTCGTTGTGCTTCGAGTATTTGCCGGTGACGGAGATCCTGAACGCCGATTTGCGTCAGCCCTTGGTGTACTCGGAACCGTGAATCTTCCCATCGTGCATCTAAGCGTTCGCAAATGGGGTGGTAATCACCCGACGGTAATTAGCCGTGGTGGCGGCGGAATTTCGCCTGAGATGCGCCACGTGCTACTCCTCGGGTTCGTGGCCATGACGGCACTGGCGCTGCTCCTTCTTTGGCTTCGAGCTCGCAATGCACAGCAAAACGACAGGGTTAGAGAATTGGAAGACCAACTTTCGCTTGCAGACTTGGACAACTGAGACGGGCTGCAAACTTGCCGTTGAGTACGCCGAATTCTAGATTGGAAATCCAAAAAATGACTGACATTTCACAGGATCCGGGGTTGGGGCCAGGCCTCCAGCGGCCTGCGACAAATTTGCAATCCCTCGCCGCACCTCAGGGCAGAGCGTCCGAATTTGTAGCCGTTTCGGGTGCCGAAGCCGAAAATACGAGTGCCACTGCGATGTTGGTCATCGCGTACTCACTTTTTTGGTTGTTATTGCTCGGTTTCGTTTGGATGACTTGGCGCCGGCAGCAGAGCCTTTCAAGCCGACTTCGAATTTTGGAATCGCAAATCGAAAAACTCGAAATTGGAGGCAGCAAATGACCGCGGCACACATCATATACATTCCCATGGCGATGCTACTCGGCCTAATCAGCGGGTACATTATGGGTGCGCGCGCAGCTCGGCGTGAGATTGAGCGACGCAGACAACAGGCACAACGGTAGCCTGGCGTAAACATCGCAACAGCCATTGCCATGGTACTTTGAACGCGTTAGCTTGCCCGGATGTTCGGAATCTCTTTTACAGAGCTTCTAGTCGTGGTGGTGGTGGGGCTCATCGTGCTAGGGCCCCAGAAGCTCCCAGGTCTATTTCGATCGATTGGGCAATGGATCAACCAGCTGCGCCGGCTTACGACTGAAATGCGCGTTCAGAGCGGCATTGATGAGATTCTCCGCTCCGAAGGGCTGAACGGTGGCCTCTCGGAATTGCGTGGGATGGTGCGCGCGGATTTCCGCAGAGGGCCGGCCGCAGTCAGCGAAGTGAACAGCGCTTCGGGTGAGCATGATCCTTACGCCTGCTCCTTCGACTACGATACGGCAAGGGAAAGGCCCGTCGAAGGTCCTGACAGCTACGACGCTCTCGCCGAAGACCTTACGTCTCCCATGACATTGAACTTATCGTTGCCAAAATGACCGAATCTTCAGGCAATTCTACAATGACATTTTGGGAGCATTTAGAGGAACTTCGCTCCCGCTTAGTCAAGTCGATCATAGCTGTCTGCCTGGGCGTAGCGTTGGCTTGGATATACCGGCAGCCTCTACTCGCATGGCTTACCCGCCCATTCGTGCTGGCATGGCAAAAAGACAAGCTGGGCCCGATTGCAACGTTGCACTTTGGTTCACCTGCGGCGCTTTTCGTGGGCTACGTGAAGCTTTCAGTAATTGGTGGCTGCGTGTTCGCACTTCCAGTCATTCTGTACCAGCTTTGGGCATTTGTTGCTCCTGGGCTTTACTCCAAAGAGAAGCGGCTCGCGCTGCCCTTCGTTGTTTGTTCCTGTGCGTTGTTTGCAGCCGGCGGATGGTTCGGGTGGCGAGTGGCCTTTCCCGTTGCTTTCCGATACTTGCTCGGGTTTAGCGGCCAAGTCGCAGGCACGGCACTTAGCGTCACGCCAACCGTCATGATCGACGATTACCTGACTTTCGTTGGTCGAATGCTCGTGGCGTTTGGTTTAGTGTTCGAGCTTCCCATCGTTGTGTTCTTTCTCGCGATTGCCGGTATAGTCAATTACAGGCAGCTAATTCGGTATGCGAGACATTTCATTGTTGCCGCCTTCTTGTTGGCAGCAATTGTTACGCCGCCAGACGTAGTCAGCCAATTGCTGTTGGCGATACCATTGTGTGTTCTCTATGCGGTTTCTATTGTCGTGGCATGGGCTGTAGGCGCCAAACCTGCGGCGCCTGTGGCCAAAGGCGGCTGATACACGACGCCATTGAATAGGAAGTTTAGTGCGAGGCTTTGGTCTTTACGGTTGGAACTGAGCTAGGCCATTCTCCCGCTCGGCCATGCGGGCCCGGGGCTCAAGTCTCTCGCGCATACGGTTCACCTCTAATAATGGTCAGCCCTCGGTAGACTTGTTCGAGCAACAGCACTTTTGCTAGCCGGTGCGGCAATGTCATTGGTGAAAGACTTAACAAGTAATTCGCGCGCATCGACAATTCGTCTGGAATTCCTTCGGCTCCACCAATGACAAAGGACACCTGGCCTTTGCCTTGATTACCCCAACGCTCCAGCTGCCGTGCGAACTGAACGCTATTCAGCTTGTTCCCATGTACTTCCAATGCAACAACGACGTCCGATTTCGGCCATTTGCGAACTAATTCTTGGTCGTCCCTGAGCTCAATACTGTCGCACCTCGCATAGTGTGAAATGCGGGATAGGTAGTCGTCCGCGAGTTCCTTCCACCCGCCCGCGCGCACTCGCCCTACAGATTGAATGGTAAAATGCACGTAAGCGATTCCTCGCTAATTTAGCTGGTTTGACTTCGAGCGGGCAATCATTCAATGGTTTTCGCTGCGCCAGCCATTGGAATTCGACGAGCATCGAGCCAGAGGCCGTCCAAGTCATACAGCGTTCGAGATTCGCTGAGGAACACGTGAACAACCACGTCCACAAAATCGATCAGAACCCAACGAGCCGCTGGCAAGCCTTCCGTTGCCACCGAATAGATGCCGTTCTTATGCAGGTGTTCATCAACCGCCCGGGCGATGGCAGCCACATGCCGTTCGTTCAGCCCCGTCATCAGCACGAGGTAGTCCGCATAGTCTACCTTGCCTGTGACATCGACAATGTCTACGGCACTGGCCTTCTTGTCCAGGGCTGCCTCGGCTGCAAGCAGCGCTATCTTTTTCGACTCAGATGCCGGCGTAGCACGAGCAGCTGTGGTTCGTGCTTTGGTAACTTTGCGTGAAGGTCGAGATTTCGGTGAAGTCTTGGTCAACTTAGCCTTGTTTTTGCCCGATACCGGCATGCTTTGCTGCTTGTCCTTCCTCTACTGGAGACTGTTTGCAATGCACCCATAGCACATCACATATTTCAGTGCGCGGCACGGGTAGGCTGGCCAAGGTCTTGCGAAGCTCGCCCTGACCCTACTGGTGTGCGTGCGGCGCAGGCTTGCACGGGGTGGGAGACATCGGCGCGCGTTTACATGCCAGCATCCGAGTCGGAGTTGGCTCCGCTCGGCTCAGGCTGAGCTCTATTTTGAACCCAAGCATCCGACTGAACACCGGAATCAATTGACCAGGTGGCCAATACTGGCCTCTCGTATTCGGGGGGAGGCAGGGATGGTGCTGTGCGAGATGCTGAACACCCCAGAAGTAAGGCCGCGGCGAACCATAAGCCTAAATTAGCCAACGTTGCGTGTGAAGCAGTACGCGAGCCGAAGCAGCAGCAACCTGAACCCCCGGCTCGCTTCACTTCGCCATTCACATCATCAGCCAACCGCGAGTTAGAATCATAATGACCGAAATGGTAGTTCAATAGAAAACGCCTCTTCTCTGGCTTAGCCCGAGATTCAATTGATCTTGAATTGCCTTTTGAACTACATGGACTTTTTCCGATACCTCGCGCGAGTCGGCGTCAGGCCGCCCGTGAAAGCGCAGCGGTTCACCAAAATAAAGTCGGTACTTCGTAGGTAATGGCAGCTGCCCGAAAGGTAAGTACATCTGCGGAATCAAAGGGTAAACGGGCATCCTCAAGGTGCGTGCAAGGAATTCGGAGTTCCCGAGATTTACGTATTGCTCTTCCGCGCCTATCACAGCCACAGGCAGGATGGGAGCGTTGGTCTCGAGAGCGATTCGCAAAAATCCGTGGCCAAACGGTTGCAACTGGTAGCGGCGCGTAAACGGCTTGGAAATGCCTCGTATGCCCTCAGGGAACACCAGCAAAGCCTCGTCTTGTAACAAGAGCCGCGTCGCTGCATCCCGGTTGCCGATGACTGACCCAATCTTGGAGAAGAACGTCGACACGAATGGCAAATTAGCCACCCATCGGTCCACCATGGCGCGCACCAAGCGAGGCTGACGAGCATCGAAGAACAACGCACACCCGAGAATCGCCGCGTCAATCGGGATCTGGCCGGAGTGATTCGCCACGATGATGACTCGACCTTCGGGGATGTTGTCGATTCCGTGGATTTCCGTTCGAAAATAGAAGCGGTGGTACAATGCACAAATGCGTGCCGCTGAATGTACAGTCTGCAGATCGAGCCCGTAGAGATCCGAATTATGTCGAGTTCGGAGCTCCTCGAACCGCTGCTCGAAGTCAGCGCCTAGCCAACGCAAGCCGAATTCGTCAGCTCTGCGAGTCGCCCAATTCAGAAAGCCTCCGGCCTTTTTCTCAGCTTCCTTGTGACGCTGTTCGCCAAGAGTGGTCAGGGCCAGGGGTTCCGCCATTGGGACGACATTACCTCATCAAAATCGATGCTCCACCCTCCGGTGAGGAATTTGCGGTGGCCCGGCGTTCTGAAGCTAGAACTTGCGCCAACTCAAGTGGTCACAGGTCCCAATCCGTCGTAAGCACTCCCGAGTCCAGCGAGCCGAATGTGAATGTGATCATTCCACCCGTGCCCCCGAAAGGCTCCCGAGTACACATTGTTGCTCCGTCGGGGCCATTCGATCGCAGTCTGTTCTGGAGAGCGCTCGGATGGCTTGCTCGCCATTTTCGCCCCCATTTTGCCCGTTCAATATTCGAACGGGAAAGCTTTTGGGCGGGCACAGACGAACGCAGACGCTTGGAATTTCAATCCGCCCTCGATGATCCCGAGGCGACGGCTATCATCGTCACTCGGGGCGGATGGGGAGCAGCGCGCTTCGCCAATGCCCTCGATTACAGCGGCTTCCTAGACAGGCCCAAATGGTTGGTCGGGTTCTCGGACCCAACTATATTGCACATGCGTTCGTGGCAACTCGGCATAGCATCGATACATGCTAGCAATTTGGTCGCGCTTGGTCGAGCCGACGACGAAGCGCGGTCTGAATGGCTTAACGCTCTAAATAGCCCGATGAAGCCCCGCGTCTTGAGCGGTGACAGCCTCTCCCGAGGTCGTGCAACAGGAACGCTCGTTGGAGGGAATCTGACCGTTCTCCTAAGTGGTCTCTCTGCCGGGAACCTGCGCTTCCCCGACCGGTGCATCCTCGCGCTCGAGGATGTCACTGAATCCTCATACCGCATCGACCGCATGATGTGTGCTCTCGTGGGCTCAGGTGTAATGGATAGAGTTGCAGCGGTAGCGTTGGGAGAATTCGTTGACTGTGATCCCGGCATTCACGGAACTTCGGTTGACCACGTTCTCGCGAAGCATTTACGCCCGATGGGCATTCCTGTGGTTCGCAATCTCCCGTTTGGTCACGGTCGCCGCAACTCGCCGTTACTTTTTGGAATTCCGGCTGTCTTGGACGGCGACCAAGGCCAACTACGCCTTGGCGCCATCCTTTAGCTAACCGGAATCATTCGAGCAGGTCGGAATCATCGACCGAAATTCCCTCGTCTTCGGGCTCCTCCGTCACGCTTTGAGGAGGTGCGGACGGTACAGGAGATCGCACCGGGCTTGGAGGCGAGGGGGGCATATTGGGCCGCAGCGAAGGAGGAGGCGGAGGCATTCTAACCCCAGGAACACCTTTGGTCGGTGGCACCGGCGGCGGTGGCCTCGCGCTAGATCGCATTGGCGGAGGAGGCGGCGCGCGCTTGACAGGCGGCGATGCTGGAAGCGGCGGTGCCTCGGAAGCGCCGATTGGGGATTCCGGAGCTGGGCGTTGAGGTGCGGCAGCTTTGGGTGGCTCGGCTTCGGACAGCGGCTCAGGGTCTGGATCCGCATTAGTGGAGGCATCCGCCGCGGACCTCTCTTCAGTCTTTGACTCCATCGCTAGGTCAATGGTCGTCTTCTCGGTATCCTCCTGTACATCCGGGGACGCTGCTCTGGCTTCGTCCAGCGGAGTTTGATTAGTACTCGTGACTGAGTCGGAACTCGCGACTGAGTCGGAACTCGCGACTGAGTCGGAACTCGCGACTGAGTCGGAACTCGCGACTGAGTCGGAACTCGCGACTGGGTCGGAACTCGCGACTGGGTCGGAACTCGTCAGCGTGTCGCGACCAAGCGGCTTCGGTTTGCTATCTTCGCTTGTTTTGACCGAGTCTTCAGCTTGTTCTTGTTTCTGCTGAGTCTTCTCTTCGGCCTGTTTGCTGGTCGCTGCAACTGACGGACTCAGGGACTGATTCGGTAGCGACTCAGCCGCCAGCTCGTTCGTCTGTGTGCTCGGCTGCAGTTCATCCAACACATCCGGCTGCGTCAAAACCGCGTCGGTTGCTGCCGTTCGCTTCAGCATGTTGCTCTTAGCTCGCTCGAGCCCTTGGGTGGCTTCCGGGTCTCCTGCTTTCATGCGCAGGACACGTCGCCAAGCATCAGCCGCCTCGCGAGCATCCGCCAATTTCTCCTCCCACAATCTAGCTACTTTACGAGCCAAATCCGCGCGCAAAGCAGGGTCCTTTCCTCTCAGAATCTGGTCTTCCAGGAGTTGCACCATGCCTTTGTG
>Ga0302321_100006322_pt1 | contig 10427 bp, 10 predicted proteins | sample Fen_T0_1_FD_202505 | JGI IMG/M metagenome (GOLD analysis project Ga0302321, IMG submission 202505) | Peat permafrost microbial communities from Stordalen Mire near Abisko, Sweden - Fen_T0_1 | ecosystem: Environmental > Terrestrial > Soil > Wetlands > Permafrost | place: Sweden: Abisko... | reverse complement strand
TCGCGGCGCAGCGTCTGCTCGGTGGCTACTACGCGAACGAGTTGCTGCTGCGGCTCACCGCCCGCAGCGATCCCAACGCCGAGATTTTTTCCTGCTATAGTCGCTGCCTCGCGGAGCTGGCCGAAACGCGTGTCGTGGCGCGGCCTCTGCGTGTTTTCGAACTGGGCCTGCTGCACGCGCTCGGTTATGGCGTAGAGCTCGGCAGCGACGCTACAAGCGGCAAGCCCCTCGAGCCCGAAACGCGGTATGTGTTCGAGGCCGAGCAGGGCCTACGTTGTGCCGACGCACACGCGAACGCCGATGCCGACACTTACATCGGGCGCGATCTGATCGCGTTGCGTGAGTGCAGGCTCGACGACGACGGGAGTTTGCGCACGGCGCAACGGCTGCTCGGCCGTGTATTGCGCGTTCACTTAGGCGAGCGGCCGCTACAGAGCCGCCTGGTATTGCAAGACATCGTGAGTCGCGGACTGTAGCTCGTTTTCAAAATGACACACTCGGCATCCATTCATCTCGGCGTGAATGTCGATCACGTCGCAACGCTGCGCCAGGCGCGTGGTACCCGTTACCCAGACCCGGTCATGGCCGCGCTGCTCGCCGAGCAATCAGGCGCGGATAGCATCACCGTCCATCTGCGCGAGGACCGGCGCCACATCCAGGCGCGCGACGTCGAGGTGTTGTTGCGCACCGTACAGACGCGCGTGAACCTCGAGATGGCCGTCACCGACACCATGGTCGACTTCGCGGTTTTACATCGACCGTCCGACTGTTGTTTGGTGCCAGAACGACGCGCGGAACTTACGACGGAGGGCGGGCTCGACGTGGCCGGGCAGAGGGAGCGCGTCGCCGCTGCGTGCCGGAAACTCGCCGAGCACGGTATCCGCGTGTCTTTGTTCATCGACCCCGACGAAGCGCAGATCGCGGCGAGCGCCACGGCCGGCGCACCGGTCGTGGAGCTGCACACCGGCGCGTATGCCGACGCGAACGGCTCGGCCGCTGCGATCGAGCTCGAGCGGATTCGCACGGCCGCGCAATACGCAAGCAAACTCGGTCTCACCGTGCATGCGGGCCACGGGTTGAACTACCAAAACGTGGGGCCAGTGGCCGCGATCAGAGAAATCGTGGAGCTGAACATCGGCCACGCCGTCGTGGCGCAGGCGCTGTTCGATGGCTTTGCGGGCGCCGTGGCAAAAATGAAAGCATTGATGGTGGCGGCGCGCTCGTGATCTTTGGCATCGGCACGGACATCCTGCGGGCGGACCGCGTCGAGAAGACGTGGCAACAGTTCGGCGAGCATTTCGCGCGCCGGCTGCTGCTCGACGAGGAGTACGCGCTGTTCGAGAAGGCCAAGCGGCCGGTGCGCTTTCTCGCAATGCGGTTTGCGGCCAAGGAGGCCGTCGTGAAGGCAATGGGCACGGGCTTCGCAAACGGCATGTGGATTCGCGACGTCGGCATGCTGCCGAACGCGCTCGGTCAGCCGCAGGTCATTTACTCGGAGCGCGGCAAGGCCGTGTGCCGCAGGCTCGGAGTTGGCGATGGGCACCTCACGCTGAGCGACGAAGCGGGGCTCATCGTGGCGGTGGCCGTGCTGATGAAAGCCGAGCCCAAGAATTCGAACCAGGCTGAATTGGCAATAGGTTAGAGCGCGCGTGAACACACTCGTATTCGATATCGAAACTGTGCCGGATGTCGAGCTCGGCCGCAGGCTGTATGAGCTCGGAGACTTGAGCGACGCTGACGTCGCGACGGTGATGTTCACGAAGCAGCGGCAGATTCGAGGCAGCGATTTCCTCCCACCGCCGCAGCAGCGCATTGTCGCGATCTCGGCGGTCATGCGCAGCCGGGACGGCATCAAGATCTTCAGCCTCGGCGACGAGCAGTCGCCAGAGCGTGAAATCGTTCAGCGCTTCTTCGACGGCCTCGAGCGGTACACGCCGGAGCTCGTGTCGTGGAACGGCTCGGGTTTCGACCTGCCGGTGTTGAACTATCGTGCGTTGAAGCACGGCGTCAACGCGCACAAGTATTGGGAAGTCGGCGAAAGCGACCGCGACTTTCGCTACAACAATTATCTTTCGCGCTTCCATTGGAGGCACATGGATCTGATGGACGTGCTATCGGGCTACGGCGCGAGCAGCCGCGCGTCGCTCGACACGGCCGCGCAGCTGATCGGCTTGCCCGGAAAGCTTGGGCTAGGCGGCGCGCACGTGTGGTCGGCGTACCAGCGCGGCGAGATTGCTGCGATACGCGACTACTGCGAGACCGACGTGCTGAACACGTACCTGATCTATCTGCGCTTCCAGCTCGTGCGCGGTGAGCTCGATCCGGTGGCTTACCAAGGCGAGCTACAGCAGGTGGAAGCGAAGCTCGAGCAGTCGGATCGGCCGCACTTGAAGCAGTACCTCGATCTGTGGCGAAAGACGCGTGCAGGGTGACGCTAAGATAATCACCGCCACCATCATCGACCTGACGCACGACGGCGAGGGGGTGGCGGACATCGACGGGCGCCGCGTGTTCGTGCCGGACGCGCTGCCAGGCGAGCGCGTCGAGATCGCACTGCGCAAACGCCGGCGCAAGCTCGTGGAAGCGGTTCTCGTCCGCGTGCTCGAGCCCTCGCCCGACCGTGTGACGCCGGGATGCGAGTACTTCGGCCGCTGCGGCGGTTGCGCGTTGCAGCACCTCGAACACTCGGCCCAGATCGCGTTCAAACAAAACGCCGTGGCGCAGGTGCTCGCGCGCATCGGGCGCACCGAGCCCGAGGAATGGCTGCCGCCGGTGGCAAGCCCGCCGTGGCGTTATCGGCGCCGTGCGCGGCTCGGCGCGAAATATGTCGCGGCCAAGGAGCGCGCACTCGTGGGTTTCCGCGAGCGTGCGGGCCCGTACCTCACGGATATGCGGCATTGCCCCGTGCTCGCGCCGCCGCTCGACGGCCTCTTGGGCGAGATGGCGGATCTGATTGCCGGCACCAGCATTCGTGAACGAGTGCCGCAGATAGAAGCGGCCGTGGCCGACGGAGTTACCGCGCTCGTGCTGCGCGTGCTCGAGCCGCCGAGCGCCGCCGATGTGCAGGCGTTTCGCGACTTCGGCGCGCGCCACGGCATTGACATCTACCTGCAGCCCGGCGGGCCCGGCACAGTGGCACCTCTCGGCGAAGCGCGGACGTTGAGCTACAAGCTCGAGGAGTTCGCCCTCACGCTGCAGTTCCTGCCGACGGACTTCGTGCAGGTCAACGCGGCGATCAATGCGCAGCTCGTGGCGACGGCGGTGAAGCTCGCCGCCATCGAGCCCACGGACCGCGTGCTCGATCTTTACTGCGGGCTCGGCAACTTCAGCCTGCCGCTCGCGCAGCGGGCGCGCGAGCTGCTCGGCGTGGAAGGCGAGGCGGGGCTCGTTGCGCGCGCGGTGCGCAACGCCGCCTTGAACGGCATCAGCAATGCGCGCTTCATCACGGCCGATCTCTTCAAGACCGACTGGAGCTTCTACCGCGAACCGTGGGACATCGTGGTCCTGGATCCGCCACGCACGGGCGCGGAAGTGCCGATTGCCGAGCTGGCACGCAGCAGTCCGCGCCGCATCGTCTACGTGTCGTGCCACCCGGCTACGCTTGCGCGAGATGCCGAGGTGCTCGTGCACCAGCGCGGCTACAAGCTGAAGGTTGCGCGCGTGTTCGACATGTTCCCGCACACGAACCACATCGAGGCGCTCGCGATGTTCGAGCGCGCCTGACTATCCCCGTCCGGGTCGTGCGCCCTTGGACAGACGACACGGGTGCTGGCTAAGATCGACGTGACGACGCGCCTCTAGTGCGGTTCTCTGCGAGGTGAATACGATGCAGCGCTCGATTTCGGTTGCCCTCGCTCTCGTCGCCGTGGGTGTCGCATTCGCGGCCCTAGGGCAGAATGCGAACGTCCCGCCTGGAGCTTCGTCCGGCGTGCCCGTCACTCAAGTGGCGTCGCCTCCGCCGAGTTGTCAGGACGAGCAGGGGCTCACCTATCTCTGCGGCCTCGTGGTCCCGGAAGATATTCTGAGCGTGGGCTCCACCGGTCTGTTGCTCGCGTCCGGTCATCGTGCACCGGGTCATCTATATCTGATCGATCCAAAAGCACGGACGCAGACGGAGCTCATTCACGGCGCGGCGTTCACGCAACAGCAGGACGCGCGCGTTTTTCCTGACTGTCCGGGGCCGCTGAACCTGCAGGCCTTCGATGTCCACGGCTTGAGCATGGCCGAAACGTCGCCGAAGCGGTTCAGCATCTACAGCACTAGCCACGGCGAGCGCGAAGCCATCGAAATCTACGATCTCGATCTTCGCGGCACGGCGCCTGCTCTCACCTGGAAAGGCTGTGTCCTGCTGCAGCAGGACAGTTACTTCAACAGTGTCGCCCGGCTCGCCGACGGCGGCTTCGTCACCACGAGAATGCGGGACGCGAACTACAAGCGCGTTCAAGGTAGCCCGGTCGGGATCACGGGCCGTTTGTTCGAGTGGCATCCGGGCGGTCGACTGCTGCCGCTGGCCGGCACCGAAATGTCATTGCCGAACGGCATCGACGTCTCGAAGGACGAGCGCTACGTGTTCGTCGCCGCCATGGGTACGCACGAAATAGTCCGTTTCGACCGTCGTGCGACGCCGATGGGTAAGAGCGCGGTGTCACTGCCCATTTCGCCGGACAATGTCCACTGGGCCGCCGATGGCAAGCTTTTGACCGCGGGTCCGAACTATGTAGCGCCCGCAGTGTGCAGCGGGGCGGGGTGCGCCTCGGGCTGGTCGGTGCTGGAGGTGGATCCACGGACGCTGGCGTTCTCACGACTCGGCGGCGCGGATCAGACGGCTGCGATGCAGGGTGTGAGCTCGGCGATGCGCGTGGGCGACGACATCTGGGTCAGCAGCAACGATGATCGTGTCGCCCGCTTCTCGCTGAAACGGCGGTAACCCCCGCGGAATCAGTTCGCCGGATCGCCCACGCGCGTGATCGCGCCGCGGCGTAAGTCCGCCACGCGAATCACACCGATGCGGCCCATGCCGCGATTCGTGATGTACAGCGAACCGCCGAGTTCCGTGGCGCCGGTTGCGTAGTTCACGAGGGGGGTTCCCTTACCTTCGATCAGCGTGCGCGATTTCAGCGTTAGTGGATCCAGCTTGGCGATCAGCCAATCGTCGATGCACGTTGCGCCGGCGCAGTTGGCGATGGTGCTGACAGGCGGTCGCTGACCGCCGACGAGAATCGAGCCGTCCGCGGCCCACTTCAAGTTGTCCGGCAGATAGTCGAGCTTGATTGAGGTCGGCGGGCCGCGGCCGTCGCGACGGATGCGCACGATCTCACCGCCCGACCACGCGCTGACGAACAGCGAACGCCCGTCCTTCGATTCGACGATGCCATTGCCGCCGCGCAGCTTGATGCCGGGCAGCTGCTTCAACCCCGAGCGCGCGTGCCATTCGAAGACACTGCCGAGCGCCTCGCCCGCAACATGCCGCGCCATGCGATCGGCGCTGCCGTCGTCCATGCTCGCGATGGCAATGCCACCGTCGCGCAGCGCGGTGACCGCGTTCGCGTCCGTGTGCTCCGGCATCGGTATACAGCCCACCCAGGTCGCAACCGGTGCAGCGCCTGACGAATCGAGCTCGAACACTTCGATCGATTCGCGCCCGCCGCTGTGCACTGCGTATAGCACTGCGCGGTTGCGGCCGAGTGCGCGCAACGACAAGCCGCCCGTGGAGAACGTTGCCTCGTCGGGTGGGCCCGAGCACGCGGCGTAAGTACCCTCGTCGAGCCGGTTCGTAGCGTCGGCCGGATACAGCGCCTCGACGCGGCCGCTCGCCGTATCGATTCGCTTCAACGTGTTCGGAGTTCCGAAGCCAAGACCGCTCGCGATGAGCCAGCGACCGCCCGGCACGGCCACGCTGTCTTCTGCGGCGTCCGCACCGCAGATGAAGTTCATTGCGCCCTGCGCGGAGCAATCCTGCGCCATCGCTGGCGACGCCGGCGTGAGGCAGACAACGCTCGGGCCGAGCATCAGCACGCGGAGGATCACAGTTCGAATCGACATCGGACGCCCTCGGCAGCGGGTGGCGTAGCGCCAAAACCAATGCTAACGTGAACGGTAACATTCTGCTCGGCTGCTGGAACAAAACAAGAAGACCAAGGGGGGTCCGACCGTGGCAAATCCTGTTGCATCGTCTCCTGCTGCATCGTCCGATTCAGATGCCGCCTGGCCGAGCGCTCGAGCCGGCTGGTGGCTCGTCACCTTGATGGCGCTGGCGTCCGTCGTGTCGCAGTTCGATCGCACCGTCATCAATCTGACCGTGGGCCCGCTGAAACAGGCGTTCTCGTTGAACGACACGCAGTTCGCCATGCTGCAGAGCGTCGCGTTCGGCATCTTCTATACGCTCGCGTGCATTCCGCTCGGCTGGCTCGCGGACCGCTATCAGCGGCGTGTGATCATGGGAGTGTCGCTCCTCTTCTTCAGCTTGTTCGCGATGAGCTCCGGTTTCGCGCGCAGCTATGCGCAGCTGTTCCTGACGCGCGTCGGCGTGGGTGTCGGCGAGGCCACGGTCACGCCTGCCGGCCTCTCGATGATGAGCGACTATTTCCCGCGCGAGAAGCTCGGGCGCGCCATCGGCGCATTCTTCATGAGCGCGCCCGTCGGGCAGGCCGTCGGTTTGATCGCAGGTGGCCTTCTGCTGCAGTGGCTCGCGACGTCTTCGGTGCTGTCGAGCGGGCTGCTCCAAGGGTTCGAGCCCTGGCAGGCGGCATTCTTGATCATCGGCGCGCCGGGCCTGTTGCTCGTGCCGTTGTTCCTGTTGCTGAAGGAGCCCCCGCGACGGGGCGGCGGCGCACAGATGCCGCTTTCGCCGCGCGAAGTGTTCGCGCTCATCCGCGAACGCGCCCGCGCGTTGACGCCGATGTTCGCTGGCTTCTGCATGGTGACGCTCGTGTCGTACTCGTTTTTCGTCTGGACGCCGTCGATGTTCCAGCGCACGTTCGACTGGAACCCGCGGCAGGCCGGTCTCGCGTTCGGCACGATCGTGCTGATATTCGGCACGGCGGGTGCGTACTTCGGCGGTTGGATGACGGATCGTCTTGCGCGCCGCGGCCACCTCGATGCGCCGCTGAAGGTGGCGGCGTTCGGCTTCGTCGGTTGCGGAGTGTTCGGCGGGCTTGCGCCGTTGATGCCGTCCCCGGAGCTTGTGCTCGCGATGCTCGCGCCTGCGATTTTTCTGTCGAACACGCCGTATGCGTGCGCCGGCACGTCGATCCAGCTGATCGTGCCGAACCGAGCGCGTGCGCAGGTCACGGCCCTCTACATCACGCTGATCACGCTCGTAGGTCTCGGCGTGGGCCCGACGGTGGTGGGCCTGATGAACGATTACGTGTTCAAGAATCCGGCCGACATCCGCTACTCGCTCGCGATCGTGGTCGCGGTGCCGGCACCGATCATGTTCACGCTGCTGGCGCTCGCCTGGCGCCCCTACCGCGCATTGCGCGGCGGGGCGTAGGCGGGCGCTCTAGAGAATTTAGAACCGATCGGTGATCGGCACCTTCACGAAGCCTTCGGGGTAGCCCTCGACTTCCTTGCCGACGATCGTGAAGTCCTTCTTCTTCAAACTGAAGCGTTGCTCGAGCTCCATGTAGCCGTGCGGATCGAACAGCGGCGTGGCGCTCATGCCCATGATGCCGGTGGCGTCCTTCTTGTCGCAGGTGTACAGCGAGCCCTGCTGCGCGAAGTTGTGCTTGCCGTGCTCCAGCATGCCGTCCATCGCCGCCTTCAACGTGTAGTGCATCGTGAGAAAGTTGAAACCGAGCGGGTAGATGTCCTCGACCGTGACTTCGGCCACGCCGTCTTTGCCTGCAACGTCCGGGTACATCTTCCAGCCCGGCACTCTCTTGGCCACGTAGGTCGCGTCTTTCAGGTTCGTGAGCTTCACGACCGTGGTCATCTTCGCGCCGAGCTTCACCGCTTCCTTGCAGCGCTCGATGCCCTCGTCGAGCTCGGTCGCCGGATCGGCGTTCGTGCGAGCGATCAGGAAACAGTCCGTGCCCTCGAGCGCGGCCAGCGCGGCCCTGACTTTGGCGTAGTAAGCCTCGCGCGGCAGCAGCTTCGTCGACTCTTCCATGTCGGCCGAGTCCTCGAGCTGCAAGGCCTGCGCGCCCGCCATCGCCATGCGTTTCGCGGAACGGTACACGGCGAGCGGCCCGCCAAAGCCGTCCTCGATGTCGGCCGCGAGCGGCAGCGAGCAGGTGTGCGAGATACGGCTCGTGATCCATTCGACGTCGGCGAGCCCCGAGAAGCCGTAGTCGAGCACGCCGTTCATCGCGATCGACACTTCGCCGCCGGAGAGCATCATGGCTTTGAAGCCGACCATCTCGACGGCACGCGCTGACGCGCAGTCGTATACGCACGGCGCCACGATGCAGCTCTTGGCTTCTTCCAGCACCTGCCGAAGGGTTTTCTTTGTCATTGTCGTCTCCTCGAGTTCGTTTGAAAATTGGTCAGACCACGGCCGTCGGCAGGGGCTCGCCGGCGAAAAAAGCATCGAGGTTCGCGAGCATCATGTCCGCCATGTGCTTGCGCCCCTCGACGGTGCCGCTCGCCATGTGCGGTGTCAGCGCGGTCTTCGGGTTTTGTCGCAGCGGCTCCGGCACGTGCGGTTCGTTCTGATACACGTCGAGCGCGGCACCGGCGATCAGGCCTGCTTCCAGCGCCGCGATCAGCGCCGCGTCGTCCACGACGGATCCACGCGCGACGTTGACGAGATAGCTTTCGGGGCCGAGCGCGGCAAGCACCGCGGTGCCGATCAGATGACGTGTCGCGGCATTCGCGGGGCACGTGACGACGAGCACGTCCGACCGCTTCGCGAGCGCGAGCAGATCGGGCTCGTATGCATAGTCGACCGGCTTTCGGTTCGGACCCGTGTACACGATCGGACCGAAGGGCGCGAGGCGGGCGGCTACCGCGGAGCCTATGCTGCCGAGGCCCACGATACCGAATACGCAGCCGGTGACCCTCCGTGTGAGCGGCAGATCGCCTTGCGGCCAGCGGCCCGCGCGCACGTACGCGTCGGCCGCAGGCAGGCCGCGTAGCAAGCTGATCACGAGGCCCACGGCGAGATCGGCCGTGTCGATCGTCGGTGCGCCCGGCGTGTTGCCTATGCGCACGCCGCGCGATCGCGCGAACGGCAGATCGATCTTGTCGATGCCCACGCCGTTCACCGACACGATGCCGAGCCCCGGCAACGACGCCATGAGTTCATTGGAGCAGCCGAACTGTGCGCCGGTGGCGATGGCGCGGACGCTGCCCGCGTGGCTCGCGAGCCATGCCCGCTGCGCGCCGCCATCGAGTTCCCACCAGCGCACGATCTCGAACCGGGCGTTCAGTGCCGACTCGAGGTACTTGGAGAAGGGGGCTAGTTGCAGGGCAACGGGTCGCGGAGCGCTCATGCGATGGTTCCTATACGACGGCGACCATGCCGCCATCGACGTACAGCGTTTGGCCGTTCACGAAATTCGATGCGCTCGACGCGAGGAACACGACAGCGCCGTGCAGGTCCTCGAGCTTGCCCCAGCGGCCGGCTGGCGTGCGCTTGCGCAGCCACTCGTCGAACACCGGGTCTTCCATCAGCGCCTTCGTCAGCGGCGTCGCGAAGTAGCCGGGGGCCAGCGCGTTGATCTGCAATCCGTAGCGCGCCCAGTCGGCGCACATGCCTTTCGTCAAATTCTTGACCGCACCTTTTGTCGCCGTGTAGGGCGCGATGCCCGGCCGTGCGAGCTCGCACTGCACGCTGCCGATGTTGATGATCTTGCCGTGACCGCGCGCGATCATGTGCGGCGCAACGGCCTTGCTCACGTAGTACACGCTGTCGACGTTCGTGCTCATGAGCTCACGCCAATCCGAGTCGCTGAATGTCTCGAGCGGTGCGCGGCGCTGGATGCCGGCGTTATTCACGAGAATGTCGACCGGTGCTACATGAGCTTCGATCGCGGCGACGCCTGCGTTGACCTGTGTCGCGTCCGTGACGTCGAACGTGGCGATGTCGACTTCCCCGCCGTGCTTGCGCAGCTCGGTGGCGGCGGCTTCGAGCGCGGGGCGCGACCGGCCGTTGATCACGAGGCGGGCGCCCGCCTGCGCGAGCGCGGTCGCGAGTGCGAAACCGATGCCGCGGCCGGCGCCGGTCACGAGGGCCGTTCGCCCGGCCAGGCTGAAAGGGTTCGTCGGCTGCATTCGAAGGGGAAACTTGTTAACGTGCACATTCTAGCGCACGACAGGGTTTTTGCATGCTCGCGGCAGTGTGTCATGGAGCCAAGGACGTTCGAGTCGAGCCCCGCGCGGAACACGCGCTCGCGCCCGACGAGGTCCGCGTTGCGGTCGCCTTCGGCGGCATCTGCGGCTCGGATCTGCATTACTACCATCGCGGCGCCGTCGGCGATTTTTTC
>Ga0302321_100006320_pt1 | contig 10428 bp, 12 predicted proteins | sample Fen_T0_1_FD_202505 | JGI IMG/M metagenome (GOLD analysis project Ga0302321, IMG submission 202505) | Peat permafrost microbial communities from Stordalen Mire near Abisko, Sweden - Fen_T0_1 | ecosystem: Environmental > Terrestrial > Soil > Wetlands > Permafrost | place: Sweden: Abisko... | reverse complement strand
TTCCACGATCAGGATTTTCATGCGGGCACCTCATACCAAATCAGGATCATTTCATTTTCGTCGTTGTGGAATGGGAAGACCTTACGGGAAAACCCGGGAATGTCTCCGGGAAAGTCGAACAAAACCGTCGGTAGACCCATCGAATAGGCGGTACCGACACCGAACCGACGGGTGAGCAACCGACCGACGAGAACGTTCATCAGCTCAAGGAGGCTGTCGTCGAGTTGGGTCGAAGTCACCTCGCCCCTGTCTTCTCCGTAGATGGCCTCGGCTACGGCGTACCTCGTCGCCTTGGGCAAGAACAAGGCGAACGATCCTGACTTAGGCCGGGTGTAGGCCAGAAACAGCCACGGCCCCTCCTGGAGGAGGGACGTCATAGGATCGGTACCGGCCACCACATCGAGGAAGGCCATTTCTTCGAAGGTCATCCGCACTGCCTCCTCCACTTGGCTTTCGTTCAGCATCAGAAACCTCCCGCTGGACAAGCTTCCCGCACTTTGGCAGGGGTCAGAGGTTTGCGGATGATGGCTGTGACGTCCAATGCGTGCAACTCCTGGTCCAGGTGGTCATTGCCCATGCTCGAGATGACCACCACTGCAAGGTGGCGGGTCCTCTCACTCTTTCGGAGTTTGCGAAGCAGGGTCATCCCGTCCATCCTGGGCATGTTCAGGTCGGTGACCACCAGATCCACGGTCTGATCGGCCAGGGTCGAGAGGGCCCGGATTCCATCCTCGGCCTCCAGAAAGGTGCTGTCTTCATCTCCCGTCATGGAAAAACACTTGCGGATGATCATCCTCGAGGTTTCGGAGTCGTCGACGATCAAGATGGTTCGGTTCATGGGCACTCCTACAAGGTCCACTTCTGGTTTCCGTTGGAAATGGTCACTTCTCCGGTGGGGAGGACTAGACCGACGGTCCGGCTGTAATTTCCTCCTATGTCTTCGGCTGTCAGAGCCAGGCCTATTTTCCAGAGGTATTTCTTCACCGCCAGGGAGTTCCTCCGCCCGATGTCAAAGGTGTTGCTGTCGTCCAAGATGGAAGCACCCCCTATGAGTTTCACCCAGGAAGTCTTCCGGCTGGCGCCGATTTTCTTCAATTCCGCGAACAGCACGGGCAACCCCGTGTCGGCGAAGTACCCCGGCGTGGTTCCAGCCTTCTCGGGGTTGATCTGACCTTCGGGGAGGGCGATGTGGACCATCCCACCGGCCTTCAAAGCCTGGTCCCAGACAACCAGAGCGACGCAAGAACCGAGGGCGTAGGTCCTGATTTCTTCCTCGCCCGATGCGACTCGGATGTCGCCTATGCCCACGTCGAACCTGGTCACGATCCCATCCTTTTGAGGGTTGCCAAGAGTTCGCCCGGGACCTGGTCCAGGGACACCTGCTTTTCCGAGCCGCCCTGCTTCCACGCCTCCATAGGCATGCCGTAAATGAGGCTCGAAGCCTCGTCCTGGCTCAGGGTCCTGGCCCCGGCGCCACGCATTTTCAGAAGGCCTGCCGCGCCGTCCCTGCCCATTCCGGTGAGAACCAGACCCAGGGCGTTGGCCCCCACAGACTCGGCCACGGAATCGAACAGCACGTCGACGGAAGGCACATGACCATTCACCTTCTCCCCAGGCTTGACCAGGACCAGGTAGTCCCCGCCCGACCGCACCACGGTGGTCTGCAATCCGCCGGGCGCCACCAGGATGCGGCCCTGGGTGATCCGGTCGCCGTTTTCCGCCTCCTTCACCTGTACCTGGCATTCCTGGTTGAGCTTTTCTGCGAAGAGCCTGGTGAACCCCGGCGGCATGTGCTGGACCACCACCGTTCCCGGCATATCCGCCGGAAGGGCGGTCAGGATAGCCCTTAACGCCACGGTACCGCCGGTGGAGGCACCGATGGCCACCACTTTGTTCGTCGATCGACTCAGCGCCCCGTTAGCGATCCGGGGCAGGGTTTCAAACCAACGCTCGTTGCGCCATCGGGAAACATCCACCAGACTGGCGGCCTTCACTTTCTCGATCAAATCCTCGATCATAGCCGACAGAGTCTCTCTTAGATTTGATGAGGGCTTATTCACCACCTCGACGGCGCCGAACTCGAAGGCTTCCAGTGTAGCCGCCGCCCCCGGTCCGGTCAGCGAAGAGACCATCACCACGGGCAGCGGATATTGGGGCATGAGTTTCTTTAGAAAAACCAGCCCATCCATCCGGGGCATTTCAACGTCAAGGGTCAGCACGTCGGGCTTTTGGGAGAGGATGAGTTCCCGGGCACGGAACACATCGCCGGCCACCCCGACCACCTCTAGGCCGGGATCGGACGCGAGGCCTGCGCTGAGAATCTCCCTGACCACGGCCGAGTCGTCGATGACGAGCACCTTGATCCGTTTCATCCGTTCCTTCTCCGGTACACCGAGGGTTTGACATACTCCAAATCAAAGGAATCCCTGCCCAGGGTTTCCGAGTGACCGACGAAAAAATAGTGGCCGGGCATCAAGTGCCTCGTGAGACGGACGACTAAGTCGTCCTTGGTTTCTTTGTCGAAGTAGATCATGACGTTGCGGCAGAAAAGGGCGTGGAAAAGATTCCGGAACGGAAAGCTACCGTCCATAAAGTTGAGCCTCTTGAAAAGAACCATGGACCGCAACTCCGGGGTTACCACCCATCGGTCGGCCTCAGGTTTCGAGAAGTATTTCTGCTTCAACGTTTGGGGGACCAACCTTACCCTTTCGTCGTTGTACTCGCCCTTCGCAGCGGTTTCCAAGGCGGTCACCGAAATGTCCGTGGCCAGGATCTTCAGCGTTCCCCGGAACGAAGTTCTCTCGGCCCACTCCCGGCAGACCATAGCCAGGGTGTAGGCTTCCTCTCCTGTGGCGCAACCGGCGCACCAAAGACGGATCTCAGGGGGGCTCGGAGGGTGGTCCATGAGTTCTTCCAGGGCCACGTCTCTGAGGAAGGCAAAATGGTCGGCTTCCCGAAAGAAGAACGTGTGGTTGGTCGAAATGCGGTCTATGAGCTCCACCAGCGCCAACCCGGATTGGTCGCGCCTGACCACATCCAGGTACTGGGCGAACGAAGACACTCCCCTGGTCTTGAGGACCTTGTGGAGACGGCCTCTAACCAGGGCCTTTTTTTTGTCGGTGAGGTGGATGCCGAACTGATCGTAGACCAGCCTGGCTAAAGCTTGGAACTCGGCCTCGCTGATGTTCACCAGCACCGCCGACTCGGGAAGTCCGGTTCCATTCATGCAAACGTCCGTGAGAACAACGCGTGAACGTCGATGATGAGGCTGACTTCGCCATTGCCGAGGATGGTGCACCCCGAGATGCCCTCCAATCCCGACATGGATTCGGGGAGCGCCTTGAGGACAATCTGCTTATACCCGACGATTTCATCGACCACCAGCGCCACCTTTCTGTTCTGGCTTTTGACGATGATCGACACCTTCTTGCCCTGACTCCTGTCACAGCCGGAGGAAACAAAAATCTCCGACAGCCACAAAAGGGGTAGTACTTCGTCCCTGAGCCTCAACACCGAGTGGTCCTGGTCGGTTTTCGTCACCCGTTCGGGGAGGTAATTCTGGAACTCGACCACGTCGGCAATGGGAATGGAATACAGGGTGGTCCCCGACCTCAGGGTGACCCCGTCGATGATGGCCAGGGTCAGGGGAATCTTGAGGACGAAGTCGGTACCCTGGTCCGTCACAGAACGGATGTCAATCTGACCCCGGAGCTTGTCGATGTTTTTCCTGACCACGTCCATGCCCACCCCGCGGCCAGAAATCTCCGAAACCTGGTGAGCTGTGCTGAAGCCAGGCTCGAAGATGAGCTTCCACACGTCGGCATCGGGCAATTCTTCCTCACCGATCAATCCCCTGCTCCGGGCCACCTCAAGGATTCTGTTCCTGTTCAGCCCTGCACCGTCATCACCCACGGTGATCCAGATCTCGTTCCCTTCGTACCGGGCATTGAGCCTGATGCAGCCACCACCGCTTTTTCCCTTCGTCCGCCGCGTCTCAACGTTCTCGATGCCGTGGTCGATGGCGTTGCGGATGATATGAACCAGGGGATCGGAGATTTCCTCGATGATGTTTCTATCCATCTCGGTTTCGGCACCGCTGATCTCGAGTTCGATGTCCTTAGCAAATTTTCGTCCGAGGTCCCTGACCAACCTGTGCATCTTGCTGAACAAACCTTCGAGGGGAATCATGCGGATCGACATCGTCACGGCTTGGAGCTCCCGGGTGATCTTCGACAGGTAGGTTGAAGCGCGGGTAAAGTTGTCGAGTTCCAGGCCCCTGAGGTCGGGGTTGTCGATGACCATGGCCTCGGCAGTGATCAGTTCCCCGATCAGGTCGAACAGCGAATCGAGTTTGTCTGTGTCGACGCGTATATCCTTTTTCTTTACCGTGTATTTGTCCAAGGATTCTGTGTCGGTTTTCGAAGCTTCCGCGGCAACGGCCGGTTCGGCCAAGGAGGCCGGGGGGTTTTGGACAGCCTGAACGAGACCACGCAGCCGGTCAAGAAAACCCAAGAGAGTCTCCACCGCCTCGGTGTCGATGCTCCTGTGGCCTTTTCTCAAGGCGTCCAGCAGGGTCTCGGTTTCCATGCACAGGGTCTCTAGAGCCTCAAACCCAAAGAAACCCGCGTTGCCCTTCAAAGTATGGACGGAGCGAAAGGCTTCGCTCAGATGGTCTGCGGTGGTCCCGGTCTTTTCCATGGTCAGGATGCAGCGTTCCACCGCTTCGAGGGTTTCCATGGCCTCGAGGATGAATTTGGCGATCAGTTCCGCAGTCCGCGTCACGTCGGTGACTTTCATCGCCGGTGTCTTAGGCGGAGGGGCAGGAGTTCCCCCGTGGTCGGGAGAGCGGATTCGAGCAATGGCGTCCAAAACCTCGTCGATGGGCGGCGAATCAAGGGAAAGGCGTGCCACGCCTTTCTCGACCCTTAGCATCGCGGCGCGCTTGGCCACGTGCTGAACCAGTTCTCCCAAGGTGTCGCAACCCAACAGGAGAACATCAACCAGGCTGCGGTCCACGGATCGGGTCTTCGACCGCAGTTCTTCCAGCAGGAACTCGAGTTCGTGGCTGAGTTTCTTGATGTAGAAAAGATTGAGAAACCCGGCGACACCTTTGATGGTATGGACGGACCGGAAGATCTCATTCACCGTCTTAGGGTCGGAGTTGCCCTCCAGCGATAGGATTCTGTCCTCGATGGTCTCCAGGTGCTCCCGGGCTTCGGTGAGGAAGGAGAAAAGGACTTCGACATCGACTTCCGTCTCCTCATCCCGAGGTTGGGCGGAGGCGACCCCGACCGTCACCGGCGGTACCGCCGCGGCTGGAAGCGACTCAACTCCGGGCAAGGTGGCCAAAAATCCTGCCCAGTCCGCGTTCACCCCGTCCTTGACCACCAGCGAGAAATTTTCGAATGCTCGGCTCAACAAGGCAGCATCGTCGAAATCGGTCTCTTCATGAACAATGGCCTTTTCCAAGGCATCGAGGATTTCAGCGGCTTCCATGACGTCGCCCGGAGAAAAAATCCTGAGGCGGTCATAGAGGGCTCCGACGGCCGCGGTCACAGGGTCATCCAGCCAGCATCCGCACGATCTTGGCCAGGGAGTCGGCCTCGAAGGGTTTGACCATCCAGCCGCTGACGCCCAGCTGACGGCCCAGGGCCTTTTTGTCGTCGCTGCTTTCGGTGGTCAGGAAGACCACCGGGACTCCGACGTACTTTGGGAGGGCTTTGAGTCCTTTGACGCACTCAAAGCCGTTCATCACGGGCATGTTCACGTCGACCAGGAAGAAATCCACCCCTTCCCTGGCGGCGACGTCGAGTCCAACCTTGCCGTCTTCGGCCTCCAGTACCCTGTACCCCAGGGGTTCCAGGGTCTTTCGGACCAGCAAACGGATGGTGGTGGAATCATCAATGCACAAAATGGTTTTGCCCATGCAACCCTCCTAGAACAACTCAACTGCTTTTGACCGCTCAGGCACCACGCCAGGGACCAGGCCCCACTCCTCCCGGACCGTGAACCATCGGGAGGCCGCCTCGTATGCTTGGATTTTCTGCTCGGGGGGGATCGGGGATTTCTCCAGTCCCGATGAGAGGATCAGCCGCTGGGAAATATCGTGGAGAATCTGCCCCATGTGGTCGAGGATCTGCCGGGTCCTGTCTTGGAACTGCAGGGAAACGGTCACCTGTCCCAATTGTTCGGTGACCGTCGAGGCCAATTGTCTGGATTCGTCGATGGTGGATTCCACTTCGGCAAGCTGGGGAGCCACCTGGTCTGCCCACTGGCGCAATCCCTTTTCCGAATCCTGGATGAGTTTTTCCGACTCGCGAATCCTTTGGGTCTGCCGGTCAAAAGAGGTCTCGACGTGCCCGACCACATCCCGGACTGTCGACGCCATCTTGTCGGAGATCTCCTTGGAGTTTTTGGCCAGTGCCTGGACCTGGGTGGCGATCACGGCGAATCCGCGGCCATGGATGCCCACCCGGGCGGCTTCGATGGACGCGTTGATCGCGAGGATGTTGGTTTGGTCGGCCAGATCCGAGAGCGTCTGGGAAAATTGGTTGATGCTGCCGACCACCTTGGTCAACGCCTGAATATCCGAGGCCAGGGTGGTCTTCAACTGCGAGAACCGCTCATTGAGGGTGTCGAACACCGCCACCTGCTCCTCTAGGTTTCCCAAGGTTTTGCCCAAACCCGAGTCCTGCCGAGTGAGAAAAGACAGGCTCTTGCCGATGTGGAGAGAAACGTCCTTGCTGTTGGTGACCAATGTGAAAAGGGACTCCGTGAGCCGGACAACAGCCCCTTCGGTGTCGGTCACCACGAGGTTTTTCAGACCCTGGAGGATTTCGAGGCTGGCCCGATAGCGGTGCATATCCTCGGACCAGCCGGCGGGCAACACCTCCCGGACCTCGACCCTCGTAACCTCTTTGAGGAGGGGTTCAGGCACCAGCGACGGACAGGGCTCAGGCAACGGCAAGACCGCTTCTTTTTTTTTCACTACCACGGACAGCCAGGCTGTTGTCACCAGAACCGGCATCAACCACGCCCACGGTGAAGGGAAGGACACTGATGCTATTCCCAGGATCAACAGCGCGGCGGACCCGCCCAAGACAGTTTTGTTCATAGATGCCTCATTTCCATTTTATTCAGCCCGACACAACTTGCAAGTCTCCGAATCGGACCGGTGTTGCTGACTGCGGGCCTTTGGGGATACAATGGTTCATGGCAAACATTTCCATCATTTGGGACATGGAGAACGTTACCCCTCCGGGGAACAACTCCTTGTTCATCGACTCCCTGCAGGAGTACGCCGAAACCCTAGGCCGGGTGGTTTCGGCCAAGGCCTACGCCGACTGGAGCGCTCCCAATTTCGCAAAATTGGCATTCCAGCTGAAGAAATACCAATTCTATCTAGTCCATGTTCCCTCGGAACGGAAAAAGAAGAACTCTGTCGACATCCAGCTGGTCAGCGACACCCTGGAAAATCTCCGTCTTTACGAGCACATCGACACCTACGTGCTGGTCACCGGCGACAGCGATTTTCGTCCCCTGCTTCTGACCCTCCGTCGGGCTGGAAAGATGACCCACATCGTCTGCGACATCAAAACAGCCAGCCAGGAACTCCTTTCCATCGCCGACAGTTTCATCGACTACCGCGACATTCTTCCCAGTGACGAAGACGAGGACCAACCAGGGGCCAGCTCCCCGCCGGTCCAGACGGTCAGTCCCGAATACTGGTTTTCGGCTCTGACCGAGGCGGTCGGCATCCTCGCCAAAGAGGGGAAACCTGTGAACGTCGGTACGGTTAAGATGCGGATGAAAATGTTGAACCCCAACTTCGACGAAAAGCACATGGGGTACAAACGGTGGGGAGATTTCATCTCGGCCGGGGTCCGTCACGGGGTGATCCAACTCACCGAGAAGGACGGAAATCCAGAAATCCTCCTCCCGGAATCCAAGGACAGCAAGAGGCCTGAAGAAAAAGGCGGCGTTCTCCAGAAGGCTCTCAGGGCCTTGGTCGAAGCTCTGGGAGACCTGGACAACGGTCGCGACGCCCAGTTCCATGAGTACAGCCTGATCTCCTCCCGGATGAGGGAGCGCAAGATCGACCTCAAATCTCTGGGCTACTCCCAATTCAAAAAATTCATCCAGGCGGCTGACCTTCGGGGCCTCGTCGAGACCCGGACCGAGGGAGTGAACAACTACGCCAAGTTGAACGTGAGCTGACGGAGGTTTCCGTGTTCGACAACATTGCCTTCCAACCTGTGGCGGGGACCGACTCGACCAGACACATCCGGCTCTTGGCCCTTTCCACCTGCGGGTTTTGCCGTCGAGGTCAGCAATTCCTCGAGAAACACGGCATCGCGTACGAGTACGTTCATTTGGATACCTTGGACCCGGAAGTCAAGGCGGGGGCCAAGCAGGAATTCAAGGACAAGTTCGGCAGCTCCCTGAGCTACCCTGCCTTGGTCGTCGACGGCGAGAAGTTCACCGTAGGCTACGTCAAACGTTTCTGGGAGGACCTGCTGGAGGTGCCCCACGAGGACACCGGGGACGGAGAATCTGAACAAGCTCCCTGATCCGACCGCCGCCCGGAACTACGCCGACCAGGTGGCCCGCCATCGGGGTTGGGTGGTCAATCCCGATGGGTCTCTTGTTGATCCCATCGTCGCTGGGTTGGCCACCCAGTCTCAACGGTTCGGCAAGCCGTATTGCCCTTGCCGGGACATCGACGGCGGGGAAGCCGACAGGGACGTGGTGTGCCCCTGCGCCTACGCAGCGGCCGACATTGAGGCCTGCGGTCAGTGCTACTGCGGGCTGTTTTTGGCCCCGGGGAAAGATCCCAAAACCGTAGGGTCGATTCCCGAGCGGCGACCTTGACCGGTCAGGGTCGCCGGAACCGCACCACCCAGACCGAGGTCGATCCCAGTCGGGTGGCGCCCCACCCCCAAGCCTGCCAGAGCCGGTCCGCCAAGACTCTCCTGTGGGAGGGGCTGGCCAGCCAGGCTTTCCAGACCGCATCGGGGTCGGCACCAGCCCCAAGAACCTCTCCGTAGACTCCGGGCGGGAAGCCCGCGGCCACCAGCTGTTGCCCAGGTCCCCTTCCCTCGGCGTCTTCGTGGGAAAGCCTCCCGGTGGAGGCCAACCTCCGGGAAACCTCGCGACAAGTTGCGGCCAGATCTTCGTCCCACAAGGGGATTGGAAGTCCTTCACGTTCCCGGAATGTCCTGAATTGTCCCAGAGGAAAATCTTGGCCCCAGCCTCCGGTTGAAACCCAAAGGCAGACGAGGAACAACACGGTTCGCATCGGGGTAGGATACTCAGTCACGTTGACTTTTTCATCTCCTAGGCATAGATTTCGAAGGATTTTTTCCCGTGGGAGGAATGGACGATGAGCGAAACCCTGTGGTCCGCACGCCAAAAGGCAACCTGGAAAACCAAGCTTGGTCTGGCTGAAATGCTGAAGGGAGGCGTGATCATGGATGTGACGAACGCCATCGAAGCGAAGATCGCCGAGGAGGCGGGCGCCATCGCCGTCATGGCCTTGGAGCGAGTTCCATCGGATATTCGCATCCAAGGAGGGGTGGCCCGGATGAGCGATCCGCAGATGATCCGGGAGATTCAGGCTTCGGTGTCCATTCCCGTGATGGCCAAGTGCCGGATCGGCCACTTTGTCGAGGCCCAAATTCTCGAAGCCCTGGGTGTAGACTTCATCGACGAAAGTGAAGTGTTGTCCCCAGCCGACGACCAGTTCCACGTCTTCAAACACGATTTCAAGGTGCCCTTCGTCTGCGGGTGCCGGGACCTGGGAGAGGCCCTCCGCCGGATCGGCGAAGGTGCTGCCTTGATCCGAACCAAGGGTGAAGCCGGGACGGGCAACGTCATCGAGGCTGTGCGGCACATGCGCACTCTTATGGACCAGATCCGCCAGCTTTCCAACACACCCAAAGAAGAATTGATGACGTTTGCAAAGAACCTGGGAGCTCCCTACGAGCTGGTCCTAGAAGTTGCTGAAACGGGCAAACTCCCTGTTCCCAACTTCAGCGCCGGAGGTGTGGCCACACCCGCGGATGCGGCGCTGATGATGCAACTCGGTGCCGAAACCGTCTTCGTTGGCTCGGGAATTTTCAAGAGTTCGGACCCTCGTAAGATGGCCCGGGCCATCGTCGAGGCCGTAGCCAGCTTCAAAGATGCGGCTAAGTTGGCCGAGGTCAGTACGGGTTTGGGTCAGGCCATTCCAGGCATTGACACCCGTCAGCTGTCGGAAAACCAAAAACTCTCGCTCCGCGGATGGTGAGGTGAAAGCCATAGGAGTTTTGGCCCTGCAAGGGGGATTCGACCCCCATCTGAGAACCCTTCGGGGCATGGGCGTTCGGGCGGCACCGGTCAGAACCATTGAAGAGATCCGCAGCGGCGACGGGTTGGTGATTCCCGGCG
>Ga0302321_100006317_pt1 | contig 10430 bp, 5 predicted proteins | sample Fen_T0_1_FD_202505 | JGI IMG/M metagenome (GOLD analysis project Ga0302321, IMG submission 202505) | Peat permafrost microbial communities from Stordalen Mire near Abisko, Sweden - Fen_T0_1 | ecosystem: Environmental > Terrestrial > Soil > Wetlands > Permafrost | place: Sweden: Abisko... | reverse complement strand
CGCGGGCAGCTTATGCCGTCCCTCCGGGACTCCCGTCAATCTCCTACTCCTACCCAGGGCTTGCGCCCTGGGCTAACACATGCCGCCGCTTCGCGGCTTGATTTCGACAGTTCGGTCGCACCGCATGCCGGGAAATCCCGGCTCTCACGCACGCTCTAACAGGCCGCGGAAAAAGTGTTTTCCAAGCTCATTTCCCCGAGCAACTGGAAGCCGCTGTTGATAGTGCGGCAGTTACTGCACGAGTGGAAGTGCTGCCCTTCCCAAAACCGGCGCAAAGTGGAATTTTTCCGCAAGCTGCTAAAGGGCCGCTCTTCCACGATCATACGCATTTTCGGCGTTTCTTAGCCGCGCGCCAGGGGTCAATAGACGAGAACCGTGGCTGGAACTTTCGGCAGGTCGAACTCAGCTCCGCAGTCGAAGCAAACCCGGTACGTCCGCTTCTTGATCGTGAAGACTCGACTCATGTGCCGATGATGGCAGCCAAATACGAATTGGAACATCCAAAGTACAGGGTTGATCAACCTTGCTCTCGCCTTCGCTCACAACTTCCGTTGGCGTCCAGCCATGCGAGCAGACCACGCACACTGGCTCGTGCCAAGGCGATGGAGCAGTCCGCTGCGCCGTAGTAGATGTTAAGCGTGTCGCCGTCCGGATCCATGGTGTAACCACAGGGGAAAACCACATCCTGCACGTCGCCGTTGCGCTCATAGTCAGCCTCCGGCCCAAAGATCCAGGAATCACCGCGCAACAAGCATTTCTCAGGATTCTCCAACTCAAACAGAGCTAGACCCAGGCGGTAGAGGCAACCCGACGGTGTGTGCCGCACGCCGTGATAGAGCACCAGCCAACCTTGAGCGGTCTCAATCGGAGGGGGGGACAAACCAATTTTGTTCGCGTCCCACCAAGCGCCGCGGCGTGCTTCGAGCATGAGGCGGTGTCGTCCCCAGTGGCGCAGGTCGGGGGAATAAGAAATCCACATGTGCGACCCTAGCGGGGTCATGGGGCGGTGAATGAGCGCCCAGTAGCCGCCAATTCTTCGTGGTAAGAGTGCCGAGTCCTTGTCATCCGGAGGCATGATGACTCCGTAGCGCTCATACGTGCGGAAGTCCTTCGTCAGAGCGAGGGATACTCCGGGGCCACCACGCGAAAAGGAAGTGAAAGTGACCACATATTGCGCGAGCTCGGGGACGAACGTAATGCGGGGATCTTCAATGCCCCAGATCTCTTCGGGATAGTCCTTCGGACTGGGCATCAAAGTCGGCTCAGCATCAATTTGCCAGCCGTCTACACCGTTGCGTGAGCGAGCAGCGCAAAGGTGCGAGAGGCCACGCCGGTCTTCGACGCGACAAAGAAGAAGAGTCGAACCATCCGCCAACAGGGTTGCACCGGCGTTGAAGACACTATTGATCGAGTATGGCCAATCTTTGCTGGTCAAGAGCGGATTGGCGGGATGGCGCAGAAGCAACGGTTCATGTCCAATACTGAGGGCGACGGTCATAGGGATTTCACGGAAATACGAAAGCACGTTTCAAAGAGCATGTGCACCAACTTCTTCATCATGGCTACGCGAGTTGACGAGGGCGGGACCTGACCTTGGAGCATCACTTTCGTGGAGCAACCGCATTTCAACTTGTGCCAACAGAAACGCGAGGGTTGATTCAGCTCCCTGGTTCTCATTCACGCGCTCAGGATGCAATCCGTCACGACAACCGCCGGTGACCGGATCGTAAAGAGGAATTCGCAAGTCATTGTCACCAAGGAACCAGTTGAAAGCAGACCATGCCTCCTTGCGCCAGGATTCATCTTGCGTAGTGCGATAGGCTTCGAGGCAGGCGGAGACGGCGCCCCCGGCTTCGACAGGTTGTTGATCAAAACGAGCTCTCGCCTGTCCTCTTCGATAAAACCCCTGCGATCCGATGGGCACGAAATGATCATGTCCCGGACAGCGTTGGGTTTCGTTCAACCAACGTAATGCTTTAAGGCTTAGGGACACCATCTCCGAATTGGAGTCGCGACGGCCTGCGATTAAGGTGGCCTGTGGCATCTTGGCATTCGAATAGGCGAGAACGTCTTCAAACCAGGGCCAATTCGGCGACTGGCTTGCATGGAAGCGGGCAATCAAGCGCTGAGCCAATGTCGAACTCATTTTCTGAGCGTCCCGGTCGCCGGGAAAATAGTCGAGATATTCCTGAAGCCCTAACACGGCGAACGCCCAAGACCTCGGACTAGTGAAGGCAGCGACGGCGGGGAGAGCCATCTCGAAGAGGTGGCCCGCTGCGCCTCTTAAAGATTCATTTCCAGAGCGTCCCAGAACCGTCCCCAGGGCCCACAACGCACGCCCATGGCTGTCCTCGGAACCTTGCGCTTCATCCCACGTACGCGCATAGCTCAGGAAATTTCGAAACCTTCCATTCGCCGGATTCAGAGCAAACCCTAAAAATGCCACGTATCGCGAACTCAGGTCGTTGAGTTTTGGCGGCTCCGTCTGACCAAGCTGCTCGAGGAGAACCGTCAAGACAAGCGCGCGCGCATTGTCATCGGTGGTGTAGCCCTCGCTATAGTTCGGGATGGCAAAAGTCGCATGCTGGATCAAGCCGGTATCATCCGTAAGGCGACACAGATGATCCAGTCTCAGCGGCGGCAGCTTGTTGAAACGGAGTTCCAGGGTCTCATCGGGCGCCGCCACTCGGGGCTCCTGCATACGATCGCTGCGCGCGCGCGCAAAGCTCGCCATGTAGCCTTGGGCGACATTCTTCCAGACCATCTCTCGCGAGTAGAGATAGGCGCGCTTGCGCATCGCGTGACGCAACGCGGGAGTGGTAAGCAATTCGACTGTCTTACGAGCAATCGCTTCGGGATCCTGGAACGGAACCAGCGCACCCCGGCGATCGTCGAGTAACTCAATGGCGTGCCAATAGGGAGTGGAGATGATTGCCTTGCCCGCACCGAGCGCATAGGCGAGTGTTCCCGAGACGACCTGTGCTTCGTAGCGATAGGGCGTGATATAGATGTCGGCCGCACCAATGAACTCGGCCATTTCAGTCGGCGTGGCGAATCGGTTGTGGAAGAAGACATTCGATTCCACTCCCATGTCCTTCGCGAGATTCTGCAGGTACTCGCGATAGTGGTCGCCCTCGCGCCGGAGAATGTGAGGGTGGGTCGCTCCCGCGACGATGTAAACCACGTTCTTGTGCTGCGACAGAATGTGGGGCATCGCCTGAATGACGTTCTCGATCCCCTTATTTGGAGAAAGCAGCCCGAACGTGAGCAACACAGCCTTTCCCTCAACCCCAAACCGGTCTTTGTAGAAATTGGGATCAAGGAAAGGCAAGTCGGGAACGCCATGCGGAACCATATCGATCTTGCGACCCGGCACGCCGAAGATTTCCTGTAGAAACTGGGATGACAACTCACTCATCACGATGAGGCGATCCGAGAGCGAAGCAATTTCTTCCATCACGCGGCGCTGGTCCGGATTGGGTTCGCGGAGGACCGTGTGGAGTGTCGTGATGACCGGCATCTTCAACCGTCGAAGCAAGGTCAAGACGTGACTGCCCGCCGTGCCGCCAAATATCCCGTACTCGTGTTGCAGGCAAACCAAGTCGAAATTTGTGAAGTTTAAAAAATCAGCGGCGTGTTCGTAGGAAGCCAGATCATCCTGCGACAGCGATAGTCGTACGCGTTCCGGATATGCGTATTCCATATCCGTGTCGGTGACCGGAACCGCGCACAATTTGGCGGTTCCACATTCCGCGGAGATTGCATCGCACAAGTCGGTTGTAAACGTGGCGATGCCGCATTGGCGCGGGAGATAGTTGCCAACCACGGCAATCCGACTCGGCATTCCCGCTTGCGATTGCAGGCGAATGGCGCTATCCGGCGCATGAGGGAGTGTCTCGATGCGGGCGTTGACGGACTCGATCATTTGGGACGACGGTACGGCTTTCATCGCTGACATTGATGTCCCCGGGAATTAACACTCGGCGTGGAGGGGCAGTTCTCCCTTCGATGAGTATTCGTCGATTGCGACCAAACAAATGGTCAATATTGACCAGATTGGTTTTGTGAGCCGATGTAGGCTCTTAACGGTGTTCTCGCCAGTTTTGTTTCCGTCAGATTCCAAGTGAGCTTTATGAAATCCATCGTTAGGGTCGGCACCGTTTTGATCGGCGAAGAGGCTCCGCGCATGGCGGAAGTTCTTGCCCTGGAAAGTGAACCGTATTTCAACAATTGGAGCGTGGTGAGTTCGCTGGATTCCCGCTCGCTCGATGACAAAATCCGGTTAGCCCGTTGGAACTTCTTTTTTCTGGCGGGGGAAATCAAGGCGAGGTTCTTCGGCCAACCGACGGAGGGAAGAGTCCGCGAGGCATTGCAGAAAATTGCCCGGAAGGTACGGAGTCAGAATTTCAATTGCTTGGAAGTGACTGGCATTCTGACAAAGCGATTCCTTGGCGTGCGAAACACGGTGGTCTGCGCACACCCGCGTCATATCCAGCGAAGTTGCCTGCTCGACAGTGTCGAGAGTCGGAGTAATGGTCGTCGAGACGCAGATTGGGCGAGGGGCTGAAGAGAGTCAGTCGCTTGGAGGGGGCACGAAAGAAAAGGTCATTGAGCATGCCCAAGGTGACCACGGGGCTAAAGCCCGTGTTCATTCAAAGCGACTAACGCGGCCCTGAAGAGAGTACGTGAGAACTCGTGTCGTCCCTCCGGGACTCCCGTCAATGTCCCACTCTACCCAGGGCTTACGCCCTGGGCCGACACATGCCGCCGCTTCGCGGCTTGATTTCGACAGTTCTGTCCCAACGCATGCCCGGAAATCCCATTTCTCACGCCCACTTTGAAGGGCCGATCTTCCACGGTCGCGGCAACTTTCTTGAGTTTTTCAGCAAGCGGTGTAGCCGTGCCCTGCCTACATCCATCTGTGAAAGATGCTCTACTTACCTACTAAGGTCAGGGGACTTCCAACTCCAGAGCAGAAATCCCAGCTACGGGCTGCGGTGTATCCACCGTAGGAACCGTTATAGCCCCAGCGAATGTCGTGGAAGGCGGCGGCGTTGTCACGGTTCGTGTAGATGACCGAGAGTTCGGCGGCGCTGGAGCTGTAGAAGTTCCCTGCCAGGTTAATGATGCCAGCAACTCCCGCCGCACTTACGCTTGTCCCGCCGACTATGTTCCATCCACCCTGGTTCGAATCCAACACCCAGAAACCGGTAACCGGATTGGAAATGAATGCGACGTCGGGAGTGCCCCGGGAGGTGCCAACGAGTGCCGAAATTGGATCCTGGTAGCTGGGCCGCGCTTCATAGATGCTGGTGCCTCCGCTGGTCAAGTCCCATGGAACTTCTTCCAAGTATTTTCCGACAACGCGATCGCGGCGCACTGTGGTGCCTCCCGTCGAAACAACGTTGGGAGATGTGCCCGGCCACACTGTTTCCGGATCGTCTCCGGCAGCAGCAACATACACAATACCCGGCGTGGAGAAGGAAGAATCCAGGTTCACCTGCGAAGCGAACTCGCTGCCGCCCCAACCCATCACAACCTGCCCGCCGCCTTCCGCGGTAACGTGTTGGTTGGCGACGGCCACTGCCTGAAGGAGATCCACATAAGAATTTGAAGCCGCTTCTACCAGAATTATCTTTGCATTCGGAGCCATGGCATGGGCCATCTCGATGCCCATCGACGCTTCCAATTCCCAGCCCGGAACGTTTGCAGGTTGGGACCCGGATGCATACACCTTCTCGAAATTGGGGGCTGGCAATCCAAATTGCGTAGAGTAAGCCGCCAAGTCCGAGGCGGCCGTCGGGGCGTCATAAGCTTCGACGATCGCGATCGCCTTGGAACCACCCACCGGAACGACACTCGTCTTGTCGGGGATACATCCGCCTAACCTTTTGGAGACCGTCCGATAAACGCAGCCGAGCGAGGCTGGCGTCTCGAATCCGTAGCCGGAGTATGGCGGGCCAAAGGATTGTGGGCCCTGGAGAGCCTGTGTCGGAACAAAGTATTGAATATTCGTATGCGCCCGGACGCCGAGATCGGCGGACGTGGCAGTGCTGGAGGCGGGGATCACCACTTTCCCCCCTATTTTCCTCAATTCAGCCTGGGTCAGAGAGGGCAGAGCCATGAATGCACACAGCGCGAGTATCGAAAAGAATTTCATCTCGGGTAATCCTCAGGAATGCGATTTTTGTTCAGAAGGTCCTCGAACAATTGGAGGCAAGTCGCCGGGGGCGGGATGTACGCAATTTACTAGACGAAGGCGCTTGCTCGTTATTGATCAGTTTCAGGTGCGGGGCGAACACTGTCAAGATGAAAAGAAATGCAACGTAGGCATGGTTCCCCGGCAGTTTGCACCTTGGGCAGGGGCATGCTATGGTGTCTCGCACTACTGCAATCTCTTGCACATCGGCCGAGATGTTGGCTACAAAAGTCGTTAAATGAGTCAGTGAAATTGGGCCAAGGCGTGCATAATAACCACAGCATTCTCCTGCCAGCCGAGTGGATAGGAGGCTCAGAGAGTGCCTCCCCCGGACGAAGCCAAGTCCAAGATTCGGGTGTATGGCAATAACATCAACTCCATGAACATTTTAGGCACTAGCGGCCGACCAGATTCCGTTTCTTAGAAGTAACGGGTGGCGGGGCGCTATGCCGGTGACGACGGAGTGGGCGGAGGGGCGACTGGCCCCGCGGAAGCAGAGAGAACAGTAACGATGAAAAAGGGAGCGATCGCGATTGTTGGCATGTCCGGCCGCTTCCCTGGCGCCCGGAATGTCGGAGAGTTCTGGCGTAATCTGCGGGACGGGAAAGAGGCGATCCGCTCTTTCAGCGATGCCGAACTGCTCGCCGCCGGAGTGTCCGCCGAGGACCTCCAGCAGCCTGAGTATGTGAAGGCTGGAGTGGTACTCGAAGATCTGGATGAGTTCGATGCGGCCTTCTTCGGTTTCAGCCCAAAGGACGCCGCCATCATGGACCCTCAGCACCGCGTCTTTCTTGAGTGCGCATGGGAAGCGCTCGAAAACGCAGGCCACACACCTGAAAGTTTCGCGGGATCAATCGGTGTCTATGCCGGATCGGGCATGAATTCCTACATGATCCACAATCTGCTGACCAACCAAGCATTGGTTGAGAGCGCCGGCTTGTTCCTGCTACGGCAGACCGGAAATGACAAGGATGTGCTGGCCACTCGCGTGTCCTATGAGTTGGACCTTCGCGGCCCGAGCATTAACGTACAGACAGCCTGTTCGACTTCGCTGGTGGCGGTTCATCTCGCATGCCAGAGCCTGTTGAACCAGGAATGCGACATGGCCCTCGCGGGCGGCGTCACGATCGAATTCCCTCACGGACGTGGATATCAATATCGCGACGGAGAAATTTTGTCGCGTGACGGACATTGCCGCGCCTTTGACGCTGATTCCAGCGGCACCGTTTTTTCCAGCGGCGCGGGTCTCGTGGTTCTTCGCAGGCTGGAAGACGCGGAGGCGGATGGCGACACCATCCACGCGATTATCCTCGGTTCCGCGATCAACAATGATGGCTCGCGGAAAATTGGCTATCTCGCGCCCAGCGTTGACGGGCAAGCGGAAGTCATTGCCGAAGCTTTGGCGATGGCCGAAGTTAAAGCCGACGACATTTCCTACGTTGAAACCCACGGCACCGGGACGCGGGTTGGAGATCCAATCGAGATCAAAGCTCTGACCCAAGCGTTTCACCGGGGCAACCGGGTCAGGCGCTGTGCGATCGGATCTGTGAAAACCAACGTCGGGCACATGGACACGGCCGCAGGTGTCGCGGGCTTGATTAAGACGGTATCGGCGCTGAAGCACCGGCAGATTCCTCCGAGCCTTCACTTTCAAAATCCGAACCCGCTGATTGATTTTGAGCACAGCCCGTTTGAGGTCAGTACGAAGCTCGCGGACTGGGATGCAAAGGGTGTGAGGCGTGCGGGAGTGACATCGCTTGGTATTGGCGGGACGAACGCGCACGTGGTGCTGGAGGAAGCGCCGCCGGTTGCCGAGCGTGCGCCGCGAAAGAATCCGTATCAGCTTCTGATGCTCTCGGCGCGAACGGCATCTGCGCTGGATCAGGCCAGCCAAAACCTGGCTTCGCACTTGCGGGAAAACGCGGATCTGCGTCTGGAAGATGTCGCACACACACTGCAACAAGGGCGAAAGAACTTTCCGCACCGACGTGTCCTCGCAGTCGGCAGCATCGAAGAGGCTGAGCGTCTGTTAAGCAAAGCTGAGAACACCAGGGTCCTCACTGGGCAAGCCCCTGTGACGGCCGCAGCGCCAGTCTTCTTATTCTCGGGTCAAGGGACGCAGTACGTGAACATGGGCCGCGATCTCTACGAAACCGATGCGGCATTTCGCGCCCAGATCGATGCGGGCGCGGAGCTCCTTAACGACGACCTCGATTTCGATTTGCGCAAGGTACTGTATCCGTCTGCGTTGGAAGCGGAAGCGGCGGCGCAAATGTTGTCGCACACACGTTTCACGCAGCCGGCGTTGTTCGTCATTGAATATGCTCTGGCACGTTGGTGGATGGCGCACGGAGTAGTGCCGACTGCGATGGTAGGCCACAGCATCGGTGAATACGTGGCCGCGTGCCTGGCAGGGGTCTTCTCGTTCGAAGATGGGGTACACCTGACCGCGCTACGGGGGCGTCTGATGGGAGAGATGCCTGCAGGCTCCATGCTTGCGGTTCCTGTCGAGGCGAACACTCTCAGTATTCCCGGACAGCTTTCGATCGCCGCCATCAATGGACCCGAACAGTGCGTGATATCCGGTCCGACCGACGCGATCGAGCATTTCGCAAACGAACTGAAGCAGCGGAACATATCGAGTCGCATGCTGCGTACCTCGCATGCTTTCCACTCAGCGATGATGGACCCGATGTTGGAGGCTTTCCATGACCGGCTGACGAAGATGACGCTTCGCAGCCCGCAGATTCCGTACTTGTCGAACGTCACGGGCACTTGGATCACCGCTAGTGAGGCCGTCGATCCCCGCTATTGGACAGAGCATTTGCGAAATACCGTGCGGTTCTCCGACTGCATGACGGAATTACTTAGCGATCCAGCGCGCTTGTATCTGGAAGTTGGCCCCGGCCAGGCGCTCACATCGCTGGCACGGCAGCATCCCGGCAGGCCGAAGACGGCCAAAGTCCTAGGGTCCATGCGGCACCCTCAGGAGCAACAATCCGATTCGGTATTCTTGCTCAATACCGCCGGGCAGTTGTGGATTCATGGTCAGTCGCTCAACTGGAGTGCGCTCCACTCTGGAGACACGCCGCGTCGTATTCCCCTTCCCACTTACCCTTTCGAACGAAAGCGTCATTGGATCGAACCGGGGAGCAGCAAATTGGCGGGCAAGACCGCCGCGATTGCAGACGAAAAGACCGGCGCAGCGGCCGAGTCAATGTTTCACGAGCGGGTTTGGAAGAAGGTTGCTATCGAAAGCACGCCTCCGGGGGAACCTGCTGGCTGGCTGGTCTTCCTCGATGAACTTGGTGTGGGTATTGAGATTACCAAGCAATTGAGAGCCGCTGGTCATCACGTAGTGCAGGTTGCCGCAGGATCGAGGTACAAGCGAACCGCTCCCGGTCTTTATGCAATTCGACCCGGGGTTCGCGAAGACTATGATCGCCTGCTTACGGACATTGGCCGAGATGAGCAATCGACACCGAGGGTTTTGCACCTTTGGCCGCTGACTGGCCCCGCAAGTCACCACTCTTTGAATGAGAGTCTGGACAGGACCTTCTATAGTCTCCTGTTTCTGGCACAAGCTTTGGGTGCTCAGGATGTCGCATCCGCGCAGATTGTGTGTGTCTCGAATGGATTGCATTCGGTTGCCGGCGAAGCCGTCATCGAACCGGCACGTGCAGCGTTGCTGGGGCCCATCCGCGTAATTCCAAAAGAGCTTCCCAGTATTGTTTGCCGTCACCTCGATTTCGACCGCGAAATCGGCGATGTTTCCCGGGTGGCGAATGATGTCATCAGCGACTGCACTGCGTCCTCGCGAGTGACTTGCGTGGCGTACCGCGGAGGAGACCGCTTCGTCGAGGGTTTCGAATCCTTGGGACTTCGCATACACCCCTCCACGACGCGCCTGAAGGAACGCGGAGTGTATTTGATCACAGGTGGACTCGGGGGAATTGGACTGGCACTCGCTGAACAACTTGCGCGAACCGTCCACGCACGTCTTGTACTTGTGGGGCGCACGGCCATGCCTCCTCCGTCTACGTGGGGAGCTTCGCCTGAGGCTTCGTCGGAAGCGGACGGCATGCCGCAGAAGACGCGAAAACTGCGTGAGATGCAGACTGCCGGCGCCGAGGTTCTTACGATTGCTGCGGACATCACGGATCGAAAGCAGTGCGAGAATGTTGTGCGCATAGCGAAGCAGCGGTTCGGCACAATCGACGCCGTGTTTCAT
>Ga0302321_100006316_pt1 | contig 10430 bp, 10 predicted proteins | sample Fen_T0_1_FD_202505 | JGI IMG/M metagenome (GOLD analysis project Ga0302321, IMG submission 202505) | Peat permafrost microbial communities from Stordalen Mire near Abisko, Sweden - Fen_T0_1 | ecosystem: Environmental > Terrestrial > Soil > Wetlands > Permafrost | place: Sweden: Abisko... | reverse complement strand
TGTAGCACTGACTTTGTTTCCCGAAGCGAAAGCTTCCGAGGCCTGGCCAATGATATTGCCATACAGATCGTTGGTGCAGCTCCTGATTATGTGAGCTATGAAGAAGTACCCGCCGAAGTAATTGCTGCGGCTCGTCAGAAGCTAGAGGAAGAGTCTCCGGCGGCGCAGGAAGAGGAGATTACGAATAGGCTCAAAAAGCACTTTGGTGAACGGGTTCTGCTCATGCAGCCCTGGGTAAAAGACGGGTCTGTGACAATTGGGGACCTTGTGCGTAAAGTGATCGCCAGCACGGGCGAGAATATTGTTGTGCGACGTTTCAGCCGTTTTGCTCTGGGTGAATAGGGAAAACCTATCTGCTTCTGGGCAAGAGAGCGGCATGATACCCCTTGCTGCAAGGGGTATCATGAATGAAATTTGTTGCGAATAAGAGCGTAGAAGCGCCCTTCACGGTCGCGCACAAGGAGAAGGTATTAAGATGTCAGTCAAGCTAAAGTATCAGCGTATTCTGCTAAAGTTGAGTGGTGAAGCGCTCGGCCCCAAAGGCAGCAATGGTATCGATGCCGAGACCGTACGACGCATAGCGAATGAGGTCAAGGGCGTCTACGATCTCGGCATCCAGGTTGCTATGGTTATTGGCGGTGGAAACATGTGGCGTGGTGCTGATGCTGCCGCAACGGGTATCGATCGAGGTACCGCAGACTATGTGGGTATGCTGGCTACCGTGATGAACTCATTGGTTATGCAAGATGCAATGGAAAAACTTGGCATGGCTACACGAGTGCAGACTGCCATCGAGATGCCTCCTGTTGCAGAGCCTTTTATCCGCCGCCGTGCTGTACGCCACCTCGAAAAGGGGCGTGTGGTTATTCTGGCGGCTGGTAGCGGGAATCCATTTTTCACAACGGATACTGCGGCTGCGTTACGTGCTGTCGAGTTAAATGCACAGGTATTGCTCAAGGCGACTAAAGTGGATGGCATCTACGACGAAGATCCTATGCACAATGTTCATGCTCGTAAGTTTTCAGATTTGAGTTATATGCAGGCGTTGAACATGGGGTTAAAGGTCATGGATAGTACCGCGCTTTCGCTGTGTAAGGACAACAACATGCCTATTGTGGTGTTTAGTTTGCATCAGCCAGGGGTGTTAGAGGCCATTATGCGCGGCGAAAAGTATGGTACACTTGTCTCTACTGACGGGCGAGAACCTGTCTTGTAGTACAAATTTTGTGCCACTTCGTGATCATGTCCCGCTTTTAAGGCGCATTGAGTGCATAAAGCAAAAGGGAGTATGCTATGACAGCAGATTTGTTTGGGGATGCGGAACGACGAATGCAGAAAGCAATCGAAGCATTAAAACAAGACATTAACGCAATTCGCGCAGGTCGGGCTAGTGCTTCCCTGGTCGACCGCATCACTGTTGAGTACTATGGTGCTCCAACGCCAATCAACCAGGTTGCCTCAGTCTCGACGCCAGAGGCCCGTCTTCTGGTTATCCAGCCCTGGGATAGGAAATTGCTGCCCGATATCGAGAAGGCGATCCAAAAGTCCGATCTCGGTATTAATCCCAATAATGATGGGCAAGTGATTCGTCTGAATATCCCGCCGATGAGCGAAGATCGCCGCCGTGACCTTGTCAAGACTCTACATAAGAAGCTTGATGAGCACAAAGTCGCGATTCGCAATGTACGCCGCGATATTCAAGATAAACTACGCGACCGTGAGAAGAAAAAAGAAGTTTCTGAGGATGAGCTAAAACGTAGCACCGAACGTCTACAGAAGCTCACCGACCGCTACATCGATGAGATGGACAAGGTCGGCAAAGCAAAGGAACTGGAGATCCTGGAGGTCTAGCTTTGACCAAAATGCAAAATCTCTTTTCGTCCACTCGTAAAGAGAAAATTTCTGCGCAGACAAATAATGTTACACCTGAACAAAAGACACCCGTCCGCCACATTGCCATCATTATGGATGGCAATGGGCGCTGGGCCACTAAGCGCCACTTGCCTCGTCTGGCTGGGCATAAAGCGGGGGTGAATGCACTTCGACGTGTTGTGGAGTGTGCCCTCGATGAACAGATTGAGATGATTAGTGTATATGCCTTCTCGACTGAGAATTGGCAGCGACCACGCGTTGAAGTTGAAGGTTTAATGCGCCTTTTCTGGGAGACGATACGCTCGGATGTGGAGAAACTTCATCGTGAGGGTGTGCGTATGCGCCATTTTGGTCGTTTATATGATCTTCCTCCTGATCTACAAAAAGCTATCCAGGAGTCGGTTGATCTGATGAAGGATAATACTCGGATTGGCCTGAACGTTTGCTTTAACTATGGAGGACGTGCTGAACTCGTGGATGCGGTACGTCAGATTATTGCGGATGGTCGTTGCCCCGATGATATCAACGAAGAACTGGTTAGCTCTTATTTGTATAGCCGTGATCTGCCCGACCCCGATCTTGTTATTCGTACTGCGGGTGAGATGCGGGTGAGCAATTTCTTGCTCTGGCAAACGGCCTATAGCGAATACTATGCGACACCAACGCTGTGGCCTGATTTTGGGCATGAAGATTTACTTGCCGCCCTTGATAGTTACCATCAACGCAAAAGGCGCTTTGGCCGCGTCGACGTACCTGGTGTTTAAGGCCGATTTTTAGGTACATGCCGTTAGCTTTGTCTATTTTCTGTGCGTTGGTTTACCAGTGTGGGTATAAAGCAAATTTATGATGCTTGCAAACTGCAAGCATCGTTTTCTATATTGTCGGTCGATTAGGAACAGTGTGTTACAATAATTGTTATCTTAAGACTGGGGAAGTAATTGTTTGCAAGGCGCAAGTAGTGAACAAAATGTGAAGGCAGGTTCTTCTGAACCTGTCCAGGAAAAGAAAAGTAGTTCATCTGTTGGTTTGCGTTGGCTAACCGCTGCTATCGCTATACCTATTGTCATGTTATTTGTCTGGTTTGGTGGTTGGGCTGCGTTTGCCGCTACGCTGCTCGTGGTTGTGTTAGGAATACTCGAACTCCATGCGATGCTCTTGCATGCTGGATATCGCCCCATGATATGGATTAGCTTTGGCCTCTGTGTGCTCTTTCTGATTTCTGCTATGTTTCCCATGCAGCGCTTGCCAATTCTGGATATAGGGCTGGGAGTTTTCTTGCCGCTTTCATTTGCCTGGATGTTCTTTCGCCGCCAAAAACTAGAGGGGGCGCTGGTGAATTGGGCCCTTACATTGGCAGTTGCTATCTATCTTGGCTGGCCTATGAGTTATTTCCTGCTCATACGAGGCTACGAAATAGGGATAGTACGTTTTACGGGTAGTCACCCTGGGGTGTTTTTGCCGCCTGCAGTGTGGTGGCTGTTGGTTACATTATTGGGGGTCTGGGGCTTTGATGCATCTGCTTTCTTTGCCGGGCGTTACTTTGGTCGCCATAAGTTGGCTCCAACCATAAGTCCAGCAAAAACCTGGGAAGGGGTGCTCGGTGGGATGGTCCTTTCAATCATTGCGGCCCTTGTGTTGACCGTGGTTCCGTTGGGAGTCCCATGGTACCTGGCGATTGCATTGGGTTTCCTGATTGGCGTCGCTGGCACTATGGGTGATCTTGCTGAATCGCTTATCAAGCGCCAGACGCATGTAAAAGATAGTGGGCAGATCATGCCCGGCCATGGTGGTATGCTTGATCGCGTTGATAGCTTGCTGTTTGCGGTCATTGTCGTGTATTTTTTCTCTCTCTTCTTTATGAATTACCACTGAGCTGAAGGCTCGATGGCTTCTTAAGGGAGTGGTTTTCTCACTAATTTTCATAAAATAAGCCTTTTGAATAGAATAAAGTCACATTTTCTTACACAATAGTTTACACATGCTATAATTTGGATGGAATACTAAAACGATTTGTTGCTATGGGTAATGTGCCATAGCACAGTGTGCATCGATAAATAATCTTACGCAGGTTAGATTTCATGACGACGGTTCCAAAACGCATTGCTTTACTTGGTAGTACAGGCTCTATTGGTCAGCAGACGCTGGATGTAGTGCGGCGTTTCCCCGACCATTTTCGTATAGTCGCGTTAGCTGCGCGTAGCAATGTTTCTCTTCTGGCTCAGCAGGTGCGCGAGTTTCAGCCAGATCTTGTGACATGTTTTGCCGATACACCTGAGGTTGAGGCGAAGGCACGTCAGCTCTTACCTGAAGCTGTCTTTGGCGAACAGGGGCTTCTGGCTGTGGCAACGCACGCGGATGCCGATATTGTTGTTGCCGCTACGTCCGGGCTTGTGGGGCTCAAGCCAACACTTGCGGCGATTGGGGCGGGAAAGGCAATTGCGTTGGCGAATAAAGAGACGCTGGTAATGGCTGGTCATCTTGTTATGCAGGCTGCCCAGCGTGCAGGTGTGCCTATCTTCCCTATTGATAGTGAGCATAGCGCTATCTGGCAGTGCCTGCGAGGCGAGGAAAAGCGTGATATTCATCGCCTGCTCCTCACCGCTTCTGGTGGCCCATTTCGCTCAACTCCTCTGGCGGATCTACAGACGGTGACGGTTAGTCAGGCCCTGGCTCATCCTACCTGGCATATGGGGCCGAAAATTACAATTGATAGTGCAACTCTGATGAATAAAGCTTTGGAAGTCATTGAGTCGCGTTGGCTCTTCGATGTGCCCTATGAGTGCATCGATATCGTTGTCCATCCAGAGAGTATCATCCATTCGATGGTAGAGTTTATCGATGGCTCTGTCAAAATGCAAGCGAGTTTGCCAAGCATGCATCTGCCTATTATGAATGCTCTTGCTTATCCCACGCGCTTAGATGTGGCGGGAACAGAGCTCATTCGCGAGTTACGATGGGCTGATGTGGCTACCCTGCACTTTGAGGCACTTGATACGGCGCGCTTCCCATGCTTCCGTCTGGCTGTAGAAGCCGGGAAACGTGGGGGAACATATCCCTCGGTCCTCGTAGGAGCGGACGAGGAGGCCGTAGAGCTGTTTTTAGCTGGTGAAATCAGGTTTCTGGAGATTGCTGAACTCATTGAATATGCATTAGAGCGCCATCAATCTACTGAACAGCCTGGTGTTGCGGCCACGCTTGAGGCATGTGCCTGGGCAAGAAGAACGGTGCGAGAACTATGGAAGAAACGCCAATGATCTGATGTTATCAAAGGTGCAAATAGAGGCTTAATGAAAAAATTGATGAGTAAAGGAAAAGGGGATGAACTGGTACTTTCTAGCGATTATTCCAATATTCGGCCTGCTTGTGTTTGTGCATGAACTGGGGCACTTTCTTACTGCGAAGTGGGCGGGAATTCGTGTTGAAGAGTTTGCGTTGGGTTTCCCCCCGAATGTTGTGAGCGCACGCAAGCGCGAAAGTGGAGGCTGGGAGGTTATGTGGTTTGGCCGTGGCCGTGAGATTGATGCTAGTAGTACGCAAAATCCCTTTAGTGCTACAAGTGGAGGTATAAGTGGTGCCAGTGCGGATGTTTCTCCGCATACTACATATTCGCTAAACTTGTTGCCAATTGGCGGCTTCGTACGTATGCCGGGTGAAAATGGGGATGCTCTGGATGAAGAAGGCCACTATGATCCACACAGCTTTGCCGCAAAATCGGCCGGAAAGCGGATTGCGGTGCTATGTGCTGGTGTCGTAATGAATTTCCTCCTTGGTATTCTCCTTTTCACTATTGCCTATAGCGTTGGAGAGCCGGTAGGGACCAATGACCCGATTATTGGCACTATTCAATCTGGTTCCCCTGCTGAGGCTGCTGGCTTACATCCAGACGATCGTATCCTTTCAGTCAATGGTCAGGCGGTAAAAAGCTTTAGCGAAATACACGATATTGTTGACAAAGAAGTGAAAGCCGACACAAAGCATAGTGTGACTGTACCAGTTACATTGCTCGTAAGCCATAGTAACTCTTCTGCCCCTGTCACGCTTGTAGTAAACGCGCGTACCCATCCTGCACCCGGTTCTGGAGCCATGGGGGTTGGTGGCAAGGTTACTCTGGTCAAGTCTCCAATCTGGGAAGCACCGATTAAAGGTATTCAGCAGACATTCGGTTTTATCCATACTTATCTCGGACTCATTGGGCAAATGATTCGAGGTGTTATACCCGTTCAGCTCTCAGGCCCTGTTGGTATGGCGCAGGTGACGGGTGATGTGGCACAAACGGTGCCCTACTATGGATGGTGGCCTCTTTTGAGCCTGACTGCCATCTTAAGCTTGAATCTGGCGATTTTTAACATTTTGCCTTTCCCCGCTCTTGATGGGGGGCGCGTCTTCTTAATATTCGTTGAGATTTTGCGAGGCGGGAAACGCCTGAAGCCGGAACGTGAAGGTCTAATAAATTTTATAGGTTTAGCAGTCTTGCTTCTCCTGATGGTGGTGGTGACAGTTAGTGATGTTCTACACTGGGGAAGCTAAGAGGAGTATATTATAGAGCTATGCGAAAGAAAACACGTCAAATACAGGTTGGAAATGTTGCTATCGGTGGTGATGCACCAATAGCTGTGCAATCTATGACAACGACATATACACGTGATGTTGCAAGCACGGTCGCACAGATCCACCGCCTACAGGATGTGGGTTGCGAGATTGCGCGTGTGGCTGTGCCAGAGATGGATGATGCACTTGTATTAGCCGAGATCAAGAGGCAGATTTCGATTCCACTCGTTGCCGATATTCACTATAATCCAGAACTTGCTCTCGAAGCGGTCCGTCAGGGGATTGATAAAGTACGCATTAATCCAGGCAATCTGCTCCAGGGACGAAAATCTATGGAGAAAATTGTAAGGGCTGCTAAAGAGCGCAATGTTGCTATGCGTATTGGCGTCAATTCGGGTTCTATTGATGCGCTCGATAAGGGCGCACAGATGCAGCGCATTCAGGTGCGCCTGCGCGATGACGGGACCCTGGAGCGCACTGACCCTACCGAGGCACGCCGCCAGGAGCGTGAGTTTACGGCAGAGCGCATGGTTACCAGGGCGCTAGAATATATCAGTTGGTGCGAAGAACTGGACTACCGCAATCTGGATGTTTCCCTGAAGTCTTCGAATGTCCTCACCGCTATGGAGGCCTATCGTCGCTTCTCACAGCGTTCGGATTATCCTCTCCACCTGGGTATTACAGAGGCAGGAACGCTGGTGACTGGTGCAGTAAAATCTTCTGTTGGCATGGGTATCTTGCTTTCTGAAGGCATTGGTGACACCATTCGTGTCAGCCTGAGCGCCGAGCCAGAGGAAGAGATCCCAGTGGCCTATGAAATTTTGCGTTCGCTGGAGTTGCGCAATCGTGGCGTGACCTTCGTCTCCTGTCCATCATGTGGGCGCGTTGAGATCGATGTAATTAGTGTTGCCAATGAGGTAGAAAAGCGCCTATCAAAAGTACAGACGCCCATCCATGTCGCTGTGATGGGTTGTGTGGTGAATGGCCCTGGCGAATCTCGTGATGCTGACGTTGGCCTTGCAGGTGGCAAGGGTAAGGGCGTGATTTTCCGCAAAGGTGAAGTGGTGAAGACCGTGCCTGAAGATCAGTTCCTTGATGCTGTACTCAAAGAGGTTGCTAAGCTCTTGCCTGAGCAGGAAGCAAAGCTGGTCTATCCCGAAGGTGGTATCACCGCTATTGCTGGTACTCACCGCACTCGTGACGAGGGAATGAACTTGCCCATCTTACCAAGAGCCTGAAGTCTGGTATAGTGTTCTCTGCTATTGTATAAAATTTGCAAGTGGCCATCTCCGTTACTTAATGTAAGAGATGGCCACCTGCAATTCTCTGCATAAATAAGAAACAAAAAAAGAGATCTCCTCGAAAGAGATCTCTGTAAAGTGGGCGATACAGAACTCGAATCTGTGACCTCTACGATGTCAACGTAGCGCTCTAACCAACTGAGCTAATCGCCCTCGACGTGGATAATAATACCATTGCACTCTGTTCTTGTCAAGGACTTTTGCCGCGACTTTTAGAAGAAGAGCATTCTAAAACCAGAAATCGTGGTACAATAGCGGCTATGCGACACATATTTTTAGCAGGACTCTCTGGAAGGGGAAGAGCGCTGAGCAGATAGCTCAGGAGATCATTGTTTTATGGTAATAAATTTCGAAAATCAGGATGCCTTTAGCCCAATTGTACGGCATGTTCATATTGGTGCAGGTTATGACGCTGTTGTGGATTGGGGAGGAATCAAACGTCTGGCGGCATATCTCACAACCTTGCAGCTACCCTCACGCATCTTTCTGGTAACTGACAGCAATATTCACGCGCTCTATGCAGATGAGATAGCTCAGAATCTGCTATCCGCCGGTTTTGAGCCTCATATTTATACAATCCCTGCGGGCGAAGAAAGCAAGTCACAGCGGCAGGTGGAGAAGCTCTACGATTGGTTGCTCGAAAACCGCGCTGAGCGGCGTGAGGCGATTATTGCGCTTGGTGGAGGAGTGGTCGGTGACCTGGTAGGTTTTGTCGCAGCAACATATCTGCGTGGCATCCCCTTGATTCAAGTGCCAACATCGTTGCTTGCCCAGGTCGATGCCGCCATCGGTGGAAAGACAGGCATCAATCATGCCAGAGGGAAGAACCTTATTGGGGCTTTTTATCAACCGCGTCTTGTCCTTGTCGACCCTGCTACTCTCTTGACCCTGCCTCAACGTTCACGGACTGAGGGATGGGCAGAAGTTGTGAAATATGGTATTATACTTGACGCTGAACTGTTTACCTTGCTTGAGACACATGCCGATACATTGCACGCTTTCTCTTCACCATCAGCGCTACTACTCTGCCAAATTATAGCGCGCTGCATTGATTTAAAAGTGGCGATAATAGAGGAAGATGAGCGGGAGCAGGGGCGGCGGGCTATTCTGAATTATGGCCATACAGTGGCGCACGCGCTTGAGAATGCCTCTGGCTATGGAGAATGGCTGCATGGAGAGGCGGTTGCTTTGGGCATGGTTGTTGCGGCTGCCATAGCTCAGGAGGCTGGTATGTTTGCTGCGGCTGATGCTGTGCGACAAAACCGGTTGCTGGCTGCATTAGGGCTCCCGGTTGTCTATCATGGCTCCGTACAAGGCCAGGATATCCTCTCAACAATGCAATTGGATAAAAAAGTTATTGGAAAGCGTGTGCATTGGATTATGCCTATGCAGATTGGTAAAGTCGTTGTCAGCCCAATGCCTGATGATCTGGTTGCGCGGGTCGTCTCATCATTTTTTGCAGGAGAGGAGCTATAAATCATGCTCAATTTCCTCGTTTTGAGTGGGCCGAACTTGAATATGTTGGGCACCCGTGAACCCGATATCTATGGGACGATGACTTTGGAGCAGATTCATAACGCTTTACAGCAACGTGCAGCTTCTCTTAATGTTACAGTTAGCTGCTTCCAATCAAATTATGAAGGTGCTTTGATTGACTATATTCAGCAGCATGCAAAAGATGCAGCCGGAATCATTATCAATCCAGGGGCATTTACCCATTATTCGATCGCATTGCGCGATGCTATCTCAGGCAGCAAAATACCTGCGATAGAGGTGCATTTGAGCAATATTTATGCGCGTGAAGAGTTTCGGCATCATTCAGTTATTGCAGCCGTCTGCCGTGGTCAGATGGCCGGGTTTGGTTGGCGCGGCTACGTGTTGTCTTTGGAGGCGTTGGCTGCATTGGTTCTTGAGGAAAGAGAGGGAAAGCTGCCATGAGCCAGGAACGTTTACAGCAATTTCGTACATGGGTGCTGGAGCAGGGATTAGACGCTTTTCTTGTAACGCAGCCGCAGAATTGTACGTATCTTACTGGTTGGCTGAACAACGACGAAGGTGCTGCTCTCCTACTCGTAGGGGCACAGCAGCAGCTCTTGTTGACAAACCCCCTCTACTCAGAAGTTGCTGCACGTGACGCTGTCGGTTGGGAGATTATTGTTCCAGCCAGTCGCGAGTATAGCAAGGCGCTTGCCTCTTTAGCCCAGGAACATAACTGGAAAAAGGTTGGGTTTGAGTCGACCGCCTTAACCTATAGCACATACGAGAAGTTTAGCGCGATAGGCGATTTTACGTTGCAGCCTTTTGAAGACAATATCATTAATACGCTGCGCCTGGTCAAGCAACCACGAGAGATCGAGTTGCTGCGCCATGCTATTGCGATAACAGATGAGACGTTTATCCATGTGTGTAGCTGGATTCAACCTGGCATGACTGAAAAAGAGGTCGAGTGGGAGATCTCGCATAAGATGATCGAGCTAGGGGCAGATGGTACTTCCTTCGATACGATCGTTGCCTCCGGTCCGCATGGATCGATGCCGCACGCAGTTCCAGATCAGCGAAAGATTCAACGTGGCGAGCTGATTACAATCGATATGGGTGCTCGCTACAAAGGCTATTGTGCAGATATGACGCGCACAATCTGTCTGGGCGAACCTGCTGAGCCGCGCATGCGTAGCATGTACGAGGCAGTCCTGCGGGCGATGAAAACAT
>Ga0302321_100006314_pt1 | contig 10431 bp, 9 predicted proteins | sample Fen_T0_1_FD_202505 | JGI IMG/M metagenome (GOLD analysis project Ga0302321, IMG submission 202505) | Peat permafrost microbial communities from Stordalen Mire near Abisko, Sweden - Fen_T0_1 | ecosystem: Environmental > Terrestrial > Soil > Wetlands > Permafrost | place: Sweden: Abisko... | reverse complement strand
ACTCGACCGGTCGGTCCGACGGCCAGAGCCAGGGCGGCGGTCAGCTTCCCGGTGCCGCACGCCAGATCCACGGCCGAGCCTCCGGCGCTCACGCGGGTCGCGCGAACTGCGGCGCGGCGCCATCGTCCGTCGAGTCCCGCCGTCATGATCGTGTTCATGCGGTCGTAGACCGGCGCTATCGAATCGAACATCGAGGCCACACGAGGCTCGGGAACGGGATTGCCGGCCCGACTATGGATGTTGCGGTCGCCCACGGACGGGTCGACCGAGCTATCGGCCGGAGGCTTGGCCTCGCTCACGAGCCCGAGTTGCCGGAGTTGCCAGGTGCATGCGGATCGACTTCGCGGCCCAGGCGGAGCGGCCGGCGCTCGAACGCGCTGGAGAAGACGATCTGGGTTTCGGTCGTGAAGACGTGAGGCATGGCCTGGATCTCGTGCAGGACCCGTTCCAGGTGGCGAGTGTCGGTAGCTCGAACCTTGAGCAGGTAGTCCGACTCCCCGGCGATGTGGTGGCATTCCTCGATCTCGTCGATCTCGGCGAAGTTGCCGGTGAGGTCTGTGGAGATCGTGCCGGGCACCTGCTTGATGAAGATGAACGCCAGGACCCCATAGCCGAGCAGCATGGGGTCGACGAGGGCAGAGTAGCCGCGGATCACGCCTCGAGCCTCGAGCTTCTTCACCCGCTCGTGGGCCGAGGGACCGCTCATCCCGACTGCCTGCCCGACTTCGGCATAAGACTCACGCCCGTCGCGCTGCAGCAACTCGAGGATTCGAGCGTCTGTCTCGTCGATCCGTTCGGCTGAACCCATCTTCTTCGTTCCCCCAGGCGTCCTGGCCTGTCGCTCCCATACGTGTCCGGAAACCGAGCCGCGAGTGAGCCACCGTACGGTGGTACCGCCCAATTGAGCGGCGATTGAGCCACATCCGAGTCCAGCCTAGCCTATCCCCGCAGAATCGACAGTAGACGAGGCCCTCCGGACCAGTCATCGCGGGCGATCGGCGGATCGGGCCTCCCTACCAGCGGAAGCCGCGGCCCTTCGCCTGAGTGCCGATGGTGCCCGCGGGCAGATGGGCCTCCAGGCAGGTGACGCCTTTGGGCCCGACGATGGCATCGTGCCGGACTGCAGCTGGCAGATCGAGCCTCTCGCCGGGCCCCAGGACGAATCCCACGCCGTAGCCCGGCATGCCGAACGTGATCGAGCCTTCGACGACGACTATCACCTTGTCGTATTCGTGAGCGTGCTCCTCGTACCGCTCGCCGGCTGAATTCGACCATGCTGCCGGTTCGAGACCTTCCGCACGCAGCCTCCTGTCGAGGTTGGGACGATCGATCGAGCTCATCGACCCGGCCCGCGCTTCGGTAGCGGACTGGTGACCGGTCCGGGAGCGCCGGCTCCTGGAGCGCGCGCGCCTCGACCGCCACTTCGCCGCGCCTTCTCGGGGCCGGGCATCGTGCTCTGCGCGAGTTCCATGGCTCGTCGGTCCGAAGTCGGCGGCAAGTCGGGAGCGGCCTCGCGCCACGCCGCGTCGGCGGCGACGTCCTTCTCACTCGAGCGCGTGCCCACGACGGCAATGATCCCAAGTCCGAGGACCAGGCCCGAACCGAGGGCGAACGGCCAGGTGGCGCCCAGCAACCCGACCAGGAAGAAGCAGAACAGGCCGCTGACGACGATTGCCGAGCCGAGGCCTTGCAGCGCCCGCATCTGTCTCCTTCTGGGATTGGCTTCGGGGCGGCCCGGAGAGTCGGACTGCCCCGCTCTGTTATCTCGGGGATGGGCATCGGCGGCTGTGGATCGGGCGCGACGCCGTGCTCATCGTAGCCGGTAGACTGCGGTCGTGACAGTTGTGCCGCCGCTTCGATACCTCACCGCTGCCGACGTCGCGGCGGCCATGCCGGCGCTCACGGAACGACTCGAGCTGGCCGAAACCACACTCGAAGCCCTGGGGCGGAACGCTCAGCTCCCGGCCAAGATCGGGGTCCAGCCGCGCCAGGCAGGATCGCTGGCCCACGCCATGCCCGCCCTGCTGGGTGGCGCCGACGCCGACGGCGGCGCGGATCTCATCGGCGTCAAGTGGATCGTCGGCTTCCCGGAGAACCCGGCGCTGGGACTGCCCACCTACAACGCTGTGGTGGTCCTCAACGACGCGCGCAACGGGCTCCCGCTGGCCGTGATGGATGCCGGGGCGATAACCGCAGCGCGGACGGCGGCCGTCAGCGGAGTGGCGATCAAGCTCTTCGCGCCGGTGGTGAGAGGGCGGCGGGCGGTCGTCGCGGTTCTCGGCGCGGGCATCCAGGCGCGCGGCCACCTGCCGGTGATCGGGCGATTGCTTCCGGGAGCCTCGGTCCGGGTCACGGACGTGGACGGTGCACGGGCGGAAACGCTGGCCGGCGAAGCGCGCGCGACCGACGGCATCGGCGATGTCGCGGTCTCGGCGGGCGTGCGTGAAGCCGTCCACGGAGCGGATATCGTGGTCTCGGTCGTCTCATTCGGGCCGGATCATCAGGCCCTCGATCCGGGATGGCTCGGGCCGGAGACCTTGTTCGTCGCCGTCGACTACGACATGCAGGCCCCGGCCGCACTCGCCCGCGAGGCGCTCTTCGCCGTCGACGAGCGCGACCAGTTCCTGGCCACGCGCGCCGGCGGCGGCTTTGCCGGCTACCCAGATCCCGGCGTCACATTGGGCGAGGCATTGCGCGACGGCATTCCCCGCCCGGCCGGCCGGGTCCTCGTGTCTCATCTGGGCGTCGGGCTCGCCGACGTCGTGTTTGCCTCGGCGATATTGAAGCGAGCCGAACAACTCGGCCTGGGAGTGCTGCTGCCGCGCTGAGGGCGGCCGGCGAGTGGCCGGGCGATTCGGCGACGGCCGGAACTACCGATTGACCTCGAGCGGCGCCGGCGGCACCTCGATGAGGACGCGGCCCCCCTCGACGATCACCGGGTAGACGGCCAGCGGCAGTTCCGCCGGCGGGTCCAACGGCTCGCCATCCTCGAGACGGAAACGCGACAGGTGCAGCGCGCACGTGATCGAGTCGCCGGTAAGGAAGCCTTTGTCCAGCTCGAAGTACTCGTGGCTGCAGATGCCCTGGGTTGCGTGCAGCTCGCCGTTCAGATTGACCACGAGGACCAGGTCGTCGCCAACTTCGCACAGCTTCATGGTTCCGGGCGGGACGTCGTCCACGGCGCAGAGGTCGACGCGTTGCAATCCCGAGGCGGCGGTCATCTCGTGGTCAGGCCACGGCCGCGGCATCTGGAGCTGCCGACGGGCGTGCGCCCATGCTGGCCGCCCACTTGGCCTCGAGCAGGTCGCGCAGCCGGTCCTGCGCCGATGCGAGCGACACCCGTGCCACGACCGGCTCCAGGTAGCCCAGGATAATGAACTTGCGGGCCTCATCCGGATCGAGACCTCGGCTCTCCAGGTAGAAGAGCTGCGTCGGGTCTATCGGTCCGACGGCGCTCGCATGGGCGACGCGTCGGCAGTCGGGCTGGTCGATCTCCAGGCTGGGGATTGCCACCGAGCGAGCCTGCTTGGACAGCAGCATCGCGAACTCGCCCAGGAAGCTGTCCGTGCCGTGGGCCGGCTTGTCGATCGTGATGAGGCCCTTCAGATAGGCCCGCGAGCGGTCGGACAGCGCGCCCTTGGAGAGCAAGTTGCCCGTCGTGTCGCGGCCGATGTGGCGGGTAAAGGAAGTCAGGTCGAAGAGCTGGTCGATCGAGCCGAAGACGATCTCCGCCTGTTCGACCGACGATCCGTCGCCCTCGAGAGTGTTGTCGATGCGACTCCGAACGACCCTGCAGCCGAGCTGAGCCAGGGCCCAGCGAAGCGTGGATCCCCGACCGACGACCGCCGACCGATGCTGGAAGGCTATCTGGTTCGTCGAGAAGTCCTGCAGGCCGGCGAATGAGAGCGTGGAGCCGGCGCCGAGCTTGATCTCGGTCGTGCCGGCGAAGAATGCCTGGCCTCCCGATTCGCCCGACGAGCCGGCGGCGGAAGCGCCCGCCGTCGAAGCCAGCTGCTCCTCCACGACCGAGACCTCGGCGTCTTCACCGATGGAAATGATCGTCCGCGAGAGCAGCGCGCCGTTCGGCGCACCCATGGCCCAGCGCAATACGATCGGCCGCTCCAGGCGGACGCCGTTGGGGACGTGCAGGAACAAGCCGTGTGTCCAGAGCGCCCGCGTCATCTGTCCGAGCTTGTCGGTTTCGGGGAGGGTGCAGCCGCCGTCGAGCAAGTCGCGCAGCAGCGCAGGGTTGCGCGCGCCTAGCGAGGCGAGCGTCTCGAGAACCACGCCCGCGTCCCGCGCCTCGGGCGAGAGCACGAGCGCCGTCAGTCGATCCTCGGTGAATTCGGCGTACGCGGCCGCTCCCTCGGGGAGTGGCGCCTTGCCCGCTCCGGCCCCGGCACTCGTGCCGGCCGGATAAGGCCGCACGGCCGAGAGATGGGCGTTGCGAAGATCCACGTACGGCGTGTAGAGCGGGTTCGACTCGATCGGGAGCGCCTCGAAGCCACGCAGTCCGGCGAGTCGATCGGCGAGCAGCCAGTCGGGGTCGCCGGCTGCGGCGGCAACACCGCGGACGGCAGCCTCGTCGACGAAAGTGAGCGTCAGATCAGTCGGGGCCTGACGGGCCGGCGCAGCCGGTCGAGCCGCGACACCTGCGCCGGGCCGGCCGCCAACGGCCACCGGAGCCCCCTCAGATTTGGTCACCCTAGCGAACCCTCCATTTCGAGCTTGACCAGGCGGTTGAATTCGATGGCGTATTCCATCGGCAGCTCTTTGGTGAAGACTTCGAGGAAACCCTGGACGACCAGGTTGGTGGCCTCATTCTCGGTCAGGCCGCGACTCATCAGGTAGAAGACCTGGTCCTGGCTGATCTTTCCGACGGTGGCCTCGTGGGTCATCGTCGTGTCGTCTTCCTGGATGTCGATGTACGGATAGGTGTCCGAACGGCTGCCCTCGTCCAGCAGCAGCGCGTCGCAGCGAACGCTCGAGACCACGCCGGTCGCGCCCGGCACCACCTTGAGCTGGCCCCGGTAGGTGGTTCGGCCGCCGTCCTTGGAGATCGACTTGCTGATGATGCGGCTGCGCGTGTTCGGGGCGAGGTGGATCGCCTTGGCGCCGGTGTCCTGATGCTGGCCCTTGCCCGCCACCGCAACCGAGATGACCTCGGCCGTGGCGCCCTCGCCGCGCAGGTAGATGCTCGGGTACTTCATGGTGAGCTTCGAGCCGGTGTTCGCGTCGATCCACTCGACCGTGGAGTGGGCGTGGGCGTGGGCCCGCTTGGTCACGAGGTTGTAAACGTCGTTCGACCAGTTCTGGATCGTCGTGTAGCGGACCTTCGAGTGCGGCAGCGCAATGACCTCGACCACGGCGGCGTGGAGCGCGTCGGTGGTGTAGATGGGTGCCGTGCAGCCCTCGATGTAGTGAACCTTGGCGCCCTCGTCGACGATGATCAGGGTCCGCTCGAACTGGCCCGTGTTCTCGGCATTGATGCGGAAGTACGCCTGCAGCGGCAGCGGGACTTCGACGCCCTTGGGCACATACACGAACGAGCCGCCGGACCAGACGGCGCTGTTGAGCGCCGCGAACTTGTTGTCTTCCGGGGGCACGACTGTCGCGAAGTACTTGCGGAAGAGGTCCGGATACTCCTTGAGCCCTTGATCGGTGCCCATGAAGACCACACCGATCTTGGACAACTCCTCGCGGACACTGTGGTAGACGACTTCGGAGTCGTACTGGGCGCCGACGCCGGCCAGGAACTTGCGCTCAGCCTCAGGAATACCCAGCCGCTCAAAGGTCTTCTTGATCTTGTCCGGCACGTCGTCCCACGACTTCTCTTCGCCCTGGGAAGGCTTGCGGTAGTAGACGATCTTGCTCATGTCGATCTGCATGAGATCGCCGCCCCATTGGGGCATGGGCCGTGACAGGTAGTGCTCGTAAGCGCGCAGGCGGAAGTCGAGCATCCACTGGGGCTCGTTCTTGAAGCGGCTGATCTCCTCGACGGTCCCCCGGGTCAAGCCGGCCGCGGTCTCCTCGAGGTATTCGACCTCATCGTGGAAACCGAACTTGTACTCACTGGAGACGATCTCGGGGCTGGTCGCCATCGCGCTCCTATCGGTGGCCGTGGGTTCGGAGCGACATGGGGCGCCGAATCTCGACCGCGGGTCGTGCTGAATTCCGACCCCTATTATCGGGATTAGCCATCGGCCCGTCAAACTGCCGATTCGAAGGCCCACGCCAAAGTCCGGACATCGGCCGAGATCGACCGCCGGCTCGTGGCCGGGGCGGTCCGGCAGTCCATCCTGGGATCGTCTGCGCGGTGGAACCGTGCTATTCTCCCGGCCCCGGGAGGCTCGCGCCTTCCGCCATCTCGAAACAGAGTCCGCCACCCGTTTCGACGCCCGTCTCGGGCCCGGCCCTCACCGCCGGCAACAGACAAACGGACTCCGAGGAGACCCTTGAGCCTCACCCCTCGAGCGGCAGGAATGGCAGCCCTTGCGGTGATCGTCGTCTTCGCCGGCATTGCCGTCGCGATCCTGCCCGCCGCGCCCGCCGACGCCCAGACCGGCCCCAACGCGACTTCCGCGAACGGCCCGCAGGTGGCAGCCGGCCCGTTCATGCACGACCTGCGGCTGACGCCATGGGCGGTGCCGACCCCCCTGCCGTCACTCGACCCTAACGCAGCGATCGCGGCGACGCCGAGTCCCACTCCGACAGCGACTCCGACGCCCACTCCAGCTCCGACCGCAAAGCCCAAGCCGAAGCCAATCCTGAAGCCGAGGCCGATCGTCTACGCGGACACAGTCGCCGGGGCTCGGGCATACGCCAGGGCTCGCGTCGGGAACCGTCAATTCAAGTGCCTCGACCCGCTCTGGCAGCGCGAATCCAAATGGAACCCGCGTGCCGGCAGGCTCACCGGCGCCTATGGGATACCGCAGGCCTTCCCCGGTTCGAAGATGAAGGCGTTCGGGCCGAACTGGGCCACCAGCCCGATCACCCAGGTGAAGTGGGGCATTTGGTATGTCGATAGCCGCTACGGCTCACCGTGCCAGGCGTGGTCCTTCTGGCAAAACAACGGCTGGTACTAGCCCGACCGGCCGCGAGGCAACTGCCTCTCCGTAATACGTTCTCGACATTCGAGGAATCATGCCCGTGGTCGATCCTCTCCGGGTGGGTAGACGGTTCGAGATTCCTGCGGTTGTCTCCGATTGGCTGTGGGCTGCCTACCTTGCCGGCGCCGCGGCCCTGTTCGTCGTCTCCGCGGCGTTCGCGACTTCGTTGCAGGCGCCCGTCTTCGAGATCTTGTCGGTAGGTTCGGTGTTCGCCGTGGCGGCCGGCATCTACATGTACGACCCCGAACCCCGCTCTCCGTGGTGGCTCCTGGCCGCCGGACAGCTCTTCTTCACCCTGGGCGACTTGACCAGCGATGCGACGAGCCAGGCGCTTCGTACTGGGGAAATCCCGGGCCTGCCGGATCTCTTCTACCTGGTCGGATATCCGCTCATCGCGCTCGGCTTCGCCAGGCTGGTCAAGCGGAGATACCCGGGCCTCGGGTTCGGAATGCTGCTCGACGGCGGGATCCTCACGGTCAGCCTGGCGCTGGTGGCGTGGGTGACCTTTGCGGATCCGCTCTTCGCGCTGGCAAGTGTCGGCCCGCTGGGCCGTGCCGTCGAGGTTGCCTATCTGGTCGCAGACATCGCGCTGATCGGCGTCGTGGCGTGCCTCGTCCTCGACTCCGACGCGGGTACGCCGTCGACCAGGTTGTTTGCAGGCAGCGTCGTGGCGCTGCTCATCGCCGATGGGCTCTCGATGTCGGGACCGGGCTGGCTCAAGGTTCCGTTGAGCGACCTGGCCTATTTCTGCCAGTACGCCCTGTGGGCCGCGGCGGCGCTGCATCCGTCGATGGCGATCTCGGCGCGCCCGAGCGAGGCCAAAGATCACCGGATCACGCCGCGCCGGCTCACGGCACTGATGATGGCGGCGCTGGTCGCTCCCGCGGTGCTGCTGCTCCAGGGTATCGGCGGCAACATCGACTTCCCAGCAATCAGCCTCGGCAGCGTCGCCATTGTGGCGCTCGTCATCGCCACGATGGCGGATCTCATCGGCGAGCAGACGACGGCGATGCAGAAGCGCCTCACCCTGGAGGCCGCGCTCCGGGAGACATCCGAGACGCTGCGGGCGATCCTCGACTCGTCGCCGCTGCCGATTGTCGTCGTCGACCGCCAGCGCCGGGTCCTCTTCTGGAGCCGCGCGGCCGAGCACCTTTTCGGCTACACCGCGGACGAGACCCAGGGCAAGCGTCTGCCCATCCTCCAGGCCGAGCTCCAGGACTCGAACCGCACCCTGATGCCGCGGGTAATGGCCGGTGAGTCGATCGCAGTTCAGGAGCTTGCCTGTCAGACCAAGGACGGCAACGTCATCAAGGTCCGCGCCCACTTCGCCCCGATCAGGGACGATCCTGGGAAGGTCCGAGGCGCCATCTCGCTCATGGAAGACACCAGCGAAGTCGAGCTCCTCGAGGCCCAGTTGTTCGAGGCGCGCAAGCTCGAATCCGTAGGCCGGCTCGCGGGCGGCATCGCGCATGATTTCAACAACATCCTGACGGTCGTGATCGGCTACGCCGACCTGTCGCTCGACGAACCGGCCGGGACCGACATCGGCGAATACCTCGTCGGCATTCGCGAGGCGGCCGAGCGTGCCGCCGGCCTGACGCAGCAGCTCCTGGCTTTCAGCCGGCGCCAGATACTTCAGCCGCAGGTGCTCGACGCAAACGAGGTCGTGGGCGGCCTCCAGTCAATGCTGAGGCGTCTGATCGGCGAGCAGATCGAGCTCAGGATCGCCCCGGATCCGGCCGCCGGCTGCTTGAGAGCGGACCGGACCCAGCTGGAGCAGGTCATCCTCAACCTGGCCCTCAACAGCCGCGACGCAATGCCCGCGGGCGGGCAGCTCGTGATCGGCACTTCTCACCAGAAGTACGCCACCGGGAACCGATCGCGGCCGCGCGAGATCGGCCCCGGCGAGTACGCGGTCATCTCGGTCGCCGACACCGGCCTGGGCATGGACGCGCAGACGCGCGACCACATCTTCGAGCCGTTCTTCACGACCAAGAGCCAGGGGCGCGGAACCGGGCTCGGCCTGGCCACGACCTACGGCATCATCAAGCAGTCCGAGGGCTCGGTCCTGGTCGACTCCACACCCGGACGTGGAACCACGTTCCGGCTCTTCTTCCCGAGCGTGGAACGCGAATTGGCCGTCCGAGAGGAGACGCCGCTTCCGGTGGCCCGGCGAACAGGTCGAATTCTCCTCGTCGAGGACGAGCCGGTCCTGCGAGAGATCGCCGCCCGCGTGCTCGTTCGCGCAGGCTTCGACGTCACCACGGCGGCCGACCCGGGCGAGGCGATCATCGCCGCCGAGTCCGGTCCTGAGCCGTTCGATTTGCTCCTGACGGACGTCGTGATGCCCGGCATGCGCGGCCCGGAGCTGGCTCGCCGGCTCCGCAACTCGCGGCCAGATTTGAGAGTGCTGCTCGCTTCGGGCTATGCGGAGGAGATCGTCGACAGCGACCGTCATGAAGACCCGCTACTGGCGAAACCCTTCTCGCCCGAGACGCTGCTCGCCGCCGTCGACGCGGTGATGGGCCCCATCGACGAGCCGGCCACGCTGCCAGAGGGGGCAGCCGGGTCGCCCGAGGTCGAGCCGGGTTCCGGTGCTGCCACGGCGGTCGAGGCCGACACAGAGACGACCTCCGCCGGGGTCTAGGTCCGCCTCACCGGCCAAACGGGCCTCGGGCGGTCCGGGCCGGCCTGAGGCACAGGCGGTTGCCCAAATAGACCGTTGTCCCGGCCTGTGTCAGGCTGACGCCGCAAACATGATCCATCGAATGAGAGAGGTTTCGCGAATGGAGACGTGGCCGGGGAAGCCATTTCCGTTGGGCGCGACCGCTTCGGAAAAGGGCACCAACTTCGCGGTGGCCTCGGACATCGCCGACAGTGTGATCCTCTGCCTTTTCGATCCAGCCGGCCACGAAGAGCAGCTCCAGCTCCAGGAGCGCGACAGCGGGATCTGGCACGGTTTCGTGCCGGGGGTGAAGCCCGGGCAACGCTACGGCTACCGGGTCGTGGGGCCCTACGCGCCGGCCCAGGGCCTCCGATGCAATGCCAACAAGCTGCTGCTCGATCCGTATGCACGGGCGATCGACGGTCACGTAACCTGGGGCGACGAGGTCCTCGGCTATCCGCCGGGCAACCCCGACGGCTACAGCGAGTTGGACTCGGCGCCCTGCACACCACGCGGCGTCGTGCTCGCGGACGACTTCGACTGGGGCGGCGATCGACCGCCCGGCATCCCCTACTCCGACACGATCATCTATGAGACCCACGTCAAAGGCTTCACCCAGCGACATCCGGGCGTGCCCAAGGCTTTGCGAGGGACCTA
>Ga0302321_100006313_pt1 | contig 10432 bp, 8 predicted proteins | sample Fen_T0_1_FD_202505 | JGI IMG/M metagenome (GOLD analysis project Ga0302321, IMG submission 202505) | Peat permafrost microbial communities from Stordalen Mire near Abisko, Sweden - Fen_T0_1 | ecosystem: Environmental > Terrestrial > Soil > Wetlands > Permafrost | place: Sweden: Abisko... | reverse complement strand
TAAGCCATGTCCTAGTGTAATTCTCTTCAGATCCATTATTTATTTTGAAGAGTATTATCTAATACTTCTCGAATGGTTTTTAAAATAGCTCCTTGTTGAAAGGGTTTTGAAATAATTTTTAGTCATTTTTTTCTTTATCCTTTTCACTTAATATCTTATACTTGAATCATTATGGGACCGCAAAAAACAGATGTGATCATTGTTGGAGAAGGCATTACCGGCCTTGGTATTGCTTACTGGCTGAAGAAACGCGGCATTCAAGTTACAATGTTGGCTAAGGAGGGCCAAGTCGGCGGAACAATGAAGTCGGTCTGGGATCGAGGGTATCTGTATGAAACCGGTGCAAATACCGCACTGGAAACGACCCCTCACTTCAAAGAGCTTGTTTCCGAATTAAAGTTGGAATCCGAATTTATCTATGCCAATCCGGAAGGCAAGAATCGCTATATCCTCCGCGATGGCGTATTACAATCTATGCCGCTGGGGCCTGGTTCTTTTTTATCAACAAAACTCTTTTCCACATCTGCAAAAATTCGCGTGTTGAAAGAGCCGTTCATTGGACGCGCAGAGAAAGAGGAAAGCGTTGCTGAATTTGTTCAACGAAGACTGGGACGTGAGTTTCTTGATTATGCCATCGATCCTTTTGTCGCAGGTGTCTTTGCAGGAACGACAGAACGATTGAGCGTTCGCTCAGCATTTCCCAAGCTCTACGCACTGGAAGAGCAGTACGGCGGATTGGTGAAAGGCACCATCAAAGGCGCACAGGAAAGACGAAAACGGGCAGAGAAGGCAAAGGATCGTGCAGAAACATTTTCCTTCATCAGCGGAATGCAAACATTACCACTTGCGATCGGAAAATCACTTGGGAAGACGATTCTTTTTAACGCAAAAGCTACCGGCATTCGTGACCTGACATCCACACGCGAAGAACCATCGGATGAACCTGATGCGCGGCGGTACCTTGTGGAGTACCTTCATAATGGTAAAGAGGAAGAAATAGAAGCAGATGTTGTTGTGTTTGCTATTCCCGCGCATGATGCAGCACCCATCATTAAATCATTATCCGGGGAAACGGCGCTTGTGCTCTCCTCCATCAATTATTCTCCGGTGATTTCAATCTTCTTGGGTATGAGACAAGAAGATATTGGGCGCAAGCTGGACGGATTTGGGTTTCTTATTCCGTCGAAGGAGAAACGAAAAATCCTCGGTTGTTTGTGGACCTCATGTTTATTCAGAAATCGAGCACCCGTCGGTTTCGTTGCATTAAATGTGTTCATTGGCGGTGCGCGCCAGCCGGAGTTAACCGGCTTAAATGATGAACAAATTATTCAAATAACGCTCGATGAACTCAAATCTATTATGCAATGTTCTGGAAAACCTGTATATTTGAATATAACGCGCTGGCACAAATCCATTCCGCAATACGAAATAGGATACCAGCAAAAAATAGAAACGTTTACCCGATTTGAAGAATCACACCCGGGCGTGGTACTGGCCGGGAATTATCGCGGTGGAATTGCGGTGGGCGATTGTGTAAAAAATGCTTATGATCTTGCAGAGGAAATTTTCTCGCAGAGAGCGTCACCACGGTAGATTTTGTTTATGTTTTCTTTGAAAGGATGTACTATGAAAAAGAATATCCCGTTTTTCGTTTTACTCTATAGTGTCATAACAACCACGGCACTTTTAGCACAAGTGCAACAGGCGGTCTATCAAGACGAAGATACCCCGCCCGAATCATTCACCATTCTTCTGAAAGATGAGTGGGCGTACTTGAATGACGCAGTGACCCAATTAAAAACTGATACGGAGAATAAAGGTGAATTTGAGACAACACAGGAATTTCGAGCACGTGTCATAAGCTCTCGTGAAGCACTTAAAAGTAAACTGAATGCACACCTCAAAGATACAAGACTGGACAGCAGGATCTTTGGTCTATGGTTTAAGGCTTCGCTTGTCTCATATAATGCCGACTCGGGAATATATTCTGTGAAATGTCCAACCATTATCGAAGCGCCCTACAGCATTCCTGCCATTGATTGTTTTGTTCCCTCAAACCCCTATGTTGGTTTAGCGGACAGTATTCGTGGCGGTTATCGGACTTCCAGTATCTTTCTGAAATTCAATCCGGCGTTCGAGTGGAAAATTGATAGAAACGAGGCAAAAACTGCAAAAGGAAATGAATCCAATATATTTTTCAAGATCCATTTTGTTGTGAGCTTGCTGCAGGAGGGTTCAGCCGTTCATGGTGAATTGAGAATAATTCCAAAAGATATTGCCCTAATCAATAAAGGCAATAATACCGTTTACTGGAATGCAGAAATAAGATAGAAGGTAAGAAAAGAAATTGAAGAAAAGGACCAAGAGGGCGGCGTCAATGCCGCCCTCTTGGTTTATAAAAGACGGACTTAATAAATCTCTGGTGAATCAGGGATAGGTCTCATCGAAAGCGTTGATTTAATCTCCGCACCATTGCTACCAGCAATCCGAGAACGATGAGTGCGGCGGCAATCCAAACAAAATTCATAAATGGTTTTATACTGACTTCCGCGATGAGGGTCTCAGGTGTTTGCTTCGCACCATGCATCATGCCACCCAAACCAACAATATTAATATGAATGCGCGACTTCTCGCCTTTGCTCGTTGCGACACTCATCGCAACAAGCTGGAATCCGACAGCGCTATTCTTAAGATAGGCAGTATTCATTACCGGTTGACGCTTGGGATAATATGTTGTCGTAGGAATTATCGTTTGAATTCCTTCCTTCGTTGTCACTTCTAATACAGCCCCGATTTTCATAGCTCCATCAGAACCAGTTTTCATGCCGCCTTGATCATGAGAACCTAAATCGAATTGTTTGAATGTAATCATGATGGGGCCATAGGGAACGGCTTCGTCTTTGAGGAGGCCGAGGACATTCTGCTGTTCTCCCGTGCTGCCTTCTTCTAGGGAAACCGGTTCGATGTAGAAATCCTTTGTTAAATAACTTATGTAATCTGGCGTTTTCATCACACCGTTGGTGGCTGAGTTTTCGTACATGACCGGTGCAAGAAATTCCTGTTTTCCATTCTGAACGATCCTCACCAGAAATTTGGTCTTTCCATTGTCCGGTGTTGTTGTGCCAATATAGGTCAGGGTATCGCCAAATATCACCTTTGGCTGATTCAGAGGAAGTGATACTGATTGTTTCTGTCCAAAGCGGCCTGAAGCGATTATACTCAGGAAGAGAATGGCCAATCCGATATGGGAAAGCGATCCTCCGAGGAAACGAGGCTGCTCCTTTGCGACTCGATAGCCTTGTTCCACGGCTACGAATAACGCAAAGAGAGACGTGAGAACCAACACTGATGCAAGTGCATCGCGTAAACCCAGAAGAACAAATACAAGAAGAGTTGCAACTGACAAGGCACCCGGAATGATGAGCTTCTTGAAGAACGCCGTTTGATCCACAGTATTCCATTTCGTGCGCAGACTCAGTCCAAGCAAGAGAGTCATCAGCACAGCTAATGGAAGGTTGGTGCGGTCGTAAAAAGCCGGTTCAACCGTAGAAGTGGAAAACATCGGTTTGCTCGTCCCAAAGAGAATGATCGCTGCACAGACACCCATGACAATGGTTGCGATTGAGAGCAGCGATTCGCGTGTTATCCAGCCGCTGATCGGTGTCTGAATGTTTAAATCCTTCCACCGGAAGATAAGCAAGCCGAATCCGCCTAAGAAAATTGCTGCCAGCCACACGACTAAAAGAGAGTATGCAAATGCTCCGGGATCCACAAACGAATGAACGGATGCATTCGCGAGGATACCACTTCTTGTGAGGAACGTACTGTAAACGACCAAGAAAAAAGCAATAATGGCAAGACAAAAATTTACTTTCATCAACTTACCAGTCAACATTTGGATCAGAAGAGTATGAACAAGTATGACGGCTATGATCCAAGGCAGAAGCGATGAATTTTCTACAGGATCCCAGCCCCACCAACCGCCCCATCCAAGAACACCGTATGCCCAATAACCGCCCAGCATAAGCCCAGTGCCAAGTGAGAGTGCGCTGAACAGCACCCATGGCAGCGCTGCTTGCATCCAGGTGCTGTATTTTTTTTGCCAAAGTGCCGCGATCGCCAACACGAATGGTATGGCAAGGGAAGCAAAACTGAAAAAAAGCACAGGAGGATGAATGATCATCCAGAAATTCTGTAATAAGGGATTTAACCCTTTTCCATCCTGTGGAATAAAATCTTTTGGAAGATCTTTCTGAGCTTCCCATATATATTGAAAAGGGGATTTAATGGCGATGAGAAGTAAGAGAAACATGAGTACAAGCGAATAAGTCGCCATAGCGGGTCGTTCCATATCTACCCGTCGTGTGTACATTTGCAAAAACACACCGATCACAGAAGCAAAGAGTGCCCAGAGCAGGAAACTGCCTTCCTGACCGGCCCAAAATGTTGTAATCAACAATGCAGTCGGAAGATCGCGAGAACTATAACTCGATATATAATGATATTCAAATCTATGTTGAAGGATATAGAGAAGCAGTAACGAGGAGGCTGAAGCGACACCGAGAATGGTGATGAAGAAACTACCGCGTGCGAACGGTAAAAATTTTTGTTTTGAGAGAGAGAGGGAGTAACTAAAGACCGATGCCATTGATGCCGCTAATGCGATCCAGATGACAGATGAACCAATCATGCAAGATTTCCTTTATAAATAGTTATGATGAGCTTCTGACATAGAACACCGAGGTACGCTCGAAGGGTTCCAACATAAAACAAGAAGCTCTATAAAACACGTGTGCGGGAATTAACTCCCGCACACGTGAAAAACGACTATTGACAAACTATCTGAGCGGCTGTTACTTGCGCAGTTCAGCCAGTGATGCCGTTAAAATATCCAATGCATACTGAGAATTATGAATACCAGTGCTGCGATCCTCATGTATAAGGATGTAGTTCCAGAGTGCTCCGCCCTTTTTCGCTGGAACGATAACAAGTGGATTGGAGGCGGAAAGAGTACCTGTCTTGGCTTTCACGAGACCATACGTGGACGAGGTCGACACCGTATCAAGCCATCCTAATTTACCAAGTGCGTTGTAGAGCGCCGTTAAACTATCTGATACAGCTTTCACTTTGCCATTATGCTCTAACGCTGTCGGCATAACGCCCGTCGCGGCAATCTTTGTACCCGCGCTGTGGCATGTAGAACCGTTGACAGCTAGGTTGCAGGCATTAGCGTTATAGGTTGCTGTAGTCGACCCTTCTTCTGTGAAGGCAATATTCATTGTATGGCCGCCCACTTTTCCTGCATTAACTGCAGATGGACTTGCGTCTGCCATATGGCAATCTGGGCAGGCAAGTTTCTTTTGGGACGCGAGCACTTGATGCACAGAATTGTTATAGGTGTATCCAGCAAATTCATAAAACACACCGCCCTTACCATATAACAACAGTGGCTGCAAGCCGTGATGTGGACCATATCGGTTGGAAGTGATCTTCAATGTATCTGTTGCTGCCTGTTTTGAGATATCTAAACCAGAGGCACTCGATCGCGCTTGATGGCATTGAGCGCACAGATTAGCATCTCCATCATCAAACGTTGCGCTGGGTACACCAACAATATTGGACAGAAGTGTTACTGGTGTGGTGATCCGGCGTCCGAAATTTCCCATGATGTGCGGTGCATGGCATGCAAAGCAACCAACTGGTGTCGGATCAAAACGATCCGTAACCGCTGCCTGATTGTTGCCGTTTTTCACGCGAATGATAAATCCTTCTGTGGTATGGCATGCTGCACATGCTCCTCGATTTTCATCGAAATCACCCATAGAATTGTGACCAGAATTTTTCGTTTGGAGGTCACGGGCTGCAATATAATTGACTGTATCTTTATCAAGATCGTGGCAGCCGGCACAGCGCAGGCTGTCTTTGAATCCATCAAAATACACAAAACCAGCATTCAAGCCGTTCGTACCATTGGTGCCATTGGCCCCATTTGCACCGGCAAGACCCTGCGGCCCCGTTGGACCTTCCGGACCTTTACAGCCCGTAAATCCCAGTATTACGAAAAGTCCAACCAAACATATGGTAAGACAGATAAGTAAATGTTTCATCATAAAGCACCTCTAATGTAACAAGATATAAATAGTGATTTAGTTATTTATTGATAGCCAATAATTATTGTTCAAATTTTCTATCACCAAGACTCTGAAACAGAGACATTAAAATAATTCAATATTTTCTTTGATCCCTAAATTAATCTAGGCGCCCATTACTATGCAGTGTTCCCTTAAATTTATAGTTTCCATCAATGACGTTTGGATGACAATTCGAACAATGAATGTTGTTGGGATGTGTACCGCCGTTCACTGCAGTTTTGGGAAGCGCTTTATTACCAATCCCCGTTTTTGTTACATCACCATGACAAGAACCGCACGCATCATATTTCCCGGATGTATCATTCCATACAGGAGATGCATTGTTTCCGTTGGGGAAATTCCCATGGCAATAGGTATTGGTACAGGTGAGCGTGCTATGTGAATAGGATGGCTTTCCTGGCCCCGCAAGAGTTGAGGTAACGACCGGACCAAGGAACTGTATCTCTGCACCTGCCGTACTGTCTATATGACCGGGGGAGGTGAGTGATGCGGGAACTTTATGGCATTCCATGCAAGCGACGACCGCGCCAAGTGAATCAAGTCCTAGCATGTGAGATTGATGTGTACCAACTCCAGAAAAAGAAGAAGAGGTGTTTCCATTGAGATCTCTGGGAGGTGCTGCGTTGACATCACCATGACAAAGAGTGCAGTTTTCAGGCCCACCTTGTTTGTTATGGCATTGGAAACATGAAGATCCGGAAGCGCCGCCTCTGTAATCCGGTCCGTGGCATTCTTGGCAGGATGTAAGGGTATATCCGCTTTTTGCAATCGCCATTCCGTGAAAATTGGCCGAGGTTGAATCAGCCCAGCCTTGAATATGAATCTGGGATCCGGAACTTATTGCGGTTGGTAAATCTTTTTTCAAATCACTGCATGAGATGAGCAGGAATGCAAGTGACAGAATCGAAATAATTAAGACGTGCTGTTGTTTCTTCATATTCAATCCATCCAATTAACGGTGGCAATATCCGCAGAATTTTTGTCCCTTCACACCACCCGGCCGAGCGTTGATATCTGTATGGCAGGTATAGCAATTTGCTCCGGGGTCAGTATGCCAAATTCCATGATTATCCGACATGAATCCTCGATCATGAGTCTTTGGATCTGTTCCTTTTATTCCATCAACATCCGTATGACATGTTATGCAAACTGCATCCGCACCTTCAATACTGTGGCATGCGGCGCATGATTCAATGTCGCGCTTTGCCTGCCGTGCATGTTCGCCGCCGCCGCTTCCAATGCCTAAGGTCGTAAATCCTGCGACTGAATGCGATGCCGGTTTGAAAACTCCCTGATTGACATTCCCGCCCGCTTTATGACATTCGGAACAGAATTGTTCTGTACTGTGACAGGTCTGACATTCTATCGCTTTGCCTTTTGCAGAAATGCCATGCGTGAATTTGAAATTGAGATCATGAATCTTTGTCAAACGCATTCCTTGTCCGCGGTCAATAGCCGTCAGTCGAGGTGAATGCAGCGACATTAAATCTTTCCCCGGCACATCCACTTTCATCAATTCACTTCCATTATGGCAGTCGACACAGGATTCCTGCGTATGACAAGCACCGCATGCGGCATCGCCCAGTCTTGCAGAAAATTTATGTTCGCGAACAAAATTTGTCCGGTTGTGTTCCGCTGGGCGAAGAGCAGCGAGATTGGTGTGGCATTTTTCACATGCATTTGATGCTTTCACATCGTTATGACACGTTGTGCACGTCGTCATTGCGGGAACAAGTTCCCCTGTGCGTGCACCTGCTTTATCGAGAACGGTGTGGCATGTTTCGCAAGCCGTCTTTTGACTATCGACATGTGCTTTGTGTGAAAAATTTAATTCTCTTATCGGGTTTGGTGTTGGAGTATAGGTCGTTGAATCGGCACCGACGTGGCAATAGGTGCATTGCTTGGTGAGCTGTTCTTCGTGACAACTTTTGCATGTTTCCATTTTGGCAAGGAGGTTATCCGAAGCTTTTCCACTTGTCGCTGCTCCGCTATGACAATCCACGCACGCCGCACCGGCTTCTTTGACATGGAATTCGTGCGAGAATTTCACGCGTTTGGGTTGTTGATCACTGCCGGACGCTTCGCGTGATGTGAGTACCACAGTGAAAGCAATCACCAGTATCAGCACGACACTGAATACCAGGTACCTATGCCTTCTAAGAAAGAACGAACTTGTTTGTGTTGTTGGCATAATGATCTCAGAAAATATTCAAATGGTCACTCAGATAATAGCTGCCCCGGAAAAAGAGCCGCATATCGTTGCTGTATACTTTATTTTGAATCCATTGCAATTGCAGATCCAGCGACAACGCTGATACGGGCCGGTAGACTGCCCCGATCGCAGCACTTAACGCATCTGCAGTCGGTGCATCGCTTTCCAATTTATAATGCGCATAGCTGATCATCACTGTTGGTGTTAATTTATTATTGAATATCGGATAACCTGCGTTTGCGGAAACCGCCGCCAATTCACCGCCATAACCCGTATTCCAACTGAAACTGGCTGATGCATATTTCATGCTGCCGCCGACAGTGACACGGTTTGAATTTTCATCGCCGTAGGAAACTGCACCAAACTTTCCAAACACCTGCCAATCTTTACAAATGGCATATTCTGCGCCAAGTTCGTATTCGCTGACCGTATTGTATGCAAATACCCAGAAGATAGAATTATATGATAGGCGGGGTTCACGGTGAATATATTCACCGGTCAGGGAGAGTGGTTCCATAACCTTGACACGAGTAAACAACTGAATTCTGGATAACTTTTCCAGATTTAAATCGACATCACCACGGGCATACGCAGACACGTTCTTGTAGTCAACACTCACATCACCGCTCACATATTGTTCCGAGGCTGCGCTTGGATTAATCTCAGTCAGAACCGGATTAAAGAGTGAATCTCTGCGGAGCGCCCAATAGAGTTCAGGTTTAATATTCTTTGCCATATAGCTCAACGACAAGCGAGCAAATTCCGCGGGAGTGCCAACTACCTGGGCTCCGTACATATTGTTGTTGCTGGCGTCTTTGATCATCTCAAATTGCTGTCCCGGTTCCGGCAGCGCGCCGTAATACCCGAGCACCTTAATCTTGGAATCCAATAATCGTACGGAGGCAACACCGCCATCTATCGTGCCATTCCCGACGCCGGCGAAGACCGCTTGTCTGCCAAGGCTAAAATCTGCCATGTCATACAAATTAGAATACTTCACGTATAAATTGTAGACACGGAAGGCACCACGATCATTGAGGGGACCGGTGAATTCCTGTGATCCCTGTAAATAGGAATGAACGGATAAGTGATCACCCGCGAGCGAGAGCTGTATCGTTTGATATCCCAGCAAGTAGTTGGTTGATTTCCCTACTGTATCCTGCCGCTGCCATGCGTTGGCGGATGAGACAAGCCGTACCTGAAACAGTTGAGCGAATGTTTTATCCTGTCTCATAAGAGACAGGATAAACATAGCCAAGAGTATCAGACCGCAATATCGTATTGAGCGTTTCATTGGTTGTCGATTATATGTGATCGCGTTTCATTGAACCGCGGATTACAGGGCGCCGTATTTATTCTTGGGAGCACCCTGCCGAATAATGAGAAAATCTAAAAAAGTTATCCTTTTGGAATCGGATGTTTGATTTTTGACCACATTTCTTCAAACTTAAAGGATTTGTGTGTTGGGCTTTTCTCGTTGTGGCACGACGTACATTTTTTTTCAATTGCACCCTTGTCTTTGAAATCCGTTAATCCGGCGGCAATTGCTTTTGCATGGTCTTTCATGACCGGCATAGCTTTAAATGCTGAACCGGCACCGTGGCAAGATTCACATTGAACACCATCAGCCACGAGCTTCACATCTCCTGAAATGGCATGGCATTCGAGGCATTCGGGTGATTCATTTGCTGCTTTCTTCAGACCCTTTGCTTTTGCAATTTCAGCTGACTTCGCATTGGTTAATGTTTTATACGCTTCCGCATGTTTGCTCTTCTGCCAAATTTCAAATTGAGAACCTTTCTTGTCGCCTTTATGGCACATACCGCACATTTTTGCGCCAACATATTTATTTTGTGCGATTACCGAAAATGACAGCAAAACTATTGCCGCCAGAAAGAGTGAAATAATTTTCTTCATCGGGAACTCTCCTTAATTGTTCTGTGTTAAGATATTATTGAGAAATAGGTTTTCATTTTTTACTTATTAGGGGAGAAGTGCGCCCTAATTAATATAACTTGCCGCTACAATAGTAATAATAATTGTGGAGATCACCAACTTTTTTTTGAAC
>Ga0302321_100006312_pt1 | contig 10433 bp, 7 predicted proteins | sample Fen_T0_1_FD_202505 | JGI IMG/M metagenome (GOLD analysis project Ga0302321, IMG submission 202505) | Peat permafrost microbial communities from Stordalen Mire near Abisko, Sweden - Fen_T0_1 | ecosystem: Environmental > Terrestrial > Soil > Wetlands > Permafrost | place: Sweden: Abisko... | reverse complement strand
CAGACGGCGTCGTTCTCCTTCGTCGCGCGGCGCACGAGCTCGAGGTGGCCCTCGTGCAGCGCGCCCATCGTCGGCACGAAGCCGAGCTTGCGCCCGCGCGCGCGCTGCTCGGAGCACCACTTCGAGGCGGCGGTGGGATCGGGGAAGGTCTGGATCAAGCTCCGGCCCTCATCGAGCGCAGCTCGCGCACGCGTTCGCGCACGCTCTTCTGGCAGCCTGGGAGTTTCATCTCGGGCGCGATCTCGGCGAGAGGTTCGAGCACGAACAGTCGCTCCTCGGCGCGCGGGTGCGGCAACTCGAGGTCGGGCTCGTTCACGCGCGCATCCCCGTGAAAAATGAGATCGAGATCGAGCGTGCGCGGCCCGTTGCGCACTTCGCTCTCGCGCACGCGGCCCGCCTCGCGCTCGAGGCGCTGCAGCTCCGCGAGCAACTCGCGCGCTCCGAGCCTCGTCGCAAGCTGGACGACTCCATTCCGAAAGCGCGGTTGTCCCGCGGGCCCGCCGACCGGCTCGGTCTCGATCCAGCTCGAGCGCGCCACGACGCGTGTGCGCGGCAATTTCACGAGCTTCAGCAGCGCGCGATCGAGCTCCGCCGCCGGATCCCCGAGGTTCGAGCCCAGCGCGACCGTGGCGAGCACCTCCCCCGCCTCCCTCACGCGTCGGGCTCCGGTTCCGGCACCGGCGGCGTGCGCCTCGCGAGCGCGAGCACGAGGCCCAGGAACACGTAGACATTGCAGACGAGGAAGAGCGCGATCACGTGCTCGATGTAGAAGCAGATCCCGCCCACGACGAGCACCACCAGCGTCACGAACTGGCTGCGCCCCGAAAGGAACGAGGTCGTGTGCACGTAGCGCACGCGGCTCACCATCAGCAACCCGAGCAGCGGCAGCATCCACGCCAGCGCGGGCATGAACCAGTACAGGAACGGCTTCTGCACGATCCAGGGGAACTGCTGCTGCAGCTCGCCCACGAGGCCCTCGGGCCGCGGATCCTTGAGCGCGAGATACATCAGCATCGTCGCGCACATCGCCGCGGCGGCGCCCGGCGAGGGCAGGCCCTTGAAGTACTGGTGCGAGGACTCGTCGGGCTCGGTCTCCAGGTTGAAACGCGCCAGGCGCAGGATCGCCATCGTGGCGAATACCGCCGCGGCGACGAAGTGGATGCGCGGGTAGACCGAGTAGCCCAGGCCAGCGCCCTCGTGCTCGATCAGGATCTTCGCCAGCATCGCCGGCGCGACGCCGAACGAGAGCATGTCGCTGAACGAGTCGAGCTGCGCCCCGAAGGCCGACGAGCCGCCGACCATGCGCGCGACCTTGCCGTCGAAGGCGTCGAAGAGCATCCCGACGAAGATCAGCCAGCAGGCGCTCTCCATCTTCGTGTAGAAGATCGCCGGGTCGGTCTGGGAGTAGACCAGGGCGTCGATGCCCTTGGCGATCGCGAGGAGGCCGCAGAACGCGTTCCCGAGCGTCAGGAGGTTGGGTAGGAGGTGGATCTTGCGCACGGCGGTGGCCTGGAGCTTGGGGACGGGCAGGCCTGGAGCGCGTAGGCTACCGATTGGGGGCTCTGGACGCCTGCTTGGGCGGGTTCGGAGGCCAGAAGGGGTGGCTCTTTCGCGAGCTTCCCAACGCCGCAAGTGCACCGCTTGCGGGCGTGGGCGATCGAGGTAAGCTCGGTAGGCCGAAGGTGCACGGGATTCTCGACCCGACCAGCCGCGACCGCTCTTCCCCGAGTCGCCCGTGCACGAATGTCGACGGAGGCCCCTTCGATGCTCGTTGCGCTAGCACTTAACCTCCTGCCCTGCGCCCTCCCGCAGCAGCCGATCATCCAGACGCTGGTCTCGTCCTACACGCCGGGTGACCAGCTCTGCCTTGAGGTCGCAGACGATCCGGTTCTCAATGTGAGGCGAGGGTTCCTGGCGGAGGGTGCCACGATCGTCGTGCTCAACCTGGACGTCACGCCGCCTACGGTGATCGCCACGCACCCGATGCCGGACTGCCAGCCGCTTGCGATGCGCTACTACAAGGACCAATGGGGGGCGAGGTACCTCTTCATCGCGGGTGGAGCGTTCGGGGTCTATCGGCTGACGCTGTGCTCGAGTCTCTTCCAGCCTCCGCTGGGTACTTGCACAGCAGGCTTCGGCGACCTTCGCATCGAGGCAGCGCTCCCGACTGGTTCGTTCGAGCGCAAGCGCTGCGTCGACGTGGATGTCCTCCCAACGGCGAACGGCCCGGTGCTGTTCGCGTTATTCGCTGCGAGCAGCAACCCTTCGCAGTCGAGTGTCGGCCCGACCGAGTTGCACGCCTACAAGTGGGATCAGACGGGAACGACCACCCACATCGCCGGCTTTCAGTTTGCCTGGAGCTCGCTCACGAGCCCTGTAGAGGTCGGCACCTGCCTGGCCGTTGATCCGAACGACAATGACTCCATCTACGTGGGCATGGGAAAGGGCGGAATCCGGCGTATTGATCTTGGTCCGCCCGCAAATCCGACGCTCACACAGGTGCAGCCGTATACATGGACATGCCCGACAGGCACCAACTATCCTCAGCACGTTCGCGACATCGCCATCGTGAGCGTACCGACCGTGCCCGTTCAGTCGGTGCTCTACGCCGCGCTCAACTACAATGAGCTGCTCGAGATCACCAACCTTGGCGCAGGGACTCAAGCGTACAGCAGGACCGTCCTGGACTCCGCTGGGCCTCCAGCGCGGCCCCCGGGCTACGCAGAGCGCGTTGCGGCCATCGTGAGCGGGACCAGCACGTTCGTAGCCGTGACGGCGCAGAAGAACGCAGGGAAGTGGGATGACGCCATCGCTCCCTACACAGTGAACGGCTTCTGGTCGGACATCTGCCTGACGATCGGCGCGGCCGACCCCGACGATCCTGGATTGACCGGCACACACGACCAGGTGCAGTTCTTCCGGCACGACTTCCCGGCCGGGCAACCCACCTTCAAGTCCCTGATCGACTACACGGCCCTGCATAGCGTGGGTGCGCCAGGGACGGAGTCCGCCATCCTGAAGCCAGGCCCGGGTCTCTTCACGTATCGGCTGTTCATGTGCTCGCGCACGGCCGGGACGGAGATCTACGACATCGACCCCACTGCGGGAAGTTGGAGCTCGCTCGGGGTACCGTTCGTCGGAGAAACCTACGGCGGACAGGAAGGGACGATCTCGCTACGCAACCCGAGCGTGATCGAGTTCGTCGCCGAATCGACGGGAGTGAGCCTGCCCACGAATTCGATGGCCTACATCGACCAGCTTCAACCGCCTGGAATTAGCACCGTCTCGAAGACCGACCACTCGCCCTGCGACAACCCCGCGCCCGCTCCTCCTCCCGGCTCGCCCGATTGCGCCTACGAGGGCCGTGACCCGGGCCTGTACGGCTCAAACATCTTCGAGGAGGCGCACTGGCTCGATACGAACCCTGCCAATCCGTGGGGCGAATACTTCGTTGCGGGTAGGCGACTGCTTGAGCGGTTCAGTCTTCAGGGGGTCCCCCCCCCCAGTTGCGCTGTGGATGCGGATTGCTCCTCCGCCTCGAGCTTCTGCTACGGGAATGGGGACCCACGGTGGTGGCTCAGGAAGCGGAACTACCAGACGAACCCGCTCGGGGATCCGATCTACCGCACCGGCTGGAGAGTGATCAACCTGGCGATCCCGCCCACCGTGAAGCCGGCGAGTGGCCCGTCGATGTCTCCTCGCTGGTGGGAGATCAACCTCCCCGACGACACCGGGACTACCACAACCGACCCCGCGGAGGTTGCAGCGCCGGGGGACGACCGTCTCTCGACCATCACGGACACAAGGATGACGGCCGGCCTGCCCAACGTCGTCTATCTAACTCGGTCCGGAACGACTCACGGCGTGAAAGTCCTCAAGACGGGGGATATCGTGACCCGGGCTGAGAATTCGTGCTCGCCCGGTTCTTCCCGCGGGATCGGGGAGTACTTGCCGTTCAGTGTCAGCGATTACCGGTCGGTACTGACGCATGTCGAACTGCAGATCAACCCTTCAACAGGACTAGGATGTGCGGAGTGGGTCTCGTGCAATGCGCAGTGGTTCAACAACCCCCACCAGCTTGCCAATAATCGGAGCGTGCTTTACACAACAAAGGACCTCAGTGGCGCGACGATGTACGTACTGGCCGTCGCTTCGGGGTTTCCAGCTTCATTTGTTGACGGCCAACACACCCAAAACTCATCGTGCCTGTGGACCCCTTACGCTGGTCAGCCAATGCTGATTCTAATGGATGTGACGAAGACCGGGCAGGTGACAGGCGCAGGTGCGTTCGGGAGGCCCAAGGTGCTAAGGGTCGCACTGGGTTCCATCCCCAACGCCCCCGCGCCCCAGGGACACGCAATCTCGGTCTGCACAATGGCCTCGGGGCCGAGCACCTACGCGTTCGTCGGCGACATCATGGGAATGATCTGGGTCTTTGACGTCACCGGCAGCAAACTCCTGCCAGCGCCTACCGGCGCGTACCTTCCCGGCAATCAGCCCCTGAAGCCTGTCGCCCGCATCCCACTCCCGAGGGACCCGTACGATGGGTACGCGGCTAATTGCATCGACCTTCTCATCGTCGACAAGTTTCTCTACTGCGCACTTGGCCGCCAGGGGATTGGCGTCGTAGACATCTCGAATCCGCTTGCCCCAGTACTACTGGACGTCATGGACACTCCTGGGCTGGCACTTGGCTTGACTCGCCGAATCGTCTCCACGCCGCAGGGGCAGCGGAATCAGCTCATCGTCGGCGACTCTCGTTGCGGAATAAGGGTATACCAAGACTGAGGGCATGCGATTGAAGAACTCTTCGAGGTCATTCGTTCAACGGCCCCTGCTGCGCGTCGCTGGAGTCCAGAGGGTCCTCATTGCCGGTAGCCTCCTCTTCTCCTTGGTAACAAGGTCCGCATCAGCGCAATGCATGCGATGGGAAGCAGTCGGTACCGGCAACGGAGGTGCCACGGACCTCACGGTCGAAGATGCCGGCAGTGGGCTGCAACTATTCGTCGCCTACGATCAGGCTGTCAGGTTCTGGACGGGTACCTACTGGGCCCTTTCTGGCGGCCAGGGATTCGACAATCAGGTGTATTGTGTGGGTGCCTACGACAGCCCCGGTTCGCCCGGTCCCACCCTGTACGCGGGGGGAAACTTTGAGCACACAAGCCAGTCCCAGAACCAAGTGCATTCAATCGCGAAGCTGGTCAATAACGCTTGGGTGTCGGTCGGGAGCGGACTCCCCGCAGTGACTGGGGATGTCTATGCGCTCACCGTGTTTGATGACGGTGCGGGCCCAAAGCTGTTCGTTGCTGGGTCTTTTGCCACCTCCGCATCCAGCGGCTTGAACTCGAACGGGATCGTGAGGTGGGATGGGACCACGTGGACCGGCGTGGGTGGCGGACTGACGGCGTTCGGACCGTACCCTCCAGGCGTCAGCAAGATGTGCGTGTTTGACGATGGCACCGGTCCAGCCCTGTTCGTCGTTGGCGGGTTCTCCCTAGCTGGTGGCACTGTTGCGAATTCAATCGCGAAGTGGAACGGAAGCAACTGGGCGGCCCTGGGCTCGGGCCTGAGCTTTCAAGGTGGATCGACTGGAGCCAGTGGTCTCGCCGTTTTCGACGATGGAGCAGGGCCGCAGTTGTACGTTGCGGGGTCATTCGACCAAGCTGGGGGCGTGGCAGCCAACGGCGTCGCAAGATGGAATGGAAGCGGCTGGTCAGCATTGCCTGGCACGCAATTGAATCCCTTCTCTTTCGCACGGTCGCTCATCGTGCACGACGACGGATTCGGTCCCGCCCTCTACCTCGGGTTCACAACGGCCTTTCTTGGGTCGTCGCTGATACACGGCGTAGCGCGCTGGGATGGCCAAGCCTGGACAGCCCTGGGCGGTGGATATCACAGCACGGTGTGGGGATTGGCCTCCTTCGACGATGGACTAGGTGGAGGTGCTGCGCTCTGGGCCTGCAGCACCCCCCCCGGCATCATTGGAGGAAATCTCCCGGCAGAAAACGTCGCCCGCTGGTACGGCGGGTGCGTGCACCGGATCGATTCCATGTGTTTCGGCGACGGCACATTTGCCCCTTGCCCGTGCGCGAACTACGGAGCCTCTGAGCACGGCTGCAGCAACTCTGCCTCGAGCCAAGGCGCCCATCTCACGAGCACCGGGACCCTAAGCCCCGATACGCTCGTGCTGCAGTCTGCGTTCGAGCCCGCAACGAGTCCCTCGCTTTTCCTGCAGGCTAGTTCGCTCGCTCCGGTGCAGGCCGCATTTGGCGATGGGATCCTTTGCCTTGGAGGCCAGATCCTGCGCATGTACGTGAAGACAGCCTCGGGCGGCGTCGCGCAGGCGCCGGCGCCCACTGATCCCTCGATCACGCAGCGCTCGAGCGCGCTCGGCGATCCGCTCGCACCGGGATCCGTCCGCCTCTACCAGGTCTTCTACCGCGACCCTGCCTCCGGCTGGTGCGCTCCGAACACCTTCAACCTCTCCAACGGCCTCCGCGTCGTCTGGTAGCCCGCACGCGTCGAATCCGACACCTTCAGCCCACCCCGATCGGAGAGAGTCATGACCCAATTCCAGTCGATGCTCCTGCGCGGCGGCGCCGTCCTCCTGCTCTCCTGCGCGGTCGTGATGAGCGCGCTCTACCTGCATCCGGTCCATGCCGCCTCCGACGACCCGACCACGACGAGAAGAGTCAGCGTGGGGAGCAGCGGAGCCGAGGCGAGCGGCGAGAGTTCCTATCCCGTGCTTTCCGCCGACGGGCGCTTCGTTGCCTTCGCGAGCGCCGCGGCCAACCTCGTCGCCTCTGACACGAACGACGCCGGCGACGTGTTCGTGAAAGACAGCACCAGCGGCGCGCTCGTCTGCGTGAGCGTGTCGCTCGCCGGCACGCCCGGCGCCGGCGGAAGCTTCGCCCCATCGATCAGTTCCGACGGCCAGCGCGTGGTCTTCGTCAGCGAGGCTCCGGACCTCGTCGCGGGAGACACCAACGGCGTGGCCGACGTGTTCATGAGGGATCTGGTCGCGGGGGTCACAACCCGCATCAGCGTCTCTGGCAATGGGGAGGAGGCGAACGGCACGAGTTCGGCGCCCCGGATCTCTGCCGACGGTCGCTACGTCGCCTTCGCGAGCCAGGCCACGAACCTTGTGGCAGGGGACACGAACGAGGAGTCGGATGTCTTCGTGCGCGACCTGCAGTCCAACACCCTGGAGTGCATCAGTCACAGCGCCGCAGGCGGGCCGACGAATGGGCCGAGCGAGGGCGCCTCCATCTCGGCTGACGGGCGATTCGTCGCCTTCGCGAGCAGCGCTCTCAATCTGATCGCCGGCGAGACCGGCGAAGGTGCCGTGCAGGTCTGGGACGTCTATCTCCGAGACCGGTCGAACGGCACGACGGTGCGCGTGAGCACGAGCACCAGCGGCGGCAAGGGCAACGGGCACAGCTTCGTGCCCGTGATCTCCGCCGACGGGCGCTACGTGGCATTCACCAGCGAGGCCAGCAACGTCGTCTCGAGCGATCTCAACCAACTCGCCGACGTCTTCGTGCGCGACATGCTCTCGGGAACTACCGTCCGAGTGAGTGCCGGTCTCGGTGGAGCTGAGGCCGCAGGCGCGAGCATCCGCCCTTCGATCTCGGCAGATGGCCGCTACGTGGTCTTCGAGAGCAGCGCCGCGAACCTCGTCTCCGAACCGGCACCGGAACAGAGCACATGGACGTATCTGCGCGATCTGCAGAGCGGCCTCACGACGCGCGTCGTCGCCGCCGCGCCCGAGCCGCGGCCGGGTGGCGGCGCACTGCGTCCTGCCATCAGCGCCGACGGACACTGGATCGCCTTCTCCTCGTCCGAACCGGACCTAGTGACCGGGGACGGCAACGACCTCGAGGACGTCTTCCTGCGCGGGCCGATCCACTGACGAATCCCCCGGCGCCAATCGGGTCTGCGCGAGCGAGGCGCCGCTTCGCCCTCTTACCCGTTCCCAGCCCCCTCCCGGGTCCGTAGGATCACCCCCGATGAGCGCCATCCTCAACATCCAGGGCCGTGAGATCCTCGACTCGCGCGGCAACCCCACTCTCGAGGTCGACCTCACGCTCGAAAGTGGCGCGCGGGGCAGCGCCTGCGTCCCCTCCGGCGCCTCCACCGGCGCCTACGAAGCCCACGAGCTGCGCGACGGCGGCAAGCGCTACGGCGGCAAGGGCGTCGAGAAGGCGGTCGGCCACGTCAACGAGGAGCTCGCGCACGAGCTCGTCGGCCTCGATGGCCTGGACCAGGCCGCGGTCGACCACGCGATGATCGACCTCGACGGCACGCCCGAGAAGAAGCGCCTCGGAGCCAACGCGATCCTGGGCGTCTCGCTCGCCCTCGCGAAGGCCGGCGCCGAAGAGACCGGCGTGCCGCTCTACCGCTACATCGGGGGCGCCGCAGCGCACGTGCTGCCGGTCCCGATGCTCAACATCCTGAACGGCGGCAAGCACGCCGACAACAACGTCGACGTGCAGGAGTTCATGGTGCTGCCCTTCGGCGCGCCGAGCTTCCGCGAGGGCCTGCGCATGGGCGCCGAGGTCTACCACGCGCTGAAAAGCGTCTGCAAACAGAAGGGCCTCAACACCTCGGTCGGCGACGAGGGCGGCATCGCGCCTTCGCTCGGCTCGAACGAGGAGGCCATCACGCTGATCCTGACCGCGATCGAGAAGGCCGGCTACAAGCCGGGCGAGGAGGTGCGTCTGGCGCTCGACGTGGCCGCCTCGGAGCTCTTCGCGGAGGGCAAGTACCGCTTCGAGGGCAAGCAGAAGACCTCCAAGGAGATGGTCCAGTACTACGTCGGCCTGTGCGAGCGCTACCCGATCTTCTCGATCGAGGACGGTCTGGACCAGGACGACTGGGACGGCTGGCGCGAGCTCACGGCGGCCTTCACCAACCCCGGCCGCTCGCGCGTCCAGCTGGTCGGGGACGACCTGTTCGTGACCAACGTGAAGCGCCTCGCCGAAGGGATCGAGACGAAGGCGGCGAATGCCATCTTGATCAAGGTCAATCAGATCGGCACGCTGACCGAGACCTTGGACACGATCGCCATGGCGCACCGCAACGGCTACCGCAGCGTCACCTCGCACCGCTCGGGTGAAACCGAGGACACGACCATCGCCGACCTGGCGGTGGCGACCAACTGCGGCCAGATCAAGACCGGCGCTCCGTGCCGCAGCGATCGCGTCGCGAAGTACAACCGCTTGCTGCGCATCGAAGAGGATCTCGGACGCCACGCGCTCTACGCGGGCAAGGAGCTCTCGGGCGCGTGAGCGAGCCGATCGAAGTCCCGCCGCCGCTCACCGAGGCTCCCGCACCCGCGGAGCCGCAGGTCGAAACGAAGCAGGAAAACCCGCTCGTTCCGATCGGCCGGCGCCTGCGCTACTGGTCGCCGGTGATCGTGCTGATGCTGCTCTTTGGAGAGATGGCCTTCCTCGGCCTGCGGCCTGCGCTGGCCGAGAGCCGGCGCCTCGACGCCGCGACGCCGGCCGTCGACGAACGCTTCGCGCGCGCGCAGGAGACGCGCGACAAGATCGACCTGCAGCTGCGCGCGCGCAAGGATCCGATCTACCAGGAACGCCTGCGCCGCCTGCGCCTCTACCCCGCGGACGGCCGCTGAGCCGCGCGCCTTGGGCGCCATGATCGCGGCCGTTTTCGTGCTCGCGCTGGCGCAGGAGCCGCGGCGCGCGAGCGATTTGCCGCTGCACAACGACGCGACGCTCGGCCTCGTCAAGGAGCTCGGCGAGGAGTTCGCGCGCGGCGACGCGCTCCCGAGTGGCTCGGCGCAGGCCTTCGACGCCTGGCAGCGTGCGCTGCGCATCGGTGCGCTCGATCCGAGCTCGCTCGCGCCCTTGCCCGACGCCCAAGGCGGCGTCGGACGCGGCGGTGAATGCGCCGAGCTCGCGCTCTTGCGACGGCTGAGAGCGCTCGGCGAGAACGGCTGGCGCGACTGGCGCGCGCGCTTCGAGGAATCGGCGCGCAGCGAATTCGGGAGCGTTTTTCCCGAGGAATCCGCGCTCGAGCGCTTCGTCGCGGCGCACGCGGGCACGCAGACGGCGCAGCGCGCGGCCTTGCGCCTCTCCGACCTCGCGCGCGAGCGCGGCGACGAGCAGGGCGCGCGTGCGGCGCTCGAGCGAGCGCGCACCCAAGGTCCGCTCGCGAAGGCACTCGACGCGGCGCTCGCGGCGCGCGCCTTTGCGCCCTCCGCCTCGAAGCCGCGCACGGCGCCGAAGCTCGAGCGGCTCTTCCGCGCCGAACTCCGGCCCGAGGAGACGCGCGACGACTGGGTCCTCTCACGTCGCGCTGGTCCCGCGCTTGCGGAGTTAGAGGATGGAAGCATCCTTTGGTGGGCAGCGGGCGCGCTGCGCACCGTCGACGCCCGGGGGGAGGTCCACACGGTCGATCTCCCGGCGCTC
>Ga0302321_100006307_pt1 | contig 10438 bp, 11 predicted proteins | sample Fen_T0_1_FD_202505 | JGI IMG/M metagenome (GOLD analysis project Ga0302321, IMG submission 202505) | Peat permafrost microbial communities from Stordalen Mire near Abisko, Sweden - Fen_T0_1 | ecosystem: Environmental > Terrestrial > Soil > Wetlands > Permafrost | place: Sweden: Abisko... | reverse complement strand
AGATTCACCGGCGTTCCGCTGAGATTCACCGGCGTTCCGCTGAGATTCACCGGCGTTCCGCTGAGATTCACCGGCGTTCCGCTGAGATTCACCGGCGTTCCGCTGAGATTCACCGGCGTTCCGCTGATTTTGACCCGGCGGCCGGTCTTCCCGGCCTTCCCTCTGCGTCCCCTGGCGAACTCATCGGCCTTCCTCCTCTTCATCCATGTTGATTTTCTCCTGCCGTGTTAGTCCATGGTTAGTTTTAGCCTCAGGAAATTGACTCAAACAGAGAAATGCCCCACATTGGGCGGGACGATGGTCAATTCCACCAGCGAGAATTGACCGGGAGCGCCATGAACCGTCACTGGGCCGAAAGGCTGTCCGAACACAGGGAAACTTTGACCCGCCGGGAGCAGGACCTCATCGACTTCATCGCGGCCCACCCCCACGAGGCGGTGTTCCTGACCCAGGCTGAGCTGTGCTCCCGGGCGGGGGTCAGCAAGCCCGTGGTGATCTCGTGCTTCCGACGCCTGGGGTACGGCGACTACCAGGACTTTCTCCGCGCAGCCCAGGGGTTCTACGCCGGACCCATCGATTCGGCCCAGGCCAGCGCCGCGGCGTTCCAGACCGTGGGGACCGTGTCCGACCTGGTGGCCCAGGCTCTTCGGGTGGAGGCCGCCACCCTGGAAACCCTGGAAAAACACCTGGAGCCGTCCCAGGTGGAGGCCGTGGCCCGGGCCTGCCTGGCCGCCGGGGTCATCTACCTCTACGCCGAGGGGACGGGGTTTTCCCCGGCCCAGTACCTGGCCCAGAGGCTGCGGCGTTGCGGCCTCAGGGCGCTGCTGGTGGGGGGCGACAGGCCCCACGTCTTGGACGATCTGGCCCCGGTCCGCCGGGGTGATCTGTTCCTGACGTTCTGTTACACCCAGGACGCCGTCTTGGTGGCCGGCCTGCTGAAGCTGGTAGGCGACCGGGGGGCCGTCACGGTGCTGGTCACCGGCACCCCCGACCCCGACCTGTACCGCCGGGCCGACCACCACCTGTTCGTCCCCCGGGGCCAGTGGAACTTCAAGAACTCCTTGGCCGCCCCCATGGCCTTCGCCCAGATCCTGCTCCTGGCCGTGGAGTTCGTCGGCGGGCCCGATCTGCACCGCCGTTTGGAAGAGCTGGAGACCATCCGGAAGGGGTTCGGCAAGAGAAACAATGGCTAAGAAAAATGAACTAGAAAATGACCAAGAAAAAGAAAGGAGAGGAATCATGAGGAAAATTGCCCTGTTGTGCTCGGCGTTTCTGCTGAGCCTGACCACCGCGTTCGCGGCCCCGGTGGAAATCACCCTGGCCTACCCCGTGGCCGTCGATGCCCCGATCACCACCCTGCTCAAGGGGTGGTCGAACGATTTCATGGCCAAGAACCCCGACATCAAGGTCACCCTGGTGTTCTCGGGAGGCTACCCCGACGTGAAGACGGCGGTCCAGACCGCCATCCAGGGCGGCGCCAAGGCCCCCACCCTGGCCGTGATGCTGGCCACCGACGTGTACGACCTGGTGAACGCCAAGTACGTCGACAACCTCGACGACCTGGTCGCCAAGGCCCCGGGCGGCCCGGCCTTCGTGAAGGACTTCCTCCCGGCCTACATGGGGAACTCCACCTACCATGGCAAGCTCTACAGCCTCCCCTTCCAGAGGTCGGCCGTGGTCCTCTACTACAACGCCGACTTGCTGGCGGCGAACAAGATCGCCGTCCCCAAGAGCTGGGATGAGCTGGGCAAGGCGGCCCAGGCCCTGACCGTCGACGCCGGGAAAACCCGTTGGGGCATCGAGATCCCCACCGAAACGGCGTACTGGACGTTCCAGCCCCTGGCCATCGGTGGAGGGAAGAACGTCTACACCGACGACGTGACGGTCAACTTCAACGCCCCCGAGGTCATCGACGCGGTCCAGTTCTACAACGACCTGAGCAAGAAGTACGCTGCCACCCCGGCGGGCGTTCAGGTGGCCTGGGGCACCTCGACCCAGAACTTCGCCGCGGGAAAGACGGCGATGATCGTCCACACCACCGGCAGCCTGGCGGGCATCCTCAAGGGTGCCCAGTTCAAAGTGGGCGTCATGGCGGTTCCCGGGAAGAAGCCCGGCACCCTGGCCAGCGTCACCGGCGGCGGCAACCTGTACCTGACCGCGAACCACTCCCCCGAGGAACGGACCGCCGCGTTTGCCTTCGCCCAGTTCCTCCTCGATCCCTCGAGGGTCGCTGCCTTCAGCGCCGCCACGGGGTACATCCCCCACCGGACCGCCGCCACCGCCACCCCCGAGTACAAGGCGTGGCTCGAGAAGGTGCCCCAGGCCGCCGACGCCGTGAAGGCCCTGGCCTCCGCCGGCCCCGAGCTGGCCACCCAGAACTTGGGTGGGGTGAAGACCATCTTCAACAAGTACCTCCAGGCCGCGTTCAACGGCACCCAGTCGCCGAAGGACGCCATGGACGCCGCCCAAAAGGAAGCGACCAAAGCCTTGGCCGATTTCAAGTAACCGAGTCCTGGAAAGCGCCATGAGGAAACCCCGACTTCTGCCCTACCTTCTCGTGGCGCCCACTTTGGTCTTCGTCGTCGTGTTCACGCTGCTGCCCCTGGGGGAAGCCCTGGTGGGCAGCCTGTTCAAACAGCGGCTGAACATCCCCAAGTTCCAGGATCCCGTGTTCTACGGCCTGGGAAATTTCGCCGATCTGTTCGGGGATGGGGACTTCCTCCAGGTGCTGGCGAACACCGGGGTCTACGTGCTGGTCCTCGTCCCCCTTTCGCTGCTGGCAGCCCTGGTGCTGGCCTTCTTGGTGGAAGACAAGCTGAAGGGCCTGGGGGTGTTCCGGCTGGCCCTCTTCCATCCGACGGTGCTGCCCATGGTCAGCGCTGCCACCGTTTGGATGTTCTTCTTCACCCCCGACTACGGGCTGTGGAACCAGGGCCTCCACCTGTTCGGGTATGCGGGACCCCAGAACTGGGCCGGGAACCCCGGGCTGGCCCTGGGGGCTCTCGTCGTCGTGGCGTTCTGGAAGAACGTCGGTTTCTTCATGCTGTTTTTTTTGGCGGGACTCCAGGGCCTCGACCGGTCGGTGGTGGAGGCGGCCCGGCTTGACGGGGCCAACGGACTGCGGATGACTTGGTCCATCGTGCTGCCTCTGATCCGAAGGCAGACCGTGTTTGTCACGTCCATTGCGTTCATCGGCGCGTTCCAGACCGTGGACCACGTGTTCGTCCTCACCCAGGGCGGGCCCAGCGGCCTGAGCAGCCTTCTGCTCTACCACCTGTGGCAGGTGCGGTTCGAGAGGCTCAACGTGGGCCAGGGCGACGCGGTCACCGTTCTGCTGGTGGCGGTGCTCCTAGCGTTCACCGTCACGAACTTCCTTTGGGGAGAGAGCCGTGAAAAATAAGCTGGGGGCCTTGAGGTTCATGGTCCTCGCGGGCCTGGGCGCGGCCATGGCCCTGCCCCTGGTCTGGGCGTTCTGCGCCGCCCTGCGGCCGCCGGACGAGCCCTTTGCCCTGGGGAACGTGTTCTTCGGTTCCCACCTCAGCTTGGACAACTACACCAAGGCTTTGTCGTTGGCGCCGTTCGTCCAGTACTACGTCAACACCGCCTGGCAGGTGGGGGCCATCCTCGCCGTCCAGGGGGTGAGCGCCAGCCTGGCGGCCTTCGCGTTCGCCCGGTACCGGTTCCCCGGGGATAGGGTTCTGTTCACCGTCATCCTCCTGCAGATGATGATCCCCAGCGCGGCGCTGCTGGTGCCGAACTTCTCCACCATCCGGTTCTTGGGGTTGTACGATACCATCCTCGGCATCGCGCTGCCGTTCTTCGGGTCGGCCTTCGGCACCTTCCTGCTCCGTCAGAGTTTCCTCTCCCTCCCCCGGGACCTGGTGGACGCCGCCGCCATCGACGGCTGCCGCTGGGACCAGGAACTCCGCCTGGTCTTCCTGCCCAACGCCGGGTCGAGCCTGGCGGCCTTCGCCCTGTCGTCCCTCTCGTGGCACTGGAACGACTTTCTCTGGCCCCTGGTCGTCACCCAGTCCGACGCCGTCCGGCCGCTGACGGCGGGGCTGGTGAGGTTCACCCAGATGGGCGAAATCGGCGCCCAGTGGGGCCTGCTTTCGGCGGCCACCATGATCGTCACCCTGCCCCTGTTCGCGGCGTTTTTGATCTTTCAAAAACAGTTCGTCAGGGGCTATCTCTCTTCAGGACTCAAATGAAAGACTTCCATATCCAATTCCGGGACGAGGGCCACCTGCGGGCCCACGTCGACCATTTTTCCGTGCCTCTGGATACCGCCCTCGGGTGGGTGAAAGTCCAGCTGGCCTCCCGGCCCGAGCGGTCGGGGTGGTCGCATTTCGACTTTGCCGCCCCCCAGGCCGTTGGCTTTACGGGGCTGAGGGCCCTTTGGCCATGGACGAAGGGCGCCTTCTGGGCCAAGCGACGGGGGCGGTCCATTCCGTCCCACCTCATCGTCGGCACAAAAACCAAGACCAACCGGCTCTGCGTCTGGGGCTTTTGGCCGGACCCGGGTACCTTCGTCCTCCACACCCTCTACCCCGGCCGGGTGGCGCCCCGGGAAATCCACGACCCGGAAATTCCCCTGGCGGAGCTTCCCGGGGCGCTGAAGTTCTGGAGCGGCCACGCCATCGTGGTGGCCCCCGGGGAGTGGGACGAATGAGACCCGACCATCCCATCCTGGTCCACCGGACCAAACTCGAAGCCCGGGGTCACCGGCACCCGTGGGTGGCGCTGTTCGACATCGATTCGACGCTCATGGACACCGGACCCCGGAACGTCGCCATCCTCTCGGCCGCCTTCGACGACATCCCAGATCTGGCCCGTTGGCGGCCACTTTGGGACGGAACCGCCGTTTCGTGGAACGTTCTCGAGCCTCTGCGCCGGTTGGGGGTGGACGACGAAGTTCTGAGCCAGGTGCGGGAATTCTGGCAACAGCGTTTCTTCACCGACGAGTGGCTGGTCCACGACCGGCCCTATCCGGGGGCGGCGCCCTTCCTCCACGGACTGAAGGCCCAGGGATTCCTCCTCGCTTACCTGACCGGGCGCCACACCCACGGCATGGAAGCTGGCACCAGGAAGAGCTTCGTCGACCACGGTCTGCCCGGTGGACCCGACGAGGTGTTCTTTTTCAAACCAACGTTCGAGATGGACGACCGCGATTTCAAAGAGGCGGCCTGCGCCGAGGTGGCCTCCCTGGGCACCGTGGTCGTGTCGGTGGACAACGAGCCGGCGAACGTCAACCTTTTCCGGCAGGTGTTTCCCGACGCCCTGGTGGTGTGGCTGGACACTGTCACCTCGCCCCATCCCGAGGCGCTGGCCCCGGGCATCGACCGCAGCCCCCCGTCCTTTTTTCTGGACAGGTAGCCGCGGTTCTCCTTCGCCGGTATCCTCGAATCAGGAGCACCTATGGAAACCCGAACCCTCGGAAAGACCGGCCTCAAGATCACTCCCATCGGCTTGGGGTGTTGGCAGTTCAGCCAAGGCCGGGGCTTCGTGTCGAAATTCTGGCCCACCCTTGAGCCTGCGTTGATGGACGACATCGTCCGGACAGCCCTGGAAGGGGGGATCAACTGGTTTGACACGGCCGAGGTGTACGGCGGCGGGAATTCCGAGAGGGCCCTGGCCGCAGCCCTTTCCCGGGCGGGGGTGAAGCCGGGCTCCGTGATCATCGCCACGAAGTGGTGGCCTTTCCTCCGGACCGCCTCGTCCATCGTCAGGACGTTCCGGTTCCGGCAGGCGGCCCTCGACCCCTACCCCGTGGACCTCCTGCAAATCCACCAGCCCTTCTCGGTTTCGCCGGTGGAGAAGCAGGCCCAGGCCCAGGCGGCGCTCCTGAAAGAGAAAAAAGTCCCGGCGGTGGGAATCAGCAATTTCCGGGCCGACGATATGAGGACTTTTCACCGTATCCTTGGTTCCGAAGGGTTCGTCCTGGCTTCGAACCAGGTCCGGTACAGTCTGGTGGACCGGTCCATCGAAGCCGACGGCACCCTCGAGGCGGCCAAGGAACTAGGCATCACCATCATTGCCTACTCTCCCTTGGCCCAGGGGTTGCTTTCGGGTCGGTTCCACGACGACCCGGCGGCCCTGAAAAACGTCAGCTTCCTGCGGCGGACGTATTCAGGGCTCCACGCCGACGGGTTGAAGAAGACCGAGCCCTTAGTCCGGTTTCTCCAGGAAACGGCGAAAAAGTACAGGGCCAGCGCCAGCCAGGTGGCGCTGAACTGGCTGGTGACCTACCACGGATCCGCGGTGGTGGCCATCCCCGGGGCCACCAAGGTACGTCACGCCCAAGAGGCCGCCCACGCCCTGGACTTTGCCCTGTCGGCCGGGGAAAGGGAAGAAATCTCCATCCTCGCCCGGGTCTGAAACCCTGGCCGCAGTCGGCAATATCGGACAGGACCCAGGAGAGGAGCCGGTTTAGAGTCGGTTCAAGGAGCAATTCATGAAACACCGCATCGTAGACAAACCGGCGTTCGAGGTTCTGGGATGGACCCTGCGGACCACCACCGTTGGCGACGAGAACATGAGGGTGATTCCCCAGTTCTGGGACCGGTGCCTGGCCGACGGGAAGGTCGAGGCCTTGGAGCCGCTTCCGGGCACGTTCGGGGTGTTGGGCCTATGCGCGGACTTCGACGAAAAGCAGCAGGCCTTCACCTACGTCATCGGGGTCGAAGCGGGCCCAGGCGGTGTCCCGGTCCCCGAAGGGACTCAGCGGGTCAAGGTCCCCGGGGCCACCTACGCCGTCTTCGGCTGCGTCGGCGCCATGCCCGACGCCATCCAGAACGGCTGGCGGACCATCATGGGCCAGTGGTTGCCCACCTCAGGCTACGAGATGGAGCGCCCGGTGAACTTTGAGCTGTACCCCACCTTTCCCCCTGGGGACGAGAGGGGCGATCCGGCTAGCCCGAAGTGCTACACCGAGATCTGGATTCCCATTAAGAAAAAGTAAACAAGAGGCGCCATGGACTGGACCGAGCGGCTGAACAAGGCCTTGAACTACCTGGAAGAAACCTGGGACCGGGAGCCCGACCTCGACCAGGCCGCGGCCCTAGCCCACTGTTCCCCCTTCCATTTCCTGAGGATGTTCGAGGTGGTTTGCGGCCTGGGCCCCGGGGAGTATTCGCGACGCCGGCGTCTCAGCCGGGCAGCTCTCGACCTGGCCGCCGGAAACAAGAAGGTCATCGACATCGCCCTGCGCTACGGCTACGAGAGTCCCGAAGCCTTCGCCAAAGCCTTCAAACGGCTGTTCGGTCTGACGCCTTCAGAGGCTCGGGTTCCCGGGACTTCTCTCCAAACCTGGCCCCCGCTGCGGCTGGCCGTGGTCCTCCGGGGAGAACAGGCCCTGCGCTACCGCATCGTCAGGCAGCCCGCCCTGGAGGTGAGGGGGTGGGCCGTGAGGACGACCTGCGAAGGAGGACGGAACAACCGGGAGATACCGGCGTTCTGGGATTCGTGCTTCGCCGACGGCAAGATCCGTTCCCTCGACCCCTGGAAGGGGGCCTGGGGCCACTTGGGCGTGTGTGCCGAATGGTCCCGAAGCCGCCAGGAGTTCACCTACCTCATCGGGGTGGTTTCCCCGGACGCCGACCTGCCGGGGATGGCGAAGCTGACCGTCGCTCCCGCCACCTATGCGGTGTTCGAATCGGTGGGACCCATGCCCCATACCATCCAGGAGGTCTGGAACCGGGCGTTCACCGAGTGGTTCCCCGGCTCGGGCTATGAGCATTCCGGGGGGCTGGACTTCGAAGTCTACCCGCCGTTCCCCGACGACGACCCCCGGGGCGACCCGGCCCACCCTGACTGTTACTCGGAGGTTTGGATTCCGCTCCGGCGGGGATGAAGTCTTCCCTTCTCTTTGTTGGCGGCCCCGGGACGAAGGTGTATTTTTAGTCCCGGAGAGTGTTTCCCCTGCATACCGCCATCTTTCTAGTCGTCGCGTTCATCCTCATCCTCCTCAACGCCTTTTTCGTACTGGCCGAATTCGCCTCGGTGAAGATCCGGCCCACCCAAATCGACCCGCTGGTGGCCCAGGGTCACCGGGGGGCCAAACGGGTCAGGAAGATCATCGATCATCTGGACGACTACCTGTCGGTATGCCAGGTGGGGATCACCCTGACCAGCATCGGTTTGGGCTTCGTCGGCGAACCGGCCTTCGCCACGCTGTTTCACCCCTTGTTTGCGGGATTGGGTCATTGGTCCGAGCCTGTGACCGAGGCGGCGTCCGTAGGGGCCGGGTTTGTGCTGGTCAGCTACCTCCACATTGTCATCGGGGAGCTCATACCCAAGACCGTGGCCATCCGGATCACCGAGAAGGCGGTTTTTTGGATCGCCGTGCCCATCACGTGGTTCCGTTGGTTGTTCCTGGGGCCCATCTGGGTGCTCAACTCCACGGTGAGCCTCGTGCTGAAAACCTTTCGGCTATCGGCCCCGACCAGCCACACCCTGGTGACCGATGGCGAGTTCCGGGCCATCCTGGGCCAGACCGAGTCCGGGGGCATGATGAGTTTCCGGCGCCTTCTCTACATGGAGAACATCCTCGACCTGGGGTCTCTGACCGTGCGCAACGCCATGCAGGTCAAGGCCAAGGTCCAGGTGCTGAGGGTGGGGATGTCGTGGGAGGCAGTGCACACCCTGATCGGCCGGTTCCGTTACTCCCGGTACCCGTTGGTCGAGGCTGGGAGCCACCAGCCCCTGGGGGTGGTCCACGTGAAGGACCTCTACGGGGCCTACCGCCAGCAGCCTTCGGGCCCCGCGCTGGCCGACCTGGCCCGCCCGGCCCTGGAGGCCGTCGACCACGATCCCCTGGAGCAGTTGCTGGGTCAAATGCAGCGGACCGGCATCCACATGGCCTTCGTTAGGGATTCGGCTGGGCGGTGGATAGGCACCGTGACCCTGGAAGACGTGCTGGAGGAGGTGGTGGGTACTATCGAGGAGGAATACCCCGTGGAACCTCCGGTGACCATCGCCGAGTTCCTCAGGGTCGAGCATGTTCTCTTGGATGTGGACGGGGAAACCCTGGAGGCAGTGGTGAAGACGGCCCTGGTCCGGGTGCCGCTGGGCGATCTCCCGGCCGACCGATCGACCATCCTCACCCGGATTCTGGAGCGCGAGCGTCAGGCCCCCAGCGCCCTCTCCCACCATCTGGCCATCCCCCACGGGCGCATCGAGGGGCTGGTCCGACCCCTGGTGGTGGTCGCCCGGCCCCGGACCCCCGTCCCTGTGCCAGGGAGAACCGAACCGACGAAGATTCTTTTCATCCTGGTCACCCCTGTTGAATCACCGCGCATCCACCAGGTTCTGCTATCCCATATCGCCGGTCTCTACGAAAGCGACTTCTTCGAGGGAAGGCTGTACGAGGCTGAAACCCCGTCCGAACTCCACGGCATCATCTGCACCGCGGAACAAACCGTCCTCAGCTAACGGCCTTCAAGGCAGCTTCAGCGTCTGGACCGTGACCTTCGTCCCATCCCGGACGGTCCAGGTGTACGACTCTTGGGCGCCCAACCGGCTCCAGGTCAGGTTCTCCCCTGGGAACTCCCGTCCGTTGATCACCACCACCCGGGCATCTCCCGCGTCCGAAAGCCTCTCGGCCTCGAAGGCCCAGTGTCGTCCGCTGGGGGTCAGCATCAAACCCTGAAAATTCAGGTAACCCTCGTAGACCTGCCCATCGACGACGATCCTTTCCTCCTCTTCCCCTAGGCGGAGGGAGTAGCCCCAGTGGGGTTCCCGGGGGTAGAGGTTGGTGAAATTTCCCCCTTGGACCCCCGACCACGTCTTTTCGGAGGTGACCACCGTCGCCTTGCCGTCGGAATCGGAGACGGCGTATCCCCAGGCTTTTCCGTCGGGGGTCAGCCATGCGTGGTCCACGGTGTAGAACGGACCCTGGGCCTTGCCGCTGATCAAAACATCGGCTTCTTCCTCGGCGGTCCGGACCGCGGCTATCCACGAGCCGCCGGTTTCTGCGTATTCCACCGTGGTCAGTTCGGGGTACGGACCGTAGCTCTTGCCATTGATCAGGAGCAGGGTTTCGTTCGGGTCGTTTTCCGCGGCGCTGGTCCTGGTGGCGGTGAGCACCCACACCTTGCCGTCGTCGGCCACCTGCAGCCGGTCCAGGTCGAACCCCACGGGGAGGGGGCCTGTCTCCTTGCCCTGGGCCAGGATCCAGACCTTGTCGCGCTTGACGACGGCAAACGCCGCCATCGTCCCCGACGTCGAGTAGGCCGCGGTGAGGATCTCTTTGTACGGACCGTAGGATTTTCCCTCGAGGACGAGGGTGTGCCCGTTGGTCCCGGACCTGTCTTCGTAAATGAACCTGGTCTGGGGACCGACCGTCTGGGCCCAGGCTCCCGCTCCCCAAAGCGCGACGGTGAGGGCCACAAGACCCCGGGTTGGGTGACCCTTCATGGCAGCGTCAGCACCTGAACCA
>Ga0302321_100006303_pt1 | contig 10439 bp, 20 predicted proteins | sample Fen_T0_1_FD_202505 | JGI IMG/M metagenome (GOLD analysis project Ga0302321, IMG submission 202505) | Peat permafrost microbial communities from Stordalen Mire near Abisko, Sweden - Fen_T0_1 | ecosystem: Environmental > Terrestrial > Soil > Wetlands > Permafrost | place: Sweden: Abisko... | reverse complement strand
ATGTACCCTCTTCCGGAATCGACGTTGTAATCCAGCCAGTAAAGGCCACGCCCCGATTTGATTTTCACGTACGAATCATCGCCGGTAGTGCTGAGAAGCGATTGCCCGTAAATGTAGATAACCGCTTGCTCTAGGTCGGGAGATTGATCAATCGCGGGCGAGCGCAACTGCAAATACGGACGGGCATCCGTGACCGTTTCATCAGAGTTAACGTAGATGGTTGCGGGGGAGAAGATAGCGCCAGATCCCAATACGGTATCTTCCGGCCGCATGAATATGACTGCCCCAAATCCAGGGGCGGTAGTGATGATTGCACTTGCGCCTGTCGATGGAGTTGCAACGGAAGTGATGTCACCGGTCGGAGTAATTCTTACAGTGCGATTAGTTCCAATGACGGTAAGACCATTACTGTCTAGGATAATCTGCCCGTTATTAGCGGACAACGATCCACGGATAACGGCATTGGCGAATTCGGCGAATCCGTTCCGCATGATGGTCCATCCGGACACGCCCGGAACGTAGTTCAGCGACTCAATGGCTTCGCGTATCAGTTTCTTTGCGCCACCAAGGATGCTGTTTGCGAATCCGCTCACACTTCCTTCTCTCCCGTTACCGTCAGATAGGCGGTAGCCCCTACATCTCCGCCCACCCATACGGCAAAGATGAAATACCCTTTCGACATTTTCCCGGTTATCTTGTCAGTAGCGTCACCTGATGATCCGGAGAACGTTCCGTCTTTGAAGTTGTTGTCGGTCGCTCCATCACCTTTGTAGATTCGGCATTGCGACTCGTTCACCGGGTTGACGGTGGAGAAGACAACTTTCACGCTGGCCTGATCTGGATACCAGGTTTCCCGTGCGGTCAATGGTCCTAACCGCACGGTCCCACCCCCAGAGCCGTTCAGGACAACCTGTTCAGTCTCATCCAATGGCACGCGGGATGTCACTGGTATTCCTTCACCACGCATACCCGCGTTACCGCCGTTGTGGAATTAACCCACATAGCTTCTGGCCCCCGGAATTCATATGGAGCTTTAGTCGTAGTGGGAGGCAGATACAACCCGCCGGATGCAGGCGCAGCCGATGCCGTTGAAGCGTCAGGTGAGATTGTAGGAATGTCCTGTGTGAGGGTGACAGCGACGTCAATCACGTCGACTGTCATTCGCACGCGTCGCGGTTCGTACGTGCAGATCTGTACGTTTCTCGCCGACGGTACTCCGGCCGGATCGACAATGTACGTCTTGAACGTCGAATTCTTGACGAATGGAAGCTTTGCCGAAGGATCGGGCCAGTTCTTGATTTCGACCGCTACCGGCGCAGCGATACGGTCTGTCATGTCCGTCATATTCTCGCCTTTACTAGCTTCGCTACCGCATTGGTTGATCCGGTCAGTTTCGCTACCCCAACACCGACGAGCACAATTCCTAGGAGAATCTCCCCGATGCGAATCATCCACGATCGGATGTTGTCATCGGTAAGACCAAGCTTGGATTGAATGGTGTCATCAACTGCACTCCCGATACTGTCGGGAATATTACCGATGGTTCCAAGTAATCCAGTAGGGGGTTTCCAGCCCGGATTTTTGTCTTTGTTCGCCGTATAATAGGTCAGTGCATCATCCTTCGATCCGAACGGGCCATGCCACCCCAACCCCGACGATAGGGAGACTTCTGCGATGGGTTTCAAGTTCTGGACAACGGCCCCCGTTCGGGAGTTGTAAAGCCACACGAGTATGTCAGCCATTTCCTCTCCTTAATACCAGTGTGGGTGTTGACGATTCCAGAACGCCAGAGCGAGTACGGGTGTGCCGTACCGGCCTTGAATGTAGTTCAGGCCCCATCTGATTTGAGTGGCTGCGTCGCTTGTTCCTCCGGCCTTTTCAGGCCATGCCATTTTAGGCATCTTCGAATACGGTAGTGCTTGTGGGATTCCGTATGCCCCCGATGACTTATTCTCTGCATGCGGATTCCAACCGCTCTCTCCATTCCACAACGTTTCCAGGGCAGACCATTGCGCACCCGTCCAACCCATTTCGGCGGCTAGCTGCTTACCAATCGTCTTAGCATTCCCGCCGAGAGTTGGCCCGCTGAATCCGTCGGAAGTGGTAACGACACTTCCGGTGGTTAGCGGGGTAGTGACACTGACGTCAGTGGTGATGGGCTTTCCGGTTACTAGGTTCGCGAGGACTTGCATGGTGGAGTATCCGCGAATACCGGCGTAGACCAGGACCCCACCGATGAGGGTCACGGTCAGGCCAGTTGCATCGATCGGCTTCCCACTCATTGGAGCCTCCCGATTCGAACCAATGGTCCGCGTCCCACACCACTATCGATGGTCTGGGTCACGGTGCCTTTCCGGGGATTGAGTGCACTAATCATCGTGTTGTTACCGGTGGCGATCCCCATATGGCCAAGCCACAACAAGATATCTCCGGCTTGTACCTCAGCCCGTTTGACGGTTGTCATTCCGGGCCATACAGCCCAATTGCCCGTAGCTGGTCCATGAACCGTTCCCTTATACTTGCCAGCAGCATTTCCCGGAATTGCGAGTCCGGCTTTAACCCCAACCACGTAGTTGACGAACGAAGAGCAGTCCCACGGTTTAGAGCCATCTGCTCCGGGTGCTCCACCAAATCGGTAGGCATGTCCGACGTAGGCAAGTGCGATTGCTGCGATCCCTGTTCCTCCGGCTGCATCAACTACCGCCCCGTTCGTTCCCACTGGAACGGTCTGCAAAGGGTAGGAGACATTCTGATCCGGTTTCTTTCCGGTCAGTACATCCCCTAAGGTGGCGAGCACAGACCAGCCACGAACGCCGGACCATATGAACAACAGTCCAACACCCGTCACCGTTAATGCTCGCCCGTTGTACGCCATCGCTAGGCCGTTTCTCCCTGGTAGGCGAACGGGATCACATTCTCAGCCGGCTGGTAAGCGGCCTGAGAATTCGGATTCTCCATCTTGAGAGAGTTGGGATTGGCCATGATGCCATACCGGTAGGACAACTCCATGGCGATGATGGTGCCACCACCAAGGATTCCCACGTTCGCATCCTTCGTGATGAGTGTCAGTGCAGCGACAATTGCCATCGCTGTATATCCGGCCTTCTTCCGGCTGGAGTTGAGTACTGGGTGATTGGCATCGGTAGCCGTTGCCTGCGCACCGGTACCAATATTCAGTTGGTATACGCCGAAGACGACGCCAACGGTGGCGAGTCCCGCCATCGTGGATGCTTCCGGCTTCAGAATCGACTTGAAGGACATTGGTACTCCCTACCTCGTTTTTGCCGTCACGGTGTACGTGGGCCCGATTGTCGTACCCTTCACACCCCGCACCTGGAAGATGTATGCCGTCTTACTTTTCAAACCTTTCAGGGTGTACGACGTTGCCGCACCCTTCACGTTCGCCACCGGGGTATTGTCGCGATAGACCAGAATGTAATCCGGCTTGACCGCACCCCAACCCCAACCGAATGTCAGACTCGTCGTCGTTGATCCCGTCAGCTTCAGACCGGACACGTTCGTAATGGCCGTTGGAGCGGTCGGAGTTGTCGGAGCATTCGGTGTCTTATTGATTGACGGCGGATACCCATTCGGTCCCGCCACAGGGGCGTGCCCCTGAACGGCAATCGCCTGTTGAATGAGCGACTGTTCGGCATCGGTCACATAGGCACCGGTCACATATTTACCCAAAGCCGATGACAGTTGGGCAGGGTCCTCCACCAAGCTATTGGATGTCATGTATTCAATGACAGCCTGTACCCATTGCCCGTTACTCGTGAAACCAACGTTGGAAGGAGGAATATTGCTCGATCCTCCACCACCTCCGCCAGCGGCAGGGGATACATATGCAGCTTGAGACTGCAAAGCCGCCGCATCTTCGGGAGACCCGTACGGGTAGCCGGTTGCCGGATTGATGGGAGCATCTTCGGCGACGACATCGGAACTACCTCCTAGATTTCGCTGGCGATACCACACGATTCCACCAAACAATGCGACCGCACCAACACCGATCAGGAGAGTCTTTTTCTGAACAGTCCCTAGCGGCGTCTTAACCGTCCCCTCCAATCCCGCCATCAGTACCACTCCACAACGGAATCATTCACCGATGACACCTGAGCAGCGGCCAGTGAAGGCGTCGGAGGGGTCACGTATTCCGACGGCGGCGACTGGAGAATCGCGCCGTTGATATCGAACGAAGCGCCGAGATTCTGACCGGCGAACGGTGAGTCAACGCCGATTGCCGGGCGAGCCGGGCCAGGAAGCGATTTCACCATCGGTCGGCCACCCGGCTGAAGCATCTGGTAATTACCGGGAATCGATCCGCTAGCCCACCGTCGCATCATGTGGGCAGAGTCGAATCCATGCTCATTCTGCCGCGCCATTGACACCGTACGGTCGCGGGTACCCCACCCGTAGCCAGACGACATACTCTGCCGGCTGGCAGGCTGTAGGAGGGTTTCACCGGGATTCAGTTCATCGATCCGTTCCCAATGGTCGTTGAGCGCTTCCGTACCAAACTGTGCCCGGGCATTCGCGTTGGAATCCACGCTGTGAAGAGATGCCAATTGCTGAAGTTTCGGCCCGGAATCGTCGGGACCGACACCACCGACCGGGCCGGAGAGGATGCCTTTCGGGAATGGACCTGCACGGTTGGACGGTGTGTAGTCATAGTTCGGGTCTTCGGCGGGTTGTCCACCCTCCTGCCAAAACCACGTTTCATCGCCGAGCATTTGGTTATCAGGCCCGTACGGGCCGATCGGTTCACCGATCTGCGCCCCTCGCCGGATGTAGTCTTCAGCAAGGTATTTGGCGTGGGAAGGGTCGACCGTTCCGCCCATTCGTTCTTCAGGCGTGGCCTGACTGTCTTCATCTATCTGGACTTGATAGCCCGCAAGTCCTGATAGGCCAGTCAACGGACGCGTCACGGGCTATCACCTTCCTTATGGTTGAGATGCCATTCAAGATGCCGCCGTAAGGCTTCATCCTGCGCATCCTGTTTACTGATGATTCGGTCAAGCTTGGCATACACCGTTCCGACAAAACCATTTGCAATATTCTTGGTATTGTCTACGGCCTGTTGGGCATTGTCTGCCGCATTAGCCGCCTTATCTTTGGCTTCTTTAGCGTCGATTCGCGCTTTTACTTGCGCACCGATGATTGCCAGTATTCCAGCGGACATGGCGGTTAGAAACGTCCATAGAGTGCCATCCATTTGGATCGCATCCATTCGTTTCCTTTCCCACGGGGGCTAGATGGGAATGGTTTAGATTACTTCTTTCCGCCGGTTGTGATATTCACGATTGATCCGGCAGTGAGCTTCTGGAAACCGGCTGCGGCCTTGTAGAAGCCATCCGGATTGGTGAACACGAGGAATCCCGCACCCAACCCGATAAGGCCCATCATCCACTTCTGAAGAAGAGACATGTCATTTGATCCCTAGCATCTTGGTTGCGTTTTCCACGGGGGTCGGTGCATTACCGACAGGAAGGATTAGCACTGCCAGCAAAGCCAGCATTGCCAGTCCTTTACCGAGAGGGACTGACAATTGTTCCAATCCTGCCAGCGTGATTGCGGCGACTGCGGTAGCCGGAACAATCCGCCAATTGAAGTTAGTCCACAACGGTTGTCCGGCGGCAGCGGGGGCGAAGATTACCTCATTCGCTGCGACAATTCCCGCTGCCGCCAAAATGAATCCTGTCGATTCGGCCATGTCAGACCGTCGGAAGCTTACTCACCAACGGCAGCGACCGGAGCTTGTTGGCGAGTACGAGAGTCACCAACACGGTGATGGCCATCGTCATCAGAGTCTTCTGATTGGGCATTTCAGTTTCCCTCCACAACGGATTCAGTTTCATAGACCGCAACCACCTGATAAACCTTGTTGCCGCGCTGCCAGAAACCATGCGGCGTACCCGTGCCACCACCGGCCGGAAGGTCCTCATTGAATGCGCGAACGACCGAACCATCGGCCAGCCACACATACGACTGCGGACGACTGTCAGCAGCTTCTACCTTTTCCGGCAGATCCTGCTTTACCGGTTCCGCCGAAGGGCCTTCCCGCGTCACTTCTTCCGTTTCCGGTTCCACGTATGTGACGATCGGCTTACCGGTATCCGGATCGAACTTTGGTGCCGGTTCGATGAACGTCGGAGTCTCAGTCTTGCTCATTTGTTACGCCCCACTTCCGGAGATCAGTGCATACCGGTTCTTCGACGGAGTTGCCAGCCAATTCACCATCGCGTACAAGGTGATAGCCGCACCGGCCGCACCCTGCAAACGAATCAGGCTGTTCACCTGAGTATCGATATACTTGAACCGCAGCTCATCGCCAGGGTGAGACGACATGTCCTGCGTCAGCCATACCGGGAACACGCCATTCTCCCGGCCATTCGGGGTATCGACGGCGGGAACGGTGGCACCGACGGACGACAGACCGAACGCCCGGGACATCTTGCCAATCCACAGGTTCTTTGACCGGCTGAAGTAATTGATGTTACCGATCAGCAGAGTTGCCGGATCGAACCAGTTGGTATCACCTGTCGCTCGCAGCGAATCGCCCGCACCGCGTGCGTAGTAGATGATGTTCCGGATCGGGAAGCCGATACCGTTCGTCAGGTCATACTTTCCATTGCCGGAAGGCAGACCATTGTTTTCCGACTTCCAGTACTGGAGTGAGCCGGGAAGCGGGGGAGTCTGCGCGAACGGACGACCATTCGGCGCGGCAGCAGCCGGCTCGGTATACGAATCCGGAAAGCCCTTCACCCGGATTGATCCGAGAGTGGTGGGCGGAGTGGTGTACGTCTGCGCGGACGAGTCCGCCCACAGTTCCACCTTCCAACCCGGCTTCGACTCATTCTGCACAACTCCCAGACCATCGCGAGCAACCGCTTCGAACGGGAGGTAGAACAGGAAGTGAGCCGATCCACCCAGACCAGCACCAACACCAGCAGTCTGATTGAAGGTGAGATCTGCGCGAGGATCGCCGACTTCGAAGTATCCGCCGAATTTGTTCATGACAAGCCATTCATACCCGGAAAGGGAGAGTACGACTTCGCCACCCAGGTCATACAGAATGACCTTCTGGATTCCGCAGAAACCACCTGCTGTCGGGTCCGGGTTGAACACCACCGTTGCCGCATTCGACGCCGTTGTGATGGTGACATCAAACCAGAGACCACGAAGCCATCCGGTCGGGGAGATATTCCACACCGGGAATTGCTGAGGGGCGGCAGTCTGCGTGAGTGGCTGTTCGTAGTCCTGTACCTGGGACTCGTACACACCCACAGGGAACGGATACGGGCGAGGGGGTGCGGCAGTGCCACCCTTAGTGGGTGCGCCATTCGGTGCGGTCATTCTCATGCCTCCCAAGGCATTGTGAGATTGGTATTTCGGCCACCGGCTTGCGCCATCTGGTCTTCGACGGTAAGCCGCTTGATAAGCTCTTTACCGCCCGTCTTGTTACGCGGGTCCGCCAATCTCATTCCGTTGTCGGCCGCGAACCGCGCTGTCTTCAGCATTACCGCAGCTTCACACGCGTTCATGGTGTGCGGATTGATTTTGATGAAGGTGTAATAATCCTCATCGCCATGCTGGAAACGGACGGCTTCCTGCTTTGAATCATAGAGAGTATTGTCAGTCGTTCCGTCATTCAGGCGGGACGCAAACCACTTCCCTACGGCATTCAAACCCGCACCGAGACGATGCAGGGCGTATGTGTCGGCGATACGTCGGGCAGCATCCTCATGACGGAATGCCTTGGAAGAACACCATGGTTCGTGTTCCATCAGTCTCCATCCACGATGCACATGTATCCGTCTGTCTTGTGGACATACAGGAATTGATAGTCTTTCAATGTGGGGATGATTCGCTTTGCCATAACACCGTTCTGACCACCGATAATCTCGGCATAGCGAGCCAACATTTTGTCATCCCCACCCTTCGTCAGGAATAGGTGGATCGCATTCTCAAACCCCCACAGCGGAGTGCGGCCGGAGTCTGTAGGCTTCTGGACAAAAATCCACAGTGCAAGCTTCATTGCACCGGCCATGGCCAGGATTGTGACCATGTGCTTATCGAGACCCATGATTTTGGCTTTAACCATGGTGTCATCCATGACCAGGATGCCACCCTTACTCTTCCGGGAAGCGCCATTGGCGTAGCGCTCCATCAGAAGCTTTTCCGTAATCGCTCCGGCCCGTTCCATGTCAGTGTTCAGGTCACCAAATTGTGGCCAGACAAGAAACCCATTCGGCTTCTTCCAGCCGAACATTTCCCCAATCTTCTTCGGTGCTGGCCAGTCAGACACCCGTCGAAGATTAAGCCGCTTCCCCCGCGCTTCCGTCACATCATCCTGAGGCTTCGACACAGCGAAATACGCGGGGAATTCGGGGGTAACGATATAGTCCAGAAGGTCGAAGGCAAGGGTTGTCTTCCCCCGCGTTGAGGGACCTCCGAATACAACGTGTTGCCCTGGCTTGTATTCGAAGTAGTCTTTCGCAAATGGGCGGCGAGATATGACGGTAATCCCATCGGGTCGATCGTAGGATTCCCGTTCATTCATCCACACCGGCGACGTCATTAGGCAGCTTCCGCCATCATCTCTTGGAATTCCTTCTCCGCCTGACGTGCCTCATTCAAAGCCTGTCGCTGTGCCTTCATCGCATCGGACTGCATCTTCGCCACGTTGGCCTTCATCTGTGCTTCCAGGACTTCCGGCGGAATGATGCCCTGGCCCATGAGCTTTGTCGGATCGATCCACCGATGGTTGGCGGCAATCTGCAAGGCGAGAGGCATGAGAGCGGCGACGAAAGCGCCGTACGGGCCTACCTCAATGATGAGGTCAATCCCCTTCGCGATCGGCTCATTGGAGTCGGCGATTTTCGCACCCTCAACAGCGATTGGCTGGAAGTGCTGGCCGACTGCGGCAGCATCGGCGTACTGCCCGGTGAGCAGGAGAATTCCCTGTCCCAGTTGGGCCAACTCCATGAGCCCTTTTGCCCGTCGTTCAGTGACGGATTCAGTCTCTACCTGAACGGTTGCGGCCCGGCTGGTCGGGCGGGTTGCCGCATTTTTACGGGGCGGAGCCTTCGCAGCGCTCATATCAATGGGCACGGTTACCCACCACCGACATAGCCAGTGCGATGAACGCGACGAACAGTGCGGAGATTGCCAGAGTGAGTGTCAGCCGAACCTGATCGGGAATGGCTTTCACCATTTCGTACTTCTGTCGTAGGTGCCAGTTCATTTCATTCTCTTCTCTGTTTGGTGCGAGGAAAGGCGGTAGGTGCTCAACAGGGTGAGAAAACCTCGCATGCGGTATTCCGACCATTCCCCGCATTTGAGGGAAAGAGTCCCCGGAACATTCCTACCGCCTTTCCTCGCATTTTCCGCCGAGATGGGGATGGGGTCACTCGGCGTACTAGCGTAAGTATACACCCGTTTACTCCCAGGTCAGGGGGTGTGTGACCATTGATGAACGTCTATGTCCGGAGCCGGCTGAATTCAAGATCAATTACGCTTAGAGCGTAACATGATCATGAAGAATGGCGGTACGCTTAAGGCTCGATCAACACGCCGGATGGGAGGGAAAATGGTCCCCACAATGGTCGAAGATGGCGCGGCATTACGTACCGAATACCGCTGTAAATACTGCGATGCGGCAGCGCGATACGTACGCCGATACCGCATCTACGGCGGAAACATGAGTGACCGAGGACTTATCGTGCACGTCAACCACGACGAATACTGCCCCATCCGAATCCAAAAGGCCCGCTACAACTGGTAGAAAGAGACAAAACAATGGCCGCAAAGGCGATTACCGCTCTCCTGTCGGGCTACTTTAACGCGAAGGATGCCCCCAACTACAAGCCCCTCCGCGAATTCGTGGGAGAGCTTCGGGAACTGACCGATGACGACAAGGCGGAATTGGCCGCTGGCATTTGCGAGATCACCGGGGACACCATCAAGGCCGCGTAATGCGCAGGAATGGAGCTTGGGCTTACGTCAATGACGTTGAAGCCGACAACATTTACCCCTGCCAGCCAATCGGCTGCGACGCTGGCATACACATCAACGGCTGTTACTTCCTGCAATATGAAACAGAAAGCGAAGAGACAATGACCGCACGCGCCAAGATGACCCAGGTACCCACCACAGAAGACGACTTCGAAGCCAATGCCGACGTCTCCTATTCCCCCGAAGGGTGGGAATGGGAAACCGTCGAAGAAGGTGCCCCGACAAAGATTCTCTTCGACACCATCGGCGACTCATTCGTCGGGCAGTACATCGACGACGAGCACGTTGACAGGGAACCGACCGCCAACGGTGAGGACATGTCCTTCGTCCTGTTCATCTTTCGTGGCCGAGACGGAGACCGGTACGCCATCAACAAGAGCTTTGCTCTGGAAGAAGCCATGAAGAAGGTCGACCGGGGTGCATGG
>Ga0302321_100006302_pt1 | contig 10439 bp, 9 predicted proteins | sample Fen_T0_1_FD_202505 | JGI IMG/M metagenome (GOLD analysis project Ga0302321, IMG submission 202505) | Peat permafrost microbial communities from Stordalen Mire near Abisko, Sweden - Fen_T0_1 | ecosystem: Environmental > Terrestrial > Soil > Wetlands > Permafrost | place: Sweden: Abisko... | reverse complement strand
AGTACAACGCCAAGGCAGATCTCGTGGTGACCAGCTCCTACGGGTCGAGCGGTAGCGTGGCGGCGCTTTTCGACCGGGGCGACCTCCACTTCGTCCCGCTCATGATGAATATGTCGCTCCAATTTCGTGCCCAAGGCCTCGACACCGTCGTGGTTTGGGGCAGCACGCCGGTCAACCCCCGAAGGGCGGCAACGATTGTTCTCGACGACTCAACGATTCATTCGGTGGCAGAGCTGAAAGGAAAGACGCTTGCCTCTTCTGTGCTTGGTTGCCCGTACTACGCCTCGATGGAGGCCCTTCGCAACCAGGGCGTTACCGTGGACAACGATCTGCGCAAGGGCGACGTCCGCTTCATCAATATCAGCGGGATCGCAGCAACGTCCGCCTTTCTCGCGGGAAGCTTCCAAGCCTATGCCATGCATCCGGCCTCGGCGACGACGGCCTCCCTCTATATCCAGAAGCAAGCACGGGAGCTCACCGAGGCGGTTCCCAATGGCGTCTACGTCAACAGCGGGGGCCGGTCGATGCACTTTGCCTCGCGGGTCTGGGCCAATGAAAATCCGGACCTGGTCAGGGCCTATCTCACGGCCTGGGACCGGACCGTGCGCTGGATTGCAGCCGACCATGGGGCACACATGGAAGAGGCGGCGACCATCACAGCGCGCGCGTTGCGGCTCCCCAAAGCGGTGGCTTTGTTCGATATAAAGGACCCATCCACCGTTGCCTGGAACTGGGGAGAGACCGACTACAACGCGCTGGTTGCGGCCATGAAGCGGTACCAGGCCTACCAAATTTCCGTGGGCGACCCCTTCTTCACCAAGTTCCACTTGAACGATAAGCAGATCGAGGCGTTGGTCGATAAACGGTTCTTTGCAGGTGGCGAGTATTTCGTGGATGTCAGCGAGAGTCGACAACATTCTGCTTCGGCGGAACCGGCCGCAAAGGTTCCGGCAGGGAAGAAGATCGCCCTGCTGTCAGCTAGTTCGCGCTGATCGCTGACGGCTGCCTGCGCATTGTCAGAAGGAGTAGATGCGATGAGACGATTCACAGAAGCAATGAAGAGAATGGGGCAGTTGGTGATGTTGCTGGGGGCGAGTTGCCTGTCGCTGGGCTTGAAGGCAGACGACGCTGTGACCAAGACAACCGCGGTCGCTCCCAATATTCCAAACAAGACACGCCTTGCCCACGTGTCTTTGGGTGACGTGACGGCCATTGCCGCGCGCAAGGGGTGGTTACAGGAGGAATTCGCCAAATACAACGCCAATGTGGACTTGGTGAATACCACGTCGTATGGCCAGAATGGTACGACCGCGGCCTTGTTCGACCGTGGGGATCTCCACATTTCCCTGAGTATGATGAATGGCGCACTTCAGAACCGCTCGCAGGGGCTGGACGTGGTCTTCATCTGGCAGAGCACCAACGTGGTGCCCAGGCGTGCCGTCACGATGGTCCTCTCTGACTCACCAGTTCAATCGGTGTCTGACCTCAAAGGCAAGACCATTGGCTCCTCGTTGACTAGCTGCCCGTACTACGCTGCGGTCGAGTCGCTGAGGTCCCATGGTGTGGAAGTCGACAATGAATGGCGCAAGGGTGATGTGCACTACCTGAACCTGAGTAGTACGGCCGCCTCGACGTCGGCCTTCCTGGCCGGACGGTTCGAGGCGGGAGGGTGGCATCCATCGTCGATGGCACCTCTTTACGTGCAGAACCAGGTGCGCGAAATTGCGGTCGCGGTGCCCGATGGCATCTATACCACGACAGCGGGAAGGTCCGCCATTACCGTTACGCGGCAGTGGGCAAACGAAAATCCCGACTTGGTGAAGGCATTCCTGGTGGCATGGGATAGGACGGTCCGTTGGCTCTACGCGGACCACGGCGCTCACCTGGACGAAGCGGCAACGATTGCCGCCCGTGAGCTGCGCGTGTCCAAGGCGGTGGAGTTGTTCAAGCTGAAGGACGAATCGCAGACCGCCTACAACTGGGGTGTAACGGATCGCAACGATGCCATCGCCGCCATCAAGAAGTTCTGGAAATATCAGGTCGCCTACAAGGACCCGTTCTTTACCAAGCATCAACTGACCGACAAGGAAATCGACGCCTTGGTCGATCGACGATTCTATGCAGGCGGCGAGTATTTCGTGGATGTGGGACAGAAGCGGCTGCCATCTGCCACGTTGGAGAAGCCGGCCGGTCTCACCACCTCCAGCCGGCTGGCGCAGAACAATGGGGCGCGCTGACGTAGGACGAGAGGCACGCACCTTGAACACGCTCGGCAGACTGGCCCGCGTGAACTCTTCGCATTGAGGATTGGAGAAGGACATGGACAACCTGGATCAAGTTCGGAATCGCACAAGACAAAAAGCCCGCAGTCGCAAACAGGTGCCGAGGCAAGCGCCTGCATCCAACGGTTCCAATTGTCCTAGTCCCGTGAGCAAGGAGAACGATTTGAGTCTGAAGGAAGCGGTCATTGCCGAGGATAAGATATTGCCGGTGGTCAGGGAGACTGTGCATTCGGTGACGTTGACCAAGGTGGCCGCGAAGCCCCAGCCCAAGCCAGCCGGTCCGGGCTGGAATCAACGCGGAATTGGCCTCATCTTACCGCTGGTCATTCTATCGGCCTGGGAGCTGGTTACGAAGTTCCACTTGGTGAAGCCGGTCTTCCTGCCAGCTCCTTGGAGCGTGGTGACGACCTTCTACGCCATGCTGGTGGAGGAGGGGTTGCTGACCGACTTTCGCGTGAGCGCCGTCGTTGTCATCGAAGGTTTCCTTCTGGGCGGCACGCTGGGGATCCTCACGGGCGTGGCCGCCGGCCTGTCGCGCACCGTGGAACGCCTCCTTGGGCCAACACTGAATAGCATTCGCCAGGTCCCTCCACTTGCTTGGTTGCCGCTGATTGTGCTGTGGATTGGTATCGGCACCTTCGCTAAGGATGTCGTGATTGCCAAGGCAGTGTTCTTCCCCGTATTTCTCAACACTCTTCAAGGGATCCGGAGCGTGTCCAAAGACTACGTCGAGGTGGCGAGGATCTTCGAGTACAACAAGCGACTCCTCTTGCGCAAGGTCGTGATTCCTGCCGCCCTACCGTCCATCTTCGTTGGTTTGCGCTATGGGGCGGGGTTGGCTTGGGCCTTTGTCATCGCCGCTGAAATGTTGAGTGGACGCCTTGGCTTGGGCTATCTCCTGATGCGGTCGCAGGAATTGCTACTTACGCAGGAGTTGTTCGTGGTCATCGTGATTATTGGCGCCGTCGGCTTCCTGGTCGACGTGGGCCTGCGAAAGGTCGAAAGCAACCTCCTCAGCTGGAAGAAGGGCTTCGAAGGTTAAGGATGGATGTCATGAGCAATCTGCAACCCGCCGGACTGGAAATCAGTCGGCTGACCAAGACCTTCAACACAAATCGTCTGGAAGTGACGGCGCTGGAGAACGTGGACTTGACCGTCCGCAAAGGCCAGTTCGTCTCGATCGTTGGTGCCAGTGGCTGCGGTAAGACGACGCTATTGCGTATCATTGCCGGGTTGGAGGGCGATTTCGACGGGGGCATCGAGCTGGAGGGGCGCCCGGTGAAGGGCCCAAGCGTCGAGCAGGGCGTGGTGTTTCAGGAACATCGCCTGCTGCCGTGGCTGACCGTCGAGGAGAACGTGGGGTTTGGCCTTGTCTATCGGCCAGGCAAGGAACGTCGCGAGGTAGTCGAACGCTATCTGAAGTTGGTGGGTCTCAGCCAGTTTGCCAAGGCCTATCCCAACCAGCTGTCCGGCGGAATGGCCCAGCGGGCCGCTATCGCCCGATCGCTGGTGACCAAGCCCAAGATCCTTCTATTGGATGAACCCTTGGGCGCGCTCGATGCGATGACCCGCGTGTACATGCAGAACGAGCTAGAAAAGATATGGCTCGAAGAGGAGACCACCATGGTGATGGTCACGCACGATGTGGAGGAGGCGATTTACCTCAGCGACGTGGTTGTGTTGATGTCGTGCCGCCCTGGCCGAATCAAGAAGACCATTCCCATCACCTTGCCGCGTCCGCGTCGCCGAGATCATCCGGATTTCGTCAAGATCAAGCAGGAGCTTCTCGAAGAATTTCACTTGCAGGCAAAGGAGTACTTCACCTTTGAGATCTGAGGCAAGAGGTCGACACCTTCTCGTCAACGTGCTGGCGCTTGGCTTTGCCTTGGCGTTGGTGGCGTCGCCTAGTCTCGTTCCGCCTTGCGGGCATGGGAGCGCGATGGCGCCAATGCGCTGCCATTGGACCTTCCAGGTCGAGCTCCTGCTTGCAGGGACGGCTGTGTTGACGGCCATCTCCTTGTGGATCGTTCGTCAGCAGCAGGCCCGTACGGTCGTGGGATTTGCGCTGGTGGGTTTGGGGGGGCTGGTCGTCGCGGTCTCACAGCAATGGGTGGTTGGCCTGTGCGGCAATTCGGCCATGGCGTGCCACCAGACCGCACATTGGCTCTGGCTGTGGGCAGGGCTGCTGGCCGTGGTGGGTGTCGGTGTTGGTCTCCGTGGGCGAGGCCCCGCTGGCAGGAGCGATGCTCGGGATCCGTGGGAAGAGCAACAAGAGTCCGCGGGGGCTGCCTAGTCATGCTGCGCTTGATTGCAAACAGTCTGTTGCGGCGTCGCTGGCAATCCCTTGCCACTATTCTGGGTGTGGCGCTTGGCGCGGGGTTGTTGCTCGCCGTGTTCCTGCTCTATCGCGGCTTCGACCAGGGATTGGAGCGAGGGCGGCAGCGGCTGGGGGCCGATCTGCTGGTCGTCCCCAGCACGGCGACCGTCGACCCTGACAAGGCCCTGTTTGCGGGCTCGCCCCTGAGCGTCTACATGGACAAGCGCTTTGCCGACGAGGCTCGCAAGGTTCCGGGCGTCCGCCGGGTCGAGGCACAGTTCTTCACCCAGTCGTTGCACCTGGAGTGCTGCTCCGTCGGAATCGAGACACGCTTGATTGGCATCGAGGGCCAGGTGATCCAACGCCTGGCGAGCATGTCGCCCGAGGGACGCGATCTTCTGGAAAAGGACGAAGTCATCGTAGGCTCCGAGCTCTTGGGTGGCATCGGCAAGTCGGGAGCGCTGATCGAGCTCTTGGGTGAAATCTTCCGTCTGGCCTTTCGACTGGAGGCAACCGGGACGTCACTTGATTACTCGATTCTCATGCCCATGGACTCGGCGCGGGACTTGGCTGCGAAGTCAGAGGCCCTCAAGCCGGTCTGGCAGGACGCGGGCGACCCACACCAATTGATTTCTGCACTTCTTGTCGAGGTGACCGACCCCGGCCGAATCAAGGAAGTGGGGCGTGCGCTCGAGGACCTGGGGCCGCTCAAGGTCATTCGCGCAGCGGACACGTTCCAGCGTTTCAAGCGTTTGATGGATGCGTTCGTCTTCGTGCTGGCGGCCGCTGGCCTGCTCACGGCTCTCGGTGGTGTGGCATACCTGCTCGGACACTTCTCTTCGGTTGCCTGGGACCGCAAAGGGGAATGGGCCCTCTATCGGGCGCTGGGCGCGACCAAGCCTCGCATGGTGCAACTGGTGGTAGGCGAGTCCACCGCCCTTTCCCTGGGCGGCGCGCTGCTCGGGCTGCCGCTGGGCTACGGCCTCTACCGGCTGGCCTTTGCCCGCCTTGCCTCACAGAACGCGTTTCCGTTCATTCCGCCGGGCAATGCGCTGCTGCTGGCGGCGGCGGTAGGCGCGCTGCTGCTCTACGGCTGCATCGGCTTTCTCTCTGCTGCTGGCCCCGCTTTGCGGGTGGCCCAGCTCGAGCCCGCGCTCACCATGGCCCAGGGAGATATCGATTGAGCGCGCATTCTCAAATCGTGCTGGAAGCGCGGAACGTCACCCGGTCGTACGGGGCAGAGACGATTCTCGACGACGTTTCGTTGCAGGTGCGCGCCGGGCAGGTCACGACCATTGTCGGCCCCTCCGGCAGTGGCAAGACCACCTTGTTGGCGCTGCTTGCGCTGTTGCTGGAGCCCACGTCAGGGGAAATTCGCATAGATGGCGTCGACGCAGGCACGCTCTCCGACGGTGAGCGCTCTCGTCTGCGCAACATATTCTATGGTTTCATCTTTCAATCCGCGCAACTGGTGGGTTCTCTGTCCGTTCTGGACAACGTCCTCCTACCTGCCTTTCTTGCTGGAAGGACCCGCGAAAGGCGGGAGTTTGCCCACGATCTGCTGGACCGCCTCGGGCTGAGTGCGCGTGCGAGCTTTCTGCCGCACCAGCTGAGCCTAGGTCAGAAGCGTCGTGTGGCTTTGGCTCGCGCGCTGGTGCTGCGTCCCTCGGTGATCCTCGCCGATGAGCCGACCAACGACCTTGACGCGCGCCGGGCCTCCCAAGTCGCTGATTTTCTCCTCAGCCTTCCTGGCGAGGGCTTCGCGCTGGTGTTGGTGACGCACGACCGGGCTTTGGCCGAGCGTGCGGGCAACCGCTGGGAGATTCGCGAAGGAAAGCTGACGCCTCCCGTGCGTGCCCCTGTTTTGCACCTGGATCTACCCGAAAGACACGTTTCCGAAACAGCCAACAACGAGACAATATGAAACACCAAGCGAAAGACATTATCAATGAGGGTCCGTGGAAGTTCACGACCACCGTGCCCGTTGTCGGCCTCGACATCGGTTCACGGGGATCCAAGGGCGTTCTTCTCGACGGCGATGAAGTCACCACCGTTCTCCTGCCGACCGGGCTCTACATGCAGGAGACCGCCGACGAGCTGCTCACCAAGCTGTTGCAAACCTCTGGCCTGGAACGCAGTGACATCCAGGCGGTGGTGGGCACGGGGTACGGCCGCATCTCGCTCAACTATGACGACATTCCCTACCGGGTCGTTACGGAGATCAGTTGCCACGCCATGGGGGCGCACGCAATTATTCCCAAGACGCGCACCATTATCGACATCGGCGGGCAGGACTCGAAGGCCATCAAGGTGGATACCGCCACCGGCAAGGTGGTCGAGTTCGTCATGAACGACAAGTGTGCCGCCGGAACCGGGCGGTTCCTGGAGAAGGCCGCGGCCATTCTTGGCATCGACTTGCGAGAACTGGGCGAAGTAGCGCTGAAATCGAAGAAGCCAGCGCAGGTGAGCAGCCAGTGCGCAGTCTTCGCAGAATCAGAGGTCATCTCGCTGCGCGCGCGCGGCGCTCGAGAGAATTTGGAGGAGATCAGTGCGGACATCGCGGCGGGCGTCCACTATTCGACGGCCCGGCGCGTGCACAATCTGCTCGGTCGTATCGGGATCGAACCCGAGATAGTCTTCACCGGCGGGGTTTCGAACAACGTGGGGATGTGGAAGGTGTTGGAAGAGGAAATCGGAGCAAGGTTCACACCGGCGAAGCTGGACTTGATTTTTGCTGGTGCGCTGGGCGCGGCGGTTCATGCCTGGAAGTTCTTCGCCAGCACACATGAAGTGAAGAACACGAAGAAGACGAAGAAGAAGGTAGCGAAACATGATGTGCGAGAGGAAGTGAGGTTCCCCAATGGCGACTAAGGTGCAAAAGACGAAGAAGCAGCCCGCGAAGCTGGACTTGAAGGGCTTCGCGAAGCTCATTGACGATGAACAACAGTCACTCGTCGACGCGAAGGACGTCAAGAAGGTCGGCTACATTTGCAACTACACACCGGTCGAACTGCTGAGCGCTGCCGGAGTTCGGCATTCGCGCCTGATCAAGGCGGGCAGCGCGAAGACGGTCTCAGCGGGAGAGCTCTACACCCAGAGCGTCTTCTGCGACTTCACCAAGAGCTGCATTGGGTTCTTTCAGCAGGATGACCCGTTCTACAAGTCGTTCGACAAGGTCTACAATTTTCACACTTGCTCGACGATGAAGCGCGCGTCGGAGGTGATCGAGCAGTTCGTTCCCACCACGTTGCTGAACTTGCCCAAGTTGCGCTCGAGCGAGGACGCGCGGAACTTTTTTCGTGAGGAGATCGTCAACTTCAAGAATGACCTTGGCGAGTTGACCGGGAAGCCCGTTGACGACGACGAGGTGCAGCGGCAGATCACCATCTACAATAGGGCGCGCAGCATCCTGAAGGAGATCTCCGAGCTGCGCAAGAAGCCGAATCCGGTTCTGACCGGTGCGGAATTTCTGGATCTGGTGCGGGGCTACTACTACCTTCCGGGGGAAAAGCTGGTCACCGCTCTCGAGCAGGTTCAGAGTCACCTCGAAGACGCTCCCAAGCGCTCTGGCCGTCCCCTGCGCCTGATGATTTCGGGGAGCATCATGGCTGATGGCGACCGACGCCTGCTCGATATCCTCGAAGGGGAGCTGGGCGCGCGCGTGGTCATCGAAGACCACTGCGCTGGCGTACGCCCATTCTATCACAGCGTGAGTGAAGCGGGAGACCCGTATCGTGCGCTGGCCAATGGCTATCTGGACCAGGCACCCTGTGCGCGCATGAAGCCGCTGGAGGATGGCATTGCGTTCTCCGGCAAGCTAGCGCGGGAATATGCTGTGGACGGCGTGGTCTACGTGTTCCTGAAGTTCTGCGCCTGCTACGGCGTGAGCAAGAAGGAATTCCTCACGGAATTCCAGAAACAGAATCTGCCTGTGCTGGAATTGTCCAGTGACTACTCCGAAAGCGATTACGGCCAATTGAAGACGCGCATCGAGGCCTTTGTCGAGGTCCTCAAAGAGAGAGGGGAGGTTACGAGCCATGAGCAACACATCAACGCGTAACTCGGGGACTGACGGGTCTGCGCAAAACGGTGGCAGCAAGAATGGGGCGCCGCGCACGGGGGCCGACTCCGGTGCTGTGAAGGAGCTGGCCGCGCTACAGAAAAGCTACTCGCTCGAGAAGATCGAGGGTTGGGCCAGGGAAGGGAAGTCCGTGATCTGGGGCGGAAACTCGTGGGAGGCGCCGTTGATTCGTTCATGCGACACGACGCCCGTGGGTTTTGCCGAGTTGTGGAAGGAAGACAGCCTGCAGGCCGAGTCCGTGGCCGAGAACTACCACCAGATCCCGGGCGAGTTCTGCTCGATGATCAAGGCCATGATCGGGCGCTTGCATCTGCGCAAGGACAACGCCATCAAGCGCATCCTGTACTTCGGCTCGACCTGCGAACCCATCAGCATGGTGCTCGACCACGCCGGACGCGACGGCTACGATGTGCATTGTATCGACGCGGCCACGGCTTTCAAGGTTGGCGAGCGGCGTCCCGAGCTGGTGGCATTTCTCATCAACGAGCTTCAGAAGGTCGCGCTTTGGTTGACGGGAAAGCGCGTCGACGAAGATCGGTTGACGGAGGAGCTGCAGTTCAAGAACCGCATGATGCGGAAGGTGCGAAGGATCCTCGACCTTCGGCTGAAGGCCCCGTTCTATTTGAGCAGCACACCAACATCGCAGGTTTTGCTGGGGTCGACCCATTACTTCGGTGAACGGGAAAAGTACGAGAGGGTTCTCGACCAGCTGATTGCGGACCTGGAAGTGGCGTCGGCTGTTCCGGAGAAGCGCTTCTTCATCCCCATTGTCCTCGCCGGTGGCGTGGCCGGCGGGCCCAAATTGCTCAAGATCATCGAGGAGGCGAATGGCGTGGTACTGGGCTGGGTTATCCACAGCACCTCGGATTTTCGCGAGGACATTCCCCCCCTAGAGGCCGTGGCCCACTATCTGTTCGATGCTCAATTGAAGGGTGAGCTGGGGGAGGGAGCAGGTGCGTCAGCGACCCTACGCCGCCGTCGTGTCGAAGAACTTGTGGACAAGACCAACGCGCGCGGAATCGTTTCGTCGTTCGTCACCGGCTGCCCGTATGGCAGCGTGGTGCAGGGGCTGGAACGCCAGTATTTCAAGAAGAAGGGCGTACCGTTGGTCGGGCTAGAACACAGCGTCCACGCCGAAGAGCCACCGACGGAAGAACAGGTGACTCGCATCAAGGCGTTCGTGGAAATGTTAGCCGAGTAGGGGGCCGATGTCCGAGGCCGTTGCTATCTGGGATCAGCGCTACGCCACGGGAGATGGTGGGGCGTACGACCCGTGGCTCGAGCGGTGGAAGGCGATCTTGGTGGGACACGGCGACCGAGCTTTGGAGCTCGGTTGCGGTGTCGGCTATGACACCGAGGTGCTGACCAGCTGGGGCTTGGAAGTGACGGCCTTGGATGTGTCCCAGGTGGCAGTGGGAAGGTCGAAGCGAAGAAACCCTGGCGTGCTCCACAGGGTCATGGATTTGCGCGAGATTGACAGGCTCGAAGGTGGCTTCGCCGTGGTCGTGGCTAGCCTCTCCTTGCACTATTTTCGTCGCGAGGAGACGATCAGTATCTTTCAGAGTATCCACCGTTTGCTCAATCCCGACGGCGTGCTCGCCTTTCGCGTGAACGCCTACGACGACGTCGAGTCTGGTGCACCACGGGACGCGTCCAGCTGGCAGCGGGTCTCGGTCCACGGTGTGAGCAAACAGTTCTTTACCGTCGAGAAGCTTGCCACTGTGCTTCGCGGACAGTGGCAAATCGTATCCCAGGAAAA
>Ga0302321_100006300_pt1 | contig 10441 bp, 6 predicted proteins | sample Fen_T0_1_FD_202505 | JGI IMG/M metagenome (GOLD analysis project Ga0302321, IMG submission 202505) | Peat permafrost microbial communities from Stordalen Mire near Abisko, Sweden - Fen_T0_1 | ecosystem: Environmental > Terrestrial > Soil > Wetlands > Permafrost | place: Sweden: Abisko... | reverse complement strand
GGGATATCCACCTTGGTTTTGCAACGCTGCGGCGCCGCCTACGGGCGGCGGGATCTGGCCGAGGTCGGGCGTTATTTTCGGGCCGGAGCGATGCTCATCGCGGGCTTCGCCGCCTTGTTGCTCGTGCTGGCGCTGGCCGTCAGCCACTGGGTTCCGCTTTGGCTGTCCGTCGACGAATCGTGGCGGCGTCTGGTGTCGGGTACTTACATGCTGGCGGCGTTGTCGCTGGCGCTCGGGATGGGAAACGAATTCGCGCGCAACTTCTGCGCCTCGGTGCAACGGGCCGGCGTCCCCGCCTCCGTCGAGACCATTGGCTCCATCTTCTCGCTGCTGGTGACGGTGGGCGGTCTGCTCGGCGGTCTGGGGCTGTGGTCCCTGCCACTTGGTTTTTTCGTGCGGTCAACCCTCATTCTGGCGGTCAACGGAACTTACGCTTGGCGTTTAGTTCGGCCTTGTGGTGGCTCGTGGCGGATTGAGCCCCGGGTGTTCGCCGATTTCGCCAAGTTGGGGCCCGCCGTCGTATGCTCGCGCGTGGCCAACGGGCTTACTCGACAGGCCGAACCTTTACTTATCACGATTTTTCTACGGCCTGAACTCACGGTGGTCTACACCGTGACACAACGGGCGCTGGCCGCGTCCGAATTTTTCTCAAATGTCCTGATTGGAACCACCGCCGGTGCGTTCTCTCACCTTTTTGGCGAGAAAAACGCCGTCGCTATCTCCGGTGCGGTGCGCGACACGGGAGTGCTGGTCGTCACAATTTCGTCCTTCATTTCTCTGGGCTATGCGGTGGGCAACGCTGGCTTTGTGCAACTTTGGGTGGGCGGAGATCGTTTTGGCGGGCAGGCGCTGACCACGGGGCTGGCGTTGGCTTCGATGGCAATGCTGGGTAGCCGTTATCTGCAAAGTCTACTCGGTGCGACGGGCGACATTGCTTATACGAGTTACCTGGCGGCCGGTGAGGGTGTGTTGCGGGTGGGAATCGCCTGCGCCCTCATCAAATGGCTGCACTTGCCGGCCTTTCCCGTCGCCGTGATTTTGGTTTCTCTACTCACGGCTTCCCTGTCGTGGCGGCGGTTGCACAAGATTTTCCCGTCTGTCGTGCAGGCTTTGCGCGGGACGCTGCCGATATTGGCCCTGGGTATTGGGTTGGTTGCGGCGGCGACTGCGGTTTCGTTCTGGTTGCCGCATGGCTCCTGGTTAGCCTGGGGGGTGAGCGTCGCGCTAGTCGCGGCGGGGTTGGGCGGCTTGCTGTTGATACCAGCGCCGGTCCGGGCACTCGTTGTGCCGCGGCTACTGCGTGTCGGCTGCAAGATCCAGGGTAAGCTGGTGCCCCTTTTCGGGCCGGGAACGCTGCAGCAAAAATAAGAGACCAATAATGGCGCGAAAGATCATTTGTCATGTGGTGGGAGGGCTGGGCAACCAACTCTTCATGTATGCTGCAGCGCGAGCGATGGCTTGGCGAGACGACGCGGAATTGGTGTTGGAAACCGGACTATTTCGTCGGGATGTGGTTTATCATCGCGAATTGCTCTTGGAAAGTTTTCGCGGACCTCGTGCGTTGCGCCAAGTGGATTTCGGTCGAGGGTTGAGGCGTTATTGGCATCGGGCGACGTTTGAACTGGGGCAGCAACTGCCGGAACGCTGGCGCACGGTTATCCGAGAGGGTGAACCGCCGCGGTATCAGCCCGAGCTTTTAGTTCCACGCCAAGGCAGTGTTCGGATGATGGGTGGCTGGCAGAGCGAGCGCTATTTCGATGACTACCGTTCCGAGCTGTTGGCGGATCTGGCCTTCGGGGTTGAACTCTCGACTGCCACAAAACAGCTGGCGCAGGAGATTGAGGCCGAGGCGGAGCCGGTGGCGGTGCACCTGCGCGCCTATCGGGATGTGCCCAATCCGAATGAACGCCGGGTGCTGCCGCGGAGTTATGTCGAGGCGGCGTGCGGTCGGATCAGAGACGAGTGGCCGAAGGCAAAACTCTTTTTATTTGCCGATGAGCCGGAGCATTTTCGCGACGTCAGCAAGGCGTTGGGCGCACATCGCTGGGTAACCCACAACCAGGTGCGGGGTAATGCCGGTGCGATCGAAGATTTGTATCTGATGAGCCGTTGTCGGCATTTTGTCGTGGCGAACAGCAGCCTGAGTTGGTGGGGTGCGTGGCTTTCCCAGCAGCGCTGGGGGATGGCTGAACAGGGATCGGCAGGCGATCGTATGATCATCGCGCCGGCGTCCGGTATCTTTAATAGGGATTTTGTCCCTGCTTGGTGGATCGCCCAGTCGATTGGTTCCAATCTCGTATGACGACGCCAGATCCATTGACTCTGACGATTGTACTCGGCGTACTATCAACGCTTGCGACACGGCTTCTGACAGGTTTGACCTTCACCACAACGGCTTTCTATTGGGTTGGTTGGGCTTGTGCATTGGCATCAGCCCGCGTGATTTCCGGTTGGGAGATGATGCCTGAATTGACTCCGAACACCGCCGAATTGGTGCTGAAGTTGCATACGGGGGCATTTATCGGATTTTTGGTGGCGGCAATGATTGGTTCGTTCTCAAAGAATGAAATGCAACAGCCGACCCTGTCAGGGACAAACGAGCGGTTCAGAATCAGCGCGACGCTCGAAAATATCTGTTTTGCGGTGGCGGCGAGCGTGTCGATCGGGCAACTGATCTATCGATTCAAAGGCGGGGCTTTAAATGCAAGCGACGTACTTGAGGTTCGAACGGCGTTCTTGGAATCGAATCTCAGCATTGGGCAGAGACTGTTGACCCAGTGTTCACAGATAACTGCGGCGGTTCCGGCGCTGTTCGCGCTCGAGGACGCCCAGGAGGGAAAGGTTCGGGTGAAACGGATGGCTATATTTTTTGCGATTATCGGACTTGGTGGGCTTACCTCGGGAGGGCGGGGGTGGATTACTACACCCGTCTTGACGTATCTCTTCCCTTATCTCGGCGCCATTGATGGCAAAAATCCGATCGCCAAAGCCGCGTCGGCGTTTTGGCAATTTCGTTATGTTTTGGTGGCGATGCTGGTTCTCTTCACGGGGATTTTATTTCTCAGGTCCAAGGAAGGGACGGTATCGGAAAAAATGAGTGACCAAAAATCACTGCCTTGGTATCAACGGGACCTCGGCGTTGAACCGATTCTCGCCTATTTCGGTACGCCAACGTGCGCGATGTCAGCCTATGCCGACATGGTCGAACCCTGGGCGCCTACCTATGGCGGTATGAGTTTGGGTTGGTTCGCAGGTAACCTGGCTAAAATTGGCGTCTATCCACGGTTTTATTCAGATGAATACTTGGTCGACGGGCGGGAGTATATACGCACGAATGTCGACTATCGCATCGCGTCGACTCATGCGACTTTGGTTCCGCGACTGGTGGCGGACGCAGGGCGCGAGGGACTGCTCTGGGCGATGGCGGGGCTGGCATTGCTTTGCGAGTTACTCTACGTCACGCAGCGAAATCGCGGCTTTATCCCGCACTTGATTGCCGCAACCTGTGTCCAGTTTGGTGGTTTTTGGGTGCAGCAAGATTTGATGCTGTTCGCAGGAGGGATCATACTTCCGATCTTCTGGGCTTGGGTCTTCATGCGGTTTTTTGGGGATACACTTAAGGACCCGGCCAGCGAACCCATCCTCCCGATTCAGGCTGTTGACTCCGGCACACACGTGTATCCGAAAATCCGGAACCCGCTGCTTCGCGAACGGCTGATGCAGAGGATGAGAAATAACAGGCGAGGTTTACTCTGATGGCATGCCGCTTGGGCTGCCCAGTCGGACCAAAGCAGCCAGTAGATGCCCGAATGTAGACAAGGACTAAGTTCCAGGGACAAAATATGAACTACGATGAGACAATTAGGAACCGGCGGCGGTTGAAGATACCGGGCTATCAGCGACAAGAAACTGTTGTTACACGACAGTTAGTTTTTCCTCCAAATGGCATGTCGTCGGGCGAATGGTACGAAAAATTCGAGCAGCGTTTCATGCGTGCGCTGAGGGAAAGGCAGTTTTTGCCGGTTTTTCGTTCAAGCCATGGCGAATACTCGTTTGTCACAGGAGCCCGCGACTGGCCACATGACACAAAACTGCGGATGAAGGCGATGATCGCTCACGCGATTCGCTCAATAAAGTATCAATCGACTTTCTACAGCAGCGGTCTGCCTGGTTATTGTGAGACCTACCCTTGGTGGACGATTGGCAAGCTGCGGCGGGATTTTGCTGGATACTTGAAAATGATCTCCGAACAGGGTGTGCACTGTATGTATTTGTCCGACCGTGATTCCTACCCGTCTCGGCTCCATCGCCGGTTCCTTGGCTGGATGAACCAGAACAATATCAAGACGAGCGCCGAGAGTTACGGACATATCTACTTTGTCTACGCATTGTTCAACGGTGTTCATTTGCCTGAGATTATCACTGGGCGCCGGGTGCTGGTGGTGACCTCCAATATGGGGCAGCGTACAAAGGCTTTACTTGAGCAGGTAGCTGCCCGCGGAGCGAGCGATGTGCACTACATACCAATATCATCGAACCATTCAATGATGGACACGATTGTGGTTCCCCAAAATCTCGACCCTGGTCTTTGCCTGATCGGTGCCGGCGTGGGGGCGTCAAATATTCTTAATCAGTTGAAGCACTTGCGCTGTCCGTGTGTGGACGCTGGGTATGTGCTCGATGCGATGAGCGACCGCCAGTTGAAACGCCGGCGGATCTATTGTGTGAACGATGAGGAGTGGACGGAGTTTTTCGGCGAGGGAACACCTGACTGGGCGGGGAAGTTTGGCGACCAATATAGTGAATTTGCTGACGTGCGTTCGGGCGGATGGACTGAGGACGCGCGAATCCTGACAGACCTGCCAAGGTTTTGATGAAGATTGCTTGGATAGGACCGGTGGCCGACGAGGAGACGCTGTTGCGTTTTCCGGCGGCGTTTAGTCCAGCGGGCGTGCGCTGGAATGGTGGGTTTGTGCGCGCGTTAGGTGCGGAGACGGTGGACGTGCGCACGGTCTACCACTTGGCGCGCCCCGCCTGGCCGCGTGGGCCACTCTGGGTTCCGAATTATCAGCTAGTTGCCGGTGGAAGCGGTGGTGCCTGGCCTGGTTATTGGAACGTGCGGGGCCTGAGACCGCTTAGCCTGGCGAAGGGTTATAGCCGGGTCGTCAGCCGCTGGATTGCGGGAGGCTGGAAGCCGGATTTTGTCGTGGTCTACAACGCCGGTCCCCAAAACGTTTCGCTCGCTCGCGCGATGAACCGGAAATTCGAGGTGCCATGGGTCGTGCTGCTGGCGGACGCTGATGCCGACGCGCAATCAGCGGCAGGCTGTATCCAACTCGGGGCGAGAGGCATTGTGCATCTTTCGTGGAAGGCATTTGAAGCACAGGAGTCCGGTCCGCGACTGCATCTTGACGGAGGTATTGACCGTTGTCGGACGTTACCGAGCCCGATGCAACGCACTAAAGCCATCGTTTACTCAGGGGCGCTGCACCCCGTGGCGGGCGCCGATTTTCTCGTGCGGGCTTTTCGGCAACTAAAAGATCCGGAGGCACGGTTGCATTTGACGGGGAAAGGCGCCGACGCCGATTTCAAAGCCTTGGTTAAGACGGATACGCGCATCACGCTGCATGGTCTGGTGTCGGAAGCGAAGTTAGACGCGGTGTGCGGCGCGGCGGAAATGTTTGTCAATCCGCGTCCGAGCCGATTTCCGGAAAACGCAGAAAATTTTCCGTCGAAGTTGTTGGAATATCTCTCATGGGCGCGTCCGGTGATCTCGACGATGACCCCCGGCGTACATCCGGAATATCGCGAGGTGATCACCGTGCTCGAGCGCGAAACCGAGGAGGCGCTGGCGCAGGCGATGGCCGAGGTGCTTGCCTGGCCGGACAGCCGCTACATTGCTCAGACCCAAAGGATCGCCGCGTGGATGAGCGCCAAACGATTGTGGTCGATCCAAGCCCGACGCTTTTTGGACTGGTTGGCTGGTTTGTAACAGAGCGAGCGACTGCGTATAATGTTAACAAAGCGAGATTCACAGGTTCGTGTAGGAACGGAGTTCGTCGGAGGCTGTTGGGGGTTTGCTGGGACCGAACGGATTTATGCGAGGTCGAGCCTTACGGGAATCGGACGTAGAGCCCGAGCTTGCCTCGGGCCGGGTTTGAGTTGCGTTAGGGATCCGGAGAGGATCGACATGAGGTCGAGCCGCGCGTCGGGCGGTCTGACCAAATAGCTTTTTATGCTCCGCTTCGAAGTCATTCATAACATTCCGAGCCCTTATCGGTTGCATATGTTTCGGGTAATGGCCCGGGATCTGACCGCTCGTGGCGTGACCATGCGGGTGCATTTTATGGCCCAGTCGCACTCGGACCGACCGAAAGGTTGGGCCACGGTCGACGGTGATTTGGGGTTTGCCAGCGTTTTCCACCAAGATCGCGGTTTTCGCTTGGGCGGGCGCGCCCTTCATTGGAATCCCTCGGTGCTTACGGCGCTGCGCGCGGAAAGACCGGACTGGCTTCTGGTCGGCGGACCATGGGATTCAGTTACGGCAGGGTTGGTGACGATGGTTTCGCCGCGCCGGCGCGGCATTGCCTGGTTTGAATCGAATACGCAGACGCCCGGGCGTCTTGGTTTCCCTTTGGGCAATTTCAAACGTATGCTGCTCCGCCGTTATCAGGTCTTCGCTGTTCCCGGCCAGGATGGCGTGGCCTACACGAAACTGCTTTTTGGCGGTGGTGAACTAACCGGAACGATGGCTGTTTTGCCGAACATCATCGACGAGACGGTTTTCAAAGCGCCGCTCCCGGCTGCGATCCTGGCCGGTCGGCAATTTTTCCGCGCGATCGGGGTTCCTGCGGAAAATCGCGTGGCTTTCTGGCCGGCGCGGCTGGTGGAAGCGAAAGGAATTCAGCCTATGCTACGGGTGCTCGCTGCGGTCGCACCGAAAGGATGGTCGGTGGTTTTGTTGGGCGAAGGCCCCTTGCGTGAGCAGATCGTGGCTACCATTGCCGAGCTTGGGTTGGGAGATATCGTTCGGGTGGTTCCTTACTTGGACTATGCGGCCATGCCCGGGCTTTATCATGCGTCGTCGCTCTTTTTATTGGCCTCGATGCACGATCCCAATCCCTTGTCGATTGTTGAGGCAATGCACTCGGGTTTACCTCTGCTGGTTTCGCGCCGCATTGGCAATTTTGCCGAGGCGTTGCAGGAAGGCGCCAATGGCTGGGCGTTTGACCCGACGGACGCGGAGGCTGCAATCTTGCAGGCAAAGAAAGCCTTCGCGGCCGAGCCGGAAAGGCTCAGCCAAATGGGAGGTCGTTCGCGAATCCTCGCCCGCAAATCGTGGGACAGCGAGGCTACCGTCGCGCGCTTCCTGGATTTGGCGCTCGGGCCGAAACTTGAATAATCATGCGCATCGCAATTGACGCTTTGAATATCCGTGCCGGGGGTGGGTTGACCCATCTTCGCGAATTTATCGCGGCGATTCCCGCAACGGGGCGCAAGGTGGAAGTGACTGTTGTTGTCACCCGGCGAGTGGCCACGAAACTGCCGTCATTCTCGTGGTTGTCGGTCGTCGTTCCGCCAAGGTGGGCCAGTGGACTCCTGGCGTTTTATCTCTGGCGTCCGTTTCGGTTCGACTCGGTCCTTGCTCGCTTGCGACCCGATGTGCTTTTCGTGCCGGGTGGTGTCTATCTAGGCTCATTCCGCCCGTTTGTGTCGATGGCGCAGAATCTCCTGCCGTTTGAGCCGCGAGAACGTGCCCGAGAAGGGTTGAGCCTAAATCGCCTCCGACTGCATGTGCTCGAGCACATGCAGAGTCGGTCGTTTCTGCGCGCGGCGCAGGTGATTCACATGTCTGAACAAGCGCGGCAAATTATCGACCGGCGTGCCGGCCTTGATTCAAGGCGAACCACAGTAGTTTATCATGGCGTCAACCCCCGTTTCCAGGGGATTGCCCAGCTGCGGGGAACAGCAGAAAATAGGCCGGCGCCGGTCCCTTTTCGCTGGCTCTACGTTTCGATTGTCGAGGTCTACAAACATCAGGCCAAGGTGGCGGAAGCGGCCGGACTGCTGCTGCGCGAAGGTCTCGCGCTGTCGTTGGATTTTGTGGGCCCTGGGGCGCCGCGTTTTGTCGCGCCGCTGCAAGCCGCAATTCGTGCTGCCGATCCGGCGGGTAAGAATGTACGGTATCACGGGCCGATCAGCTACGACTCAATCGAAAAAGCTTATGGCGATGCCGACGGGTTTGTCTTCGCCTCGTCATGCGAAACCTTTGGCATGATCGTGGTGGAAGCGATGGCGGCTGGTTTACCGATGGTGGCCTCAAATCGGCCGGCAATCCCCGAGATCGTCGGAGACGCTGGGTTGCTCTGTGACCCGGAGGATCCAGTCAGCATCGCTGCGGCGATGCGCCGCGTTATGACGGACGATGGCTTGCGCCGTGATCTGGTCAGCCGAGCGGTAAACCGGGCAGCCCAGTTTACCTGGAGAAAATGTGCCAGTGAGACGCTGGCTTGTCTGGAATCAGCGTGGCAACAACAACCTGGTGGCACCGGTAAGACCAGCGATTCAGGCGCCTCCGAAGTAAATGCTGCTTGTACGAAAAGAAATCGGCTTGCGACTGCCGATCAATCGGGACTTCGCGTCTTGTCAGGGGAGTCTTGGAAATCCGGCTTCCTTGATTATTCCCGGCAAGAGGACCAATGGCGCGTCCGGCCGGTGATCTGGTGCCTGTTGATTCCGGTAGCCGAACAGTATTTTGTGCCTGAGCGGGGTTGGAGGCTGTTATGGGACTACACGCGGCGGGTTGGGGTAGCGAACGTCTGGCGCAAGGTGCGATCGCGCCTGCAAGAGCGCGACCGTAACGAAAAATATCTATCGGTCGGGATCGGCGTGCTTGAGGAGGGACCGAAGAATTCCGGATTTGCTCCGGGAGAAACAGTGGTATTTCTCGCTTCGAATCATCCCCGTTGTGTGGACCGGCTGGTTTTAGAGAAAGGGTTCCTGCGGTGCATCGATGCGGGGAAGACGCAATTTCCGGCCTCCGGGATCCGGTTGGTGAAGCGCCCTTCGCTAGCGGGCGACGCTCGCCTAACCCGCTTTGCCGGTTGGAGCAGTTTTTCTGGTGAAGCGGCTCCAGGCGAGGAATTCACCGCAGCGTTGTTGAACGCGGCACGGGAACTACTTGCTGGAGACGGAGCGGCCAGGGATGAGCGCGTCTTACCAACGAGTCCGGATCGGCCGGCAGTCGTTGCCATTCCAGCCAAACCGGGCCTCACCCAGGGTCCGCGAAGGAGCGGGAAAACTGCATGTCTTTTTGGTTATGGAAACTACGCCAAGACCGCGCTGCTGACTTCTCTCGACGCCCGCCTGCAGGTGACAAAGGTCTTCGAGATCGACCCGTTGCAACTGGGTGATGTCGTAGGACGGGAACATCGGTGGGGCTTCTCGACGGCTTCCCGGCCCGATGCGTCCCGACAATGGGACTGGGATGCGTATTTCATCGCGGGCTATCATCACACCCACGGTCCGCTGGCGGTGGAGGCTTTGCGGCGGGGGGCATACGCGGTGATAGAAAAGCCCGTCGTTACAACCCGTGAACAACTTGACGAATTGCGGGCGGCCGATGCGCGAAATCCAGGCCGAATCTTTACTTGTTTCCAAAAACGCTACAGTCCGGTCAACGCTTGGATCCGTGAGGATCTCGCCTGTGGGGAAGGGGAACCGTTGCATTACAGCTGTCAGGTATTCGAAGTTCCACTACCAGCCTTGCATTGGTATCGTTGGCCAAATTCCCGCTCCCGTCTGGTCTCGAACGGTATCCATTGGATCGATCATTTCCTGTTTCTGAACCGGGGCAGTGCGGTGCAGCGCCGAGATGCGCAGTGGCTGCAAAATGGCGAAGTGCTGGTCACGATCGAACTCGCAAACAGTGCCTGTTTCACGATGCTGCTTACGGACATTGGTTCGTCGCGAATCGGAGTTCGGGAGCACGTGGAGATAAAGTCCGGCGGACGACGGGCCGTGATCACCGATTCGGCGAGTTATGTCGCAGAAGACAGTACTCGCGTGCTGCGCAGACGGACATGGAATCCACTCGGCAGTTATCCGGCGATGTACGCTGAGATTTCGCGACGAATAGCCGATGGCGAACAGGGTGAATCAGAAATCGCATTTCAGTCGGCGGCAGTCGTCCTCGAACTTGAGGAATGCGATAAATCGCGAGTCATCGCTTCAGCGGTGCCTCCAAAGTCGCAGCTTCCTCGTCACCGTAACGAATTACTTGGCATCGCTAATCGAAACGTCGCTTCACGTCCATGAAACAAATCCTCCAAAACCTCGGCTCAGGAGAGACGATCTTAGCGGATGTGCCGGCACCGGGTGCGCGTTCAGGCCACCTACTGGTCGCCACCGCCCATACCATGGTGTCGCTGGGCACCGAAAA
>Ga0302321_100006298_pt1 | contig 10441 bp, 8 predicted proteins | sample Fen_T0_1_FD_202505 | JGI IMG/M metagenome (GOLD analysis project Ga0302321, IMG submission 202505) | Peat permafrost microbial communities from Stordalen Mire near Abisko, Sweden - Fen_T0_1 | ecosystem: Environmental > Terrestrial > Soil > Wetlands > Permafrost | place: Sweden: Abisko... | reverse complement strand
AAAGCAGGCTTGCCAAAAGCAGGATCGCCGCCTGCGCCAACAGCGCGATCGCGCCAAGTGTCAGAAAACGCGGAAAAAGCCGGAGCGCGCGGCTGACTCGCTCGCTCAGCGAGCTGCCGGGGATGCCGAGCAAGTCGAGCGACAGTGCGAGCGGCGCGAGTTCACAGATCGCTGACAGCCCGGCCAAGAGCAGCGCAACGCGCGAAGCCGACTCGAGCCAGGGGGCGCCGATACGCAGCAACTCCAAGAGCAGCAGCGAGCCCGGTTGAAACAGCACGGCATCGCCGTCGGGGCCGCTGGTCATCCCGCTGGCTCGGATCGCCTGTGAGAGTGGATAGCTGACGAGCAAGCCGCACAGCGTGCGTGAGATCCAGAGCAGGACGCAGGCCGCCCCGGCGGTCGACAGACGCGTGAACTGATTCGGTCTGCGGTCGTCACTCATGGCCCGAGCGCCCCCATAAAGAGCTGCGCCCCGTACAGGGCGCGCTCTCGAAGCAGCGGTGTGCTGTCACCCTGGTTGCTGAGCCAATTGTTGCTACGATCGTCGTCGAGCAAGATGCGGAGCTGGGGGTCGACGTTTACGCTGACCAGCCGCGATGGCCCCACGTTGTCGACGTTGAAGGTGAAGCCGCTGCCATCCCAGTGCCGGATTTGCTTCGTGCCGTCCTCGAAGCCGAGCTCGATATCCACCGGCAATTGCAGGCTGCCGTGCCGGTAAACTACGACGCGGCCCGCATACTCGGCAGCTTGGTGGGGCGCCTCGGGTTTCTTTTGCTCTCGCCCGCGCGGCCCGTCGAATACCCCCGCCGCGGCGCTGATCGGTGCGTTCGAAATCTCGCGCACCAAGTAGTCGACCGTCGCGCGCTCCGAGAAGGCCAGCGTCAATGCCGTCACGGCGCGGTTGTCGAGTTCGCTCTGCATCACACCTAGAAAGTCGGCGCTGGTCGGGTGTTGAAAGCGAAACTTACGGGTATAGACCCCGAGCGCGTGGTTGACTCGCTCGCTGCCGTAGACCCGGGCCAAGGTGCCGAGCACGATCGCGGTGCGGCTGTACACGATGGCACCCAGGCTACGAAAAGTCGCAAAGTCCGCGGCTGGCTGATCAATCTTTTCGTCTCCACCCCGTGCGGCGGAGAAAAGCCGATTCAGCGCTGTCGAGCTCACGCTCAGGCCGAATGCCCCGAACACGGAGCCAGAGCCCTGGTGCGCCTCCAGCGCCTCAGCCTCCGCATAGCTGTTCAGGCCTTCGTCGAGGAACGGCTCGCTGTGTTCGTCACTGGCCAAGAGCCCGTAGAACCATTGATGGCCGAGTTCATGCACGGTCACCACGTCGATGAAATGCCCGCCCCCGAACGTGCTGTACCAGGGGCCGCCGGTGGTGATCAGGGTGGGGTATTCCATGCCGCCGGCGTTCGCGGCGGGATCCGGAGGATGCACCAAGGTCAGCGTGGGGTAGGGGTATGCGCCATACAAGGCGTTGAAACGCGGCAGGGCGAAACGCACGCTGGCAAGCTCGGCTTCTGCATTTTGCTGCTGGTGCGGCGGGAACAACACGCTGACTTGTGTACCAGCGATGCGTTCACTGCGCGCTTCGAAGCGATCCCAGGCCGTCCAGGCGAAGTCATGTACGTTTTCGGCGTGGTAGCCGAGTCGTGTGCGCCCCTTGTCCTCGCTTTGGCGGACGCGGCTGCCGGTCGCGCCGACGCGGAACGCGCTCGGCACGTCTAAAATCACGTCGTAATCGCCAAAATCTGCATAAAATTCGCTCTGGGCGTGAAAGGCAAAGTGCGCAAAGCCGCCGCCCGGCATGAGCCGCGCGAGCTTCGGGAACCACTGGCCCAGGAAGTGAAAGCTGCCACTGTAGCCAGTGCGCTCCACGATTTCCGGGAGTTGATCTTCGAATTCCAGCTCCAAATCCAGCGAAGCTCCGGGCTCGAGCGCCGTCGGCAGGGGCAGCCGAAGGTCAGTCTCGTCTTCGGGGTCACCCGGGCTATGGCGGTCGCGTTGGGGCCAGAGATCTTCCCCGCTCCCACCGACGACGATCAGCTTCTTCACGTCGATGTAACCGTACTCACGCGCCTTGTCTCCGCTCCGTCCGGCGCCGAAGGGTGAGCGCAAAAACAGGGTCTTGTCGTTCTTGAAAGCGTTCAAGTAAAGATGAAACCAGAGTTCCTTCAGCGCCGCGCTCGAGCGATTCACGAAGTGAATCGTCTCTCGACCCGTGATCCGGTGCCGCTCGGTGTCGAGCTTGGCTTCGATCTGGTAAGACGTGACCTTCGTTGCTGTCTGGGTCAGTGCAGGGAAGGCCGCTTCGGCGGGGGGCGCGGTGTGCGTCGGCGTCGAGCCCGCGCTGAGCAGCAGCGCTCTCAGCAGGAACCCGGAAAGCGCAGAAAATACCGCCCCAATCAGCAAATCCTGAGTGACACGACGCATCGCTCGACCGTTCGACGCGTGGCTCAGCTGCTGAGCGAAATCACGCGCTGATCGAGCAGTTGATACATGATGCGTAGCGCGTCCAGCCGAGTCATGCCGCTGATGTCGAGGATTTGATCCACGGTGATGCCGCCGTCGATCAACGACAACAAAAATCCCGCGCGGTGGTCGAGCGTGAGCCAGCGGATCTGATCGCTCGGAACCGCGACGGCCACTACTTGATCGAGCGAGCCGAGACGCGCCGAGTACATTTGGGTGAGTACGTCCCGGCAGCTCTGCGCATAGCGCGGCGCCTCGATGTCCTCCGGATTGGCTTCCAGAATGCTTTCGGCAATCACCAATGCGCCGCTGAAGTCGCCCATTGCGTAGCGGTCCTTCATGTCCCCGAGCGGCCCCGCATCTGCTTCTTTGAACGCGGGCTTCGTGGGCGTTTCGTCGAATGACAGCTCGAGCACCGGATCCCGCGGATCCAGCCGGCTGCCCTCGAGCGGGAGGCGCGGCTCGGCCTCGAGCTTGCCGATGCTGTCGAGATCCAGCTCGAGTCCGCTGAGCGAAGGCGATTGCCGCGGCACCCCGGGGCTACGGGCAGGCAGCGGGGGCGGGCTGGGGCGGGCGGTCGGCGCGTTGTTTGGTTGGATTGCGTCGTAAGGTGCTGTGCTGTCGGCGTTGCCTGGGGAGGCCGGCGGATCGCTGTCCAAGCTGAAGTAGTCCTCCGGCGCCAGCGTGTTGATCGGCGACAGCGGGGGCGGGGGGGGCGGCGGAGGTGCACTGCCGGGTGCGGGCACGCGACTATCCTCCGCGCTGGCCATCACGCTCTTGACGTACTGCTCGGAAGGCAAGTCCGGGATCACCGTCACGCGGTCGAACTCGTTCAACGGATCATCCAGATCCAGACCGGGTACCGTTTCTTCGTCCCAATCCGGTTCGGCTGTGGGAACGCCCTGCGGCGCGGCCGGGCCGGGACGCACGTTGCTACCTCGACGGTCGTTCTTACTCATGCCGGTTCTCTCGAGCAGCCAATAGGCAGTGCATCAGCCGCGTGACACGACCCCCTTGAACATGCGTTGCGTCCGAGAAAGCTGATCGACCTGCTCCTTCACCAAAGCCGTATCTTTGGCATTGATCGCCGCGCGCGTTCGCTCGACCGTACTGCGAGCTTTGGCGATCGCGTCGCGGCCGAAATCGGCGGAGCCGACCACGCGTTCGATCTCGGGGAAAAGTCGCTCGATTTCGGCGATCAGGGTCTCCGCTTCTTGCTTCGCGGCTTCGAAGTGCTCGTCGACGCGCCGCTCGACCAAATAGTCTTTGGCGTTGGTCATCATGTTCTTGATCTCGTCTTGCGTGAGGCCGCTCGTGGCCGTCACCTGGATCGACTGCGCTTGCCCGTTCTCCATGTCCTTGGCGTGCACGCTCACGATGCCGTCGGTGTTGATCTCGAACGTAACCTCGATCTCGACGTGCCCTTTGGGCGCCCGGCGCAAGCCGGTCAGAATGAATTCGCCGAGCAGCTCGTTCTCGTCGGCGCGCTTGCTTTCACCCTGCATGACCAAGATCTTGACCGCGGTTTGGTCATCTCGGCTGGTCGTGAACACCTTCGTGCGGCTGGTCGGGACCGTGGTGTTTTGCGGGATCAACTCTTCGAAGTAGCTACCGAAGGTCATGATGCCGAGCGCGTGAGGCGTCACGTCGAGCAGGATCATGTCTTGGCGATCTTGGACCAACGCCGCGCCTTGGATCGCGGCGCCCATGGCCACGACCTCGTCCGGGTGAACGCTTTTGTTCGGTTCGCGGCCGAAGTAGCCGGTCACCGCCGTTTGCACCGCGGGCATGCGGGTCATGCCGCCGACCAAGATCACGTCTTCGATCTCGCCCACGTCCAGCTTGGCGTCGGCCAGGGCTTGTTTACAGATATCGACGGTGCGCTCGACCAAATCCTCGGTCAGCTTCTCGAGCGTCGGCCGGGCCAAGGTGCGCTGCAGATGAAGCGCCTCGTTGCGACCGGTCGAGATGATGAAGGGCAGATTGATTTCGGTCTCGCGCACGCCCGAAAGCTCGCACTTCGCCTTCTCCGAAGCGTCGCGTAGCCGCTGCAGCGCCATGCGATCTTGCCGCAGATCGATGCCGTGCTCCTCCTGGAAACCGGTGACCAGCCAATCGATGATGCGGGCGTCGAAATCTTCACCGCCGAGGAAGGTGTCACCCGTGGTGCTGATCACCTTGAACACGCCGTGCGCACCAATCTCCAAGATACTGATGTCGAAAGTGCCACCGCCGAGGTCGTACACCGCCACCGTGCGGTCCATGTCCTTGCCGTAGCCGTAGGCCAGAGAAGCCGCCGTGGGCTCGTTGATGATGCGAATCACGTCCAGGCCCGCGATGGCGCCAGCGTCCTTGGTGGCCTGCCGCTGGTTGTCGTTGAAATAGGCGGGCACCGTGACCACGGCCTTCTTGACCGGTTCCCCGAGGTAATCTTCGGCGACGATCTTCATCTCTTGCAAGACCATCGAGCTGATCTCGGGGACGGAGTAGGTCTTGTCGCGCAGCTTGATCCGCACGTCGGCGTGCGGCCCTTCTACGATGGTGTAGCTCGAGGTCATGATCGCGTTTTTGACCTGCGGCGAGTTCCACTTCCTGCCGATCAAGCGCTTGGCCGCGTACACCGTGTTCTCGGCGTTGGTGATGGCTTGACGCTTGGCGATGTGGCCGACCAGCCGCTTACCTGCCTCCGTGACCGCGACGACGCTGGGCGTGGTCTTGTATCCACCTCGGTTCGGGATGACGACGGGCGTGTCGCCCTCCAAAATAGCGACGCACGAGTTCGTCGTTCCGAGGTCGATGCCGATTACACGCTCCATACTGAGCCCTTCCCATCACCAGGCGGTCGGCTTCAGGCCTCACCGCGTTTGAGTCGCCGTATCCAATCGCGGATAGTATCATCCTTGGGCGCCAACGTCGCGGCACGCTCGAATTCGGCCAGCCCGCTCTGCTTCATCCCGGCCGCCACGTAGATCCGCGCCAAAGTGACCCGGGCCTGAACGTCGTCCGGCCCGAGCGCGACGGCCCGACGGGCATGGTCTCCCGCGAGCCGGAGGTCGCCACCTTCGGACATCAACGCGCAGTAGGCGGCTCGCTCGAAGGTGCGGGCGTCCGGGCTACCGAGAGTTGCTCGAGCGTACGAGCGTGCGGCTTCCGCCATGCGCCCTTCGCGTTCCTCGTACTGGGCCTGGGTCAAGTAGTGACCCGAGAGCAACGCCTCGGCGTCGTTTTGGGCCTCGAGCAAGCGGGCCGTGATCTCCGGGTGGCCCGGGACCAAGCTGGCCGCGATGCGCAAGGCATTGGCGGCCGAGATCGGATCCTTGCTCGCCAGTGATTGACGCGCGTTGAACAGGTAGCGCTCGGCGCGCTCGACGCGTGCTTGTGTGACGCGCTGCTCGTAACGCCGCTTGAGCTCTTCGATGGCTCGCTCGCGTGCTTCGACCCGCTGCGGGCTGGTGGAAGGCGGTGCCGCTGTCATTGCGGGGAAGCTGCCGGACATCGAGCGCCCCCCGAGCTTGCGCGCCAAAGCCCGCTTGCGTGCCTCCGGATCGATCGGGCGCTGCGACGGCAAGCGCGGCTGTGAATTGGACGCGGGCGCGGGTGACGCGCTGCGCTCGGGCGCTTTGGTGTGCACGCCGGCGGCAACTGGCGCGGGCGCGGGCACCGAGCTCAGCCCGGCGCGGGCTTCTTCCTCGATTTGCCGCTGAATCGCCTGCACTTGAGCCGCGACCGCCGCATCGCCCTGATCGAATGAGCGCGTCTTGTCGAGTGACGAGAGGTAGGTGTCGTACTCGGCACGCGGTCCGGAACGCGTCAATACGTCGTGGGCCTCGGTGAGGCGCGCGAATACCTTCTCTAGCTTGGGCTTGTAAGAACCGAGCTTCTTACCGAAGTAACGATCTGGATGGAAAACGTTTACGACCTCGAAGTAAGCGTTCTTGATCGCACGCTTATCGGCACTCGGGTCGATGCGCAGCACCTGATAGTGGGTGACGCTGTCCAAGCGGTAAAACGCTTCCAGGATCGTCTTCCTACGTTCGGGCTCGATGTCGACTTCTTCGTCCAACTCGTGAGGGTCGTAGAGCGCGGCGGCCGGATGATGCGGATCGCGATCGGCACTGGCTTCGATGATCGGCCCGATGCGATTCGAACCAGAAAGTCTTGGCGGCAGGCGCGCGGCGCGCTGCGATTCGGCTGCCACTACGCGCTGGTCGAACCAAATGGCGCCCAAGCGCGCGAGCTCCTCGAGCGTAGCTGTGACCGCGTTCGGCTCGATCCCCGCCTCGTCCGCGATTTCGAGTTCGCTGCTGGTGCCGTCCACGCGCGATAGGACGAAGGCCTCCGCCGGGCCGATCGGCAGCTCTCGGAGGTCGATGCCCTCGACCAAGCGAGGCAGTCGGCTATGTGGGGTTGTGGCCACTTGGTCCCCGGTTAATCCTCCAAGTGTAGCTGCTTCTTGGCTTTTTCTGCAATCTTCGAATGCCGATGACGCGCCGCGTAAAGCCGCGGCGGAGTCTTTTCGTGACTCGGGGCTAGGGGGACGACGCGCCCGGTGTCGGTGTCCCTGCGTTGACTTTCGAGCGCTCGATCACGGCTGATTGTACGTCCATCGCTTGCTCGAGCAGGCCGATGGCGCGCCTCCGGATCGCGTCGGCGGCAGCAGGATCGCTGGATTCGAGCGCTTTGGCGTGTCGCTCTTCTACCAAACCCTCGGTCTCCAGCAAGTGTCCCCGAAAGTAGTTTGGTTCGCGCGCATGTGCGAGGCCAGTGCGTATGTCGTCCAGGGCGCGGTCGAATGCGCCTTGGCGGCTATGTAGGTCTGCGAGCCGTGCGAGCGTGTCGGCTAGCACCTCATGCACCTCTGGAGCGAGTTCGGCACCGTGCGCGCGTGGGACTGGGCCCGCGATCAAGCGCTCGAGCGGGCCAGCGGCGCCCGTCAAATCCCCTCCGCCTTCGAGAGCGTCGGCCGCGTGGTGCGCGGACCGCGCGCGACTCAGAAACGCAAGCAGGATCGGATCGATCGGGGAGCCGGCGTCGAGCGCGGAGCAGCCGACCACCGCGCTCGGTTCCGAGCGCGAGCAGCCCGAAAGCAGCAACGCCAGACAAACCAGCAGCCAAGCGCGTTTCATCGCACACCCCAAAGCGCATAGCGATTGTCGCGCAGTTCACGGCTGCGGGCGCTGGCGATGCGATCGATTCGTTCGGACGGAGCGCCCGCCGAAGCCGGTTGGAAGAGCGTGGCCGTAGTGCGTGATTGCGCGAGCGCGAGCGTCGACAAATCCGGCGCTGGCGCGCCTTGCTGAAGCTGATTTCCGAGTCGCAACAAAACCGCGGCGGCAATGGCGAGCGCTGCGGCCGTGCTCGCGAAGCGGACGACCAACACCCGTCCGGTGCGCCGTGCCGGAGCCCTCTGCGCGAGCTCGGGTTCGCGGAGTGACCGCTCGAGGCGGGGGGAGAACGCGGCCGACAGTGCGCGCGCCAAGCGCGCATCGTCGTGATCTGCTTGGCCGGCGAGCGCTTGGCGCAGGCGTTCGCTCTCGACCAGCTCGTCCGGGCTGGCGGGTGCAAATGGGTCTTCGAGCGCTGCCTGGAGCAGCCGTTCGTGTCGCGTTGGGTCGATTTCGCGCGGCGCGAATGCGTTGCGAAGCAGGGCTTCGAGGCGGCGCTCCTCGTCGAGGTCCGGCTGCTTCGGATCCGGATCGGAGTTGCCTTCGCGAATCTCGGTCATGCCTCGCTTCCTCCTTCCGAGAGCGCCTTGCGCAGCGCGGCCATCGCTCTATGGAGTACCACGTCGAACGTCGCCACGCTGACTCCTAAGGCGACGGCCGCTTCTTCGCGTGAGCGCTCTTCGAGGACACGCATGCGGATGGCATCGGCGTAGCGCGGATTGATCCGGGCAAGCAGCTCGCGCACCCGTTCCTTGGCGCAATCGAGGTCGTGCCGTTCCAGGGCGTCTGCTTCGCGCGCTTCGCGCTCGGCATGGTCCAGCTCGCGCTCGACGTCCTCCGGTTCGAACAACAGCTCGCGCTTGCGGGAGCGGAGCAGATCCAGCGCGACGCGCAGCGCAACTACCCGGAGCCAAGGATAGACGCCGACCGCCTGCCAAGTGAATTGGTCGAAACGCTCCAGCACCTTGACGTAGGTGCGCGAGAGCGCCTCTTCCGCCGTCGCGGCGCTGCCGAGACGCGGCAGAAGCACGCTTCGGTAGAGCCTCGGACCGTGCTTGCGCAAGATCGCGCCGAGTGCGTCGCGGTCGCCCGCTTGGGCGCGCACGACCAAGGCTCGTTCGGCATCCAGCTCTGCCGAGTCGTCCACCGCTCGCACTCTACACAAGTGCTGAGTGAACTCGGTCCACGCGCGGCCGACCGGCGTACGGCTCCCCCCGGACGGCCCGAAGGTCGGGAGCAAGCCGAAGCAGGGAGTGGTGTCGCCATACACGGATCGAGAACGCGCGTGGCCCTGTCAACCTTACGGAAGCAGCGAAATTGCTTGCAATGCTGCTGACACAGGCCCAAGAACCACGCGCCAAATGCCCAAACAGGCCAAGCTTTGCCCATTCTGCCGCGGGTTGAATTCTGCGGATGAGCGGCGTTGCTACCGCTGCGGTCGCGTTTTGCCAGGACCGCTGGCCGCCGGGCTGATTGGTTTCTTCCAGAACACACTTCGCGCCGACAGCGCGATGACACGGCTGTTCGTCGGCCTGTGCTTGGCCGTGTTTGCGCTGTGCTTCGCCAGCGAGCATCGCTTGCCGCTGTGGGGCACGCAGGCCTTCGCGTTGTCCACGATCCTGCGCTTTGGGGGCATTGCCGGAACACTCGCCCAGGCCCAGCCTTGGCGATATTTGTCTGCGGTTTTCGTGCACTTCAACCTGTTGCACGTGGGTATGAATTGTTTCGTACTGGTCGCAGTGGGCGCAACGGCCGAACGCGAGCTCGGCAAAGCTCGGTTCGTCCTGCTCTTCGTGTTGACGGGGATTCTCGGCTTCGTCGCCAGTGATGTGTGGGCGGGCGGCATCAACAATCCCACGGCCGGGGCCAGTGGCGCGGTCTTCGGCCTGTTCGGTTCCGTGATTGGCATCGCCTTCGCGAGGCGCGATCCGAATTGGAAGCAGGTGCTGCTGCAAAACGTGATCTGGATCGTGGTCCTGAGCTTCATGGGTAGCGTCAATAACGCCGCCCACGTCGGCGGCCTGATTGCCGGCGCGCTGCTTGGCTTCTTGTTCAACAAGGAACCACGCAAGCCGAACTTGGACGCGGCATTTGCCATCCTCGCCGGCGTATTGGTGGTTCTCTCGCTGGCCAGCGTCGCTCTCTCCGCCGTCTCACCGATCTGGCGGCTGGTGCGAGGTCAGGAAATGAGCCGCCAGGATTGACTGGATTGCGGTTCACCCGTGACCGCGCCCGATCTTCGTGCTCCGCGACCCTTCGTGGGCTGAGCCGCCGGCCCGTGGGCGGTGGAAGTCGCGGAGGGCCGGAAAGAAGCGGCCCGGGCCGGCACATCGATGCGCACCTGAATCGAGCGGGCCGCGTTCGGCCGGTGATTCAGGGGTAGCGGCCGCCCACCTGTGCCGACTATCCTCGGTCCGGCATGCCCGTGGTCAATCCCTTGGCGAGGGAACTCGTCTTCAAGGTCGTCTACTACGGGCCTGGCCTTGGCGGGAAGACGACCAGCCTTCAGTACATCCACGCGACCGCGAAGCCCGAGCACCGCGGCAAAATGGTCAGCTTGGCTACGCCTGTCGACCGCACTTTGTACTTCGATTTCCTGCCGATCCGCGTGCCGAATGTCCGTGGCATGAACGTCAAGCTGCAACTGTTCACCGTGCCAGGGCAGGTCCATTACAATGCCACGCGTAAGTTGGTGCTCACCGGCGCTGACGGCGTGGTGCTCGTGTACGATTCGCAGTCGGCGCGCTCCGATGCGAACCTGGAGACGCTCGATAACTTGCGCGAGAACCTCGCCGCTCACGGTC
>Ga0302321_100006295_pt1 | contig 10444 bp, 9 predicted proteins | sample Fen_T0_1_FD_202505 | JGI IMG/M metagenome (GOLD analysis project Ga0302321, IMG submission 202505) | Peat permafrost microbial communities from Stordalen Mire near Abisko, Sweden - Fen_T0_1 | ecosystem: Environmental > Terrestrial > Soil > Wetlands > Permafrost | place: Sweden: Abisko... | reverse complement strand
CGTGCAAGCCGCACTCCTTGGCCTTCTCGTCTTCCCACCACCAGCGGCCAGCACGGAAGTCTTCGCCCACGGCGATGGCGCGTGTGCAGGGCTCGCAGCCGATGCTGGGCATGAACTCGTCGTGCAGCGGGTTGTAGGGAATCTGGTTCACCGCGATGCAGTGCCACACGTCGTTCCAGGTCCAATCGGCCAGCGGGTTGAACTTGGTGCGGCCTTTGTCGTCGAGCTCGCTGAAATGAACATCGCCGCGGTTGTTGCTTTGCTCGCGGCGCAGGCCGGTGACCCAGGCGGTGCGACTGGCCAGCATGCGCGACAAGGGTTCGAGCTTGCGGATGCCGCAGCAGCCCTTGCGCAGGTCGATGCTGTCGTACATCGCCCGTTCGCCGTAGTTCTTGACGAAGTGGATCACCGCGTCGGTCTCGGGCCGGTAGACCTCGACCTTCAAGCCATAGCGCTCTTCGATGCGCGGAATCAGCGCGACGGTCTGTGCATGCAGCTTGCCGGTTTCTAGGGTGCCGATGGCGATGTCGATCTGGTGGCGCGCGATCAGGTCGGTCAGCACCATGTCTTCGGCGCCGAGGCTGGTGGCCTGCACCACTCGGCCGGGGTGCTCGGCCGCGGCCTGCTTCAGCACCTCGACGGCGTGCGCAACGCGCGCGTCGAACCCCGGCGCCAGGCGGTCGTACAGCGTGATGGCACTCATATCGACGACCCTGCCTGGTTGAAATCTTCCACGCTTGAATAAACCTCTTCGGGTGGACGCGCGAACAGCGGCCGATGCTCGTTCACGTCGCCCTGGTAGTGGCCCGGGAAGAAGCGCAACGCGCGCTCGGCCGCGTCGAGCGACTGATCGTGGCGCAGCACCACCGCATCGAAGCCGGTGCGCTTGAGCAGCGGCATCATGTCGACCAGCACCTCGCCCGTGGCGCGTACCTCGCCGCCGAAACGGTAGCGCGAACGCAGCAGGCGTGCCTGGCTGTAGGCGCGGCCATCGGTCCACTTGGGGAAGTGCAATGCCACCACGCTCAGGCGGGGCAGGTCGTCGACCAAGTCTTCGATGTCGGCATCGTTGGGGAACAGCACGCCCACCGGCATGTCGGTGGGCCATGAGTTGCGCACGCCGTTCCACTGCGTGTGGCTCAGCAGGCTGTGGGCGGTGGGCGTCAACGTGACCATGGGCCCGTCTTCACCGGTGATGGTGTGCCAGCGGTCGCGTGAGGAGTCGATGAATTTCATGGCAAGGTCCTCAGGCGTTCTGGGCCGTGGTGCGGCGCTGCGCGTTGGCGGCGGTCTTGAACGGGTCGAGGCCGATGCGCTTCACCGTGTCGATGAATTTCTCGCTGGCGGCGGTGCGCTGCTCGCGGTAGGTGTCGATCACGGCTTCGATCACGTCGGTCACTTCGTCGGCAGAGAACGACGGGCCGATCACCTTGCCGGGCGTGGAGGTGTTGCCGCTGAGGGCCGAGCCGTCGAGCCCGCCGAGCGACACCTGGTACCACTCCTTGCCGTCCTTGTCGACGCCGAGGATGCCGATGTGCCCGCTGTGGTGGTGGCCGCAGGAGTTGATGCAGCCGCTGATGTGCAGATCGATGTCGCCGATGTCGTAGAGCTCGTCGATGTCTTCGAAGCGCGCGGTGATGTCGGCGGCGATGGGAATGGAGCGCGCATTGGCCAGCGCGCAGAAGTCACCGCCGGGGCAGGCGATCATGTCGGTCAGCAGGCCGATGTTGGGTGTGGCGAAGCTGGCGGCGCGGGCGGCTTCCCAGAGGGCAAACAGGTCGCTTTCTTTCACCCACGGCAGGACCAGGTTCTGGTCGTGCGAGACGCGCAGTTCACCGTGGCTGAACTGGTCGGCCAGGTCGGCGGCCAGCTCCATCTGCGAATCGGTGGCGTCGCCGGGTGCTTGGCCCGTGCGCTTGAGGGACAGCGTCACCGCGCGGTAGCCGGCGATCTGGTGCGCCTGCACGTTGCGCTCGGTCCAGCGCTTGAACGAGGTCGGCGCGTCGGCGGGCACGTGCAACCTGGTGTTCGAAATGGGTGCCACGCCTTCGGGCAACTGAAAGCTGGCGGCCACGCGGTCGAACTCGGCCTGCGGAATGATCTGCTCGGTGCCGTCGATGTCGCGCTCGAGGATGTTCTTGAACTCCTCGTTCACGTCGTCGATGAAGCGCTGGCCCTCGGCCTTCACCAAAATTTTGATGCGCGCCTTGTACAGGTTGTCGCGGCGGCCGTAGCGGTTGTAGACGCGCACCACGGCTTCGATGAACACCAGGATCTGCTGCCACGGCAAGAAGTCGCGGATCACCGTGCCAATGATCGGCGTGCGGCCCATGCCACCGCCGACCAGCACCTTGAAGCCGACTTCGCCGGCCTCGTTCTTCAGCAGTTGCAGGCCGATGTCGTGCCAGGCAATGGCCGCGCGGTCTTCGATGGCGCCAGTGACGGCGATCTTGAACTTGCGCGGCAGGAACGCGAACTCGGGGTTCAGCGTGCTCCACTGGCGCAGGATCTCGCAGTACGGGCGCGGGTCGACGATCTCGTCGGCCGCCACGCCTGCGAAGCAGTCGCTGGTGATGTTGCGGATGCAGTTGCCGCTGGTCTGGATGCCGTGCATGTTCACGGCGGCCAGCGCGTCCATCACGTCGGCGCTTTTCGGCAGCGGGATCCAGTTGTACTGCAGGTTCTGCCGCGTGGTGAAGTGCCCGTAGCCGCGGTCGAACTCGCGCGCAATGCGTGCCAGCGCACGCAGCTGGGTGCTGTTCAGCTCGCCATAGGGCACGGCCACCCGCAGCATCGGCGCATGGCGCTGCACGTACCAGCCGTTCTGCAGGCGCAGCGGGCGGAACTCGTCGTCACCCAGGGTGCCTGCGAGGTTGCGCTCCAACTGGTCGCGGAACTGCGCCGCGCGCTGCTTGACGAACTGCTTGTCGAAGGAGGTGTACTGGTACATCGTTCTGAGGGTCTGTGGGTGACGAGGGCGCAGCGCTTGCTGCAGGCGGTCGACGATTGTCCTCGTCAAGCAGGAAGGGCCATTGTGCGAACCACCCATATATATAGAAAGAACAGTTTCGTAAGTTGTTTATTCAAGAGGTGGATAAGGACGGGTGTGAAGGCGGGCGGCTTCTAGAATTCCGCCATGCCGAATCAACTCAATTTCCAACGCCCATGGCGCCAGCTGGGCTTGGCCCTGGTCCTGGCGGCCCTGAGCGCCTGCCAAACCGCGCCCGTCGTTCCAGCCGTCGTGACTCCGCCCGTGGTCGTGCCGCTTCCGCCCGATCCCATGGCGTCTGCGCCCTTGGTGCTGACACCGCCGCGGCCACCGCGCATCGGCCTGGCGCTGGGTGGCGGTGCGGCACGTGGGTTTGCCCACATCGGGGTCATCCAGGTGCTCGAAGAGAACGGCATCAAGATCGACTACGTGACCGGCACCTCGGCCGGCAGCCTGGTGGCCGCGCTCTACGCCTCGGGCAAGAGCGGAAGCGCCCTGGCGGCCATGGCCGACAACATGGATGAATCGGCCTTCACCGACTGGGCGTTTCCCGGGCGGGGCCTGATCCGCGGCGAGGCGCTGGCCAAGTTCGTGCGTGAAAACACCGGCGGGCGCTCGATCGAGAACATGCGCGTGCCGCTGGGCATCGTCGCCACCGACCTCGACAACGGCCAACCCATCTTGTTCCAGATCGGTGACCCGGGTGTCGCGGTGCGTGCCTCCAGCGCCGTGCCGGCTGTGTTCACGCCGGTGCGTATTGGCTCGCGCGAGTATGTGGACGGGGGTCTGGTGTCGCCGGTGCCGGTGCGTTTTGCGCGGCAGATGGGGGCGGAGCTGGTGATTGCGGTCGACATCTCGGCCATCCCCGACGGCAATGCCACGGGTGACCCGATGCGCATGCTGCTGCAGACCTTCGCCATCATGGGCCGCAGCATCAACACCTTCGAGCTGCGAGAGGCCGACGTGGTGATGCGGCCCAAGCTGGCCGGTGTGTCGGGCGCCGATTTCTCGGCACGCAAACGCTCGATTCAGGCGGGCCGCGAGGTGGCCACCACGATGCTGGCGGACTTGAAGGCGCGGATCGCGGCCAAGACGCACTGAGGCCTGCTCCGTAGCGACGCACAAAACAAAACGGCCCGGTGTTGCCACCGGGCCGAAAGGTACCTTGAATGGAGAATTCGTGGGTACCGAGGAGACAACCTTTCAGGGAGACCACGGGCATCGCCCGTGGAACACTTCAGATGAAGAGCCTGGCCGGAAGTTCAACCCCGCCACGAAAAAAACTTCAGTCTGGCGTCAGGCTCAGGCAGCGCGCTTGGTCTTGGTCGCGGCTTGCGTGGCCTTGACGGCGGTGCTGGTCATGGCCTGGAAGTTGGCTTCGGCCACGTCGGCAGCTTGCTTGGCAGCCTTGTGCACGCTTTCGTAGGCGTTGTTGGCGGCAGCAACAGCCGACTTCACCAGGGCGACGGCGTTCTCGGTGCCGGCCGGAGCGTTCTTGACCGAGGTGTCGACCAGAGCCATGAACTTCTTCTGTGCTTCCGACGCGGTGGCTTCGGCGACCTTGCCGATGTCGGCATTGGTGCTGGCGGCGATGTCGTACACATAGCGGCCGTAGGCGGCAGCCTTCTCGGCGGCGGGTTGCAGCAGGCCGGCTTGCAGCGCCATCAGTTCCTGTGCGTCTTTCACGGACATGGCGGCCTTCGCGTTCTCGGCCACTTCGCCCAGGGCTGTCTTGGCCACTTGCAGGTTCAGTTCGACAAGCTTCTCGACGCCTTCGAAGGCTTTGCCGGTGAGGCCGAAGAGGGTTTCGATGTTGGCCTTGTGGGCAGCCATGACTTGTTCAGCGGTCAGCATGATGAGTAATCTCCAGGGGTTAGATTTGGGGATGACACAGCATTTGTTGCGCTGCACCATGAGCAGAAGTATACGAAGCGAACGTGATATTTCAAGCTGTTTTTGCTGCATTGCAGCAATTTAGAACGCCTCTTCTAAATTCCACGCATGCAAGCCTTCTACGCCGACCATTTCTTCCTGCAGTTGCCTGCAGGACACCGTTTTCCAATGCAGAAGTACCGGCTGCTGCGCGAGCGTGTGGTGGGCGAACTGAGCGGCATCCGCCTTGAACAGGCGCTGCCCGCCAGCGAGGGTGAACTGGCGCTGGCGCACACGCCGCACTACATCTCGGCCGTCTTGCAAGGCCACCTGACGGCGGCCCAGTTGCGTGAGATCGGCTTCCCCTGGTCGGAGCGCATGGCCGAGCGGGCTTGCCGTTCGGTGGGTGCGACGATCCAGGCGGCGCGTGCTGCGCTGAGGCACGGCGTGGCCGCCAATCTGGCGGGTGGCACGCATCACGCCAGTGCCGACAAAGGCGGCGGCTATTGCGTGTTCAACGACGTGGCGGTGGCCGCACGTCTGATGCAGGCCGAGTGGCACCGCCTGCACAGGCGCCTGCTGCGCGTGGCCGTGGTCGATCTGGACGTGCACCAGGGCAATGGCACGGCGGCGATCTTTCGCGACGACCCGACGGTGTTCACCTTGTCCTTGCACGGTGAGAAGAACTTTCCGTTCCGCAAGGAGCCTAGCGATCTGGATGTGGACCTGCCCGACGGCTGCACCGATGCTCCCTACCTGGCCGCTCTGGATGCCGCGCTGGCCGAACTCTGGGCACGCCACCGCGACGGGCCACCGGGCCTGATCTTCTTTTTGGCCGGTGCCGACCCGCACGAGGGCGACCGCCTCGGCCGCCTCAAGCTGAGCACGGCAGGCCTGGCAGAGCGCGACCGGCGTGTTCTGGCAGCGGCGCGCGAGCGGCGCATTCCGGTGGCCTTGTCGATGGCGGGCGGCTATGGCCGAGAGGTCGCAGCCACCGTGCAGGTGCAGGTGAATACGCTGGGTCTGGCGCTGGAAAGCTGGCAGCGATGGAACAATGAGCCTTCATGAGCACGCCCCGCCCCCAGCCCGATGGCCGCGACGCCTACCGCCACTTCACGCCGTTGTCCACCCGCTGGATGGACAACGATGCCTATGGCCACCTCAACAACGTCGTCTACTACAGCCTCTTCGACACCGCGGTGAACCGCTACCTCATCGAAGCCGGCGCACTCGATATCCGCCACGGCGAGGTGATTGGGTTGGTCGTCGAGACGCACTGCAACTACTTCGCGTCGATCGAGTTCCCGCAGGCCGTGGAGGCGGGCATTCGCGTCGCGCACCTGGGCTCGTCGAGCGTGCGCTACGAGATCGGCATCTTCGCGGCCGGTGAGGCGCTGGTCGCGGCGCGCGGCCATTTCGTTCATGTGTATGTGGACCGCGCGACGCGCCGGCCGGCACCCTTGCCACCAGCGCTGCTCCGGGTCCTGAAGGAGTTGACCGTTTGAATCCCACCCCTGAGCAAACCGCTGCGGTCGATGCGGCCATCACCTCTCGTCGCTCGTTGCGCGCCTATCTGCCGACACCCGTGCCGCGCGAGACGATCGAAGACATCTTGCGCGTGGCTTCGCGTGCACCCTCGGGCACCAACACGCAGCCGTGGAAGGTCTATGTGCTGACCGGCGAGCCCTTGCAAGCGTTGTCGCGACAGATTCTCGCCGTGCACGACGACCCGGCGCAGGCCGCCACCCACCAGCAGGAATACGCCTACTACCCGATCCAGTGGCAGTCGCCCTACATCGACAGGCGCCGCAAGGTGGGTTGGGACCTGTACGGCCTGCTCGGCATCGGCAAGTCCGACAAGGCGCGCATGCATGCGCAGCACGGGCGCAACTACCGTTTCTTCGATGCGCCGGTCGGTTTGATGTTCACCATTGATCGTGTGATGGAAAAAGGCAGCTGGCTCGACTACGGCATGTTCCTGCAAAGCATCATGGTCGCCGCGCGCGCGCGTGGGCTCGACACCTGCCCGCAGGCGGCGTTCACGCAGTTCCACCGGATCATCATGCCGAGCATCGGCGCCTCGCCCGATGAGATGCTGGTGTGCGGGATGTCACTGGGCCACGCCGACCTGTCGGCGGTCGAAAATTCACTGGTGTCCGAGCGCGAGCCGGTCGCCGCGTTCACAACATTCCTGGGCTGACATGAAACCTTCCGTGCTTGTGGCGCGAGCCATCCAACCCGAGGTTGTGGCGCGCTTGTGCGAGCACTTCGAGGTCGAAGAGAACCCGAGCGATCAGGTGTTCGGCAAAGACGAACTCATCGCCCGGCTGCGCGGCAAGCTGGGCGTGTTCGCGACCGGCAGCGAGCGCATCGACGAGGCTGTGCTCGCGGCCAACCCGCAGTTGCGGGCGGTGTGCAACATGGCCGTGGGCTACAACAACATCGACGTGCCTGCCTGCACCGCGCGCGGCGTGGTCTGCACCAACACGCCCGATGTGCTGACCGAAACCACGGCCGACTTCGGCTTTGCGCTGATGATGGCCGCCGCGCGGCGCATCACCGAGTCGGAGCACTTTCTGCGCCGCGGCGAATGGAAGAAATGGTCGGTCGACATGTTCACCGGTGGCGACATCCACGGTGCCACGCTGGGCATCCTCGGCATGGGCCGCATCGGGCAGGCGATTGCGCGGCGCGGTGCGCACGGCTTTGGCATGCGGGTGATCTATCACAACCGCTCACGGCTCGATGCGGCCACGGAGAGCGAGTGCCGTGCTTCCTATGTCGACAAGCAAGCGTTGCTGGCCCAAGCCGATCATCTGGTGCTTGTGGTGCCTTATTCGCCGGCATCGCACCACGCGATCGGTGCGACCGAACTGGCCCAGATGAAGCCGACCGCCACGCTGACCAACATCGCCCGCGGTGGCGTGGTGGACGATGCGGCGCTCGCGCGCGCGCTCGCCGAGCGGCGCATCGCGGCCGCGGGTCTCGATGTGTTCGAGGGCGAGCCTGCAGTGCACCCCGATCTGCTGACTGTGCCCAACGTCGTGCTGACGCCGCACATCGCCAGCGCTACGGTGGCGACGCGGCGCGCGATGGCCGACCTGGCGGCAGACAACCTGATCGCTGCGCTCGGCTTCGGGCCCAGCGCCGGCAGGCCACCGACACCCATCAATCCCGAGGTGTTGAAGCCGGCTGCCTGAGACAATCACCGCATGGAGACACTGTGGTGGTTCGTGGCGGCGCTGGCCGTCGTCAATCTCTTGCTGCTGCTTTGGTTGGCCCTGCGCCGGCCGCCGGCCGATGATTCGCTGAAAGCCGAGGTGCGCGCTGGCAGCGAGCGCCTGGAGCGCGAGCTGCGCGACGAACTCGGCCGCAGCGCCCAGGGCACGCGCCAGGAACTGGGCAGCACGCTCGCGAATTTTCAGCAGACGCTGACTGGCGCGCAAACCAACGTGGCGCGTCTGCAGAACGAGCAGATCGACAGCTTTCGCACCCAGCTCGCCGCCATGCAGCAGGCGGTGAGCGATGCGCTTCAATCGGCGGCGAGCTCGCAGGCCGCGCAGTCGGTGGTCTCGCGCGAGGCGCAGGACATGAGCCTCAAGCGTTTCTCCGACACCTTGAGCGAGCAGTTGCGCGCCTTGTCCGAAGCCAATGAACGCCGGCTGGGCGAGGTGCGTACGGTCGTCGAGCAACGGCTCACCGCCCTTCAGCAGGGCAACGAGCAGAAGCTGGAACAGATGCGCGCCACGGTCGACGAAAAACTCCACGCCACGCTGGAGCAGCGGCTGGGCGAGAGCTTCAAGCAGGTGGCCGACCGCTTGGAGCAGGTGCACAAGGGCCTGGGTGAGATGCAGGGCCTGGCCAGGGATGTGGGTTCACTCAACCGCGTGCTGACCAATGTGAAGACGCGCGGCATTTTCGGTGAGGTGCAGCTGGCCGGTCTGCTCGAACAGGTGTTCACGCCGGAGCAGTACGCGACGAATGTCGAGACCGTGCCCGGCAGCGGCGCGCGGGTGGAGTTCGCGATCCGCCTGCCAGGCCAGCGCGCCGATGGCGTGCCGCTGTGGCTGCCCATCGACGCCAAGTTTCCGCGCGAAGACTACGAGCGTTTGCTCGAAGCCCAGGACCATGCCGATGCGCCGGCGGCCGAAGCGGCAGGCAAGGCCATCGAGCAGCGATTGCGTGCCGAGGCCAAGACCATTCACGACAAGTACGTGGCGCCGCCGCACACCACCGACTTCGGCATCCTGTTCGTGCCCACCGAAGGCCTGTATGCCGAGGCCTTGCGGCGGCCCGGGCTGATGGAGTCGTTGCAGCGCGAACACCGCGTGATGCTGGCTGGCCCGACGACCTTGCTGGCCACACTGAACAGCCTGCAGATGGGGTTCCGCACGCTGGCGCTCGAGAAGCGCTCGGTCGAAGTCTGGGAAGTGCTGGGGGCCGTTAAAACCGAGTTCGCCAAGTTCGGTGACGTGCTCGCCAAGACCAAGAAGAAGCTCGATGAGGCCAGCAGCAACATCGAGATGGCCGAGCGCCGCTCGCGTGCGATGGCGCGCGAGCTGCGCAGCGTCGAGGCCATGCCCGATGCGCGGGCCAAGCTGCTGCTGCCGTTGCCGGTGGAAGATTTGGCCGGCGACCCCTTGGAGCCCGACGCCTGAAATGGCCTCGTCGCCGCGCCCTCTGCTGGCGCTGATCCTCGGCCAGATCTGCCTGCACTCGTGCATGGCCGGTGTGCGCGTGGCGGCGCCCTTGCTGGCGCTGCGCAGCGGCCAGTCGACCTGGGCGGTGGGGGTGCTGCTGGGTCTGTTTGCGGCGGCGCCGGTGTTGCTCTCGCTGCACGCCGGGCGGCTGGCCGATCGTCACGGCTACCACCACCCGGTGCACCTGGCGGTGGGCATGACGGTGCTGGGCGGCCTGCTGGCCGTTACCTCCACCTGGCTGGTGGCGTGGCAGTTCCCGCTGCTGTGCATTGCTGCGCCGCTGTGCGGCGTGGGCACCAATTTCGGCTTGATCGCCATCCAGCGCAGCGCTGGGCGGCTGGCCGAAGGGGACCGTGCGGCCCTCACGCGCATCTTCAGCTGGCTGGGCCTCGCGCCTGCGCTGTCGAATGTGATCGGCCCGGTGTTGGCCGGCACGTTGATCGACCTCACCGGCTTTCGCGGGGCCTTCACCGCGCTGGCACTGTTGCCGCTCGCGTCGCTGTGGTGGTCGCGCCAGGTGCCGGTGGAGGTGCCGTCGGCGAACGCGCCGCCCCGCGGCAACCGAGCCGCCTGGGAGCTGTTTGCCCTGCCGGGCATGCAGCGCTTGCTGCTGGTGAACTTCCTGATGTCGTCGAGCTGGGACCTGCACTCGTTCGTCGTGCCGGTGCTCGGCCATGAGCGCGGCTTCAGCGCCTCGGCCATCGGCCTCATCCTGGGAGCGTTCGCGGCAGCGGTGGCGGGCGTGCGCTTCGTGATCCCTTTTCTGTCGCACCGCCTGCGCGAGCACCAGGTTCTGGTCGGCGCGATGCTGCTGACGACGCTGGTTTTCTGCGTCTACCCGCTGGTGCATTCGGCCTGGCTGATGGCCTTGTGCGCTGCCGTG
>Ga0302321_100006293_pt1 | contig 10447 bp, 5 predicted proteins | sample Fen_T0_1_FD_202505 | JGI IMG/M metagenome (GOLD analysis project Ga0302321, IMG submission 202505) | Peat permafrost microbial communities from Stordalen Mire near Abisko, Sweden - Fen_T0_1 | ecosystem: Environmental > Terrestrial > Soil > Wetlands > Permafrost | place: Sweden: Abisko... | reverse complement strand
GCCCAAATCAGCCGCAACACTGTGAAACGAGTTATAAGCACACGGGAACCTATACTTACTGACGACGCGCAATCTGATGATGCTTTAAAAGGGCAAGAGAGCATCATGGCATATGGCATCCGTTCGATTATGTGTGCGCCATTGGTTGTGCGTGATAGTTGCATAGGCGCTGTTTATGTGGATAGCCGCTACATGGCCAGGCTTTTCGAGGCGAAACACCGAGAGATGCTGCTCGCTTTCTGCAATCAAGGTGCTATTGCTATTGACAATGCACGCCTCTTTGCCGACCTTAACAAAGCCATCCAGAAGGTAAGCGAAGATAAGCAGTATATGGATAATATCTTCGGATCTATTGCCAATGGTGTTATCACTACTGATGCGGATGGTATTATTGTCACGTTTAATGCTGCGGCGAGCATGATTTTGCGTTTAAATCCCAATCAGGCGCGCAACAAGCACTATGAGGAAGCGTTTCAAGGTTTGCCCAGGGAGATTGGGATTATTGATATGCTGCAAATAGCTCAGACGCAGCATGCAAATGGCACGCTTGTGAATCAAGCTATTGATTGCATGATCCCTGGGCGCGAACATGACGAGATCGTCAATCTGAACTACTATGTTAGCTCGTTGCGTGATCCGCAGGGAGCATATATTGGTATGGCTCTGGTCATAGATGATCGTACTGAACTCAAGCGTTCGGAGGCTCGGGCTAAAAAGGTACGGCGTATCTTTGAGCGTTATGTGCATCCTCATGTCGTAGAGCAGTTGATTCGCGATCCAATGGCGCTCAAACTGGGTGGTGAGACCAAAGAGATCTCTGTTGTTTTTGCGGATATTCGCGGCTATACGCGCTTGAGTGAGAGCATGGCGCCAGAAGCCGTCATGAATCTGATTAACCGCTACCTCAAAATCATGTGTGAGGCGATCTGGGAAGAGGAGGGGACGCTGACGGCATTTCAGGGGGATGCTTTGATGGCAATTTTCAATGCGCCGCTACCACAAGAAACCCATGCTTTGCAGGCGGTGCGTGCAGCCTGGAAGATGCGTATGGCTGTGCAAGAGTATCAACGCTCGCACCCACAAGAGGCGCCGGTTTCATTTGGGATTGGGGTCAACACCGGTCTGGCTACGGTAGGAAATGTGGGAGCCCAGGAACGGCTGCAAAACTACACAGCTATTGGTGATGTGGTGAATGTTGCTTCGCGTCTGCAGAACAATGTTGGGGATAATAACATTTTGCTCAATGAGCCAACCTACATACAGGTGTACAGGCATGTGCAGGTAGGTCAACCTTTTGCTTTGACGGTCAAAAACAAGAGTCAACCTCTTACTGTGCGCTACTTAATGGGCCTTCTATAGATGCTCTCTTCCCATCCTGTCCGATGAGCAATGAATTGGTTGGTAGCAGGGGAACTCTAGAGGGATTTGCGCAGTACGAAGCCTTTTTGCTGCAGGCGTATAAAGCCAAACCATTCGTAGAGACGATGTGCATGGTAGTTATCTTCCTGCGTGTTGAGCATGATGCGTGTTGCATGTGCTTCTTGAAAGAAGTGGATGGCTTCCGCCATTAAGCGTGTTCCTATGCCTTGTCTACCAACTGATGGATGAACAGCAATCCGTACCAGGTAACCAAACTCATCGTCCAGGGCATTAAACTGGTAGCCAATGATCTTGTTATCCAGTTCCGCTACAATGAAGTAGGGGTGCGTCTGGGCAATGTCCCGAAATGCACTACTATCGTAGCGCCAGAGATCCTCAAAGCAAGCCTCCTCGATTTTCAAGAGAGCTGCCAGATCATTTACTAGCTTGACGGGACGGACGGTAACGTGCTGGTTCCCTTGTGTAGGAATGGCATAATCGAATTTGTCATAAGCGTATAGGCTGCGATAGGGAATGAAGCCGCGTGTAAGTAAGACTGGGCGTAGCCAATCATTATCCATGTTATTGCCGGAGTAGTGAAGGTGGTGCACACCTTGCGCTAGCAGGTCTGCATAGAGATGATCGAGTAGGAAGGAGAGAATATAAGCATAATTCTTACTTTCTGTCCAACTCACACCAAAGCCGCTGATCCACGCAAACGGAGAATTAATAATCTGTGAGAGCAAAAAACCATATAATGAGGTATCATGCAGGATGCCTACTGCAGGATAGCGTTTGAGCAGCAGGGGTAACTCGGTAAGTGTAAACCTTTGATAGATGTATTCGGATGTGCGTAGCAGACGCTCAATTGCGTATGAATCGTCTTTACTAAGCGAGCGCACTTGATTTTGATGATACATCGTATGTCCTCTGTTGAGTAAAAAAGTAATCTTTGATATATGCTCTCTCTACCAAACACCTGACCGAATAGTATCTTTAGTGTATCGTCTTTTGCATCTAAACGTCAATAGCCCTTTCGCCTCTCGTGACAAAAAGCTGTCGGAGCATTACTGTTTGTGGATGGAGCTCTGCCATTTTTTATAGACGGCAGAGCGTTTTATATCTGCTGCACTGCGCCCCATCTAGTCTTTATGATCGTGATCTTGAGGCGGATCTGTCGTACCCGAGGCTGCGGGACCCCTCATCTCACGCCGTATTTTTTCAATATCCGGCTTAGGTGCATTGCGCATACGATAACCGGTGAGTTGATGGATGCGTCTGAGCTCAGAGATGAGCACATCTGTGTTGATTCTGTAGTGGGGAACGTTGGGTGGTGGGCCATAACTATCGACGGCTGCGTCATCACCTAACAGTTGATTAATGCTTGTCACCGCACAGGAAGCCGTTGCCTGCAGATCATAGCCCCCTTCTTGAACCATAATGAGCCGTCCTGCGCACAATGTATTGGCGAGATTGATGATAATCTCATTGAGCTTAGCAAATCCAGCGGTTGAGATGAGCATACCTGGTTGGACGGCGAGCCCGCTTTGCATTTCTGCCTGTTTCCAGTGAGCGTCGAAGCCGGCTGAGACCAGGATCAGTTGTGGATCAAAACGGTCAGCAGCAGGGGCCAGGATCTGGCGGAAGATCGGTTCATAGGTTTCAAAGCCGCAACCTGCAGGAAGTGGTACATTAATAGTTGTTCCCAGGCCTGGACCCTCGCCGCGCTCATCTGAAAGACCTGTGCCTGGATAGAAAGGAGCCTGGTGAACGGAAAAGTAGAGAACGCGTGGGTCTTCGTAGAATATTTCCTGTGTCCCATTGCCATGATGAACGTCATAGTCGATAATTAGTATACGTTTCAGGCCAAAGTGATCGATGGCATAACGAGCAGCCACAGCAACATTGTTGAAGATACAGAAGCCAAGCGCTGCCTCCTCAACTGCATGATGTCCAGGTGGTCGTACCAGGCAATAGGCATTATTAATTTCGCCTTTCATCACTGCATCGATGGCTGTGAGTGGAGCACCGGCGGCTTTGCGTGCTGCTTCATATGATTGGGCAGAAGCGTAGGTATCAGTTCCCAGCATAACACAGCTTTTACCGCCGGTAGACTCCTGGTAGGCGGCCTGACGGCTTGCTTTCTCAACGTCCTGGATATAGTCGCGGTCATGAACTGCTGCCAGTTCGTCGATCGAAGCGGCGCGAGGGGGCAATTGCACCAGCCCATCCCGCTCCAACCATTTGAGAGCCGCCAGATAAGCCATTACCATTTCTACGCGTTGTGGTTGCTCTGGGTGGCCGGATGGTACGCGATGAGCGAGAAATATTGGGTCATAAATGAGAGCGGTGGTCATGGCATATCTTTCCTGGACAGGCCGCCTGGTGCGGGAACCTGCTGACTTCTAGGCGGGATACTCAAGCAAGCGAGTATCCCCGCGTTTTGTTGGCAACGTTAGGTAGCTATTGGTGTATCGTTTAAAGGATCTGTCTGACCAGACCTGGGATATCAAAGATGGTCTCAGCTACAGACGCTTTGGCAGCCTCTAGAGCCGCGACCTTTCCCTGTGCTGTTCCGGTATTGCCGGAGATAATGGCACCGGCATGTCCCATGCGTTTCCCCGGAGGTGCGGTGCGCCCAGATACAAAGGCCACGACGGGCTTGCTCATCGTCTTGATATACTCTGCGGCATCTTCTTCGTCACTACCACCGATCTCGCCGCACATCACGACAGCTTTCGTTTGTGGATCAGCCTCGAAGAGCCGTAGATAGTCAATGAAGGTCGAGCCGATAATTGGATCGCCTCCGATGCCAATGCACGTTGATTGGCCGATGCCAGCCTCGGTGAGCAAGGAAACGACCTCATAGGTCAGCGTTCCAGAGCGTGATATGAAGCCAACGGGGCCCGGTGTGAAGATCTGATAAGGGATAATACCAATCTTGCCGAAGCCAGGAGTACAAAGCCCCGGGCAGTTTGGACCGATCAGCGTCGCCTTATGTTCATGCACAACCAGCATGGCACGCGTCATATCAATGACTGGAATGCCTTCTGTGATGCAGACAATCAAGCTGATGTCGGCACTGGCAGCTTCCATGATCGCATCGGCTGCGCCAGGGGGTGGTACGAAGATGCAGGTAGCGTTAGCATCAGTGGCGGCCTTTGCCTCTTCAACCGTGTCGAAGACAGGAACGCCTTCAATAGTCTGACCACCCTTACCTGGCGTCACGCCACCCACAACATTGGTGCCAGCGGCACGCATATTACGTGCATGAAATTGGCCCTCGCGCCCTGTGATGCCTTGCACAATCACTCGTGTTGTGTTATCAAGTAAAATACTCATGTGCGCTACCGTCCTTTTTCCGTGCGAGCTATTGCGGCAACGATCTTCTCTGCAGCGTCGCGCATATCTTTTCCCCAATCAAGGCCGGCATCTTTCAATAATGCACGCCCTTCCTCGGCACCTGTGCCTGAGAGGCGAACGACGATAGGCATGCTTTTGGGCAGCTCTGACTGTGCCATAATAACGCCTTTGGCAACCTCTTCGCCGCGTGTAATGCCTCCGAAGATATTGACCAGGATACCTTTGACCTGCGGATCGCGGGCAACAAAGATAAGTGACTTATACATAATCTCGGCCTTGGCGCCGCCGCCAATATCCAGGAAGTTTGCCGGCTTACCACCGGAGCGAGCCACCATATCCAGGGTGGTCATAACCAGGCCCGCGCCATTTCCGATGATACCAACATTGCCATCGAGTTTTACATAGGTCAGACCGGCTTGTTTGGCCTCGTACTCAAGCGGGTTGGCTTCCTCTGTTTCGGCCCAGGTGGCGTATTCTTTCTGACGGAAAAGGCCGTTATCGTCGATTACGATCTTGCCATCTGCAGCCATTACCTTGCCATCGGCAGTATAGGCCAGGGGATTGATCTCGGCCAGGTTCGCGTCGCTTTCAATAAATGCTTTGGCCAGACCTGCGAGAATCGCCGCAGATTGGCGCAATATGCGGGATGGAAAACCGGCGCGTTTCACGATATTCAGGGCTTCGAAAGGGCGTAAGCCCCAGCGCATATCTATGGGCACCTGAATGATCTTTTCAGGGGTTGTTGCGGCAACCTCTTCGATATCTATACCGCCAGCGGTGGAGACCATAACGACCGGAGCCTGGCTCTTGCGATCGAGCACGATACCCAGATAGTATTCCTCTTTAATATCGATCTTAGAAGTCACAAGAACTTTTTCTACCGTCAGACCCTTGATGTCCATGCCTAGCACGCGCTTAGCCGCATCACGAGCTTGCTCTGGAGTATCGCCAAACTGGATACCACCAGCCTTACCGCGCCCGCCAACATAGACCTGAGCCTTGATGACTACTGGTCCGCCGAGTTCACGGGCAATTGCTTCCGCCTCTTCTGGCGTGTGTGCGACCTTGCCCGGCTGTACCGGAACACCATAGCGGGCCAGAATGTCCTTGGCTTGATATTCATGAATTTTCAAAATAGTTGCTCCTTGTGATATATGTCGTACGTCATTGTACGTTTTCACTATGCGAAAGAATTGCGTCATGCATGCAATATAAATTACCAACGCGTAATTCTTTGGGCAGCAGGATTACCTCTCTATGGGGCCGTTGTCATTATATGACTCTACCACGAACCAGTCAATGAAATACATGTGCCCCCAAACACCTATGGGGGCACATGTAACACGAGCAGGCATCTCCTGCTCTCTAATATTCACTGTTAGAAGATGCTCTCGTGTCGTTTATCGCTGCGAATTTTCAAAATTATGCATGAGCGTGTCGATCAGATCGTGGCCGAGATCTGTCTTTATGCCTTCTGGATTGACGAGGTGATATGTTTTGTACCATGTAGCAGTCGCTTCGGGATGTGGTCCCACGACGCCCACTTTTCCTTGTCCATAGGGTGCAACCAGAGCGGCGATCTTATTGTTGTTATAGGTTGCCAGCACAATCACATCACTTGCGCCAGGATCGAGGAGGAAATAGGGGCCATCTTGAAAATACATGGAGCGTGTCTGTTTGCGCCAGTGGACGTTCACGATAGTATCTGCCTCGGTTCTTACGCTTGCCCCGCGCGATGCAATGAATTGGTCTGTATCACCGGGTAAGATCTGAAAACCTGGAGTCCGGCCCGCCAGATAGCCACCCATGCAGAATCCCAGGTAGCGTCCGCCAGATGCCACATAATTTCTGATCTCACGAGCATGCTTTTTGACCTGTCGATAGGCCTGTGTAAGTTCACCAGAGCCTCCTGGCTGAGCATACAGAGCAGCAGCCTGTAAGGTAGTCGCCGAGAGCTTTAGCTGCTCATTTGGCCCGACATATTGAACGATAAAGTGCCATTGTGAGCTTTGTAGTAGTTCGGCCACAGCCTCAGAACAACCTGCGCAACCAGCGGGACCACGATATACCAGCGCTAGCGGATGTGTTGTATGATCCTTGATAGAATGCATCATTCTATGCATTATGCACCTCTTATTTATAAGCATATACTTTTATAGGGATATATGTTTGTATATGTAATAAAGGAAATTAGGAGCGCGACGCAGCTGCGCTAAGGCTGATAAAGAAGGTGAGCCTGAGAGATGAGTAATGAGGCTTTTCATAACTATCTCCCAGGCTCATTTGAAGCGTACTGTTTCTTAGATGGCGCGAGCGGGAACGCCTCTCCAACTGCTGTCAGCTGGCAAGCTTTCTCCCTTCATGACCAGTGAAAGGGCATCCAGGCTAGCCCCGGCACCGATTTCTGTATCATAGAGAACCACCGAGCGTGAGCCGATGGAGGCACCAGCGCCGATCTTGATCGTAGACATTTTCATCACGCGGTCCTCGAAGAGGTGGGTCTGCAAGGATGTCGATCCACCGATCGCTGCATCATCGCCGATCTCCACCAGATCGAACTCTGTGATAAATGTCGTATCCATCCATACCCGCTTCCCAACCTTCACCCCCATCAAGCGCATCGCGGGAGCGATCCAGGGAGTACCAGTAAGCCAGCTTGCAAGCGCAGGCACAAAGACGGTCTCATACAAGCCCGTTACAAGCTCTGAGCGGCGTACAAAGACGCTCCATAGAGGCTCAACGCGAGTGCGATAGCGACCTACGATTATCCACTTGAGTATTACTACGATCATGGCTGCAACCACGCCGATACCAATGAGTATGAGTGGTAGCACCAGCCATAGCTGGGTAGGACTGATCATTGTGGTCAGGTTTAGCGTAATCACCACTGCCAGAAGCGTCGTAAGCGAAGTGATTGTCATCGGCAGCGTGATGCGGAAGTACTCGATGATGTAGCGCCAGACGACCAGGCTTGTACGAGGTCGATAGGTCACATCTTCGCCAAAATTCTGGCTCTCTTGCCGTCGTGGCAGGAAGATCGCCGGTGAGCCGAGCCACGATGTGTCCGGATCGATCTGCTGGCCGGCGGGAACAGAATGCACGCCGAGCAGACTATTATCGCCCATCTTGAAATTGCAGGGAACGAGTGCACCATTGCCAACGAAACTGCGGCATCCAACCCAGACCGGCGCCATAGCTATACAGCCATAATGGAAGATGGCAGGTCCAATGCTAGCAATATCGGCTACGAAACTTTCATCGCCAAGCGTAAGCATGTCAGGATCGATGTGTCCAACCGTCGAGACCTCGGACCAGTTGCCGATGCGTGCACCAAGCTTGCGTAAGAAAGGAACCAGGTACAGGGTTGCGTAAAGCGTATTTGTAAGCCCCAGACTGAGAGCCATGACTTGGTCGTTAATCCATTTGCGGACCCCAAAGCCAGAGCGAATTGGATAGATGCCACCCTGGACTGTTGGCATAATAATTCGCTTGCTCAGGAGCACAAAAGCGCAGACAGAGAGTACAAAGAGTGGTCCGGCTATGATTGTGCTAGCGATGCCCCAACCAAGGCCAGCGTATAGCGTTGTTGCTATGATCAGTGCGGCGCTGGGGGCCACCATCAGTACGGGAAGCCACATCAATAGAATCATCCCGCCGATGAAGCCTAAGAGTACAGAGAAGGGCCAACGTCGGTTATCGGCCCTGGTTGCCATAACTTGTAGCACTCTGGGTACAGTTGTTGTATGTTTGGCTGGCGAGCCGCTCCAATACTCATTGTCGGGAATAATCTGATCAGTCGCTACAAGAGACTGCTCACCGATAGCTGCGTGATGCCCGATCCTTGCCCCGGCCCCGACCACGCTATTGGTGCCCAGGAAAGCACCCTGACCAATTGAAATGGGTGCAATGCGCAGTCTGCCATCCGAGACGGAATAGGGCAATAACTGTACCGCATAGCCAATGCTCACACCTGCTTCAATATCCAGCATCATCGGTAGATTGACCATAGCCGAAGAAAAATGGCAGTCTCGACCCACGCGGGCTCCCAGGAGACGCAGGTATGGTGGCAACAGTGGTGAACCAGTTAGCATCCCTACCGGTGAGATAGCCAGGATTTTGCGATAGAGCCACCAGCGCAGGTATGTGAAACCCCAGAGTGGGTATGTCCCAGGGCGCACATTGCCCATGAGTAAAGGGCCAGCCGCTATTGGCAGAAGAAAGCTCAAGACGCTCCCAAAGATGAGCGTACCCACAGCAATTATTATTGCCATGCTCCAGGAGCGGAGGGCCAGAGAAAGTCCCAGAACAGGGATGCTTACCAGAAGCGCCAACGCATACTCTGTAAGTAACTGCGTAATGCCGCAGAAAAAGACACCCAGACTTGAGTGTTTGAGCGCTGCAGGCTTTATCACCTTTGGTGTACGAGCCTGTGCTGCGGCTGTTTGTAGCATCTCTGCTTCGATAAACTTGGCGAGGCCACGAATCGTCGGGTAGGTGTAGAGATCACCGATCGAGAGCCCCTGAAGACCAGGCTCCTGGCGTAGTTGAGAGATGACGCGGGCAGCAGCCAGCGAGTGACCTCCCAGGTCCGTAAAGAAATCGCCTTCTACCGAGATGCGTTCCTGGCCTAGAACCTTCTCCCAGTTTGCCGCTATCTTGCTTTCCATAGCGGTTGCAGGTGCAACATATGATCCCGCCCGCAGGCCCAGTCTAGGGGAAGTCGGTGGAGGCAGTGCAGCTCGATTCACTTTATCGGCAGCCAACAAGGGGAAGCTATCGAGTATCTCGATATATGATGGAACCATATAGACAGGGAGGCGGCTACGCAGAGAAGTGTAGAGCCTATCGCGCAGGTCAGCATCAGCGGATCTGCCTTTGAGCAGCACAACGTATGCTACCAGATCTTGCACCACGCCATCTTGCGTAAGCGGATTGACCACCGCATTCTCCACAATCACATCTTCACGGATCACCGACTCAATCTCCGCCAGCTCGATGCGATAGCCACGGATCTTCACCTGTGTATCGATGCGTCCCTGATACTCAATCTCACCTGAAGGTGTAAAGCGGCCCAGATCACCGGAGCGATAGAGACGTGGCACAGCTTCCTGGTCACTGGCGATTGGATTATTGATAAACTTGCTCTTTGTCAGATCAGGGCGATTGACATAGCCAAGCGCGACTCCGGGGCCGCCGATGCAGATCTCTCCACTCTGACCATGTGGCACTGGTTGAAACTTCTCGTCCAGGATATAGACATGATAGCTTGGCAGCGGAACGCCGATAGTCACAGGCTTATCAGGGTATAATTCGCACCAGGTAGCGGTCACCGTTGTCTCGGTTGGGCCATATGTGTTGAGGATATGGCGTTCAGGACGATACCAGCGACGGACAAGATCGGGAGGGCAAGCCTCGCCGCCAACGAGCAGAGTGCGCACCGTCGGTATATCCTGATCAATTGTCGCTAGTAGCGTTGGTACACAATAGAGAACAGAGATCCCGTGTGCGATAAGGAACTCGGTTAGACCATGTCCAAGTCGTCGGGAGTCTGTCGGGCCAGCCACCAGCGTAGCACCAGCAATCCAGGTCGGCCAGATCTCCTCAACCGAGAAATCGAATGCAGTGGACATACCCTGGTAGACGCGGTCAGTGCTCTTCACACCATAGACAGGTGGGACGACTCGCAAGAAATTCGCAATGTTCGCATGCGAGATGGCAACACCTT
>Ga0302321_100006292_pt1 | contig 10448 bp, 9 predicted proteins | sample Fen_T0_1_FD_202505 | JGI IMG/M metagenome (GOLD analysis project Ga0302321, IMG submission 202505) | Peat permafrost microbial communities from Stordalen Mire near Abisko, Sweden - Fen_T0_1 | ecosystem: Environmental > Terrestrial > Soil > Wetlands > Permafrost | place: Sweden: Abisko... | reverse complement strand
TCAACAGTGGAACTTTGGGGAACTTTTATTGAAGCGAAAAAAATAAGGAGCAATCTACGCTTCAATAAAAGCTCAATAGTGGTATGACGTATAAGTGAGTGACACAACGATGTTCTGCATTGCATAAATGCCCGTCCCAAAAACTACATTGTCACTTATCAGCGGATGATAAATCCTGTATCACCACACCCGGGCTTTTCCGGTACTTGCCAAAAGGCAATTTCAACAAATGAAAATACTTTCTTTTTTCAGGTTCATCCATAAAGGTATCTACACCAAAAATAATTTTACTGTGGTGCAGGCGTTTGAAAGTGCCGAAGAGGTGATCCCAAATGCTGAGTACATCGCCGTAATTGCAATCGGTATAGGGTTGGGCATAGTGGTGGTGTACATGATGCAGGTTGGGGGTAATAAAAAGGATGCCTGCCACTTTATCTACCTTTTCGGGAAGGCGATAGTTAACATGCGCAAAAACATTGCTGGCAATTTGAATGATCTGCCTTAACACTAGTGCCCAAAAAACGGTACCGCTGATAAACACCCATAACAAAGTAAAAGTATTACGGATAAAATTTTCGCCCGGATGCTCCCGCAATGAAGTGGAACTATCTAAATGCAGGTCGCTGTGGTGCACCACATGAAACATCCAAAGGCGTTTTATTTTGTGCATCACCAAATGATAAATGTATTCGCCAAAATCGAGAAAAATAAAAGTGGCGATGAACAGCAGCAGGTTATTTTTTAAAACCGGCAGATGATAGAAAAAACCAAAATGATGTTTGGCGGTCCATTGCATGGTAGCGGCAAATGTAATGCCCACCAACACCTGCAGTGGAAAATTACTGAAAATGAAACCGGCGTTTACAATAGCATGTCTCCACTTTTTATAGTTTACATTCAAACCTGCCAGCAGTTCAATATTCCAACACAACAGCAGCATACCAGTTATCAAAAAAAACTGTGCTTCCGATGAAGAGTACACTAAAAAATGAAAAAGATGATGCATATATGATGTTAAGCTTTTTTAAATGTCATGGTTTCGCCAAACCAGCTTACCAGCCAGTAACCCCTTACCTTAAGCTGGTGATTTTTATTGATCCAGACTTTCGAACTCCATTCCTTTCCTGATTTACTGTCGTAAATAACGCCATCCACCCATTCGTCATCGTCTTCATCATAAGTAAGGCCGCTTAATACTTCCATGCCGGCAATCTTTCTGCTGCGCAATTCCTTTTTAGGATTCTTTTCATCCAGCCGGGTATTCCAGGGTTTGTTTTTGTCATCGCTGTCATCAAACCAGATTACTCTGGCTTTAAAAACGTTACCTTCTTTATATACTTCTACTTTCAGGTTATCATCTTCACTCATCCATTGACCCAATATGGCATCAGGATTTTTTTGTGCATAGCTGAAAAAAGTGCAGCAGGAGGCAATAAGCAGGCAGATAAACTTTTGCTTCATGTTTATAAAAATACGGCTTTTTTTAAACGACAAAGAGAGCAAATACAAGTGCAGCCCGTGGTTAAGCAAGTGTTAATCAGCAAAACATTGGGAGAATCAGGCGTTTATGCAGATTTTGATATCCAAAATTATCCTGCAAATACCTGTTGGCTGCTATCGCGATGGCGTAATGGGATAGCTGTAGTGCGGCATCATACAAACAAAAAGAGCTGTACAAATTTGCACAGCTCTTTCGGTGTTAGCTAAAAACTATTCTACAGTAAAGCTAACTTTATTATCGCCCCACAACAATGTTACCAAGCCGTTTTTAGCAATGGTAAAACTCATTTTTTCTGCAAAGGGATCTGCTTTTTGTGCTGTGGCTGGCACCCTTAAAGCATCATCAGCTTCCTTATAACTAAAGGCGCCCCATTGTTTCCAGGTTTTATTAAAAATTATCGTCCAGTTATCTTTACCACATAAGCTGAACAAACCATATTTGCCTGCGGGTAATTCTTTACCATTTATTTTTACTGCTTTGCTGGTTTCAAAAACGGTAGCTTCGTTAGCACCCGTGCGCCATACCTGGCCTTCTTTTGGTTCAAGGTCTTTACCAATGGTTCTGCCTTTTACCGAGGGTTGGCTATAATCGATAATGATTACAGCGCCTGAAGCAAGGGTTTGTTTTACCATTGCCGGAGGGCTGGGGCGTTTGCTTTTATCTTCCTGTGCCTGTGTTTGGCTGCTCATTACTAAACCGGTTAAAACCAGTGCAAAGGTTGCTATCTTTTTCATGTATGATTTTTTTAAGTGAGATGCAATTTATACTTTTTAGTACGCCAAAAATATTTTTTCGGTCCGTTTTTAAAAAACAGGTACTTTTTTTTATAAGCGGTAGCATGATGAATGTTCACTGTAATTTTTTTCTGCAGGTACTGCAATAATCATTGCCGCAATTATCCAGGGTCATGATGTCTCCATTGTTTTTAGACATGATGCATTTATCATCAGGGCAATGGGATAAGCCAATGTTGTGCCCTATTTCGTGCAGGAGCACATTGGCCATTCTGCGGTTGTAAACCATTGTATCGGCGGTTTTAAATTTAAAGTCGGACACTACACAAGTATTGCCCGGTTGATAGCCGAGGCCAAAAATATGCTGATCAAAATAGGCCACCGGTTGAGCCTCTTTTATGGTAAAAAGGGGCTGGTGTGTAATGCCTGCAATTTCTACCAATGTATCATTAGGCATTTTTGATAGCAGCAAAAGAATGGAATCGGCATTGTATTGTTGTATTACGCCATTAAAATAATTATGAGGGATAACAATGGGCTGCAAAAGGATCACAGTCTTATTAAAAAAACGGTGGAGCGATTGTATAATGTTGTCTGTTTCCTGCCTGCTGAAACTATCTAAAGGTTGCAGGGCAATTATTTGTTCGGGATGTTTATTTAAAAATAATGACGATTGTTTAGTACAATAACTGAAGGAAAAAATAACTGCAATGAAAAGGGGTAAAAAATATTTCATGCTATTGGTGGTTATTAATAGCAAGATACTTTTATAAATTCAGGTTTACTACTGTAAGGAACCACGGGGTGCGTATTTAGGGCTTTATTAACTTTTTCGGATATGCTACTGCAATTTTTTTTTGCTGTATTCATCAATGTAAATTATCATGGGCTCCTGCATCAGGTCTCTGTATAACCCTGTTTTAAAATAAAAATAGCTTTTAGCGGCATAGCCTTTTGCGGATGAATAGCTGGTGATGCCTTTAAAATTGATGATCTGCTTTTGATTGAGCCAAACATCGATATGTCCGCTATCCGATCTTGAAAAACAAACCCTGAATTTAAAATCAAGCCACTGGTTTCTTATTTCTTCGGTGGTTTCATACATTTTTTTTGACCGGAGTCGGTTTGCATGGTAATGAATAATTTACCTGAAACATATCGTATGGCCATTACCGGGCTATCATCTGAACACAAAGGGCTTTTGCCGCAATGCTGTTTCCATTGTGCTATCACCAGCCTTACCGGAACTATCGGAAAACTATCCGGTAAAAAAAGACTGAACTGGTAGTCATAAGTTTTTCCTTCTGCAGATACCAGTTTATCATCTTCACGCAGTTCGTCACGTTCAGTGTCTTTGCTTTTTCCCTGGCTGGCTTCAAATACATCGCCTTTATTCAACGTGATCTTTGCTGCACTGTGCCCGTTGCGCAAAATGGCTGTTTGTACAGTAAAAGCATCTTTCACCATCCTGTCCGTACTCCAGATACTACTCAACCCCGGCGTTTCAAAACCATCGTATACATTTACCTGGCATTGGCAGTACATTGCTGCAGATAATAGTGTTGGTAAAATGCAATAATATTTTTTAAATGGTATTGCCATAAAATAGAAGCTACTTACTTAATTTCCTATCAACTTATTTTTTTGCGCCACATATTCTTCATGGGTGATAGCGCCTTTTTGCAGCAGGTCGAATAATTTTTGCAATTCATCGGCAATCATTTGTTGCGATATCGGTGCAGCGATGCTGGGCCTTTGTGCCGCAATGGCCTGGGCTAACTGTGTGGCCTGGCTGCTTATTTGCATGCGTTTGTATTCTTCCTGTGCGTGGGTGATGGTATCCTTTAATAATTTGGGATGGTGGATGAGTTGGTATTTTGTTTCGCCCAGTTCGGCAGCGGTTTGTATGTCCACATCGCCATAGCCAAAAATCCTTCCCCACAGGGTTTGATCGTATTCCACATTATTAATTTTATCCAGCGGGCTTTCTTTAGAGTAACGGGTAAAGTAACCACTTTCATCTACCACTCTCATATTGGTTACGGCCCACAGGTTGTATTTCCAGTTGATGTATTCCAATGCCGGATAAATAGCAGTCCCTAAAATTATAATGAAGGCTATGCCATTATGCAACCACCACAGCAATGCAATAGTGAGCAGCAGCCATGCTAAAAAGGGCAGCGCCAGTTTTATCCAGTGCCGGCGAATGATCAGTAATAATTTTTCGTCTGTTTTTAATTTCGATCTCATGAGTTATCATTATTGCTTACAAAGGAAGTGTATTTTAAATTGCCACAGGCTTTGTTCCAAAATACATAAAATATAATAATGACTAAAGCCCGTTGTTTTATTTGTTATCCTGTGCCACAAGCCACAGGCAAGTCATGCAGCCACAGGCAATTTATAAGCACCGGCGTTTACCAGATATTTACCCGCAAACTATCGGCACGGTACATTTTGTCACCGGGCTTAATACCAAAGGCTTCATAAAATTCGGCAATATTTACCACAGGGCCGTTCACCCGTTCTTTGGCCGGTGCATGCACATCGGTCATCACCTGGCGGGCAAGCCGTTCTTTTCTTTCGGTATACATCCACCCCAATGCATACCCTAAAAAGTAACGTTGCAGTTGGGTAAGTCCCGCAATGGTTTCATTCTTCTTGTAGGCTTCGGTTTTTTTAAAAGCATCCAATCCTAAAAGCATACCTCCCAGGTCGGCAATGTTTTCGCCCTGCGTGGCATTGCCATTAATGTGCAGGGTATCAACAGGATTAAACTCACTAAATTGTCTGATGATGAATTTAGCCCGCTTTGTAAATTCTTCTTCATCTTTTTTTACCCACCAGTTTTGTAAATTTCCGGCCGCGTCATATTGCCTGCCCTGGTCATCAAAGCCATGGGTAATCTCGTGGCCAATGGTACTTGCAGCTGCATAGCCATACACCAAAGCATCATCCAGTTCATTATCCATATAGCCAGGTACGGCAAAGATTCCCGCCGGTAAAACAATTTCATTATTACTGGGATTGTAATAAGCATTATAGGTTTGCGGTGTCATACCCCATTCACTCCTGTCAACCGGTTTGCCTAATTTATTTACGTTGTAGTTGTGCCACCACTCGCTGGCCCTTTGCATATTCAGCACGTAAGAACTTTTGTCAATTTGCAGTGCACTAAAATCTTTCCATTTATCCGGGTAGCCCACCTTTTTGGTGATCTTTGCTAATTTCGCATACGCCTTTTGTTTAGTACTGTCACTCATCCAGGTTAATTTCGTAATTCTGTCTTTATATGCATCGCGTATGGCTTCTACCATATCCGCATACCTTTTTTTAGCAGTTTCATTAAAATATTCCTTTACAAATATTTGCCCCAGTGCTTCACCGATAGCACCTTCTTCGGCATCTAATACCCTTTTCCAGCGTGGGCGGGGTTCTTTAGCGCCACTGAGGCTTTTGGCATATTCAAAGGCATTCAAGTAAGTGGTGTGGTCAAGATAATCGGCATAGCTCCCTACCAGGTGCACACGCAAATAATTTTTCCAGTCATCAATGGGGGTGGATTTAATTTCTTTGCTCAGAGCAGCATAAAATTCCGGCTGCCCCACAATAATTGAATCCACTTTATTTACGCCTGTATTTTTTGCAAAATCGGCCCAGCTTATGGCGGGCGCAATATTGTTAAGGCCTGCCCAGTTCATTTTATTATAATTCTTGTAAGGGTCACGCAGGTCTTCTAGTTTACGGCTGGATGTGGCCAGCCTGGTTTCTAAAGCAAAAATGGCTTCGGTATTTTTTGCCGCCGTTGCACTGTCGTTACCTAATTGTTGTAATGTTTTTACAAGGTATTTTTTATAAGCAGTTCTAACCTTTACTGTATTGGAATCCGTTTTAAAATAATAATCACGATTGGGCATACCCAATCCGCCCTGGTCTAATTTAAGGGCCATCATTTCGCTGTTCTTATCATCTTGCGCAATATAATCACTGAAAAAGCAATCTACCCCTTTAACTTTAAGTGCAGCGCCAATGGTGAGCAGGTCGGCAGTTGTTTTTATGGCATTTATTATTTCAAGGTCGTTTTGCAGTGGTGCAAGGCCCGCTTTGTCCAATGCGGCACTGTCCATTGCAGTCGACCAAAAGTTGCCGATCTTCTGGTCAATAGAACCATCGGGGTGGGTGGCTGCAGCCGCATCTTCATTGATCTTTCTTTTGCGGTTGTAAATTTCATCTTCTACCATATTGCCAATACCCCAGCCGCTTTCTGATTGTGGTATCGGTGTTCTTTTAATCCATCCTCCATTGGCGTAAACAAAAAAGTCATCTCCGGGCTTTACTGTAGTATCCAGATTAGATTTGAGCAAATCGGGTTTTGCTGCGGTTTCCGTATGGTTGTTGCAGGCAAAAAAGACGGTGCAAGTGATGGCTAAGGCAAAAAGTTGTTTCATGAAAAAATGATTTGGCATTAAATATAAAGAATGATTGTAAGCTGCAATAATATTTTTGACAGGTGGATATGCTATAGCCTTATTGTGTATTTTTACCTTTTATCTGTTTTTCATGACACCAGAACGCAATGAACGCCTTACTGCAGTATTAAATAAACGTCAGCCCGACCTTACCGTTGTGCTGGAAAATGTGTTTGATCCTCACAACATCAGCGCCGTAATGCGTACTGCAGATGCGGTGGGCATACAGGATATTTTTATATTGAATAATAAAATACCACCGCATCGTAAATGGGGCGCCAAAAGCAGCTCCAGCGCAGCCAAATGGTTAACAGTGCATCAATACACCGATGCGGAGGAATGTTTTGCCGAATTAAGAAAGCGCTACAAAAAAATTTACACCACGCATTTAAGCAGCGACGCCGTTGGCCTGCACGAATTAAATTTAACCGAGCCAGTGGCACTGGTATTTGGCAACGAACACAGCGGCGTAAGTGACGAGATCATAGCAATGGCCGATGGCAATTTTATCATTCCGCAGGTGGGCATCATTAAGTCATTAAATATTTCGGTGGCCTGTGCAGTTACTTTATATGAGGCCTACCGCCAAAAAAATAATGCCGGGCATTACAGTGCCATCAAGTTGCAGGGCGAAAGGCTGGAAGGGTTGCGTAATGAGTGGGGATTTATAGAAGACTAATGCTTACCGGGTTACTTATTGCCGTTAACAGGTAAGGCGATTTAAATTGTAATATCGTCTTATTGTCTTCCCGGTAAAATTGCGGTTTGCTTTCTCAAAAAACGGTAGTCTCATCCATTTCAGTTATTTTTAGTTACTAAAACTTTTGATCTATGAAGAGATACCTGCTTCCATTATTTTTATTGGTGTGTACAATACCCAAGGCGCAAAACAAAAAACCTCTCGACCACACCGTATACGACAACTGGAAAAGCATTGGCGAACGCCTCATCAGCAATGATGGTAAATTTGTGGTGTACACAGTTAACCCGCAGGAAGGTGATGGTGAACTGGTGATACAAAACCCCCAAACAAAATATAAAAAAGTAATTGCACGGGGCTATAGTGCTGTTATTACCGAAGACAGTAAATACCTGGTGTTTAAAATAAAACCTTTTTTTCAGGATACAAGGCAGGCCAAAATAAAAAAGAAACTACCTGATGATATGCCTAAAGATTCGTTAGGTATTATTGCACTGGGGCAGGATAGTGTGCTGAAAGTTGCTAAAATAAAATCTTACAAAACACCGGAAAAGGCCGCCGGCTGGATGGCTTACCTTGTAGAAAAAACAGAGCCCGCAGCACCTAAAATAAAAGCCTTACCTGACTCTGCCACACAATTAAAAAATATGTTGCAGCTGGCAGATAGTTTGGTAAGAGTTGCAGACAGCATCCGCAATAAAACCAAAGAAGTACAAAGCAAAGGCCTTGCGATATTAACACCTGCCAAAAAAGACCCCAAACCTGCCACACCAAAAGCAGATGCGGATAAAGTGGAAGAAGGTACCGACTTAGTATTAAGAAATTTAAACACCGGCACCGATAAAAAATTTAAACTGGTGACCGAATATTTCTTTAGTAAAAAAGCCAACACACTTATTGTTGAAACTTCGGCAAAGAATAATGACAGTATAACCAAAGCCATAGTGCTATGGATAAATTTAAACACCGGTAAAACAGATACCATCCTTAAAAAATTTAACGACGCAAAAAATTATGTGCTTGATGAAGATGGTGACCAGCTGGCGTTTGTTGCTGAACGTGACAGTGTTGCCAAAGCGCTTACCAAATTTTATAAACTGTATTATTATCATTCCGGTGCCGACAGTGCTACCATACTGGCTGAAAAAAATACGGTGGGTATGAAAGTAGGTACTACCATTAGTGAAAATGCCAATTTAATTTTTAGTAAGAACGGTCAAAAATTATTTTTTGGCACTGCAAATATTAAAGCACCTAAAGATACCACACTGGTAGATTTTGAACTGGCACGTTTGGATGTATGGCATTATAACGATGATTATTTACAACCGCAACAATTAAAACAACTGGACAATGAATTAAAACGCAGTTACACGGCGGTAATAAATTTAGGCTATAATAAAGTAGTGCAACTGGGCGCAGAAGATGCGGAAAGAATTACACTGGTTGATGAAGGCAATGCCGATTGGGTATTGGCAGAAACCAATAAAGGCCACCGTGTGGAAGGGCAGTGGACCGGTAGAACAAAATCTTCGGCTTATGTGATCAGTACAAAAGATGGCAGCAAAAAAACAGTGCTGATGGATGTGCTGGCTAACTTTGATGCATCGCCTGGAGGCAACTATGTATACTGGTATGATGTTGTAAAGAAAAATTATTTTACTTACAATGTGGCAACCAGCGTTACGAAAAATGTAACGGAGAAAATAAAAGTGCCATTGTATGAAGAAGACAATGATGTGCCCGATTACCCTGCGCCATATGGAATAATGGGATGGAGCATCAACGATAAAAATTTGTTGCTGTACGACCGCTATGATGTATGGAATGTAAACCCCAATGCAGAGGGTTTACCGGCAAGTATTATTGATGCAGCAAAGATGCCCCGCAAAAATAAAGTTACCTACCGCTATATTTCCACCGACAGGGAAGAGCGTTTTGTGGACATGGAAAAACCACTGGTGTTCAGGGTGTTTGATAACACCACCAAAACTTCTGTACTGGATGTAACGGCGACAAAAAATAATGTACTCTATTTTACCAGCCTTACAGAGAAATATATTTTTGGTTTTCCGGTAAAAGCTAAAAATGAAATGGCATTTATTTATACCAAAGAAAATTATAACACATCACCCAATTTGTACTACGATAATAAAATGACTGACCATATTTTACTGAGCGATATCAATCCGCAACAAAAAGAGTACAACTGGGGCACTGCCGAATTATTTAAATGGAAAAGCTACACCGGTAAAGAAAGTGAGGGTATTATTTACAAGCCCGAAAACTTTGATCCTAAAAAGAAATACCCGATGATCAGTTATTTTTACGAAAAGCTGAGCGATGGCTTGTATGGCTATATACCGCCTTCGCCTACGCCAAGCCGTTTGAATATTCCTTTTTTTGTAAGCCGTGGTTATGTGGTTTTTGCGCCAGATATTTCTTACACTACCGGTCATCCAGGCAATGATGCGTATAATTATATCGTGAGCGGTGTAAGGGCAATTGTAAAATTGGGTTATGTAGATAGTACTAAACTGGGTTTGCAGGGGCAAAGCTGGGGCGGTTATCAAACCGCTATTGTAATTACCAAAACAAAATTATTTGCTGCGGCCTGGGCAGGCGCACCTGTTGCCAATATGACGAGTGCTTACGGGGGTATACGCTGGGGCAGCGGCCTCAACCGTCAGTTTCAATACGAAAAATCGCAGAGTCGCATTGGTGCCTCACTTTGGGATAAGCCTAACCTGTACATAGAAAACTCGCCGCTGTTTCATTTGCCCAACGTAACCACACCGCTGGTAATTATGAGCAACGATGCTGATGATGCCGTGCCCTGGTACCAGGGCATAGAATTCTTTACTGCCATGCGCCGCCTTAATAAACCCGTATGGCTATTGGTATACAACAATGAAGCGCATAATTTAATTGAAAGAAAAAACCGTAAAGACATTCAAATACGGGAGCAACAATTTTTTGACTGGAAACTAAAAGGCGAAAAACCTGCCAAATGGTTAACCGATGGTGTGCCTGCAACACAGAAG
>Ga0302321_100006291_pt1 | contig 10449 bp, 8 predicted proteins | sample Fen_T0_1_FD_202505 | JGI IMG/M metagenome (GOLD analysis project Ga0302321, IMG submission 202505) | Peat permafrost microbial communities from Stordalen Mire near Abisko, Sweden - Fen_T0_1 | ecosystem: Environmental > Terrestrial > Soil > Wetlands > Permafrost | place: Sweden: Abisko... | reverse complement strand
TGCTGGCCCCCTTCGTGGGCGGCGACCACTTCGGGACGATCATCGACGGCATCAGCGCCGCGGTCGGCGAGGACGGCGGCAGCCTCATCGCCGTCCAGACCCTGAGCCCTGGCACGCGCAGCGCCGACCACAGCGGCACGCCCCTGTTGCGGTACCCGATCGGCTGGGACCACTTCGACGCGGCCGTCATCGTGGGCCGGGCGATGGGGCCGGACGACGTCCGCCGGCTGGAGCGGGCCGGCAAGCGCCTGGTCTGCATCAGCCAGACGTTCGCCGGGATCCCGAGCCCGCTCGTGGCGGCGGACAACCGGTCGGGCATGGGCGAGGCCGTCCGGCACCTGGTGGGGCACGGTCACCGCCGGATCGCCTTCGCCGGGTTCATGGGCCAGCAGGACGTGCGGGAACGACGGATGGGGTACGTCGAGGCGATCGCCGAGGTCGGCCTCACCGCGACGCCGGACCTCCTCTTCAACGCGCCCGACAACCACGAGACCGGGGGCCGCGCGATCGGCCGTCACCTGCTTCGCCTGGCGGAGCGGGACGGCGGCACGCTGCCCGCGACCGCGTTGATCGTGGGCACGGACCGCAACGCCCTCGGCGTCCTGGAGGTCCTGGAGGCGGCCGGGGTCTCGGTGCCCGGGGACCTCGCCGTCGTCGGCTTCGACGACATCATCGAGGCCGCCCAGCTGCGGCCGAGCCTGGCCACCGTCCGGCAGCCGCTGGTCGAGCTGGGCCGGGCGGCGTTCGAGCAGCTGCACTCCCTGGTGCTCGGCACCTGCGGACCCGACGCGGTGACCAGGATCGCCACCACCTTCCTGCCGCGCGAGACCTGCGGCTGCCCGCCCGCGGGAGCGGGCGACGGTGAGGCGCACTCCCCCGTCCGCGACTGGTTCCACGACACGCTCCGCCTGCAGCAGGCCGTAAACGTCCAGTACGAGCTGGGCGTCGAGCTGCTGAGCTCCCACCAGCGCGACCCCCGGGCCATGGGCTGGCTGGGCCGGACCGGTGCGCTGGCGGGCTACCTGGGCCTGTGGCCCGCCGAGGACGACGCCGACGGCGCCGGCGGGGACCGGACGGCCGCCTCCGCCTCGGACGGAGCCGACGGCCCCGAACTCAAGTCACCCGAGGCGCGGGCTGCGGAGATCCTCGCCACGGCCGACGTCCGGACCGCGATCGACGCCGGCTCCGGGGGCGGCGTCCCGTCGGACGCCCCGCTCAAGGACCGTACCGTCGAGATCGTCGGTGCCTACCCCGCGGACCCCCGGACGTCGGGATACGGCAACTTCACCGTCCCGGTCAGCGCCTTCCCCCCGGCGTCCCTGCTCGCCACCGCCGACCTGGCCTCGGGGGCCATCGTGCGGGTGGTCCCGGTGCGCAGCGACGGCAACGACTGGGGGGTGGTCGCGATCGTCGACCGGACCCAGGCCCTGACGCCGCCCGGCCGGGAGATGGTCAACAACGCCGCGTCCCTGCTGTCGGTGGCGCTCGACCACGACGCCGTCCTGCGCTCGCTCAAGGAGCAGAAGGAGCAGCTGCACCGGGCGGCCCTGTTCGACCCGCTGACCGGGCTGCCGAACCGGGCGCTGCTGCTGGACCGGTTGCGGCAGTCCGCGCACCGCGCCTCGCGGCGGCCGGACCGCCAGTTCGCGCTGCTCTTCCTCGACCTCAACGGCTTCAAGAACATCAACGACACCCTGGGCCACGCGGCGGGCGACCGGTTGCTCATCGAGGTCGCGCGGCGGTTGACGACACTCCTGCGCCGGACCGACACCGCGGCCCGGATGGGCGGCGACGAGTTCGTCGTCCTGCTGGACGGGCTGCGCAACCCGCAGGAGGCCACGCTCGCCGCCCAGCGCCTGCACACCCGCCTGACGGCTCCGATCGACCTGAACGGCCAGGCGGTGGCGGTCGGGGTGAGCATCGGGGTGTCCCGGTCCGACGAGGGCTCCTTGGACGTCGACGAGCTGCTGCGCCGCGCCGACAGCGCGATGTACCGGGCCAAGCTGGCGTCCCGCACCGAGCAGCAGCGACCAGTCTGACCGGTCTGACCGGTCCGGCCGGTCCGGCCTCGGTCGGCGCCGGTCGGCGTCGGTACTGCCGGGCGGCGACGCTCAGGTCGCCCGCCCCGCAAGCCGACAACGAGAACGAGGAGGTGGCCCGCCATGTCATCGGGACTCCACGTCGGCGTGCTGTCGCCCTTCGTCGGCGGCGACTACTACGGAGCGATCATCGCCGGCGTCAACGCGGCGGCGTCCGCGGACGGCGGCCGGGTCATCGCATGCCAGACCCTGGACCCCGGCTCCCACGGCGCGGACTACAGCGGCGTGCCCGACCACCGGTACGCGCTCGCCTGGCGGCACTTCGACGCCGTCGTGGTGCTCCCGGGCGCGGTCGACAGCGCCTGCGTGCGACGCATGCAGCTGGACGGCAAGCACGTCGTCCTCGTCAGCCACAGCTTCCCCGACGTCGTGGCGCCGGCGGTGTCCGCCGACAACCGCGCCGGCGTCCAGGAGGCCGTCGAGCACCTGGTGGAGCACGGCCACCGCCGGATCGCCTTCGGTGGGATGATCTCCGTCAGCGACATCCGGGAACGCTACGAGGGCTACCGCGACGGCCTGCGGGCCTGCGGCCTGGAGCCCGACCCGGACCTGTTCCACCCCGCCCCGGACAACCACGAGACCGGCGGCGTCGTCGTCGCCGAGGAGCTCCTCGCCGCGCTCGGGCCCGAGGGCGAGCTGCCCGCCACCGCGCTCGTGCTGGGCACCGACCGCAACGCCATCGGGCTGATGGCCCGACTGGTCCGGGCCGGCCGGCAGCTGCCGGCCGACCTCGCCGTCGTCGGCTTCGACGACATCGCCGACGGCTGGTACGTCGACCCGAGCCTGACGAGCGTCCACCAGCCCCTGGCACTCATCGGGACGGCGGCCTACCAGCGGGCGCAGAGCCTCGCCGAGGGCGCGAGGGTCACCGGGCGGGTCGAGCTCGTCCCGACCCGGCTGGTGCGCCGGGGGTCCTGCGGGTGCCCGCAGGACGGGCTGCGGATCTCCGACGAGCAGGCGCGCAGCCAGTTCGAGGACAACGCGTTCCTGCAGATGACCCTGAACACCCAGTACGAGCTGGGCATCGAGCTGCTGCGCACGCACGAGCGCGACCCCCGCGCCATGGCGTGGCTCAGCCGGACCCCGGCCCTGGCCGGCTGCCTCGGCATGTGGCCCCAGGCACCGGAGATCGACCTGGACGACGAGGCCCCCGGCTCCGGCCCGGTCGACCGCGACGACCCGGACCCGGCGATCGAGATCGTGGGCGGGTTCCGGGCGGACGGCGAGCAGCCGGCGGGCGTGGGCCGGATCGTCCCGGTGAGCGCCTTCCCTCCCGACGCCCTGTTCGAGGTCGCCGACGGGAGCGCCGGGGAGATCGTGTTCGTCGTCCCGGTGCGCAGCCGGGAGCGGGACTGGGGGATCCTCGCCGCCGTGGGCCGGATCCAGGACTCCACCCCGCCCGGACGCGAGATGATGAACCACTCCGGGTCGCTGCTCGCCGTCGCGCTGGACCACGACACGGTGCTGCGCTCGCTGCAGGAGCAGAAGGAGCGGCTGCGCCGGGCGGCCCTGTACGACCACCTCACCGGCCTGCCGAACCGCACGCTGTTCCTCGACCGGCTCGCCCAGGCCGGCCACCGGCTCGCGCGGCGACCCGACCGGCAGTTCGCGCTGCTGTTCCTCGACCTGGACGGCTTCAAGGCGATCAACGACACGCTCGGACACGCCGCCGGGGACGCGGTGCTCGTGGAGGTGGCCCGGCGGATCACCTCGGTGCTGCGGCGCACGGACACGGCGGCCCGGCTGGGCGGCGACGAGTTCGTCGTCCTCATCGACGGCCTGGCCCGACCCGAGGAGGCCGACATCGCCGCGGACCGGATCCGGGACGTGATCACCCGCCCGATGACGGTGAGTGACGAGCAGATCGGGGTCGGGGTGAGCATCGGGGTGTCCCGGTCCGAGGACGGCCCCCCGGACGCCGAGGACCTCCTGCGCCGTGCCGACGCCGCGATGTACGTGGTCAAGACCGCCTCCCGCGCCGGCCGCTGAGGCGCCGGCCGCGGCCGTCAGCCGGGAGTGATCTCGGTGCCCTCGGCGGGCTCCGACCCGGCACCGGCGGCGTCGGCGGGCTCCGGCCGGGGCCCCGCGGCGTCGGCGGCCTCGGTGCGCTCGTCGGCGGTGACGGCGGTGGACGTCGCGGCCTCCTCGGCGGCCCGGCGCGCCTCGCCGATCGCCTCGCCGACCCGCTCCAGCCGGGCGTCGTCCTCGAACAGGGCGCCGTCCTCGGACCGGGCGCCGCCGGACGCCGCCTCGGGAGCGCCCTGGCTCTCGACGGGCTCGAGCCGGTCGGACGGCGTGGCCGGTTCGGCGGTGGGTGGGGTGGCTTCGGTGGACTCCGTCGACATGCCGCCATCGTGACGCCGATCCGCCGTCCCGCGACCCCGCGTCACCACGCCGGACACCCCGGCCCCGGCCCACCGGCCCCGGTTCCGCCCTGACCGGGACGCGCGGCGTTGTTACGGTCGGGCCATGTGCCGGAACATCAGGACCCTCCACAACTTCGAACCCCCCGCCACGTCCGACGAGGTGCAGGCGGCCGCCGTCCAGTACGTGCGCAAGGTCGCGGGGACGACGAAGCCCGCTCGGGACAACGCCGAGGCCTTCGAGCGGGCCGTCCAGGAGATCTCCGCCGCGACCCAGCGCCTGCTCGACGCGCTGGTCGCCCATGGCGCCCCCAAGGACCGCGAGATCGAGGCGGCCCGCGCCCGGGCGCGGTCCGCCGAGCGCTACGCCCGCTGACTCGTCGAGCCACCGACCGGAGGGGACGGGTCGGCGAGGCGGCAGATGTCGCGCGACAAGGATCCGGGGCTCGGTGCGGGATTGGATCCGCCGGGCCCGGGTACGTCAGGGTGACCACGCCGTTCCGCAGCGCAGCGGAAGGCGTGTCCGCTCGACAAGGAGGACACATGACGACGCAGACACCGCAGTCGTTCAGCACCACGGAAGCCGACGGCGATCCGACGCTGTCGTCGTCCGCAGGCGGCACCTCGGCCCGCGACCGCGCCGCGCACGTGGGCGGCACCGCCAAGGACCAGGCGGCGGGCGTCGCCCAGGAGGCCAAGTACCAGGCCCGGGACCTCGCGGGCGAGGCCCGCAGCCAGGTGCGCCAGCAGCTCGACACCCAGAAGGGCCGGCTCAGCGACCTGCTCCGGGAGATCGGCGAGGAGCTCGAGCAGATGGCCGACGGGAGCGACCGCAACGGGGTCGCCGCCGACCTGGTGCGCCAGGTGGCCTCCCGCACCCGCGACGTCCGCGGCTACCTGGACGGCGACGGGGACATCCTCCGCGACGTCCGGCGCTTCGCCCGGCGTCGCCCCGGCACCTTCCTGCTCGGGGCGGCGGCAGCCGGCGTCCTCGCCGGCCGCGCGACCCGGGCGGCCGCCGCGGCCCGCAAGCAGCAGCAGTCCAGTTCGTCGTCGTCCGCGTCCGAGTCCACGGGCTGGACCGCGGGCACCGGGACGCCGAGCACCTCACCGGGCTACGCGGGTGAGTACGCCACGGCCGGCAGCTACTCGGGCTACTCGACCGGCCAGCCGACCGGCTATGCGACCGCCGAGCCGACCGCGGGCTTCGCCGCCGCCGGCGCCGCCCCCACGGCCACCTACGCGACACCGGAGCCGACCGGCTCATACGTCGTGGAGCAGGAGACGTCCGGCGGGCAGGAGTTCTACGCCGAGCAGGGCACCGCGTACTCGCCGGCGACCGGCGTCGGGGAGTACGTCGAGGACGAGTACGCGGCGGGCACCAACCCCGCCGGCACCACGCCCGCGGGCACGACCCCTGCCGCAGGCGGCTACGTCGTGCCCGACACCTCCGGCGTCCGGACCGACGAGTACGGCAACACCTACCCCGCCGGCACCCTGCCCCCGGAGGAGGAGCGCCGGTGAGCAGCTACGGATCCGACGTGCCCGGGGCCACCCGGCACGCCGACCCCCGCACGGCGGACGTCGGCGACGTGTCCGTCGGCGACCTCGTCGGCCGGCTCACCGGGGACCTGTCCCGCCTGATGCGCGCCGAGCTGGCCCTGGCCAAGGCCGAGGCGAAGGAGGAGGCCGGTCGCGCCGGCCGCGGGGCGGGCATGCTCGCCGGCGCCGGCGTCGGCGCGAACCTCGTCCTGACGTTCGTCTCGCTGGCCGTCATGTTCGGGCTCGGTGCCTGGATGCCGCTCGGCTGGGCCGCCCTGATCGTCGGCGTCGTGTGGGCGATCGCCTCGGCGGCGCTCGCGTCGTCCGGCCGCAAGGCGCTCACGACGGTGAACCCGTCCCTGCCCCAGACCACCGAGACTCTCAAGGAGGACGCCCAGTGGGCGAAGAAGCCGCGCGGCTGAGGGAAGAGATCGAGCAGACCAGGTCCGACCTGACCCGGGACGTCGATCGGCTCACCGAGAAGACGAGCCCTGCTCGCATCATGGAGCGACGGGTCCAGCGGACGCGTGGCCGGCTCTCCGGGCTGAAGGAGAAGATCATGGGTGCGGACGACGCGGCACGGCGGCCCACGTACGGGCCGACGTACACGGACGACGTCTACGACCGTGGCTGGTCCACCGCCGGCTACCCGGCCGGCGGCAGCTCGACCACCGGGTCGGACTCCGGCTCGCTGCGGGAGTCCGTCACCGGCACCGCCTCGCACGCCGCCGACAGCGCCAAGGAAACGCTGGCGGGGGCGCGCTCCGGGGTGGCCCATGCCGGTGAGCGGGCGTCGGGCGCCGCGCACGACGCGGTGTCGGGCGTCCGCGAGCAGACCGAGGGCAGCCCGGTCGCGGCGGGAGTCGTCGCGTTCGGCATCGGCTGGCTGGTGTCGTCGCTGCTGCCGGCGAGCGAGGCGGAGACGCAGGCCGCCCAGCGCGCCGGGGACGCCGCCAAGGAGCACGGCGGCCCGGTCCTGGAGCAGGCGAAGCAGGCGGCCCAGGAGGTCGCCGGGGACCTGAAGGAGCACGCGCAGGACGCCGCGCAGCAGGTCAAGGAGCGTACCCAGGACGCTGCGGGCAGCGTCCGCGAGGAGGCACGCTCGTCGGTGTCCGGCTGACGTCGGCGTCCGGCTGACGACGCGTCCCGGTCGGAGTGCGCAGGCCGCCGGTGGGGTTCGCCCCGCCGGCGGCCTTCGCCGTCCAGCCCCGGCCGCCGAGCCGTCCGAGCCGGTCGGCCCGAGCCGGTCAGCCCAGGTCGACGACCGAGTCCTGGCCGCCGAAGGCGTTCGGCTCGTAGTCGTCGGCGGCCCAGTCGTTCTCCCACCGGTCGCCGTCGAGCAGGTAGCGGAAGCGCCACCGGCGACCCACCGCCAGCGGGACGCTGAGCCGGAACCCGCCGTCCGGCGTCCGTTCCATCGGGTGGGCGTCCGGCGACCAGTCGTTGAAGTCGCCGCAGAGGCACGCACGCGCCGCCCCCGTGGACGGCGGGAGCTCGAAGGTGATCATGACTACCTCCGGCCCGGGATCGCGTGTGATCATGCAGCCTCCCATCACGCCCGCTCCCTGCCACAACGTGCGGGGCGGCGCAGAAGTTCGCCGTTTGAGCCCGCGTCCGGTGGGCAGGAACAACTCAGCATGCCGGCGCGAGGAGGCAGCATGACCACGACCACGACCACGACCACGACCACGCCCCGGCGGACGGCCCGGCCCGATACAGGGACGGCGGCCGGCGCCGAGCCCGTCCTGCGGCCGCGACCCACCGGCGGCGGCCGCCGTCCGGGGTCGGCGGTCACCGCGTGGCTCTCGACGACCGACCACAAGGTCATCGGTCAGCTGTACCTGTACACCGCGATGTTCTTCTTCGTGGTGGCCGGGATTATGGCCCTGTGGATCCGGGCCGAGCTGTTCTCCCCCGGCCTGCAGTTCGTGCAGAGCAACGACCAGTACAACCAGCTCTTCACGATCCACGGCACGGCGATGCTGCTGCTCTTCGCGACGCCGATGTTCTCGGCCTTCGCCAACCTTCTGGTCCCGCTGCAGATCGGCTCCCCGGACGTCGCCTTCCCCCGGCTCAACATGCTGTCCTACTGGCTGTTCCTCTTCGGCGGGCTGCTGGTCGTCGCGGCGTTCCTCACGCCGACGGGTGCGGCGAGCTTCGGCTGGTACGCCTACACCCCGCTGTCCGGCGGCCGGTACACACCGGGCATCGGAGGCAACCTCTGGGTGTGCGGGCTCGTCATGGCGGGTTTCTCGACCATTCTCGGCTCGGTCAACTTCGTCACCACCATCGTGTGCATGCGCGCGCCCGGCATGACGATGTGGCGGATGCCGATCTTCACCTGGAACACGCTCCTGACCGCCGTCCTCGCCCTGATGGCGTTCCCGGTGCTGGCCGCAGGGCTGTTCGGGCTCCTGCTGGACCGGCAGTTCGAGGCGCAGATCTTCGAGGTGGCGGGCGGTGGCCCGATCCTGTGGCAGCACCTGTTCTGGTTCTTCGGGCATCCCGAGGTCTACATCGTGGCGCTGCCGTTCTTCGGGATCATCACCGAGATCATCCCGGTGTTCTCCCGCAAGCCGATCTTCGGGTACAAGGCGCTCGTCTTCGCCACGATCTCGATCGTCGGGCTCTCGGCAGCGGTGTGGGGCCACCACATGTATTCGACCGGGTACGTCTCGCTGCCGTTCTTCTCCTTCATGACGATGCTCATCGCCGTCCCGACGGGCATCAAGTTCTTCAACTGGATCGGCACCATGTGGCGGGGGCAGGTCACCTTCGAGACGCCGATGCTCTTCGCGCTCGGCTTCCTCGCGACCTTCCTCTTCGGTGGGCTGACCGGCGTCCTGCTGGCCTCGCCGCCGCTGGACTGGCACGTCACCGACTCCTACTTCGTCGTCGCGCACTTCCACTACGTGCTCTTCGGCACGGTGGTGTTCGCGACGTTCGGCGGCTTCTACTTCTGGTGGCCGAAATGGACCGGGCGGATGCTCGACGAGACGCTCGGCCGGTGGCACTTCTGGCTCACCTTCCTCGGCTTCCACACCACGTTCCTGGTCCAGCACTGGCTCGGGATGCAGGGCATGCCCCGGCGCTACGCCGACTACCTCCCCGAGGACGGCTTCACCTGGGCGAACCGGGTGTCCACGGTGGGCGCGTTCGTGCTGGGCATCTCGGTGGCTGTCTTCCTCTGGAACGTGGTGGTGACCTACCGCCGGCCCCGGACCCTCCTGCCCGAGGACCCGTGGGGCAGCGGCCGCTCGCTGGAGTGGGCGACGTCGTCCCCGCCCCCGCGGCACAACTTCACCGTGCTGCCGCGGATCCGGTCGGAGTCGCCGGCGTTCGACCTGCACCACCCGGAGGCCGCGGACGCCGAGCCGCACGTCCGCGGGGACGCCGACGACGGCGTCAGCGGCGGCCTGCGGGACGTCCTCGGCGACGCCGACCGCACCCCCTAGCCCCACGCACCCCCCGCCGACGAGGGCAACACCCGGCGGCCGGCCCCCTGACTACCCAAAGTGATCTCCAGTGTCGGTCGGTGGAGAAATCGATCACGTAGCGCTCCCCCGAACGGTCCAGTTTGCTGACCCGCCGGTCAGCCGGGCGGCGCACCGGCGAGTAGGCCCATTCCCTTGCTAGCGTGGGGCTCCGGCGATGCGGCAGGGCCTCCCGGTCCCCCGCAGGATCGCCGCCGAACGCTCCAGGGTTGCGAGATCCACGTGCTCCTCACACCGCCCCGGGTTCCGGCGCCGTCACCTGTGGTGACGGGCGAGGGCCCCCATGCCGAGCCGGTCACCGGCCCCTCGACCCACCGCCGGGTGGGTCATGCCCTGGTGGTCGACCTCGACCACGCGCCCGAACCGGGTGACCAGACGCCCTGGCCGGGGGTCCTCGCCGACCACCTCGGCCGGCGGGCGGCGACCGTCGACGTCCTGGGCACGGCCGCCGCGCCGCCGCACCGACCGGACCTGGTGGTCGGGTTCACCCCCCACCTGGCCAGCGCGGAGGCTGCCGCCCGCATCGCCCACCGGACCCGGGCCCGGCTCGTGGTCGTGGTTCAGGAGCTCCATCGACCGGCCGACCACCCGTCGCGACGCGCCCACACGGACCGCGACGCCGACGCGCGGGCGGTCCGGGAGCGGAGCGTGCTGCGGCGGGCGTCCGTCGTGGCGATCACGAGCGAGCGCTTCCGGTCCGCGGTCCGAGCACTCGGCGTGCCGGACGACCGGATCGGGATGCTGCCGGACTGGGCCCACGTGGTGCCGGCGTGGCTGGACCGGCTGGACGCGCGGCGGGCCCTCGGCTGGCCGGAGCGCGGCTTCATCGCCGTCCACACCGGGATGGGACCGCACCACGATCCGGAGACCGTGGTGGCGGCGGCGCGCCTGGCGGGCGACGGGCTGCGCGTCGCGCTGGTCGGGGACGGCGTGCGCAGCGCGGCCGTCCGG
>Ga0302321_100006288_pt1 | contig 10450 bp, 6 predicted proteins | sample Fen_T0_1_FD_202505 | JGI IMG/M metagenome (GOLD analysis project Ga0302321, IMG submission 202505) | Peat permafrost microbial communities from Stordalen Mire near Abisko, Sweden - Fen_T0_1 | ecosystem: Environmental > Terrestrial > Soil > Wetlands > Permafrost | place: Sweden: Abisko... | reverse complement strand
ACGATCGTTCCGATCGCGACCTTTGGCGGTCTCGTCGTCCTTTTCGCGCTAACAGCTGCCTATGGCTCACTGAGGACTATCCCCTTGCTAACAGCTCTCGACTGGGTTGCCCTCTTCTTCTGCGGTACAGTTGGTGGGGCGGGCGTCCTGCTGCTCTGGTCTTGGGCGATTGAGCATGCCTCCGCAGGTCGTGTCGCTGTCTTCATAACCGCAGCACCCATGTCGGCCGCGGTAGGCAGCGCTATTATTCAGTCCGAACCCATCACCGTCCAGCTCCTGGCCGGAACGCTCCTGATCATCGCCGGCATCTACCTGGTACATTGGACTCCACCTAAACTCGCCTCCCTCGAAGACTGCCCGTCTCCGACTTTGATCTCCTCCGAGGCGGGAAACTCCGCGCCAAAGGCTTCGCGGATTCCGGAAGCATTAAGGAGATTCGGACAATAGCCTTGGGTTGGTATCAGCCTTCGAGGCAAAGTCGGCGTGGGGGATCGCGTCCAGCAGGCTCTTCGTGTACGTGTGCTGAGGATTCTTAAACAAATCGTCGACCATCCCCTGTTCGACGATGCGGCCGGCCTCCATGACCATGACACGGTCGCAGATGAGCCGAACGACGTTGAGGTCATGGCTTACGAACAAGTAAGACAGACCAAGCAGCCGCTTCAGCTTGTCGAGCTGATTGAGGACAACCGCCTGAACCGAGACATCGAGCGCTGAGGTCGGTTCGTCCAGTACCACCAACGCCGGATTGACTGATATGGCCCGTGCAATGCCGACCCGGGCCTTCTGACCGCCTGAGAGCTGGTGGGGGTATCGGCAGAGCAGCGCATGAGGTAGTTCGACAAGGTCAGAGATTTCTTTGATGCGGCGGCTAAGCTCGACCGACTCTCTGACCCCTTCCAACCGCTTCAAGGGATCTGCGATCGCCTCAAAGGCCGTCCGGCGTGGGTCGAGACTGGCCGCCGGGTCCTGAAAAACGATCTGGACAAGCCGCCGCTTGCCGGATTTGGCAAACGCGCGGGGAGCGATGCCGCCAATCTCTTCGCCATTAAGTTCAATGGAGCCCGCGGTTGGCTTGACCAGCTTGGCGATAAGACGCGACGTTGTCGTCTTTCCCGATCCCGACTCTCCTACGAGCCCGACACATTCACCCTTCGCCACATCGAAATTGAGGTCATCAACGGCACGAAACATGCTGCGTCTGTCCAACCCACGTCGCAGTCCGAGTGAAGACAGCATCGATCGAGGCGCTCCGTGCATCGGATATTCATGAGTGAGGCCGCGAACCCGCAATACCGGCTCCCCAGCCCCGGACGACGCTTGGACGCGAACGACCACGCTTGGCTCGGCGAAGCCCGCCTGCGCAGATGGGGGAAGCAAATTGATCAGCTTCGTATGCCCCTGCGGCGTAGCACTTAGAAGTTTTCGCGTATAGGCTTGTCTGGGATTGCCAAAGATCTGCTGTGTCAACCCCTGCTCCACAACCCGCCCGCCCTGCATGATAATTACGCGATCGCAATATTGAGCGGCTAAACCCAGATCGTGAGTAATGAACATGGTCGACATCCGTCGAGAGCGGGTGAGCTCAACAAGCAGGTCCATGATCGCTCTCTGCGTTGTCACATCGAGGCCAGTCGTGGGCTCATCGGCCAATAGCAGTCGGGGCCTGCAAGCGAGCGCCATGGCAATGAGACTGCGCTGACACATCCCGCCGGACAATTCGAACGGATAGGCATGAACACGCCGCTCGGGAGTGTGAATACGGACCTCGCGCAAGGCTTCGACAGCCCGCAATGCCGCCTCGGACGAACGAATAGGACTGTGTGCTTCTACCACGTCCGCGATCTGGGCCCCCACTGCCCTGATTGGATTGAGAGCTGTCTGCGGGCTTTGGAAGACCATCGATATCTCACTGCCACGAATCGCCTTGATCTCCGAGCCGCCAAGCTGATGCAACGCTCGCCCGAGATAGTTGATCGACCCGGACTCTATCTTGGCCTCAGGCGGTAATAACCCAAGGATCGAATAGGCGGTAACGGACTTTCCGGAGCCGCTCTCCCCGACTATGCCGACGATCTCACCTGTTTCGATCTGAAAAGATACATCATCGAGCGCCCGGACACGTCCATGCGGCGTCCTAAACTCGACCGCGAGACCATCGACGCTAAGCAGAGGTGGATCAGATCTTTTCAGCATACACTGGCTCGCTCGCTCATCCGCTTTATCGGCTCCGGATATCGAAGATGTCCCTCAGGGCGTCGCCCAGGAGGTTGAATGCGAAGACTGCGAGAGCCAGCATAAACCCAGGGAACACGACCAGCCACCAATTGCCCGCCATTGCGTGCGCCGCGCCATCGGCGACCATGATGCCCCACTCTGCAGTCGGGGGCCGAATGCCAAGCCCGATGAACGACAGACTTGCCGCATTCAAAATCGCCCAGCCAAGATTCACGGAGAGCTGTATCATGAGGTTTGGCATCACATTCGGCAGCAGCACCCGGCCGATGATCCGGACGTCGCCGTTTCCGGCAGCGCGGGCGGCTTCGACAAACAGTTGGGTGCTCAGCACGCCGACCTCGATACGCGCCAGCCGTATATAGAATGGCAGGTTCACGATTGCGGTGGCCAGAACGACATTGCGCAGATCGTTGCCAAGTGCTGCCACCAGCGCCATGGCAAGAACGAACAGCGGAAAGACCTGCACCATTTCGGCGACCCGACTGGTCCAGAGATCGAACGTTCCACCGAAATAACCGGCCAGCCCTCCAATACCGACACCGACGATGAAGGACGCTGCGACTGCGCAGACCGCCACGAACAGGTCAATGCGGGCCGCAGCCACAACCCGGCTCAGCACGTCCCGTCCGAGCTGGTCGGTGCCGAACCAATGCAGTTCGCTGGGGGGGCTCAGGACGTTCGCAAGATCCGTCGCGTAGGGATCATATTGCGTCAGCACTGATCCGACGACTGCAAGACATAGCAAGAGGCTCACGATTGCGAAGGCCACGGCCGACACCGCATTGCGTCCGACCATCCGGCGGGCGTGTGATACCAGCGCCAGCACATGATGCATCATGTCGCCCTCCGCGCACGAGGATCAGCAATGCCATAGGCTACATCTATGACAAGATTGATCATCACCAGCAGCAAGCCCATCAGCAGGACAAAGCCTTGCACCGGAGCGTAGTCGGATGCGAGCAACGCATTCAGCGCGAAGCTTCCAATGCCCGGCCAGCCAAACACCCGTTCCACCAGGACATTCGAACCAAGCATCGTGGAGAAGACGATACCCATCGTCGTCAGCACGGGCAGCATCGCGTTTCGCAGCGCATAGCGCACGTAGACCGTGCGATCGCTCAATCCCATGGCACGCGCCGTTCGCACAAAATCCGAGCTCAGCACTCCGAGCATGGCAGACCTAGTCATCCGCGTCAGTGGGGACAGAACGAAGGTCGCCATCGTCACGCTTGGCAAGACGAGCCTGCCGGCGGCAGACCGCAGGGCAATCCAGTCTCCATTCAGCGTACTATCGATCAGAAGGAAGCCGGTGACTCTCGGCGGCGCCGTGATGAACATGTCGATCCGATCGACCGGCTCGGGTGCGAGACCGAGCCACAGGAAGAACACGTAAGTCAGAATCAGTCCTGTTACGAATGTCGGCATCGAGACACCAATGCTGCTGACGATCCGCGCGATATGATCGAGCAGCGAACCCGACCAGATGGCGGCCATCACGCCGAGCGGAATCGAGACGATCAGGGCGAGAGCCAGCGCCACCATGGCAAGCTCCAGCGACGCGGGCAGACGCTCTCTCAGTTCGGTGAGAACTGGACGCCCTGTGGTGAAGGACATGCCTAGATCAGCTGTTCCAATCTCTTTCAGGTAGACGACAAGTTGCCCTGGAAGCGAGCGGTCCAACCCGAGCTTCTGGCGCACATAGGCGGTCTCTTCCGCTGACGGCACGGGGCTGGAGGAGAAAAAGACAGCCGGATCGCCTGGAAGGACGCGCATGATGACGAAGGTTGCCACTACGAGGGCACCCACAGCGGGAATCGCCGCCATCAAGCGTCGCAGGAAAAAACTCAAAAGTCCCATCGGAATCTCCGTAACACCATCGCAACATGCTGGTATCGGCTCTGACTCAAGTCGATACACCCGCACCACAGGCCTGCTTCCAGTACCTGAGCGGCCTCAAGGTCTGCCGTCGGGCCCGAAGGCACCTGTCGCCTACCCTCATGTCGAGGGTCTCACGCTCGCGAACCGTAACAGCAAGCTTGGCCGCCGAGATTCAGACCGAAATGAGAGATTCTGATCATGCTATTTCCTGGTCAGCGAGCGAACGTCGGGAAGCGTGTGAAACCAATACGCATAATTGCTGATGTCTCGGTCGATCACGACTTCAAGCGCTGCCTGGCGAAACATCAACAGGGGAACATCCCGGTTGACGATCATGATCATCTCCCGCATTGCTGCGTCATAGTCGGCCTCGTTTGTTGCGTCGTCCGCCTTGGCGAGCAGTGGATCGAGCGCGGGGTTGGCATATCCACTAAAATTGGAGCGTGTGTTGCCGCGATAGAATATACGAATCCAGTAGTCAGGGAGGTTGAGCCAGGCCACCTGATTCTCCAGATACAGTGGCATCTGCTTGGCCGTCTGCAGCTCGCCGAAGCGAGCCCCAGGAAGCTTGTCGATAGCGACCCTGACGCCGACACGAGCCAAATGATCCTTGAGCGCCACAGCGAGGTTCTCGAAATATTCGGCCTTGCATGTGCACAATGAAAGCGTCGTATCAAAGCCGTTCGGGTAGCCTGCGTCCGCGAGCAGCTTACGTGCGCGTTCGGGATCGTAAGCGAAGCCCTGGGGCTGCGGAAAGGTTGCACTTTTCGACTCCTCTGGACCGCCGAACAGTCGTGTACCTCGTCCAAGAAACACGCTCCGAAATATTTCCTCTTGCGGAATCGCATAAGCAAGCGCTTGACGGACGCGGACATCCTCGAACGGCTTCGACTGTGTGTTCATCACCAGAAATTCGAACTGGTTTGGCATGGGTATCAGCAACAGCTGAGCCTGTCCGCGGCGCTCGACTCCCTCGATGGCGCTCGGCGTCAGACCAACCGCGATGTCGGCGGAATGCCGCTCGACCAGAGCCACACGCATTGTATCCTCGGGAACAGTCTGGAACACGGCCCATCGCATGGCCGGCGGCGAGCCATGCCATTTGTCACTGCGCTGAAGCACGACCTGATCAGGTTTGAACGTCATCACCTGGTAGGCGCCGCTGCCAGCGTCATTGCTCTTCATCCAATCCCCACCCCATGGATCGCCGGCAGTGAGATGCGGCTTGACCTGCCTCGCATTGATGATCGGTGCAAAGGGCGTGCTTAGCGAGAGCAGCAAATAGCGGTTCGGCTTGGGCAGTGACACGGTCAATGTCATCTCGTCGACGACCTTGACCTGGTCTTCGCTGCTGAGTCCCCCAAGATTGAGCACGAACTTCGTCGTCGGCAGGCCAATCGCGCGCTGGAGAGACCACCGGACGTCCTCGGCCGTGACCGGCGACCCATCATGGAAGACCGCCCCACGGCGCAGATGGAAGGTATAGATCCGGCCGTCGTCAGAGACATCCCAACGCTCTGCGAGATCGCCGCGCGGCTGGTCAAGCCGGTACTGTTGGATATTGCCGCGAGGCTCATCCAGTGCATAAGTGACAAGCCGATCGTAGATGTGCCACGACACACCCCAGGTTGATCGCTGGACACCCACTCCCGCCGGGTCCAGCGAGCTCGTCTCGAATGGCCAAACGACACGCGCTGTCTCGTTGCGATTCTGGGCGTGCGCCGTCGAAACGCCTAGTGTGGCTTGGATGGCGAAGGCGGCCGCCAAGAAGCCCGCACCCCATGTGTATGACCAGACTCTTGCGGCGAATTTTCGCATCGCTCAATCTCCTCAAGCGCTTCGTTGATAAAGTGCTTCTTGCTGCGTGCCCGGTTTGTCGCCTCGTAATCGACGGTGGCAAGATCGGGAGAGAGCACGACGTGATAGACTGTGCGCGCGACCTCCCTGCTCACCAGTTCGTCGAGAACGTCGCGGCGCACAGCCTCCGGAGCGCGCTCTATTGGGGCGCCCCAACCTCCTCCACCAGCTGACTCGATGGAGATATCCATGACGCCGCATCGCATCGTGCCGTAGGCCGGAGTCTGGATGATCGTTCCGTCGGAACCGCGACACCGAATCGTGCCGGCAACGCCGGACTGCCCTCCCAGCACACCGGCGCCCGATGGTCTCCGACTTGCCTCGTCGCGGAACGTCGTTTCGGTTGGTACGAGCTGCCGCGCCTCGTAACAAACGCCGGTCCCTCCGCGCATCTTTCCGGCGCCGCCTCCGTCAATCCGGAATTCTTGGCGCCTGATCTCGATCGGGTAGGCGAGTTCCAAATCCTCGACATTCGGCAACACCAGTCCGCCGAGCGTATTGACTGTGCCCAGCACGTTGAAGCCGTCACGCTCCGCGACCGCACCGGCAGCCGGATAGCCGAGCCAATGATAGAGAACGAAAACCGAGCCCTGGGCGGTCGCACCAGCAGAAACCGGATGCAGTGACTTTCCCCAACCGGCGCAACTGCGGTCGGGGGCAGCCCCCGACATGGCCTGCCAACAGGCGGTGATGATTTCATGCGCGGGATGAGTGGTCGCGAAGCCGACCGGGGCCGGTGAGCGGGCATTCACGATCGAGCCTTCCGGAGCGATGATCTCGACCGCGCGATATGCCCCCTCGTTTCTCGGCAAGGATTCGTCGAGGAACGTGGCGACCGCCAGGTACACGGCGGAATGCGTATTGGCCAGAGGGCTATTCTTGAAACCGGCCATCTGCGGCGAAGAACCGGAAAAGTCAAACACCATCCGGTCACCATCCACGGTGAGCGCAACCTGGACCGTAACGCTCGCCTCGCCAAAACAGTCATGGTCGCTGATATCGGCGCCGCTGTACCGGCCTGGCCGCAAGTTGCAGATCTGCGCGCGCATCCGGCGCTCAGCATAGTCGAGCAGATCCGGAAATAACCGGGAGGCATGAGTTTGCCCGAGGTCCCGCGCGAGCGCTGCCAGTCTATCGGCGCCTATTTTGGTCGATCCGAGCATGGCATGCAGGTCGCCCGCGAGCAGATCCGGACAGCGCGTATTTGCGAGCAGGAGACGCACGATGTCCTCGCGCAAGATACCGCGCTCGGCGATGCGCAAAGGCGGGATACGGACGCCCTCATGAAAAATTTCCCGAGCAGCCGCATTATAGGTGCCCGCCACGCCACCGCCGATATCCGATTGGTGGGCGCGATTGCACGAGTAGCCGAACAACTCCCCATCGATAAATACGGGACGCACCACGGTCCAATCGGCGAGGTGATTGTTGCCGGCGAGATAGGGATCATTGGACAGAAACACATCACCATCCGCAATATCCCGTCCGAATGCGGACTTGAGCGCGCGAAGCGCAAATCCACCACCACCAGTGTGGATAGGAATTCCGTCGGCCTGTGCCGCTACCGCACCCTCCGCATCGCCGATAAAGCAGGAAAAATCGTGGGACTGCGAGAAGATCGGGCTCCGTGCCGTCTTCATCATGACCCAGCCCATCTGACGAGTGATGTGGTCGAGCTGTTTCTGCGTCAAAGCGAGCAAGACCGGATCCATGACGCGAGCCTCTCTATTGCAATTCGATGATGTAGTTGCCGGCTGCTGTCACGCGCAACCGGTCTCGCGCCCCCACCAGAATCGTCGTGGTTGCTTCCTCCACGATCGCCGGTCCGTCGATCAGGACCCGCGGTGCCAGCGACGATTCGTTAAAGACCGGTACTACGCGCCAGTCGTGATCCGGGTCGACCCAGATCTCGCGGTACTCGTCCGGCCGCGCGATACCAGCACTGCGAGTGGCATGGTCAACAGAGAGACAAATATCCAGCGCGCCGAACCCACTCACCTTGATCGCGACCACCTGATGGCGCCCGTCTGGCTGTGTATGACCAAACAGTCGCTGATGTTCGGCTTCAAATCGCCCGGCAATGGCAGTGATGGGATCTCCCCGCTCCACTGTCACGGGGATTGTGGATTGTTGGCCGGCATAGCGGATGTTCCATTGCGTGACGAAGCGCTGGCGCTCAGGCCCAAATCCCTCTGCCTGAAGCAAGTCTATCGCCTCCGCAATCAGCGCATCGCCGGCATGGGTGAGGATTGTCCCATGCTGTTGCTCCAGCGCAATTGGGATGCCGCGTTGCAGATCGTAGCGAATGTTAGTGTTACACATTCCGAACGCACACAAGATTCCTGCGAGGCGGGGCACAAACACATTTAGACACCCGGCCAGCCGCGCGATGCTGGCCGCATGCAGGGCACCCGCACCACCACCCGCCACCAGCGTAAAGCGGCGAGGGTCGAGGCCCTTCTCGATGCTGACATTCTCCACCGCATGCAGCATCGCTTGCTCGGCAAGACGTATGATTCCGGCGGCGGCCTCAACTGGCTGAACCCGCAGTGGCTCGGCCACGTGCTTGCGGATGGCCTCTTCGGCAAGCCACCGGTTCAGCGCGATCGCCCCGCCCCCGAAGGCTCCAGGACGCAAACGTCCGAGCAGCAACTGCGCATCCGTGACGGTCGGATGCACTCCCCCCCGCTCATAGCATGCCGGGCCGGGATAAGATCCTGCCCCGCGTGGGCCGACGGAGAGCAGCCCGCCCTCGTCCACCGCAGCAATTGACCCCCCGCCAGCGCTCACAGTAGTGATTTCGACGGATGGCACGGCGACGCGCAGCCGATCTATATCCAGAAGATCGGTCATGCCGATCTCGCCGCTCTTCATCATCATGACGTCGCAACTGGTGCCGCCAACCTCGATCGAGATCAGGTGAGGATTTGCGGCGTCTTGCTGGTAGTGCGCGAGCGCCCCGGCCGCAGCCGCAGGACCAGACAGAAGCATCGCGACCGGACGCCGCGCAATTTGCGACACCGAAGCGACCCCCCCATTGCTTTGAACGACGAGAAGCTTGCGCAGTCCAAGCGCGCGCAGATGGAGTTCCAATCCCTTCAGATATGGCACCACGCGAGGCGCAACATAGGCATTGATCACTGCAGTGGATGCGCGCTCGTATTCGCCGATAATCGGTGCAAGCTCACTCGATAGCGTCAACCAGGCCTGCGGCGCATGCTTCGCAATGATGTCACGGCAGCGATGCTCGTGGTCAGGATTGCGGTAGCTGTTCAGCAGGCAGACGGCGATGGACTCGACGCCGAATCCTAGCAGACGATCGATTGCCTTATGAACAGATGACGGATCGAGCGGCAAGATAGCATTGCCTTCGACGTCGATCCGCTCGACGACGGAAAGACGACGATGTCGCGGGACCACGGGGGCCGGCCAGGGCGTGCGATGATCCCAGGGATTGTCGCGCCAGCCGCGGCGAATTTCGATGGTATCCCGGAATCCTTGGGTCCCGAGAAGTCCGACGGCGGCACCAGTCCTTTCAAGAAGCGTGTTTGTCGCGATCGTCGAACCGTGCACGAAGAGGCTTGTGCGCGACAAAAGATCAGGCAGCGCTATTCCGAGTTGACCAGCCGCCTGAGACAATGCGGTGATCACCCCTTTGGCGGGATCGGACGGAATGCTCAACGACTTCGTGGCATGAACGTTATGAACGGAGTCAACGATACTGACGTCAGTGAAGGTGCCCCCGATGTCGACACCAATACGAAAAGAGTCCATCGCCGCTGAGACCATAGCCGCACTCCCTCTTTTTTGATGTATCAGACACCAAATATCTCATGTCAAGGCTTATAATTTTTCGCGGGTTACGGACCTGCGGACAACTCTCCGGTGTAAAGAAGACCATTGCGATCACGGATGATGCAACAAACCCCAATTGCCGCTTGAATTCGCCCCGGCCGCCAACCAAAGTGCGCTCATGTTATCCAGACCGCCCGACTCGTCGCCACCCAAACCTCCGGCCGAGATGCCTCTGCTTCCCATCGACCGACAGACCAGCCTCGGCGAACTCGCCTATGGCTCGCTGAAGGAAGCGATCGTGCGGGGTGAATTTTCTGCTGGCCAGAAGCTTACCGTGCGAGCTGTCGCCGAGGCGCTGGAAGTCAGCACCACACCGGCGAGAGATGCGATCATGCGGCTGATTGGCGAGGGCGCCCTCGTCAATGCGGGACCCAAGACCGTCATCGTTCCGCCGCTGAATTTAGCGGCGCTCGATGAGGTGACATCGATCCGCCTGGTGCTTGAGGGATTGGCAGCGGGAACTGCCGCCGACCGCATCTCCAATGACGCGGCGGCCGAGCTCCACGAACTGCAACGACAGATCAATGCGGCGCTCGATACCGGAAACTACTCAGCCGCCCTGAAAGCCAACAAGGCATTTCATTTCTTGATCTATGAAGCCGCCCAGATGCCTCGGCTTGTA
>Ga0302321_100006285_pt1 | contig 10451 bp, 9 predicted proteins | sample Fen_T0_1_FD_202505 | JGI IMG/M metagenome (GOLD analysis project Ga0302321, IMG submission 202505) | Peat permafrost microbial communities from Stordalen Mire near Abisko, Sweden - Fen_T0_1 | ecosystem: Environmental > Terrestrial > Soil > Wetlands > Permafrost | place: Sweden: Abisko... | reverse complement strand
GACGGCGACGGTCAGAACAATCTCGAAGAATATCTCGCGAACACCAACCCCACCAATCCCGCTTCCCTCTTCAAATTTGTCAGCGCAACCAGCGCCAGCAACGGACATCCCACGCTCGTCTGGACCAGTGTCGGCGGCGTGCGGTACCGCGTCCAATATAGCAACGGCAGCGCCCAGGCCGGATTCGACAGCACTTTCATGGACATCGTTCGCCCACTGACCGTTGAAATGGAGGCTGCGCCGGCGGGGACCGCCGCCACGCAGAGCTTTACCGACGATGGCACCCTGACCGGCGGCTTGCCCGCCGGAGGAAGCCGGTTTTATCGCGTCAAGGTGGTGCCCTGACCGGCCGCCGGCATGGCAGTCGGCGCGCCGACTTCGCCACCGAATTTCGCGCCCCGGCATTTTCAGTACAAATCCGGCCATTTGCCCGGGCCGATCTGTTGCCAGCTTGTCACCCAAATGTCGCAGTTGGAATAGCGCGCTTCTGTTAAGGTTGGATGCTCAGATGCCCGGACCCGTTCCGGGCAGATTGAGCGAAGGATGTTTTATGTTTGCCGATTCATTAATGACGAGAGTTGATTTGAGCCATTCCGGCGGACGTCCGTGGGCGAAAAAACCCGCCTGCACTTTTTGGACCGGGCGGGACGGCCAGTTGTGCGTCCAGAGCTTCCGGCCGGAGGACAATGTCCATTATCAGCCGCACGCCCATTCCGAGTATGGCATTGTGATTTGCCTGGCCGGAGAAATTGTCCTGACCCAGCTGGGCCAGACCCAAACCATCGGACCGCAGGGCGTGATGATGGCCAACTACGGGGTGGAGCATGCGAGCAGCTACTTGTCCCGGGCGGGCGAACCCTGCGAAGTGGTGTGCCTGGCGTTCGACCGCCGGTTGCTCGCGGCCATGACCACGGAATTTGCGCTGCCGCCGGCGGCAGGCGGCACCTGCCCCGCCTTTCTGGGCACAATGGAAAACGCCACCCTGCACGAGTGCGCGCAGGGCATCGCCGAAGAATTGCAGACCGGCCAGCCGGGGCACAAGCTGGTCATCGAAACCTTGGCCACCCGGATGCTCGTGGAAACCCTGCGCGCCTGGCCGCGGGCGAACATCGTCGAAATCGCCGCCGATACGGCCGCCCGGCTGCCGCAGAAGGATTTTGTCCGCGCCTATGAATTCATGCGCGGCTGCCGCAAGGAAAACTTCCGGCTCCAGCACCTGTGCCAGTTTCTTGGCAGCAGCGAGGAACGCTTCACCCGGCTGTTTCTGGCCACGACCCGCAAAACGCCGGCGAGTTTTTACAACCAACTGCTGCTGGCGCGGGCCCGCGACTTGTTGCGCGACCCTGGTCTTTCGATCAAAGAAATCGGCTTCGAGCTGGGCTTCAAGACCAGCAGCCATTTCATCGCCGCCTTCCGACGGGAATTTGCCGCCTCACCCCAGGAATACCGGCAGCGGTCCCACCCTTGATGAACCCCTGATTTCCACCCGCCCAATCCCAGCCACCTTATGCCAACCACCCTGACTGCCCTGGCGCCCCCCGTGTCCGTGGCGACTGAAAAACTGCACCTGTTTTCGTTGTATCTGGATTTCCCGGCCGCCGTGCTGGCGCGGGGGCTGGTTTGCGGCATCACGCAGCAAACCGGCGCAGAGCGGCGGACGACGGCGGAGATGTGGAAGCTGGACGCGCTCAAGTCTTGTGCCAGCATCCGAAAAATGATGACCGCTGACGCGGCCAAAGCGGAGGTCATCATCATCGCGGCCACCATCTTGAACCGCGGCGAACCACTTTTGGTTGAATGGCTTGCGGAAGTGGCCGCCCTGAACAACCGCCCCTCCGGCGTCCTCATCGGCCTGTTGGGCGATGAAAATACGCCGGCCAAGGAACTCGACTGGGTGGCCAAACCCCTCGCGCACTTCGCCGCGCCCATGGGGCGGCAGGTCCTATGGCATTGTCCGGGCCAAAAAACGTTGAATGAAGCCAACTGGCCGGCTTTGAAAAAATCGCTGGCCCGCCCCGGCCGGCCCAAGGCATGATACTGTAGCCGTTTTTTAAACGCCCGACTGGCGGTTGCCGGCCGGGTGGTTTAAAATCTCGCCTTCAAAAATTCGCAAACCCCATGGGTGGCACAAAACAATCTGGACATACAACCCGCCGGCAGGATGGCCCTGAGCCCTCCCCGTTGCCTGTGGCCGCCCCTGATTCGACGCATTTTAACAACCGCGAGTTGAGCTGGCTGGAATTCAACCAGCGCGTGCTGGATGAAGCCTTCGACACGGGCAATCCGCTGCTGGAGCGGCTGAAATTTTTCGCGATCGTCAGTTCCAATCTCGACGAGTTTTTCGAGGTGCGTGTCGCCGGCTTGAAGCAACAAATTGAAAGCGGCAAGCGCGAACGCAGCGTCGATGGGCTGACGCCAACGGAAATTTTCAAGGCCATCAACATCCGCGTGCGCAAAATGGTGGCCGACCAGTATGCCTGCTGGCGGGACGACCTCCGGCCGGCGCTCGCCGGGCATGGCATCCGCCTGCTGGAACTGGCGGAGCTGGATGCCGCGGATTTGACCTGGCTGGAGGCGCTTTACCAGCGCGAAGTGCGCCCGGTGCTGACGCCGCTGGCCATTGACCCGGCGCATCCCTTTCCGCAACTGCTCAACAAGTCCCTCAACTTCGTGATCCGGTTGGCAATCGAAAAGAACGGCGCGCCCCAGAACCGCCTCGCCGTGGTGCAGTGCCCGGCCATCCTGCCCCGGCTCATCCGCCTGCCGCGGGGCGAGGGCGGGCGCGATTATCTGCTTTTGGAGCAACTGATCGGGCATTTCTTCCCCGATCTGTTCCCGGGTACAAATGTGCTCGCGTACTGGCCGTTCCGCCTCACCCGAAACAGTGAACTGTATGTGGATGAGGAGGATACCCCCAATCTGCTCAAGGCGGTGGAGGCCGAACTCCACAAACGCCGCCGGGGCGCCGCCGTCCGGCTGGAAATTGCCCAGGACAGCCCGCCAGAAATCCGGGAAACGCTGCTGTCCACGCTGCAACTCACCGCGGACGACCTGTATCTCATTGATGGCCCGCTGAACCCGACCCGCTTGCTGGGATTGTATCAGGGCGACCACTCGCCCGAGTTGCGCGATCCGCCATTTTTGGCCCCGGTCGCGGGCGTCTTGCGCGGCAAAAAGGATTTGTTTGCCGTCATCCGCAAGCAGGATGTCCTGCTGCATCATCCCTACGAAAACTATTCCAGCGTGGTTGAATTTCTGGAAACCGCCGCCATTGATCCGGACGTGCTCGCCATCAAGATGACGCTCTACCGCACCGGCGGCGACCACCGCATTGTGGGCGCGCTCATGAACGCCGTGAACCAGGGCAAGCAGGTGACGGTGGTGGTGGAGCTGCGCGCCCGGTTCGACGAGGCCAACAATATTGAGTGGTCCCGCAAGCTGGAGGAAAATGGCGTGCATGTGGTCTACGGTTTGGTGGGCTATAAAATTCACGCCAAATGCGCCCTGATCGTCCGCCGCGAAGGCGCCCGCATTCAGCGCTACGTCCATCTGGCCACCGGGAATTACAATCCCACCACGGCCCGGCTGTACACGGATCTCAGCCTGCTGACCTGCCGTCCCGAGTTCGGGGAGGACGCCAGCAATTTATTCAACCTGCTCACCGGCATCTGCCAGTTCCAAGGCATGAACAAGCTGATCGTCGCCCCCTTTGATCTGCATGCCAAACTGCTCCAACTGATTGCCCGCGAGGAAGCCAATGCCCGGCGCGGCCTGCCGGCGCGCATCATCGCCAAGTTCAACTCCCTGGTGGAACCCCTGCTCATTGAAGCGCTTTACGCCGCGTCCACCGCCGGCGTAAAAATCGAGCTGATTGTGCGTGGCATCTGCTGCCTGCGCCCGGGCGTGCCGGGTTTGAGCGAGAACATCACCGTGCGGAGCATCGTGGACCGGTTCCTGGAGCATGGCCGGATTTTCTATTTTGAAAACGCCTGCCAGCCGGAAGTATTTGCCGGGAGCGCCGACTGGATGCCCCGCAACCTCTTCCGCCGGATCGAAGTCATGTTTCCCATCGAGGATGGCATCCTCTGCGACCGTATCATGCGGGAAATACTCCGCACCGCGCTGGCCGACAACACCAAGGCGCGGTTGCTGGGCGCAGACGGAGTGTATCGCCGGGCGGAACTGGCCGCGACCGATGCGCCGCGCCGCAGCCAGAACGAATTCACCGCGCTCGCGCTCCCCAAAAAAGCGCCCAAACAGGCGGCAAAATATCCGTCGGTGGAACTCGCGCCCCGGCCCTTTCCCAAGGTCAAAAAAGCGTGAGCGGCCGGCTCAGGATTTTTTGACCAAATTACAGCAGGGGCAGAGTGGGAGGAAAAGACCTTGGCAGCCAGGTGCCGGGAACAGACTATTATTTTTCCTTGGAGGAACCACGCCAGCGGTTCCAATAATTACCCAGTTGGAAACAAACATCCGCTGGAGATTCCGCGTGAAGCCGGGCTCCGAGGTTCAAAACCAGCGTGCGCAATTCCTGCTGTCTGACGGCAAGCAGCCGGCCGAACTCACCCACCTGCCCGCCGGCAAAGTGCGCCGACACCCATTGATTTAACAAACACAAGTCGTGGTCTTCACCCAGCAGCTCACTGAGCTGATCCAGCTCTTTTAACGGGGCCGGCGCCCCCGCCGGCCAGCGGGGGCAGAGGGAGCGAAGCTGCACACTGAGCATCTTCACCTGCTTCCGCCACTCGTGAAAATTGTCCGGCACGGGCTGATTACCAACGCCGGCGCAGGCCAGCCGCTCCCGCTGAAAACTCATTTTCAACCCCGGCTCAATCGCCTGCCAACCGTCAGACCTGAGTTTCAGGGCAGCGGTCCGGCGCTTAATTTTTCGAAGATTTTTTTGAACCAACCCGCTGGCAACCGCATCCCGAAACCAGCCTGCTGCCTGGCGATGGTTCTTTCGCAGCGCCTGGCGGATGGCTGGGAACTGGCGGCGGGAGATCCGCCTGGTCAACTGCTCGAAGGCCTGGAGCATTACCAGCGCGTCACGCGACGCCGCCAACCGCCGGGCCGCCCGCCGCAACGACTTCCTGAGCTTGCGAAAAACACGCGGTTTGATTTCTCCACGTACCAGCCAGAGGATGGCGCGCACCCGTTTGATCTCCTTGCGGACACCATGCACCGCCGCCGCCGGTGGGGACTTCCGGAGGTGGGCCTGCGCCCGGCCGAGGTGCTGGCGACAGATGCGCCGCACCGCCCGCGCCAACGGTTCTGTTTTTTTGAAACGAAACAGCATGGCAATAAATATTATTGCCGGGAATCCCCGCCCGGAGCGCGCAAACGGACCACCAATTGATTGCGCCCCCCTCTGCTTATGCGGCGGTAATCACTCCCGTTCCGGCCGCAGCCCGGCTGGCGGCTGGCAACAGAAAATGTTGCCATTGGTCATTTTGCAAAATGAGATCGCGATAGCCCGCCTGTTCCAGATGACGCGTGATTTCCTGGGGCATGTTGGGCAGCGGATAAAAGTCGAACTTGATCGGCTTCTGTTGACTGACGAGCGATTGGAATTGTGTCTGCCAGTCGCTGCGTAAAGCGCTGACCTCCGCAAAATCGCCCGGTGGCGCCAATTTCACGAAATTTGTATTCATAACAGTTTATAGTAAACCAAACTTTCCGGCCAAAGTCCAGCCGGGCAACGGCCTTCATGGCTTCAGGATACGAAGACGCCCGGCCGGGTTGCCCCCAACCGGGCGATAGAGCATTTCCAGCAATGCTGTAGCGATACGGTTAAGGAGTTGAAAGCCGCGGTCTTTTTGACTTTTGACTTCGTTTCGGCCCGGTCACAGGCCACTGCGGGCATGCTCCCGGGCCAAAGCCTCGTCAAAAGTCAAAAATCCTCGCGCCGTATCGCTACATCATTTCTGTCAATGCTCTAGCGACCTGGCAAAAATCGCGTATTACTTGCTCGCGCGGAAGAAGCCATTGCCTTCATCCAGATAACGGACACCGTTCAATTCCGTGAAGGTGAGATACTGCGCCCATTTGCCCCCGGCCACGCCGGCCTGGGCATCGCGGCGTTCCAGTTTCACGTTCTGCAATGGCGGACCATCCCCCACCAGCGCTTCGCTCAATACGCGGCCGTCCAGCGCCGGCTCGGTGGGCACGTTCATCAGCCAGAGCAGCGTGGGCACGATGTCCACGTTGCCGGAGGGCAGCGTATCGGCGACACCCCGGCGGAAGTCCGGCCCGGCTGCGACGCAGGTGTTGTGCAAGTCGGTCGGGCTCAACGTGACGTGCATCCCGCAGCCGGCGTTGTATTCGTGATAACCGTCGTTACGCACTTCAATGTGCGGATGCTCGTCAGTCGCCGGCAGCCGCTGCCACCGTGTAGAAACGATGATGTCCGGCGCCGTCGGACCGGCGGCCTTGACTTCCGCCAACGGAAACGTGCCCGGCAGACCGTTGCGGGTAAAAATCACTCCGCTAAACTCTTGTTGCTGCAAGGTAACCACCAGATTGCTGATCACCACCGGGGACTGGCCGGTGACGTACAACATCACCGAGCCGCCATTGCCAACCACCACCACATCATTGGTCTGGGGCGGCTGCTCCCAAGTTGACCGGGCGTTGAAGCCCGCCGTGCGCAAGGCTTCGCCCACATCGCAATTGGCCCCGATCGTCGAAAACCCATGATCCGACACCACGATGACATCGGTTTCGGCGCGGACGCCCCGGCGCTCCAATGCCTGCAGCACCGAGGCCAGCCGGTCGTCGCAATTCCGGATGGCCGCGAGCGCTTCCCGTGAACCCGGCCCATGCTGATGCTGCGAATAATCCGGCTCGCTCAACCAGAGCACGGAGTAGCGCGGCAGCAGGTCACTCCAAAAAGCTTCCGTCAGACACCGTGCCGCCCATTGGTCACGGCCCACATTCGGTGAAACGGCGGCGGGAAACATTCCCAGTTGATTGGTCAACGCCGCGAGCCGGGACGGCGGCAGGCAGCCATCCGCGAACCACACCGGGTTGGGGGAGTCTTCGCTGCGCGCCTTCCGGTCATGCAACAGCGCCACCGGCTTGGCTCCCACCACGGCGGTGTGCAAATCCCCGGCTTGGACACGTTCGGCCAGCGTGGGCACGGCAATGTATTGTCCACCGGTCAATTCATCCCCGCGCCGCACGGCCCGGAGCGACTGTGTGGGATACCCCTTGAGCGGATCAATTTCGCGCCGGTATTCGTTGTTGGCCGTAATGTGGCTGCGACCGGGGAAAACCCCCGTGGCCAGCACCGTGCCGTTGACCTCGGTGGAAGTGGGGTACACCGAATGATGATTCGCAAACCACACGCCCTCCGCGCGGAGGGCGGACAAGGTGGGCGTCAGTTCGGGCGAGACAAAATCCGGCCGCATCCCGTCCCAGACCACGAGCACAAAATATCTGGCGGTGCCGGCCGCCCGGGCCGCCGGGGCGACCGCGAGCAACAGGATCAAACCCCAACGCAATGATAACTTCAACATGGTGAAATGATTAAATTTCCAGAACCCGGAATCAATCGTCCGATGGTTACAATCTGGTGAAGACGTCGGGCCGGTAGCCGGCCTGCGCCGCCGCTGGCTTGGCGGTTAGTCTTCCGCTTTGGTCAGCGTGCTGACTTGAATGGGCAGCGTGACGGCGAGCGGCACGTCCGGCCCGACCAACAGATTGGTCACACGATAATTGAGCGGTTCGGACTGGGCCGGGCTGGCCGCCTTCGGCTTGGCCTTCAATTCGAGCAACACGGTTTTGCGCCCCAGCAGGACGATTTTCTCCGGGGCAGAAAAGGCTTCGTAGTCGGCCGTCCGTTCAAGTTCATAGTCAATGTCCGAGTTGTTGCTGATCTGCACCAGCACGCTCTTCTTGCCGTTCAACGTCACCGCCGGTTGATCCACGGCAATGGATTTCTCAAAAATGGGGCGCAGGAATTGTTCATCGCCAATCAGGCGGTTGCCGGAATACACCACCGTGCGGCGGGCAAAGAGCGCTTCCCGGAGCGCCGCCAGGCTGCGCTCCTTGGCGAAGACCAGCGTGAGCGGCCGGTGATCGCCCGTCCCCACCTGATAATCCAGATTCAAGGGCTGGTGGATGTCGGAGTTGCTCATCATCGTCAGCTTTTTCTCAATGGCCCACCGGTGCGCCTCGGGGTAATACTCGCGCGTGTTGACCACTTCAATGCCCTGCAACTTGCCTTCCGCCAGCAATTGCGTGTGCTCCGGATACCAGACGGCCACGCCATTGGAAGCCTGCCGTTCCCAGCCGGGATGATTCCAAAAAATGAAGGCGCCCTGATCGTGCGCGGCGGTGACGGCGTCCTGCCACTTCTCCGTTTCCAGCGGGGTGGAGTTGGTTAGGAAAATCGCGTTGAGATGTCCCGGCGGCATGCTGCGGGTGATCTCCGAGCCATGAATGACCATGAGTTTCAAATCACTGCCCGTCCCCGCCGCCAGTTCATAGGCGCGGTTATGATTCTTGACCATGTCCGCCTTGTGCGGCTGGTATTCCAGGTGGTCAGTGATGGCAATGGCATCCAGCCCTTCGCGCCAGGCCTCTTCCGAGCGGACGGTGGGCCACACCAAGCCGTCGGAGAAAACGGTATGAATGTGGAAGTCGCACTTGAGTGTCACATAGCCGGCAATATCCGGCACGTTGACCGCCGAGCGAAACCGGGTGACGACGTCGTGGGCCAAGACGTTGGTGAAAGTATTAGCCATTACCAATGCGATAAGAATGGATTTTTGCGTGTTTGTCGAATTAAAACAGGTTGGCATTTTTAATGAGTTTTGGAACAACGTTTGGTTTAGCTCGGCTTGCTAAATCTTGAAATGGGGATATTTATGTTTCGCCCGTTATCAGTCCCAGGTTCGGACGCTTTATATTTAAAATTATTTAACTGGATATTTACTTTTCTAACTCCGTTGGTGTGGAACAAAACTTCGATAGAATTTGGAATGCTCAGATTAAATCCATAACAGTTACTAGCTCCATATTTAATCGCAACCACCCTCCCCCCTCGACGAAAGGTTAATGGAAATGTTTTCACATCATATACTCTGTCGTTAATATTGACTCGAATTGATTTGCTTCCTTGGAAACCGGCAATAATAGTTTTCTCTGGGTAAATAATTGTCTCCTGCGACAAACTTTTTTCACTTAATCCTGAATATTCATATTCAACACATGCATCAAGCGTATTACCCTCAGAAAACATTTGGAGCATTTCCAGTTTTCCATGGACAAATTTTGCCACCGTCGAATAGCGGTTGTCGTTATTTGTCAGCATTTGTTCGCTTACCTTACTGTTGGTTGTATCCACTTGCGGCCTGTAGGCGTCTCGAATTTCGTTGATTAATTTTCTGCAGCAAAGGGCGTCCTGATCTAGATAACGCAACTGTGCAAGCTGGTAGTCGCCATACATAAATTTGAACGTCGGCGGCTCACCAAACGGTCTGAAAAAACTACGGTTCAAATTCGTATAATAAAGATGGGAAACACTAAATGAATTACTATTACTTTGAAATAAAAGCCCGGTGGCAGGAACCGTTAGATTGATTTTCTTTAGCTCTGGATTCGCCGATAAAATCGCGATCTGATAACTCTCCCTACCCACAAAATAGTGAGCAGATAAGGAAAACGGAGACGTATCTCCCGGATTGCAAATTTCTATCACGGAATCGCACTCCATAGTAGAGCTTCTTAATTCTGTAGAATTAAGATCAAATACTTGTTGTAATATTATTGCCGGCATTAGTATGGCTTCACAATTTTCCCTGGTTTGCAAAGAGGAAGTAAAATAGCTGCCAAAATTTTGGGATATAATTTGGGCAGCAGTTTGATTAGCATTGATTTCTGAAAAGCTTTCTACAGAAAAAGTAGTTATAACAGGCCCTATCAAAAACAATATACAATATATTATACAGTAGCGTCCCATATATTCGGATTTCCAAAAAAACAATTGTTCGGGCCGATTTCCAAGTGTTGTTTAACGGCGCAAATTATTTTTGAATTGTTAAGGCCCATCCGAACAAATGTGGAAATTTACTATCAGTGAAAAGCGTGCACTTCAGCTGCTTTTCCGATCTGTGTTCAGCTCTCAGCCAGTTGCCCAGTGCTTTATTGACGTTTACTTGACTTTATGGAACATCGGATGCTCATAACTGAGTAATCATTCAAGTTACTTGAACAATTGCCATGCCTCAGACGCGCTATTTTTTAATAGGCAACCGATATAGCGACAGACCCGCTAATCGAAGCGTTTCCCACGGCATTGGCCTGTATACCTTCCCAATCGACATTGTCATCAGTGATAACAGTTATGAAGCAACTAGATTCAGCAGACATTTGCGGAGAAATGATAATTGATCCAGGACAACCTTCAATAGAATATTCAAGGCTGTCATTTATGCTAAAATTTATTT
>Ga0302321_100006281_pt1 | contig 10455 bp, 9 predicted proteins | sample Fen_T0_1_FD_202505 | JGI IMG/M metagenome (GOLD analysis project Ga0302321, IMG submission 202505) | Peat permafrost microbial communities from Stordalen Mire near Abisko, Sweden - Fen_T0_1 | ecosystem: Environmental > Terrestrial > Soil > Wetlands > Permafrost | place: Sweden: Abisko... | reverse complement strand
GGAGTGATCCTGCAGGCGCACGCCGGCATGACGGTCGAGGCCTTCGCGGAGGCTGCCGCCTCGTGGCTCGGCTCCGCGGCTCATCCGCGGTTCGACGTCCCGTTCGACCGCCTCACCTATCGGCCGATGCGGGAGCTGCTCGACCTCCTGCGGGCCTGCGAATTCCGCGTCTTCATCGTCACCGGGGGCGGCGTGGACTTTGTTCGACCTGTGTCCCAGCGGCTGTACGGCGTGCCGCCCGATGACGTGATCGGCACCGCGGTCGAGGTCGCGTTCGAGCGCGTCGGCGGCCGGACCCGGCTCGTGCGGCTGCCGCGTCTCCTCGGTGGCGAGGCCAACGAGGGCGAGCCGAAGCCGCGGGCCATCCATGCCCACATCGGGGGTCGCCCGATCCTGGCCGCCGGCAACTCAGCGGGCGACCGGGAGATGCTCGAGTACGCGACCACCGGCGACCGTCCCGGCCTCGGCATCGTCATCGACCACGACGACGCCGAGCGCGAGTACGCCTACGAGAGCCGGAGCGCCACGGATCCGGGCGCGCAGCCGATCCTCGAGAGCGCGGCCGGTCTCGGCTGGACGGTGGTGAGCATGCGCCGGGACTGGTCCACGGTCTTCTAAGGTCTAGACTCCGGTCATGATCGACAGCGTCCCCGCCGCCGCGCCGCCGCGCTTCCACGTCATGGCCAAGCCAACCGGGGCGATCTGCAACCTCGCCTGCTCGTACTGCTTCTTCCTGGACAAGGAGGCGATGCACCCGGGCAGCTCGTTCCGCATGGACGACGAGACGCTCGAGGCGTATGTCCGGGGGCTGATCGGGGCGCACCGGTCCAGCCAGGTCACGTTCGCCTGGCAGGGCGGCGAGCCGACGCTGATGGGCCTGGACTTCTTCCGGCGCGTCCACGAGCTCCAGGAGCGGTACCGCCGGCCCGGGATGACGTTCGAGAACACGCTCCAGACGAACGGCACGCGCATCGACGAGGCATGGGCCGCGTTCCTCGCGGAGCACGGGTACCTGGTCGGGATCTCCATCGACGGGCCGCGCGAGCTCCACGACGGCAACCGCGTGGACAAGGGCGGCAACGCGACCTGGGACGACGTCATGCGCGGCCTCCGGCTGCTGCAGGCGCACAAGGTCGAGTACAACGTCCTCACCACCGTCAACCGGCTCAACGGCGACTACCCGCTCGAGGTGTACCGGTTCCTGCGCGACGACGTGGGCACGGACTGGATGCAGTTCATCCCGGTCGTGGAGCGCGTGGACGAGCACGGGCACCCGGACCCGATGCGCGGGATCGCCGCCTCGGTGCGGTCCGTCCAGCCGGAGCAGTTCGGGCGGTTCCTGTCGACGATCTGGGACGAGTGGGTCCACAACGACGTGGGCCGGGTGTACGTGCAGACGTTCGAGGCGGCGCTCCGGAATCACTACGGGGCGGCCGGATCCGGGCTGTGCGTGTTCAACGAGACGTGCGGCGGCGGTCTCGCGCTGGAGCACAACGGAGACCTGTTCAGCTGTGACCACTTCGTGGAGCCCGAGCACCGGCTGGGGAACATCCGCCAGCTGCCGATGGTGGACCTGGTGGGGTCGGAGCAGCAGGTCGCGTTCGGCAACGCGAAGCGCGACACGCTGCCTCGGATGTGCCGTGAGTGCGACGTCCGGTTCGCCTGCCACGGGGAGTGCCCCAAGAACCGGTTCCTGACCACGCCTGACGGGGAGCCCGGGCTCAACTACCTGTGCGCCGGGTACATGTCGTTCTTCCGGCACATCGACCGGTCCGCGAAGGTCATCGTGCGGCTGCTCAAGACCGGGCGCGAGGCGCGCGAGGTCATGCCCCTGATGGCCGGCTACGACGCACAGCTGGTCACGGCGGTGGCCGCGGCGGGCCGCAACGACCCGTGCCCATGCGGGTCGGGGCAGAAGGTGAAGCGGTGTCACGGGTTGCCGCCGATCGTCGCCCGGGCGCAGCTGCCGGCGATCCCCCTGGGGGTGCCGCGGCCGCCGGTGGTGCGCAAGGGCCGCGCGGCGGGGGTCGCCGAGTTCGCCGAAGTCGCCGAGGGTTCCTCGCCCGAATCTTGAACCTTCGACCGGGCGGCGCCGTCTGGACGGGCATGAGTGACAGGGGGCTGGCCATCGACGAAGGCGAGGTTCACGGGCGCTCGGCGACGGACGCGGAGCGCGGCGACGCCTTCGCAGGGCTGGCGGACCGCCACCTTGCGCGTGCGTACCGGCTCGCGAGCGTGATCCTCGGCAGCGAGCCCGAGGCGCAGGACGCGGTCCAGGACGCCGTCGTCGTGGCGTGGGAGCGCTTCGAGGACCTCCGCGATCGGGAGCGGTTCGACGCCTGGTTCGACCGGATTCTTGTCAACGGCTGCCGCGACCGGCTGCGCCGCCGTGGGCGGGTGCGGCTGATCGACATCGATGGCGTGCCGGAACGCGCCTCGGCCGATGACAGCGGATCGGTGGCGGAGCGGGATGCCCTGCGCAGCGCGCTCTCCGGCCTGTCACCGGAGCAGCGTGTCACCGTGGTGCTTCGCTACTACGGTGACCTGTCACTCGAGGAGATCGCCGACCGCACGGGCGAGCGCCTCGGGACCGTGAAGTCCCGCCTGCACTACGGGCTCGATGCGTTGCGAGCCGCGTACGACGCAGCCGCTCGCCTGCCCGGGGAGGCATCCCGATGACCGACGAGACCCTCGCCCCTCGCTTCGAACGTGACCTGCGGGCGATGCTCGCGGCGTCCGAGCCGGCCGACGTGCCGGCATCGCTGTATGCCTTCGTCGATGCGATCCCCCGGCCGACCTCGGCCGCCGTCGCGCCCAGGGCGCGGGTCGGCTGGGACCGGCGCGCGCTGGCCGTGCTGCTTGCGGCCGCCGTGCTGGCCATCGTCGCCGTGGGCGTCGGGAGCGGGATCATCCGGCTGCCGGGCCTCCTGCCCCGGGTGGGCGCGCCGACCGCCGTGCCGCACACGCAGACCTACCGGCTCTACTACCAGGTCACGCCGCTCGACCATCACACGCCCACCGCCCAGGAGGTCGACGCCGCCTTCGCCGTGCTCAATGCCCGGGCCTCCGCCTACCCGGGGTCGGGGGGGGTCGGGTCGATCGACGAGGCGGCCGGCACATTCTCGATCGACGTGGAGGTGCCCGCCGACGACCAGGGACGCCTCGCGGAGGTGCGTGCCGTCCTGCCGACGGTCGGCGGCGTCCTCATCGGGACGATGAGCGACGGCCCCATCGAGGTCGGGGCGAGCACTGACGGGCGTGCGTTCGAGCCCGCCTACGGCAGCGGCGTCGCGTTCACCCCGACCCTGCGGCCGGACGGGTCCGCGCTCGACCTGGCCATCGAGGCGGGCGTCTCCAGGCCGTTCAGCGACTGGGCGAGCGCCCACTCGGGCGAGACTGGCGTCGTGACGACCCAGGAGGGCCTCGTGCTGGCCCTCGCACCCATCGTGGTGCCCGGAGCGGACCTCACCTGGACGATCCCGTTCACGCCGGACCAGGTGGCCGCGGGCACCCCGCGCGGGCTGCTTGCCCTGTTCTCCGCGCCGCCGCTGGCCCACCCCGTCCATGAGGTCGCGCCGCGTGGCGTGCCGCTTGCCCCGGGGATCACGCCCGAGCCCGAGCCCACGCCCTCGCCGACCGTCGCGCCCGGCAACGCGCTTCACCTCGAGTACCAGGTCCAGGATCCGGCGCTCGCGGAGCGGACCCTGTCGGTCCTCTCCGACCGCATTCGCCTGATGGGGATCACTACGTTCGGCTCCTCCATCGACGGCGGCGGCAGGATCCTGCTCGACCTGCCGATCGCGCGAGACGACGAGGCCGCGACGCAGCCGCTGCGCCAGCTGCTGGGCGCGACCGGTCACCTGGACCTCGTGCCGCTCGGGCAGGATCCCGTGGAGGACGGAGCCCACGTCGACCTGACCCAGCATCCGGCGCTCATCTCCGGTGACCAGGTGACCTCGCAGGGCATCTCCTACGATCAGACCGGGGCGCGCGTCGTCCAGTTCACGCTCTCGCAAACGGCGGCGGCGACGTTCTCGACGTGGACGTCGGATCACGTCGGTGAGTCCCTCGCCGTGGTGTTTGACGGAACGGCCCTGAGCGTGCCGGTCATCATGTCGCCGATTCCGGATGGCATCGTGCAGATCTCCGGCCCGGGTCCGGGCGGCTGGTCCGAGGCCGAGGCAACGCGTCTCGTCGCGATCCTCGGGGCGGGCGAGCTGCCCACGCCGATCACCGAGGTCTCGAGCAATGCGAGCGAGGGGACGCCCGCGCCGACGGCCACCGCCGCGCCGGCCTCGCTGAACGTCGCCGGGTACGCGGACGGTTGCCAGGCCCCGGGTGGATGCTCCTACGCCCTGGACCTGCGGAGCGCCGACGCCGAGTGGCAGGCCGCCCTGGCGATCGACGCCGCGGGCCAGGCGACTCCGGGTGCCGGCCTTCCCACGACGCTCGACCCGGGCGACTACACCGTGACGGCATCGGCGCGGCGCAACCCCGACGCGCTCGGCGGCGGGATCGGCGATCCGGGGCCCGTGGACGCGACCTGCACGGCGAACTTCAGCGTGGCGCCCGGCGATGACGTGATGGTCGTCTCGGTGACGTTCGGGACGGGAGCCTGCACGGTGTCGGCGGGGGTCCCGCAGTAGCGGGCGGGATCAGCCGCCGCATCTCCCCCCGGCGGGGATGCCGTCGTCCGGGAGGAACGCCGGCAGGCGCTCGATGGCGCCGCCCTCGTGGACCAGGAGGATCGGGATCTCGTAGCCTTCATGCCCGGACGGGACCTCGACCGCGATGTCGGTCGTGCCCGAGGACGACGCGATCGTCACGTCACCGTGCCCGACGGTGAGCCCCACATCGGCCGTCGTGCAGGCCGCGACCTCAAGCGTCTCCGAGTGGCGCAGCAGCGGCGTCCCGAACAGGCCCGGGTGGCGCCACGAGACCGTGACCGGCCGGGCGTCGGCGTTGTACAGGACGAGATCGGGCGGGGTCACGCAGCCGCAGGTGTCGGACGTGACGAACAGCCAGATCGGCGTTCCGATCACCAGCGCGAGAACCAAAGCGACGAACCCGAGGCCGTAGGCGTACTGGCGTCCCGTGGGGGCCGTCGCCTTCCCGCGATCCGCGCCTGGTCCCATCACGCCCTCCTTCGGCTCGCTGGGACGCGTTGCGGAGACGGCCCGCCGCGGGTCTCCGTGACGAGGCTCGCTCAGGCCTCGTCGAAGAGAGCCTGGAGCTCGTCGCGCCCCGTGATGCCCGCGGCGAGCGCGAGGCGGAGCAGGACGCGCGCCTTCCAGGGCGGCAGGTCCGAGGCGGCCACCCAGCCTCGGGCGACGAGGGAGCCCGGGGCCGGCACTCGCCCGCCGCCGACGCGGGTTCCCTGGACCACGATGACGCCGGCCGCCGTCGCGCGCTCGAGCGCCTCGACCTCGCCGGGTGTCGGGTAGCCGGCGCCGGTGCCGGCACTCACGATCCCGCGGGCGCCGGCGGCGACCGCGGCATCGACCAGCACCCCGTCCGCACCCTGGTAGCTGATCACCATGTCAACACGGAGAAGCGCCCGCAGGTCGACCGGGGCGAACCGGCCGCGGAGCGAGGCGCCCCGACGCGGGAGGTGGTTGATCACGACCTGCCCGTCGCCATCGACCCAGCCCAGCGGCCCGGCGGCACCGTCGCGGAACGCGGAGACGCGCATCGTGTCCGACTTCGTGGCGTCGCGGGCGCCGTGGATCGTGTCGTCCAGCAGCACGAGGGTGCCGAGCCCGCGGGCGGCGTCCGAGGCCGCCAGCCGGACCGCGTTGACGAGGTTGAGCGGCCCGTCGCCGGACAGGGCGGAGGCGGGGCGCATCGCACCCGTGATGACTGTCGCGACATCAGAGGCGAGGACGAGGTGCAGGAGCCAGGCGGTCTCCTCGAGGGTGTTCGTGCCGTGGGTGATCACGACACCGTCGACGCCCTCGCGGTCGAGCTGGTAGCGGACCGAGGCGACCAGATCGGCGAGGTCGTCATCCGTGATGGCGTGGGCCCGGACGCGGCGGAACGGGACCTCTCGGACATCGGCGATCGTCGCGAGCTCGGGCGCGATCCCCGCCAGCAGCTCGCCGGGCGCCAGTCGCGCGGCGTTGTCCAGGTACGCGGCGAGGTCGAGGCGGTCCGTGCCCAGCGAGTCGATCGTGCCGCCGGTCGTGATGACGGCGACCCGCGGCAGGCTCACGACGCGGTCGAGGGCGAAGGCGCCGGGGTCGTCGAGGATGCGGGCAAGGATGCGGGCGCCGGCGGCGGCGCTGCCACGGAACCCGGAGCAGGTTCCCAGTGCGGCGCGCTCTCCGGCGGCGTGAACCGCGCCACCCGCTTGATCAGGCGCCGGATCCGCAGCCCCTCGACCGGCCCCAGCGCGTACAACGGCATCGGCTTGAGCCACACGGCGGACCCCAGCGACACCGCATCGGCGCCGGCCCAGAAGTACTCGCGGCAGTCGTCGAAGTCCGCGATCCCGCCGTTCGCGATGATCGGGAGGCGGAACCCGGAATCGCGCAGCTCCGCGACGACCCGCAGGCCGATCGGCTTGATCGCCTTGCCGGAGATCGCCCCGTAGCGGTTCTTGAGGTACGGCTCGCCCGTGTCCGGGCGGAGTCGGAGTCCCTTGACGGTGTTGATCGCGGTGATCGCCGCGCAGCCGTGGGCCGCCGCGAGGTTCGCCTGCCAGCGGTAGTCCTCGTCGGGGCTGACCTTGAGGATCACGGGATGGCGGCTCCTGGGGACCGCGCGGCGGAGCGCCTCCTCGAGGATCGTCGCGAACGGGAAGTTGACGTTGTGGCACGACGCGTTGAGCTCGACCGCCGCGATCTCGCCCGGCTTCGCCCGCTCGTTGCAGGTCTCGATGAGCTGCTCGATCTCGTCTGCGGAGAAGCCGCCCACGCTCACGATCCGGTTGAGGCTCGCGGTCCGGCCGAAGTACTCGTCGAAGTAGCGCTCGATGCCGATGTTCGACCAGCCGAACGCGTTGAGCCAGCCACCGTCGACCTTGTGCAGCGCCCTCCCGTAGAGCCGCAGCATCTCTGGGAACTCGCGGACGCCCCAGTCCTCCTTGAGCGTGAAGTGGCCCTCGCGCGGCTGGAGGCTCACGGTGCGCGTGGTCACGGCGCCGAAGCGCTCCAGCGGCACCCACTGTGCGATGGGCGAGAGCCCGTACAGGATGAGCCGGCTCTTGGACGCGCCGTAACCCAGGAGGCTGGCGCTGGTCAGCAGCCGGTTCCGGAGCCTGATCCCGTTGAGGTCGATGGTGGTCACGGGCGAAGTATGCCCAAGGCCCGCTTGACAGCCGGATACGAACGTGGCGTACGATCCATACCATGACCAGTCGAGTAGGAGAGCGTGGCCAGATCACGATCGAGAAGGCCATCCGCGAGCAGCTTGCGATCTACGCCGGCGACGAGGCGGTGCAGCGCGTGGAGGACGGCCGGATCGTCATCGAGATCGTGCCGGGGCGCCACCGGCGGTCGCTGGCCGGTTCGCTTCGTGACCAGGTCAATCGCGTGCCCGCGGACGAGACGTGGGAGATCCTGCGCGATGCCGCGTGGGCGACCCCCGACCTGGCCTGGTCGGGCGACGATGACGCACCGGCATCCCCGTGATCGCCCTGGACACCTCCATCCTGGTTCGGTACCTGATCGGCACACCGGAGCCACAGGCGCAGGCTGCCACCGACCTGGTGGACGAGTCCACGGAGGAGCTCGGCGTCTCGGCGGTCGCCCTCGTGGAGTGCGCGCATGTGCTGCGGACCCAGTACGAGGTCCCGCAGCGGGAGATCGTCGATGCCCTGGTGGGGCTCGTGCAACGGGAGAACCTGCGCGTGATCGGCATCCGCACCGATGTCGTCGTGGAGATGCTGGTGCGGGCACGTTCGATGCCCGGGAGGCCGATCCCCGACGCCCTGATCGTGGCGGCCGCCACCGACTCAGAGGCCGTCCGCCTCGCAACCTTCGATCGTGGCCAGGCCCGCTACGGGTTCCCCGTTGTCGTGCCAGGAGAGTCGCCAGCCTGACCGCGCGTCAGCGCTCGGGTGCGAGCGGCCCCTGCAGTCCGATCCAGTCCGGGACCGGCCGATAGCCCAGTGCCAGGTTCACCGCCCGCATCGGGGCGTTGTCCTCGTCGTTGCCGGTGTCCAGCGCCTCGAGGCCGTGCTCGATCGCCCAGGCGATGGTGGCGCGCTTGAGGGCCGTCGCGATGCCGCGGCCGCGGTAGGCGCGCCGGACGGCGGTCATGTCGTGGTAGGCCTCGGTCGTGCTGCCGGCCGAGAAGATGAGGCTCGCGTAGCCCGCCACCTCGCCCGTCGCCCGGGCCCTGGCCACGTTCGACCGAGGCCAGGGTCGGTACGGGCTGGAGGTGGTTCGGCTGGAGTGACGGCGGCGGGATCCAGACCCGTGGAGTCCGGATCCCGCTCGCGGCGACGTCGATCGGCACACGCCCTCAGGGGTACGTCACGATCTGCACCCGGTTGAGGTCACGCTCGGAGAGCAGGATCCGCCCGTCAGGCAACACCTCCACGCCGGTCGCGTTGCTGTACTGGCTCGAGAGGCCGACGTCCCATGACGCGACGACGGCACCCTCCTCGACGACGAGGTAGCGGCCCTGATCATCGGCCACAAACAAGCGGCCCTTCGCGTCGGCGAAGAGGTCTTCAGGGGTAAAGAACAAGTCGGACTCGATCGTCCTGAGGAACTTGCCGGCCGTCGTGAACACGGAGATCCGGTGGTTGTCGTAGTCGGCGACGTAGAGCTCCTTGCCGATCACCAGCGGGCTGCCGATGTTCGCCAGCTGACCGGGGCCGCCGCCCGTTCCGCCGATCGTGCGAAGGTGCTTGCCCGCCGGCATGAACACCTGGACGTCGTTGCGGGCGTCATCGGAGACATAGACCAGCCCGTCCGGCCCGACGGCGATGCCGACGGGATCGAGGAACGCACCATCTTCGTTGCCGAATTTGCCGATGTTGGCCAGCCACTTCCGGGCCTTGTCGAAGTGCTGCACGCGGAAGTTGCCGGTATCGGCCACGTAGAACCCGCCCTTGGCATCGAACGCGATGCCGCCCATCGGCTGGTTGGGGAATCTTGAGCGCTGGAAGTTGAACTGCCCGTTTGCGGACCCGGTGCCTCCCCAGCGCTCGAGGAAGGCGCCCGACGTGTCGAAGATCGCGAAGCCATCGCGGCCGGATTCGACGACCCAGATGCGGCCCTTCGCATCGACGGCCGTGTCGAGCGGCTTGCTTAGCCCGTCGGGCGCGCCGGTCAGCTCGCCGACGAAGGTGACCGGAGCCGCGGTCGGGCTCGGCGTCGGTGCCGGCGATGGCGTTGTGGCCGCGGCTGAAGGGGCCAAGCCGGCGGCCCCCAGCGCGATGACTTCGCCGCCATCCGTTCCGACGATCACAAGCCCGTCGGCGACCGTCGTGCCGACGCCCACGCCCGCGTCGAGCTTGACGCTCCATCGTGCCGTACCGGTGGCCTTGTCCAGCGCCTGGATGGTCTCGTCGCGGGTGATCAGGTAGAGGTTGTCTCCGGCGATCGTCATCGCCGCCTCGGTCGACCCGCCGTCGAAGACCCAGCGGACGGAGGCGTCGGCGCGGTCCAGCGCATAGACGTGCTCCTGTGACTCGATGTACACGGTCGTCGTATCGACGGAGGGTGATCGCAGGCCCGTTCGGTCCGGCGGAGAGAACCGCCAGCGCACCGCCCCTGTCTTAGCGTCGATGGCGGATAGCTCGCTGGTCCCGTCCGACTGCGTGCCGGAGGCGTAGAGGGTCCCGTCGCGCACGGCGGTCGTCGCGAAGTGGCCGGCGCTCGTCGGGTGGTTCCAGGCCTCCTTGCCCGTAGTCGCCGCGAACGCGTGGACCACGCCATCCTCGCCGCCGATGAACACCAGGCTGCCGTCCGTGGAGGGCGAGCGGGGGAAGTTGCCGCCGGTGGCTGCCGCCCAGCGCTCCGCGCCCGTCCGGACATCGAAGGCGTGGAGCGTCTTGTCCGAGCCGCCGGCCACGACGAGGTCACCGACGACGAGGGGTGCCGAATTGGCCATGAGGGCGCTCGGCGTTCGCCAGGCGACCCGTCCGTCGGTCGCGCCCAGCGCGGCGATGGACCCGTCGGTTCTGAGCACGACGACACTCTCTCCGGTGGCTGTCGGCGTGCCAACGTAGGTCGCGTCCTCAGAAGACCATCGCCTGGCGCCGGTCGCGACGTCCAGGGCGAGGACATGCCGGTCGCCGGCGACGACGAATGCCACGTCACCGACGACGGCCGGGCTCGACCCGATCGGGCCCTGCGTCTTGACGGTCCATAGCGTGGTCGGCGTCCCGGACGGCCCGGGGCCGGCGACCTCGCCCGTCCGGGCAGCGTTGCCCTTGTAGGTCGGGAAGCCTTCCTGGATCTCCGTCGCCGGACCCGGCCCGGATGCTTCCGGGGCCACCGC